>JGI24890J29729_1000400_pt1 | contig 28465 bp, 35 predicted proteins | sample FreactcultureFD7_FD_29729 | JGI IMG/M metagenome (IMG submission 29729)
GCGCCGCCTGATGCTGGTCCTGCGGTGATTGTCGTTCCTGATGGCACTCCGCTGCCGCTGATTGTTTGCCCGACTTGGAGTTGGCCGGTAACATTCGTCACCGTCAGAGTGGTTCCATTGCCGGTCCCGGTGAACGAGGCGCAGGTGAACGAGGTCAATGAGACCGCAGAGCTGAGCGAAGTATCGTAGCAGAAGCCGAGCGGGACTTGGCGTTGCTCGCCGCTTGGTTGGGCGTATGCGCCGATGGTGAGCGCAAGTCCTGTCGCAAGCGCCGCTATGAATTTGAACATATTAGTTTCTCCGAAGCATCAGTGTACCATCCATGCCATAGCTACCGCCGCCACTAAACTCGCTCACTTCTTATCCTCTGGCTTCTTCTTTAGGTCTTCAACCTCTTTTTTAAGAACATCACGTTCCTTAATTAGCTGTTCTATTCGGTCGGCTAATTGGTCGGATTGAATAACGAATTGGCCCAACTGTGCTCCACACCGCTGGAGGGCGTCAGCATGTGCGGACGTGACTAAAGTCGCAAGAATTAAGGCGGCAACCTTAAACATTATAGACTTCCGTAAACTGGCAAATAGACCGTATTGCCGTTGTTGTCTTTGATAGTAAGGCACCCGCTTGAGGTCGAAAGACTTCCACAATTGGATGCGGCGGTGAAGCTTGCCGAGTTCCCGAATTGTATAAGACCAGAACCCTTTGGCAATAATTCAATGCCGATATTGTTGTCATATCCCTCGGCATATAGATCAGGTATTCCTCCCGTCCCAACTGCCCCGACTCCAAGATTATTTGACTCAGTTGTTGCACTAGAGCTTGCTTGGAATGCTGTCACCCCGTTTGATTGTAGAAATATACCACCAGCCGCCTGAGCGGTTAATAGAAGATTAATATTCGTATCGGAGCCAATAGCACTGATCTTCGGGGCGACAGTCGTAGCGGCTCCAGCAACGGTCACATAGTTGGCAGAGCCATTACCCAAACTAGAAGTTCCATTAGCTTGTAGGGTTCCGGCATCTACTATCCCCGTTGCATTAGCGGTGAAAATAACGGCGCCATTTGTGCCAATAGTTACCGTATCCGTGCTGGCATTGAGCACAATGAATTGATCGCTATTCGAATAATTATGGATTTGCAGTGTTTGCCCGACATCTTGGATGTCCCAAGCGGAATTGTTATTTGACATCGCCATATGCGGACCGACGCCGGTATTATCTGTCGTGCCCGTGATTATTGTATAATTGTGGACAGCGCCAGTGCTGGAAAAATCGCCAGTAGCAGCATCAGCATTATTGTTTGGTCCAAGCGTGACGTAATTACCGCTAGTGAGTGCCACATTGTAGGGAATCGAACCCTGGCTTTGCGAAAAATCCACACCGACAATTGTGACGTTTGTCGCACCATTTACGGTAATGTGTGTGTACGCTCCGCCACTAAGATTATCGTTGTTCATCTGGCCGCCAGTAATCTGAATATGCGAACCAGTCAGCAAATTGATTCCATTATTCTGGTTAAGTGTAGAGACCCAGCCGTTGATCGCGACTTCCGTAAGTTGCGGATCGTCAGTCTCAAGACCGTCAAGGCCCGAAATTTCAGCACCACAGCCGACGAAACGATGGAAGGCATTGGTGCCTGTATAACCAGATGATGCCTTGAAACGAACTCCATAAGTAGCAGCGGTATCGAATGTCGTGTTTGTGCAAGTAATGCCGGTTATATTGTCGCTGATATTTGCGGCCTGAACGAGCAGAGCCTCCGCGCTGGTAAAGCCGAAATGACTATTGCTGATACCTATCCCATCAACATCATTGATCACGAGTGCGTTCTGATAACCGCCTGCACGACCAGCTCGCACATCGAGAGAAGTCATATACAATTCTGACGGGTTCAAATCCGCAAAGGTTATGGATGTGCCGGAGCCGACATCACCGCTCACTGCGTTAGAAAGTGTCACACTTACATTCGGAATAAATGAGGACACGATAGTCGAGCCTGGAATATTAGACCCGGTGACTTTTTGCCCAACGTTGACGCCAACCGTGCTGCTAAAAGGCAGTGTTGAACCTGATGGAGTGTCCACACTCGTATTAAGAACCGCGACCGTCCTATAGATGGTCATCAAAGACGACCCGGAAGTCGAATTGTTGCCTTCAAAAGTACTGTCGGTAATGTGATTATCAAGACAAGCGCGGCAAGAAAATCCGTTAAACATGCCATCAATCTCGACATCCTTTACCAACAGCGACGCTGCCCAATTTGAGAATATTCCAACGCCGCTGGTCGGGTTTGCTGCTGTATAAACGCGGAAATCGGAAATCTTCGCATAGCCGCCATACTGCTGACCAGGAGCAGGCGAGTATTCGATGAATGTGCCGTTGCCTGAAATCAGAAACAGCGTGCTCTGTGAGCCATCGCCTTTGATGGAGACGCTGCTGCAAGGAATGTTCAAGGGAATGCCGCCGCTGACATCCACCGTGTATGTGCCGCTTTGGATATAGATTTGCGCTCCTCCGCTTTGCGCGCAGGCGGCCGTCGCGGCGGCTTGTAAAGCTATCCGATTCTGCGTGGCCGAGTTGCTTTGGGAAAGCCCATAAATCCTAGCATTGATGACTGTTTGACCAATAGCTGGATTTTGCGGGCCGAGTTGCGCGAATGCACCTCCAGAAAAAACCAAACAGATGATGAGAAAAACCAGCCGCATCATTGGAAGTATTCCACATCAAGCATCGGCGAGCCTGTTACGGCAGTGAACTTGTAAGCCGAAAGCGGCCCGCAATCCTGCCATTGCGAACCTTGCTGAATAAGAGTGCCGTTCGATGATGTTGCAGAAGTACCATCGCTGGTCCGGCGAATGTTCGCGCCCTCGACCGTGATGAAAGCGCAAGTCGATGCGCCGGGAACGGATAACTGCGTATTGCTTCCGACCGCCAACCCAAATTGTCCAGCACCAGCAGAAACAAACGGCGGCATTGCCCTAGCAACACCGCTCGAATTGATGAGCACCTGTCCCGGACAAACCGTCGTGCCTTGACAGACGAAAGAGAAAAATTGCTGAAGCGCGCCTGTACCATCACGGTAGAAATAGTTCGCGAACGCCGTCGCCATACTGGCGATGAGCGCCGCGATGGTTGCCGCTATCAGCGTCCGTTTCATCACGGCACTCCTGCGGGCTGATTATCGGATTGGTACGGGAATGCGACCTGCACGTCATTTTGCAAAGTGATGAGCAATTTTTGCCAACCGGCTGTATTGAAGAACGGTTCAAGCGATTGCGTCACTAGCCAAACAGAACTATCCGGCATGACCACGATGTCACCACCCTTCAACATCGCGCGTACCGTGCTATGAAGCGGCAGCGAAATATAAATTATTCTGTGCGTGCCGCTCAAATTTAGCGCATCGACGTGCCGCAAATCACCACCCGTCACCGCCTGCACCTGCGCCAATGCGGTCAGCGTCGTCTGCATGGTCTCGCCAGCGACGGTTTGCTGCTGGTTGACGGTGTAAGTCCCGATGCCGCCGTTGCCGGTCCCGTAGCCAGTGATGAGCGTTCCAGGCGATAGCGCGCCTTGGTCCGATAGATTCTGCCCGACTTGGAGCACGCCACCCGCCACGTTGGTCACGTTCAGGACTGTGCTGGCCGAGGTCACCGTGCAACTGTTCAGCACGCCAGTGGATGGCGGCGCGCTCAATTCGTAGGTTCCGGCTGCGCCTGGCACCCCGGAAAGCTGCTCGACGATATAGCAGCCGGTCGGTAGCGCATTGGTGCCATCCGTCCCAGACACCGCGTCATTCGGCCATAAACTGCCGCTGAGCACGGTTTCGACGGTCAGGGTGGTTCCGGTAGCCTCGGCGGTGAAAGTCCCGCCTATGCTCGCCGTAATGGCTCCTGGAGTAGCGTAAACCGGCGTCTGGCTACCGTCTGGGCCGATGGTCGAGCCAACGCTGATTTGAACGCCAACCATTTGATTCTGGTTGACGCCGCCCACATACGGCGAAACTATTGCATGTAAATTCGTCGCCGCCTCCCGGATTTGGGAATGTCCGGGAGTAATGCCTCATTTCATCGGCAATTTTGAGTGCGTCAACGCGCTAGGTACGGTCCGGTTTGAGCCACTGCTGCGCGTCGCGGAACATTTGCGTATCAGTTAAAGCGAAATATTCGCGCCGAATCGCCGCGATGGCTTGGTCCGATTGCATCTCGACGTCGAACTTATCATCACCCGGCGCGCCGCACCAAAACCGATGAGACATGTATTCGAGGTTCCACGGCATCGCATTTAGCCCGCCAGTGCAGCCAACGAAAGAATGCATCCACCTAGCGATGCCTGCTGGTTCGCTCATCTGCGGGCATTCTGGTGGCCGTGGCGGGCCTCCCTGACCGCCTTCTCCGTCGTGGCCCGGCAGCGCGCCGAAGCAGCCATCCAGCGGGTCGAGCTGCGCCACCTGCGAGATGTCGTCGAGATAACCCTCGGTCATGAAGTGGTCGACGGCTCTTCGCGGATCGTGTGGCCTCGTCGGGCGGATGAGGACCGGATGATGATAAATCGGGCGTACCAGTGTTGCGCCATTTTTGGCACGCCAACCGTAGTGGCCCGGATGCGGTGATGTGGTTCGATTGTCCCACCAGCCGACGCCGGCCTTTCCGATTCGCTGCGATAGTTCAGCGGCAGTCTCGATTTTGTCCGGTATGCCGCATGGAATGCACAAAGCCATGCAGGCGCGGTAGCCGGCCTCGAGGCGGCGTTTGGCTGCGGCTAGTGTTCCGCGACCAAGACGAAGCGACGCGACGATCGGAGCAACAGCATAGTCGCCCGCGAGCGCGCGGTTGATGGCGTCTTGGTTGGCTCCGTCCGCTTGATCGAACCAGCCGACACGAGGCGGCAGGTCGCGGATCTCATCGATTCGCTCGTTGGCGAGCTGCTGGCGTCCAGCTTCGTCAGTATAGACGGTGATGATTGCGCCGACATCGTCGGCTTCGGCGCGCAATGTCGGGAGATTCAGATTGCGCCATCGTTCGACCCAGTAGCCCCAAAGTCCAAGAGCGACTTCAATTTTTTTCATGACTTGAATCTACCCAATGACCCCAGATGAGGATTTACATTCTTGACCTTAGCCAAGTCAGTATTTCCGGGTGAACGCTCAGCCCATTGGCTCACGTTAGCCACCCTGCGGGCAATCCCGCCCGCAAAATGTTCTTTGCGGCGTTCCAATCCCGATCGATCATCAAGTCGCAATGTGGACACGCATGTGTCCGCACCGCAAGTGATTTAGGGACGAGTTTGCCGCAGCCAGAACATTTCTTAGAAGTATTTCTTGGATCGATCCTAACGAAATGAGCACCAGCCTTTTCAGCTTTGTACTCTAGAAAGTCCAAGAATGTAGACCATGACGCATCTGCAATCGAGCGCGCCAATATCCTATTTCTCACCATACCTGAGATATTTAAATCCTCAACAACGATAAAGTCAGATCGATTGACCAATGCCGCAGATTGCTGATGCAGCCAAGCCGTGCGCTGATTGACGATTTTTTGATGTAAGCAAATTAATTGGTTCTTGACTTTTATCCGCCGTTTAGAACCGCGCTTGCAGCGCGCCAAGGCACGCGAACGACGGCGCATTTCTTTCTGCACTTTGTTGGCAATCCGCGGATTTGGAATGACAACATTGTCGCTGCAATAAGCGAAAACCTTGAGGCCCAGATCAAGGCCAACCATGGTCGATACTGCACATTTTGTTGGGGGTTCAATATAAACTTGAAAATAAATACACCATCCTTTGTGATCTCTGCTGAATATACAAGAACGAATGTCAACACTTTTCGGTAATGGTCGGTGCAGATGTACCTTTAGGCCAGACGGCATTCCATTAAAGCGCAGTCGCTTGCCGTCAAAATAAATGCCGGAAAATTCAGCAAAACCGAAACTTTTCCACCAATCCTTGCCACGAAACCGAGGAAATCCAGCTTTTCCATTTCGCAATTTGAGGCGACGAAAGAAGGCCGCGTAGGCATCATCAAGCCGCTTTAGAGTCCAACGTTGAAGCCTATTTGGCAATACAGCCATTTCAGATAATTCCTGACGACACACTGTCAATGACTTGCATTGATCCATATAACTCCGGCCTTTTCCGGTCTTTCGATAGCAATCGATTCGTTCCTCAAGAGCCGCATTGTAGAGTTGGCGCTGGGCCTCGCAGATCGCGACAAGTGCAGCGTGCTGGCGCTTTGAGGGCAAAAGGCGATAGCGGTACGTAAGAATCATACGAATACCTGCGGTAAATCCCAAACTCCTAGTAATCTCACGAATTCAAGGTCGAGCGGCTCCTGGTCGCGCGGTATCCTGACTGCTTCGGTTCCGGAGATGACGCCTTCGCGACCGCTAGGATTGTACAAGGGAATGCGCTCGCGCAACGACATCGCTGCTTCCGGAACTTCCTTGCCGCGCAGCACATAGCCCTGAAAGCTATTGCTGAAGACCTGCTGAAAGCCGACGCGCTCTAATTCGTGATGGACGGCTTCGCGATTGCTGTGTCTCTCGTCGTGAACATGCCCGACATTGGTGAACAGGAAAAATCCAATCTTGGAATCGGAAAGCATATTGCGTGCATTTCTCACGACAGTTTTCATAGCGAGCGTAGTCATCTCGCCGAGATTCGTATTCGATACGACGATATCTACCGGCCAACAAGACTGTCGGATAAATCTCCACCAAGGAACTGTGATGCACTGAACCTGTTGGTACTCCCCGCCAGTGCCAGGCGTCGTGTCCATCAACTTGTCACCAGCAATATGAGATAGCAACCTATTTTGCCAAAGATATAGCGCCTGCGCATTATCCATGCTGCCGTAGAACCAGCCTTGATTTAACAGCATCGCCCCAAGGTATCCGGTCCCTGGCCCGATCTCGAATACGCTGACGTTTTGCATCCCATATGCTTCACGTAACTTCTGGATAACACGGAATAAGCCTAGTTGAGTGAATGGACCACTTAGCGGGCGAACGGCGCGGCCGAGCTTGCGCGTCACCTCCACGGCTTGGTCGCGCACACGATTCATCAATTCCACTTCATCGTGCGTATAGTTGGTCTCGACGGCAGGTCCGACGAAGAAATGATTCGGCCAGAAATATTCTCGGTTGCCCTCATCGAAATTCCAATCGGCATAGCGCACAAGCTCGCGCTCATCCTTCACGCGATGTGGAAAGCCTAGCTTCTCGAATGTGGCTGGCGCGAAAGCCATTAACTCCGCGAACGAAAGATTCGCTTTCGCTTCCTGTTCGGCCTTGTCGTATTCTTCGATTGCCGTCATGGCGTAAACCATTCTTGAGTTTCTGGCGTAGGCCACAATTTAGCGGCCCTATCATAACCAGATAAGAATGCCTCTGATGCATCGATATCAATAATATATTTTGGTACTTCTCTAGGTAAGCCCACAAGAAAGCAATATCCTCCATCAGATGCTGGTCCAGTAGGCACTCGGAAAAAATTGCGCTCTTGTTGCATAGTCATTTCTGGTTACCGTTGAAAAATGAAATTGTAGGCCGGCATCAGCGCGGCGTTGGTCTTGTCGCCCTTGGATTCCCAAATCGACCGGCTCGATTTCGCCTTGAAGCCCAACTTTGCCAATTGGTCAATGACGGCTAAATCCGCTGCCGATTTGGCGTTCAGTTCAATAAGGATGCTATATACTTCGGAACCTATTATCTCCAAGCCGCCTGCGATTATCTCCGGTTCAATGCCATCCACGTCAATTTTCAAATACGTCGGCGGCGGCAGCCCGTATTCATCAACGAGGTCATCCAATGAGATACCAAGCGCGAGTTGGTCGAATCCCGTATCGCAACTTTCGCCAGCCGCCTTAACGCTTTCCGCCGTCTGGCCATCCTTGATTCGGAATAGATTGTAAGCTCCGCTCTTGGTCAAATACCGAACCCGTAACTTTCCAATGGCGGTATCGCGCGCAATGGCTAGGCAAGCCGGCATACATCGTCCCTGCAAATCATTGAGCGAGATATTCTCCATTAGCAGCGCGTAGTTCTGCGCTTCAGGTTCAAACGCGAAAACTCGGCATCCGCGAAATTTGGCGGCATAGATTGCATACAAGCCGACATTTGAGCCGATATCATAGAAAACATCGCCTGGCTGCATCTGATCCAACCAGGCGATTGTCTCTGGCTCTTCGGTGAAGAACGTCTCGGCACGCCACACCAAACGACCGTGTCCAGCGCGGCAATATAGCGGACCATATTCGGTGTTAATGATCGCAACTGGCTTTATCGCCTGCGCGATTTCCGTAGCGAATGGTGTCGGCTTATTCAGGCCCAGAAGCCGCACCAAAAATTCAGCGAGATGGCGATGCCAGTATTGTCGGCGCGAGCGCGGTATATCAGAGCCGAAGACTGAGGCGTCATATCGCGGAGGCATCACTGCCCTTTCCGGGCACAAATCACGTCAGTGACTGCATGCAGAATTATATGATGCGCTAATTCAACAAAACCATATTCGCTAGAGGGTACATAAAAATTGACATCTCCATGAGTGCGCAACTCATTCTCTGGACCGAAACCTGAAAATGTTACAATCTCCATTCCTTTAGAATTAGCTATATCGCATGTCCGTAAAATATTGTCGGATTTCCCTGAACTAGAAATAGCAATCAATAAGTCTTCCATTTTGCCAAGAATATAAAGTTGTTCGCTAAATACACATCCATAGCCATTATCGTTGGCCATAGCAGTCAATGCTGCCGCATCACTCAATGTAAGTGCAGGAATGTTTCTCTTCAGCAAATCAATCATAACATGGCTAGCAATCGCCGCTGAACCGCCATTGCCGACAAGAATGACTTTTCCACCATTTGTTTGACGCCGCTGAATCTTTTCCACTAGGCGTCGAGCACCATCTTTGCTTTCATAATGCGCACTAGCGGCACCCATCGTAACAATAGTTTTCTCGATAAGAGAAAAGATAAGCGCGGCATATTTATTAGGAGTCATTTCAACAACCATTCGAGATTTTTGATGATATCGTCACGTCCGACATGATGCCGGTGACCCAAGATGCAGGTTTTCAAGCCGCCAGCAACATTGCCTGCGAAAGCTGCGGCCTCGGCTTCCAATCCAGCCGCTAATAAAGGCGCTGCAATCGCTAGGAAAGCATCGCCTGCACCCATCGTATCGAACCCACCCTCCGCAAATGCCGGGACACGAGCGAAACCATCAGCATTATTCCAGACCATCGAGCCGTAGCGTCCGCGCGTCACGATCATGAACTTAGCCTGTGTGGCGCGGACTATCTTGGCTGCAGCATATTCAATCTGGCCATCCTTGGTCTGCGCCGCCAGCCTAGCTTCCGGCTCATCCACGCAGATGCAATCAACGCCGCTATAACTAGTGATTGGATTGAAGCCGAAGTTTCCGGCGTTGGTCTGCGCTGTCACGGCGACGAATTTGCCGCGTTGCAGGAGAGCGCGCTCGATTGGCGTCATCATCCCATGGCCGAAGTCCATGACCACGCACACGTCACATTCGTCCACGGCGCGTTCGATATCTGTGGTCAATCTTGGTTGCTGCGGCATATTAACGGCGGAATAAACTTCAAAAAGTTTGCGCGAGAAATCGGCATCAACAAAACGAGTTTTTTTAACAGCATTCAAATGGTCAGTCACAACACGCCAATTCCGCCATTCGCCATGTCGCGATGCTGCTCTAACTCCACCATCAAATTTCTCATCATCAATTGCCACAGTCGCGAGGATAAACTCCTTGGATGGCTTAGTCAGTGCCCGTACATAGCGGTATTCGTCAATGATAGTTTCACCGATGAAGGCGATGCTCAATTTGTCGGCCCGTTCGAATGCGGCCAAGATTGAACTGAGGAAGCCGCGCTTACGTGCTCCCTCCAAATAAACGAGCGTCTCCTGCGGTAACCGCACATTTCGCAGCAACGTCGTGGAGGACCATTTCTCAGCAGTCGTGATATGGAAGCGACCACCGACAGCCTCCACTGCAGCAATCTCGGCGCGCAGGCGATCATCCTGCATCGCATAGTCTGGTCCTTTGACGTAAACGTTGGGTCTGATTCGTCCGATGACGCCGACTGCGCTTTCTTCATCACTGATGACAACCTCGTCCACGCAATCCAAGGCCAACAAAGCTTCACGGCGTTGCTCAGCACTAAATTGTGGGCGTCCTGGACCTTTGTTGATATGCTTGTCAGCAGTCACGCTCACGATAAGCCAATCGCCCAACTCGCGCGCTTCCTTGAGATGGCGAATATGCCCAAGATGCAAGAGATCAAAATTGCCGTGAGCTAATACGGTATTCACAACGTCACCAACACCCGTCCAACTTTTCCGCTGCGCACGACATCGAGTCCCATATTGATTTCATCCAGCGGCACCTCGAACGTGATAATTCCATCGAGCGATAAGCGTCCAGCCTTCTGCAGCTTGATGAGCCGTGGAATATCCACATGCGGCATGGCATCGCCGCCGTGCGAGCCTGTTAGCACTTTCTTGAAATGGAGCGGCAACGTATAAATCTCGACCTTCTCGCGCGGCACGCCGACAAGAACACAGGTGCCGTCTGGATGCGTGAGATTATATGCTGTTTCGATTACAGACTTTACGCCAGTCGTCTCGATGACTTTGTCTGGCCCTTTCCTGCCGATTATGTCGCGGATAGATGAATCGATGTCTGAGCCCAAATTGAGCAAACTACACGTAGCACCTCGCGCGCATGCCATCTCAAGCTTTTCAACCGCGATATCCACTGCGATGACCGGATAGGCACCAGCAAGTAGCGCGAATTGCACCACATTGAGGCCGACGCCGCCGACGCCGAACACAACTACAGATTCGCCGACCTTGATCTTCGCATCGTTGTTAACCACGCCCATTGCCGTCGTGACCGCGCAGCCGAACAGCGGCGCAACCTTCAAATCATAGTCCGATGGAATGACGGTAAGCCGATTCTCGGAAACGACTGCGTATTCGTTGAATGTCGTCACCCAGCCGGCGTTGAGTTTTTCGCCCTGCCATTCATAGACCGGAGGCTGACATTGGATGCCTTGGCTTGGCCGCCAGTGCAGCACGACACTATCGTCAGGCCTTACGTGCGTGACACCGGGACCGACCTCGACCACATAGCCGGATGCCTCGTGGCCTAGTAGGTGCGGCAGGAATTTGTCCGGTCCCTTGGCAGCATCAATCTCATTGAGCTGCGCGCCGCATATCGTCGAGAACAGCACCCGGACGAGGACTTGGCCGACGCCAAGAATTTCAGGGAGGGTAACCTCGTCAACGATGAGCGGCTGACGCGATTGTGCGAGGATTGCCGCCTTCGCCGTCCGCACTTGCATCGCTCAAGCCTCGATTGCCGCGATAATCCGCTGTAGAGAAATACCGTGCTTTTCCAGCAATTCGTCATGGGTGCCATAGCAGTGAATAAACTCATCCTGCAATGTGAAAGTGTGCAATGCGGACCGACGATATTCTATGTCCCAAGCGATGGCCTTGGTTTGCGCGGCCAGACCACCTTGCGGCGCATGCTCCTCGATCACTATCACTCGGTCGTGGAGATTGAGTGCTCTGATGATACCATCTCGGTCCAGCGGCTTCATCGTATGAACCGATATCAAGGAGACTGAGCGGCCCTTCGCTTGGAAATGGTCAGCCACGGCAGTCGCCTGCTTCATGATGGTGCCATAACAGAGGATGCACAGGTCACTACCTCGCCGCAGATATCGCAGCTTCCCAAATTCCCACGGCTCTGCATCTTTGGTCAAATCTGGTTCGCCCGCTTTCCCAAGACGGAGATATACCGGCCCGATTTTCTGCATAGCGCAATAATTCGTCGCCTCGACACATTCGGCTGGATCACACGGCGCGATAATTTGCATGTTGGGAATTGCGCCCGCGATGGCGATGTCCTCCTGCGCGTGGTGCGTGCTACCGAGCGTCGAGTAGACGAGACCTGCGCCCATCCCGACTATTGTTACCGGAAGTCGCTGGTAACAGAGGTCATCGCGCACGAATTCGAACGGCCGATAGAGGCAGAATGTCGCTATCGTGTAGGCAAATGGCTGTTTGCCGCGAAGGGCGAGGCCAGCGCAAATGCCAATCATAGTCTGTTCGGCAACTCCTGTATTAACAAATCGGTCAGGATATTTTGTGCGAAAATCATTCATGCTGCCGGCAGGCGAGATGTCGGCGACTACGACGTAGATGTCAGGATTATCAATGGCGCAGCGATAAAGCGTTTCGGCGAAAGTGTTTCTCATGCTTCTAGCTCGGCAATCGCTTTGGCGTACTCGCTCTTCGACGGCGACCTATAATGCCAGCTAGGAATTCCCTCCATGAAACTTACGCCGCGACCCTTGGTCGTCCGAGCCACGACCATCAATGGATCGATGCCATTACGATTGGTGACGGCATCAAAAATTGCTGCACCATCATGGCCATCTACTTCAAGCGACGACCATCCGAATGCCTCGAATTTCTCGACTAACGGATAGAATGTCGAATGAGTTTCGGTGGTACGCCCGAGGCTTTGCAGATTATTGTAATCAACTACGGCGACGATATTCTCCAAATCGAGCGACGATGCCATAAGTATCGCCTCAAACGAAGACCCCTCCATCAACTCGCCGTCGCTCAGTACGACATAAATAGTCACTCCACTGCCTCTCTCCGCCAACGCCATCCCAACCGCCATCGAAAGCCCATGACCTAGCGAACCAGTAGCCGCGACGATTCCTGGCGTCTCGATGTCAGGATGCACACCAAGTCTTCCGTCGCGCGTGCAATAAGCCGCGAGGTCACTAGGCGACAGCACGCCGCGCTCCTCGAGGATGGCATATTGAATCATGCAGCCGTGGCCTTTGGACATCAGGAAAATATCGCCCTGCTTCATCAGGCCGTTGTAGATGCAATCGACTATTTCGGTGCAGGAGAATGCCGAGCCGATATGGAGCGCGGAGACTTGCTGCGATACGTCGAGGATGCGCCGGCGATAGCGGCGGCAGCGCAAGGCAGCGGCATCATTATCGAAAGTGTTCAGCATAGATGCTCGAACCATGAAGCAGTCGCGGATGCAATCTTCTCCGGCGTCCACAAGGGCGCATCGCGCCAATTCTCGATGTTGTCGAGTATCTCGCCAACTCCGTCTTCGAAGCGGATTTGTGGCCGCCAATCCAAATCCCGGATTATCTTGCTGATGTCTGCCCACGTTGCATGCGGCTCTCCCGGTCGCTTGGGAATGTGAACGACGGGACCGCCAAGCAATTCAACTAGCCGGTTGATGGTCTGCGGATTGCCGCCGCCGACGTTCCATACGTTGCCCGATGATTCTGTCTCTGCGGCCGCTAGGAATGCACGCGTCAGATCCGTGACGTGGACGAAGTCGCGCCGCTGCGTGCCGTCACCAACGACTGTGAAGGGATGGCCCGCGAGCTTCTGCCGCAAGAATACGCCGAATACTGCACCGTAGGCACCAGACGTTCGCGAGCGAAGGCCATAGGCATTGAAGATGCGGATGGAGTTGACCGGAAGGCGATAGATTGAATGCCAATGTAACGCCGCCATCTCGCCCATGTGTTTGCTGAGCGCATAGGGATAGAGCGGATGTACTGGATGCCGCTCGTTCGTCGGCGTGTCGGCCATTCCGTAACATGACGAGGATGCCGCGTAGACGAACTTCTTGACCTTCGCATGCCGCGCCGCCTCGAGCACGCGCACCGTGCCTTGGACATTGACGTCCATGTATTCGCGCGGATGCTCAATGGACGGGACGATGTCGCCGATGCCAGCGAAGTGAAAGAGATAACGCGCATCAGAAAAAAACTTCTCGTCGTCTTTTAGTTTTCGGATGTCCTGCCGCCAAAAATCCAAATTATTGCAGTGCAGTAAATTGGCAAAGCTGCCGCCCATCAAATTGTCGATAACGCGGACGGCATAGCCATGCTGGAGCAGGCAATCCACCATGTGGCTGCCAATGAAGCCTGCGCCGCCAGTGACGATTGCAATTGGCTTCATTTGGCGTTCAGCGCCTTCATGGTTCTGACATTGTAATAGCGGTCGTCATCCATGCTATTCGGTAATTTCCCAGCCTTGAACGCATCGCATAAATCGCGCACGGCTGTGCCGATAGTGCGATACGGAACGAAACCAAGGACGCGCCGCACCTTATCGCTGTTGACGTGGTAGGAGCGATTGTCATCTGTTGACACGACTCTGATGCCGATTGGTTGCCGCTCGCGATATTGGGCCTCAACAACATTCTTCACTAGCTCGGCAATCTCCATAATTGTCCTGTTCTGCGCGCCGATGTTGAAGGTTTCGCCGTGGATATTTTCGTGCGCCGCACGCAGGAACAGGAGATAGGCAGCAACCATGTCGTCAATGTGGAGGTTCGGCCTTTTCTGCGTTCCGCCAAACACCTCGATGACGCCACGGTTGACCGCGTGATTGGTCAGAATATTGACGCTGAGGTCCAATCGCTGGCGCGGGCTATAGCCGCAGATAGTCGCCGGGCGCAGCGTAACGCAGGTGAAGTCATCGGCCATGTGCTTCCGCAGCAGCGGTTCGCACATGCCCTTGTACTTGTTGTAGAGCGTAAGCGGGACGAGCGGATGGTCTTCGGTAACATCGGGCGCGTCGGAGATACCGTAGACAGAACTGGTCGATGCATAGATGAACCGCTTTACGCCGGCTTCCTTGGACGCAACCACCAAAGGCTCAAATGCTTCTAGATTAACAGTCGTACTCAACCGCTCGTCCAATACGAAGCTTGAATCATTGGAGATGCAGGCGAGGTGGATGACGGCGTCGTGGCCCGCAACCGCCTTACGAAAGGTATCGATATCGCGGATATCTGCTTCAATGACCTTCAGACCGGGATGCGTTAACGGCAGCATTTGCTTGCCGAAATACATGATGTCGTAGACCGTGACTTCATAGCCTTCGGCCAATAAGCGTGGCGTGAGGACATTCCCAACATACCCAGCGCCGCCGGTAATAAGAAGTTTTTTGAGCATTTTTGCGTCACTCGAAATAGATAAACTCATAATCGCCCGTATAGCCGAAACGCTCGTAAAGCCAAATCCATTCCGATGTGTGATGCAGCGACTGCGCTGTCAACGCCCAACATTCGAGGTTGAACAACTCCTGCTCGTTTCGGTATGCCTCGACCATGATGTATTTATTCTGGCCGACACGTTCGATCTCGCGCACGGCAGTTTCAAGGTCAAACAGCAGCAGATTGTGAAGGCATCCCAGCGAAATCACGAGGTCAAATTGCTTATAATCGAACGGATATGGCTTTTCTGCCCGACCATGGAAAAGGAAATCTTTCACCTCATCGTGAGCACATGCGAGGCCATGCTTTGAGATATCGAACCCAACGACCTTGAGGCCCGGCAATAGCTTCTTCATCTCATAAAGTAGGAACGCCTTACCGCAGCCAACATCGAGAACGCTGGAGTAATCATCGAGGCCGTAGATGTCGATGAGAGCCTGCGCTACCGGCCTCCAGCGCCCCTCGATGAACTTATAGCCGCCATAGCCATAACGGCGATCGCCATCCCAATAATCGAATTCGTATTCCTTCGCCTTCAACATGCAGTGGACTTTGTCGTCGTTCATGCGGGCGAGGTAGTCGCGCTTCGTCGCGGTGTGCAGCGGTGTAACGATTTCTAATTGTCTGCTCATGTTTTTGCTTTGTAACAGGACCGACAGACTGTCGGAACATTGCCTTCAAGATGCTCTCTTCGAAACTGCGTAATCTCTGGGCCGTTCCATTCCTCAGCCAACTTCCGCGCATCGCCTACATCAGCAACTTCCGGATTGCCGATGATGCAGCACGGCACAAATCTCATATCGCTTGATATGTAAGCCCGCTCGAAAGGCCATGGGCAGAGATTCGCCTCGTCGTAACGCTCCGTTGCAAACCAGAATGCCAGCTTGACGCCCATCTGCTTCGCCCGGTCGTGGAGTGCCCAGCATTGCCCCACGCTGATTTGGCTGGATACGGTAACGGCATCATTCGTCTCGCGCCACTTCTGCATGCCGAAGTCGATGAGCTCGAACGAGAACACGAGATATTTGAAGCCAAGGTCGTGCGCCAACGTCACGAGGTCCGCGAGCTGGTGGACGTTGTCCTGCTGCACGACCGTCCACATCTTGGTCCGCGCGCCATTGCTGTAGCCGTTTATCAGCGCGCAGTTGTCCATGACGGTATCGAAGTGCGAGCCGCGGCGTATCTTCTCGAATACGTCCTTGGTCGCACCATCAATTGAAATCTGAATTTCATTCGGGTCGGCATCAACCAACTGCTTGTACATAGCCCGCAAGTGCAGCCGCGACGCGTTGGTGATGGTACGGACCCAGATGCGCTTTTGCCGAGCGTAGCGAATCATCTGGATATAGGTATTGCCGCCCATCGTCGGCTCGCCGAAGCCCTGTATCTTCAGCTCCACCACGCCATATTGCTCATCAATCAGGTGTTTGTAATCCTCGAACGACATATCCTCCGCGCGCTTGCCTTTGGGCCAATCGCTTACCTGGCACATCGTGCAGCGGAAGTTGCAGCGGCTTACGTTCTCCACGTCGAGCCGGACGGGCAAATAATCCAGCGTTACCTCGCGGCGTGTTGACCGCAGATAACGCTCGTAATTCTCCCGCTTTCGCGGCGATAATGCCAAGCACGCTTCGCGCTCGCGCAGATACGCCGCCGTGTCTGGCACGGGTTCAGGCGTCGGCAAGTTCTGGCGCAAAACGGCAGTCATTTGAATACTTCCGCGATGAAGGCATTGGCCCTCTGTTCCACGTCCGCCCATCGTGACGATTCCGTGTCCCCGCTATGCAGCCGATATGGCCGTTGAGCCAAGCCATGGATAGTCGGCGAAGGAAATCCTGTGCGGAATCGTCTAACGGAATCTGGCGTCAGTGGACCGCCGCCATTCTGCCATTCGTAATGCTTGTTCGCTGGGCACATTGCAAGCGCAACTGATTCGTCGCTGTCCCTTATCACGGCCATCGTCTGGTCATTGAACGGTTCATCGCACAAGAACTGCGGCGTGATGCTCGCCTGATTCGCGATAAATAGCACAGCATCGGCGGAGATGGTTTGATGCAATCGGCCGTCTGGAGCGGGCCAGATGATTGTTTCGGGATGCGTTGTAAAGCGATCTGTATCGGCACGATAAATCTGGCCGACGCTGTGCTCATTTTCCAGTGCCATCTTCGCCAAATGTCGAACGTCGAATTGCTGGATTGTGCCGACTTGATCCGAATCAACCCGCAGGAGCGGGCGGAATATTATCTTGCGGCCAGTCTCAAGAAGCTTTCGGTAAAGCGCGAATGTCCCTTCGCTCCATACCATATCGGGAGCGAGCAATCCCCACACCTCGCCAGCCTGCCCGGCAGCCACGATATCCTGTATGGCGTAGCTCTGGATGGTGATGTTCGCTACTTCCTGCCAGCCGCCGGTATCGTCGGCTATCGTCGCGCGCAGTTCAAAACTAGTACCTTCTAATACTGCTTTAAGCCGCTCAAAATCCGCCGGTCTTGTCCAAACCGAGATGATGTAATCAATCGCATCCAAATTTCCCGGCGTTTTCAGGCTCGGCAGACCATGCCGGATGAACTGGTCGATGTGCCAGTCGCCCCACACTGCGAGAGAGAAACGGAACCTCACCTAAAAACCTCGGCGATAAAATCATTCGCCCGCTGCTCTACAGGTGCCCACGCAGCAAGGTCAATGTCATCGGCATGAAGCCGGTAAGAATGTCTCGCAACCGTCACCATCGCAGGTGACTGATACCAGCTCGCGAATCTGTGGATGATATCGCGAGTAAGCGGCCCAGTCCCAACAACATGACTAAAGTCTTTGCCCGATGGTGCCAGCGCGAGCGTTATCGTCTCGTCGCTGTCGCCGACTACCAGTATCTTGTCGTCTGGTATCCCCGGCGTCATAAACTCCACATCTGGCATCAGCCGCGCCATGCATGTCTGCATCTCGCCGGTGATGGTCGTATTCAAAAGGCCATTTGGCGCGGGCCAGATAATCATCTCGGCATGAGAGGAGAACAGCGGACCATCGGCTCGGTAATATTTCTGCGAAACCTCGTGCTCTTTCTCCAACGCGATTCGCGCCAATGACCGCTTGCCGAAATCGCTTATCGTCCCGGCCTTGTCTGCATCGACCCGCAGCAGTGGCCTGTAGATAGCGGTCTTGCCTGCCTCGAAAGCGGCGCGGTGGTGCGCCAATGTACCTTCGCCCCAGACCATATCCGGCGACAGCAGCATCCACGCTTCACCGTTGGCAGCCGCGGCAGCGTAATCGCTCATCTTGCAGACGTGCACCGTGTTGTTGGCTGTCCCTTGGTCGCTCCCGACGCCATCGGATAGCGAGGCCTTGATGTCTGCGTTGATGCCCTGAAGAATGCCTACGATGCGGTCGCGGTCTGTCGGCCTTGTGTGCACGGAGATATGGTAACCGACCGCATCCAGATTCCCCGGCGCGCGAAGGCTCGGCAGCGCGTTCCTCTCAAATTGGGAAAGGTGCCAATCACCCCAAACGGCCAGCGTGAAGCGGAATCTCACACCGCGCCCTCGATCTCGAGCAAATCGGTCAAATCAACGCAGCGGCATGGGATCATTATCCCGCCCAATCCCGGCTCACATACATGCTCAATCCTGATCTGAGTATTTAATTGACGACAAAAAACATACGTCGCCCTGCGCTCGTGGATATTGCACCACCAAGTGCGTCCAGATTCATCCTTGCGATATTCGCCGCTCACGCCACCGCTTCCAGCTGCAAAACCAAGTCTCTTATCGCCGAAACAGATGCTTTCTCGTCGCAGCAATCTTTCGGCAATGCCGCGAAGTCAAGCGACGGGTAGACATACCGCTGCTCCAATGCCCGCACATATGCCTCCGCTTCCCGCTCACTCCGCGCAAACTTACAAATGGACTTGGCTACACCCATCGGCGACATCTCGAACGAGCCGAATGTCGGAATGCCGGTCTCGTCGTCCAAACTGCACAGGTAGAAATCATCCGTCGACGGTTTGTGGAAGTAGACGCGCTCTGGCGGCAAGTTCGAGATGAGGTAACAGTCGATGGTCATCGATGACGAGGAGGAAAGGTTGGCGACAGCCTCATAACTCAGCCCGAGCGGACACGGTTGCCATGTCCTGGCGACGAAGCCGGCACCGTCGGCAAAGAAAAACTGATGCGGATCAGCCGGTATCATGCGTGGCGGGTCGCGCATAAAATAATCGAGCATGACGGGATGCATCGCCTGCAAGGAAAAGTAGCGTAGCAGCCGCGTGTCGAAGTCGCGCCTAGTACCGACTGCGGCCTCGAACCGCTCGGCAGAGACGCGCAACGGAGCACCACCGACAGCGAGGTGCGAGTCCAACAATCTCTTGACGTTCGGCAGGAACTCGCTGCTCACCAGTGTATCGGCCTGAAAGCTCATCCAGTCAGCGCCGCGCTCCTTGGCTATCCTGATGCTATCAGCGTCCGTCCACGCGAGCACTGTACGGTTAGCGCTCAAGTTATCGGCTGGCGGCAATGCCTCGATAAGCCGAATAGTTATATTGAAGCCGCTCAAACCGACCGCCTTCAGCCGCTTGACGGAAATGTCGTCAGTGTAAATGAGCAGATCGACTGGATCTGGCGACCAGAGTAGCGGCATGTTCCTGACCGCCGCAAGACACGGAAGAATATTGCGGTAGAGCGATTCGATATAGCGCTCGCCCCATGCGGCTATCTTAATGATTGTCGGGCGCATGTTTCAGGAATGCGTTATCGCCTTGCGCAGACTTTCCAGATAAGCCGCCGCTTCCGTATCGTCTCTCGCTGGTGCCCACGGCGCGAAGATGGCATCGCCGCCGGGAATGAACGGTCCCGGTTTCGCTTCATGGTAAATCACGAAGTCCGAGAGCGTCAGGATGAGATGATTCTCGCCCTCGCCAACGCGGAATATCTGGGTCATATCTCGGTCGAGAATGCGCGCGTGCGTTATCCCGCCGACATCATCAAAAACAAAAGCCGCTAGCGACCCGCGCATGACGTGGCAGGACTGTGCCTTGCCGACATGCTTGTGCGGCGGGAAGTAATGCCCACGCGGCTCGAGGATAATCATTTCGTGGAAGTTGGATTCCGGAGAACTGTGCAAGCAGATGCGGGCGGCGTGCTTACCGTATTCTGATTCCTCAATGAGCGCATCAATCATACTATGGTCGATTGCGATGTTCGGCTCTTGGCAAAACAGCGAAACCGACTTCGCGCTTGGGTCGCGGTGGAAATGGGAGGGATTAAGCATCATCGCCCTTCTCTAGTTTTTCAAATTCAAAATAATTAAACGTCACTCTGCGCCCGCAAATGAACCCGGAAATTAGTGGAGAAACAATACAGCCAACAATGAAACCGGCAAATACAAACATTGATACTGGAATCACCCATAATATGGCTATAGGCGATAGTTTTTTAGGAGCTATTTTTTCAGTCGCGTAGAAGCAACGAGGCTCGGGCATTGTCTCACCATAAAAGACTTGCAACATCCAAATCGAATGCCGCAAACCGATCGCGCCAGTAAGGCGACGTATCCAGACGATGGGCTAAGCGGTCAAGCAATCCAGGCTCTATTTCACCGCGAAATTTCCGCTGCAAATAAGCCGTGAAGTACAGCGCAAAACCGTTCTCAGGCGATATGACATCGGATAGCGTCTTGAGATGGGCGAATTGCTGCTCAACCTTGATGGGATTGGCTTCAGTGAACAGCCGCCGAAAATTCAGGTGGTAGTTCATGTAGAACCAAATGTCAGTCAACTGGTCATTATCTGGCTTAGCGTCCATCGGAATGGACGCAAACGCTTCCTTGAAGTTCGCTGTCGTCAGCCGCAAGCCCTGCTCAATCTCCGTCTGCTTCCCGTAAGCGCCGCCCATGAAACGCAATTCACGGCTTCCTACGTCTTGGATAAGGCCCTGTTGCACCATAGCGTCGTAAATCGGCGTATTCGGTAACGGCTGAAGCTGGCTGATTCGATACCAGTCTAAGTCCATTTCTTTGGCGGTCTCGACCGTCTGCATGATGTGCCGCATGGTTTCGTTCGGGAAACCAATCATCAGGAAAACGCTGGAGTGAATGGTCGGGTACTTCCGCAACACGTCCGCCGCCTCGATGAAGTTCCGCACCGTCCCCGGTTTTTTGACCTGCCGGAGTATTTCGGGACTCCCAGATTCCATCCCAATATTTAGAGCGATACAGCCGCTCGCCGCCATCGCGCTCACGACTTCTTCCGTGCAGGAAGCTGCAATAACCCCGTTCGTGGCATCCCATGTGAGTTTCAATCCTCGTTGCACTTTGCCGTTGAATAGAGCGATTGCCCGCGCGTGGTCTTTGAGCAGGTCGTCATCGAGCCACATCACATGGTCGATGCCGTGGACCTCCTCAAGAAGTTGCAATTCGTCAAGCACGGATTCCACGGACCTTTGACGAACTCGCTTGCCATTGAAGTTGCGCACGCTGCAGAAGGTGCACATGGCTCGACAACCGCGATTTGATAGGACGGTAGCGAAGCGCGCACCCTTTGGCTTGAAACAGTAAAAGGCACCAACAGTACCGTGCTGCGATAGCTCATCGACAGCACAAAGGTCATAGGCTGGCTGGACATCAATCTCATCCTCCGTCGGCTGCTGCTCCTTGAGAAACCGATGGCGCGTGCCGTTGTCGTCGAGAATCACCTGGCCCATTTGCTCAAACGGAATGTCGCCATTTGCGGCCTTGACGAAGCTCTTGATTGCCACGTCGCCCTCACGCAGGAACGCTACCCGCGCATACGGAACATCATCCAGCACGCGCTCAACATCGTTGGTGACATGAACGCCACCGATTGCAACCGTCGTGCCACAGTAAGCCGCATGCTCACATACCCGCTTGAACGACAAATGCGTCATCGTGAACATGCAGGTCACGCCCACCAAGTCAGGATTGAGGTCATTGATTTCCTGCGATAGCGCATCCTGCCATGTCCGGTCGAAATCAAACGATTCATCTGCGGAGTGATTACGGCTCGCCTTGAGAATGAGATGATTGAGATTGAGCAAGCGCACGTCTACGCCGATGCTGCGGAGATTTTGCGCCAGCACGCCTAAACCATAGGGCGGATAATTGGTGTATCGTCCACGCCGCGCGGTATCTATGCGGAATAGGCTGGAGTCAGCGTCAGGCGGATTGACGAGTAGGACACGCTCAATGCCATAGGGCAAATGGCGCGCGAAAAATTCGTTCACCAAACCATCATTCACAGATAGGTTGGTTTGCGCTGACATTTATCGGCCAAGAATATGATCAGCTATACGCTTCTTAAATACCGCATCTGGTTCTGCTGGTTCGCCAGTCAAAATATCGCGTGGCCATTCATCCCATTCAACAGTGCCAAGAACAGCTGGCTGTCGCACGAATCCCAACCATTTGGCCCATTCATTCAAAAGGTTGTCAGATGCATATGATACATCATCAACAGAAAATCCCTGCAACGGTTGCGGCGTCGGAAATAGATTAGGCATAGTCAACGTAACAGTGTTTGGTTTCTCTGGGCTGAAGATAGCTGCAAATGGCAGAGCACCAAGCAAAGCAAGAAATGTTCGCCTAATCATGACGAGATACCATTCTCAATGAACGTCCGCATACTGCATAGGTTGTCTTAATTATCATTTCTGCTAATGCGCGGCGTATGTTCGTTGGACAAGGGAAAGAGAGGGCTGCGGCCATGGCGACAGATGGATATTCAATATCTGCCGGCGGAGATGGCTTAACCAGTATGATGGTTTCACAAAGCCAATCAACATCGTGCCATTCACCGATATGAGGGCCATCCACGCATAACAATCTTCTGACGTTTTTCATCGGCTCCTCAGAGAATCACTGCGCGGCGGCCAAGTTGGCAAACCGGGTCTAGTGTGTTCCTATCCACGACAATGATTATCTTGTCGCTAGGAAGCGTTATGTGACCGACTTTGGAATCCACCGGATATTCTTGTAGTTTTTTGACTAGATCGGCAACCTTCCAATTCTCGGTATCCATTCGATTTTCTCCTATATATCACGAAAAAGTTCAAAGCCTTGTTCTATCATCATTCCGACATCAAGATAGCGATAGGTGCCATTTCGCCCGGTTGAGAACACGTTCGGCGGTAAAAGTTTCATGTATTCCGTATGCAGGTCTTGGTCTTTTTTCATTGGAAACGGATAAAGCTTATTCTTGGTCGATGGAATTTCAATGCCAATGAGCGTCGTGGGCGATTCGTACCTATAGAATTTTTTGTATTCCACAATGCGCGTGAACGGCTCGGCATTGGCGTAGTAGAGGAAATATACGTCCTTCGGAAAACAATGCTCCACCGGCAACACGATTTTGAAAAAGTCACGGCCAGCCCAACGTAGCGGCCCTAGCACGTTCTTGAGGATGATTTCAGGCGACACCGTACTGACGATGAGGTCGTATCGGTGCCATTCGCCAGCAATTTTCACTCGGTAGTTCGGAATGTCGAAATCATCAATGTTGGTATTCAGCTTAACAGTACAGCCTTCGGTAGCAATATCGAAATAATCATCGTAGCCATTCGCCGCCTTCGGAAACCCGGACATCGCCTCGCTCCACGCAGCCTTGATTGGCCCAGTCTTGAGCGCAACGCCTTTAGGCGTAAATCCGAAGTCCGTTATCTCGGTATTGGATTCGATGCTCCACATTTTCTTGGAATAGCTATTGATGAATTTATCATACAGCGTCGGGCCTACAGAAAAGACCCAATATTCTTCAAGGTTACGAGCCTCGCTCGCGTCCATATCGTGCTTGGCTATGGCAAGTTCTTGTTGAATTTGGTTGCGATCCGGCATCAGTGGGATTTCGTCTTGATGGATCGGGAAATGGTAGAACTGCTGGTCGCGCTCGACGTAGGTCAGAAACTCATGGCCGGGAAAGCGGACCAGCGGACAATAGGCATCGAGGTAATTCCACACATCCTCGCGCTTGGTCAGGAAATGCCGCGGGCCTAACGTATAGGGATGACCACCCCACCAGAACGTTTTGCAGCTACCGCCGAGATAGGACGCGCGCTCTACCAGCGTGACATCAACGTTCTTTTTTGAGAGCATCTGAGCAGCGATGCAGCCAGCGAATCCGCCGCCGATAATCAATGCGCGCAATCTGGTCGCTCCATCTGCCAAACCACCGAGATTTTCCAGTCTTTCGATTTGCAATAATCCCGCACGCGGTCGCGCGTCCATTTCTGCTTCTTCATGTACTTCACGATGTCCGCCGCCTCGACCACCTTGTCATCCCACAGCACTATGCCAGCATAGAAGTGCGGCGCGTCGATGACTGCAAGGATTTCGGTCATCACAATTTATTTCAGTGTGACTCGTCCAGAAATTTAACTTTACGGTCAATGACAAGGCGCGGGTCCGCGAACTTGTAGCCAAGACCAACCGCCTGCTCGTTGCGGAGCCACCCGCGCTTAGCTCGCAATCCATTACCGACCGCCATGAAGCTAACGCGCTCGTAGTTCATCTCGGACTTGAAGCGGCTCCCGGCAATGATGAGATCGGCCAAGTATGTCCGGGACACTGGCGGGTTCGCAGCCAAGTGCAGGATACCGCGCACCTTACCCTCGACCACGCGCAGTAGCCCAGAGGCTACATCTGTCACGTCCGTCACCGTGAACACGTTGTCATGCGCCATCTTGGCGTTCGGGCTAAGCAATGTCCGGTAAGTCGCGGACACCGAGTCGCGCGTGTCCTGCGGCCGCCACCCGATGACCGAACCAGTCCGCACGATGCACCAGCGGCCCTGCATGAGGAACAGCGCATCCTCAACCTCGACCTTCTGCCGCGCGTACAGGCTTAGCGGAACCGGCGTCGCAGCCTCGTCGAAGCCGTCGCTGGAGTTGCCGAGCCCGAACACCGCCTCGCTGGACATATAGACGAAATGGGCGCCGCAGCGGAATGTGCTGGCCGCGCAGGCAATCGCGCCGTTGACGTTGATGCTCCGCGACAAGCCGGGATTGGCTTGCACCCACGCCTGGTCGATCACCGCCGACATGAGGACCACGGAATCGTCCGGTCCGAGGTCGGGCACTCCATCGGTGAGGTCGTCTTGGGTGACGTCAAAGTGCTTAAGGCCATCGCGCGGCTTGGTCGCGTAGGTGCCGATTACCTCATGGGCCGCCGCGAGCGCCAATGTCTCGAGCGCGGTGCCGATGAGGCCGGATGCGCCGATGATGACGATTCTCATCCGGCGAGCGCGGATTGCGCTTCTGCGGCGCGGTCTGCTTTCTGGCCTAAGATGCCGATTTTCCTTAACGGCTCGCCAATGCAATACTCCGGCGGGAACGCTTTCTTGAACTTCTCCAGCTGGTCGCGGTGTAGGCTCGACCACGCTACTTTCGCCAGCAGTGCTTGGGAAAAGAACTCGTCCATCGTCGCCGGGAAGCGAATCACCTGGTCCCAAGGCCGGCTCAATTCGTGAGGTTCCGCCACCACCGGCCGCCCTATCATCAGCGCCGTATTGCACCGCGACGATGACACCAAGCCCATCTCCTCGGTCTTGCGGATCTGGACGATGACCTTGCACCGCCGCATCTCGTGGTCGCGCTTTTCCTGGGTCGCGAAGTCCGCCACCACATTGACCGCCTGCGCCAATGGCTTGTTAACGGCCTTGGCGAGCCTCTCCAGCACTTTTATGCGCCGGGGCGACAGGGAGCCATAAAATCCGAAATCGAAATCTGGGACAGGCTGTGGCCGAATACGGAGCAATGTAGGGGCGTACCCTAGCTCGGCTTGGGCGGACGGGGCGAACTGGCTGTACCAGCGGGTGACGTGCTCGCCGGGCACCAAGTGCAGGATGCCCTCGCAATGTGCTGCAGCCTGCGGAAACACCTCCTGCCGGAGTACCATCTCCTGCTGCATCGCCAGCATACCCGGCTTCCCGCGGCTGGCCTTGGTCACGCCGTGGTTGAACCCGGTCGGCGTCGGCTCCTCGGTCGCGAGCATGATGAATCGGCAGCCGCCGGCGCGGGCCTTCACCAGCGTCTCGATGTGGTGCGGCTTGAAACCCTCGACGATGAGGTTATAGCGGCCGGGGCCGTAGATGAAGGTCGGGGAGACTTCATTGCTGTGCGCGGGCTCCCAAATGACTTGGTGGCCTAACGCGACGCACATCTGGCCAAGTATGCCGATGATGTCTTCGATCGAGCGCTGCCCGACTGCCGTATGATTCCAGAGATTGCACGAGACGTACATGATGCGCCGTCAATAGCGCATCACGCGGACGCTAGGAAGCGTCAGAAAGCGGAATTAACCGATGATCCAGTAATTGTAGGTGCTGGTATCACTCGCACCGCCTTCAACGGTGAACCCAGTCCCTGGCGTGATGGTCTGGATCGTCGGATAAGCACCGACCGTGCCGCCGACTGTCTTCAGCGTAAAGACGATATTCGAGTTGGCCGTGACTAGCGGAGCTGCCACAGTAACCGGCGTCGATTCATTAAGCGTCACGGTGCCCGTCGTGACTGGACGGTTGCCGACTAAACTGTCCCACAAATTCATTCCGGCCATGACGCCATCTCCTCGTTGTTCAGTACATCATCCATTCAGTGCCATACTCCAGAACAAGCGTGCGCAAAGGTAATTGCCGCTGGCGCTCTGCTGCCGGAAGCATCAAGGCTTCTTCTACATCCATTCCCTTATTTATGCGAGCCAAAACTGTGTTGACATCCATTCCTGCAAGCTTACAGGCATCTGCCAGACACATCCTTTGACCTTGAAAAACGACCATTCGATTTCGTCGGAGATTTCTATTTTGTTCAGCGATAGTCGCCCAACGGCAATTCCCCGGTTCATAATTGCCGTCATTGTTGATGCGATCCAACGTAAGTCCATCTGGACACTCGCCCATATCTGCCAAAAAATTACGGAAATCTATTCTCCACCATTCACAAACAGTAATACCCCTATCGGCATAATATTTACGAGATGTTGAATTTGGCCTTACGCGGCTTTTCATATTGGCCCAAGCTTTGTAAGTGCGAGTCTGCTTTCCTTCTGGATTGTGTCCATGCCTATGGATGCGACATTTATCAACCCAAAAACAACCACATGAGGTAGTATGGCCTAACTTGACCTTTGATGGATCCGCTACAGTTTCCTTGCCGCATTCACATTGCCATAGCCACCGAAGACCCCGACCCACATTAGCCACGCGGCGAATGCCAGTAAGTCTACCAAATTTCAATCCAGTAAAATCTTGTCCTCTCATTTATGTCTTCACTTCATAATCTACGGACTGTAAGGCGTGTCCCGTCTCGATCCAAGGTTTATCGAACCCTTTCCGTTTCACTGTAGCAGGTTTTAGCGGCGGACTGGTAATTTTTGCGATTGAGTCGCGAAGTTGCCCAGCAACCGCATCCCCTGTCTGCTTGAGCGCCAGAACCGCATCATAATTGTTGGATTTCAGCAAGCCAGCGATGGCTGCGGGCCATTCTCCGCTTTTATCGGCGATCATATTGCGGAACGCCGGCCTTGGAGGTTGTCCTATTGAAGGACGACCATACTCCACGATGGCCGCGACCATCGCCGTAGGAGTTCCGTCCGGGTACGTCGAATTTTCGAGCCAGCCAACCCGGAGCGTCGCCGGATTGCTCACCTTCGCGGCCATGTCGCGCAGGGCTGCTTCGAGTTTGGATCCGCCGGTTATTGTGGCCATTAGGCTGCGGTCCTCTCTCCACTGTACAAATCGAATTTTACGGATTCGTCTTTGATGGCAAGCGCGACTTGAAGCTGCGGCAACCACCGAAGAACTTCGCTTGCATCAGCGTCTTCCATTTCTAATCGCCAACGCACACTTTCTTCGCCGACGCAAAATGTAGCTTCAACCGTCTTGATTTTCATTTCATGTCTACTTTGAGATGCGACGTGCCAAGAACAAAAGCCGCCAGCTTCATTAGGCGGACAGCAATCCATACTTTCACGCTCAAGCGACGAACGCCGGTAAGTTCAACTTCGATGGTAAGATCTTCCACCGCGTCGCGAGCATCCACAGCTATCTTGTCAACGGTCATATCACAACTTGCCTTTGCTTTTCAGCCACTCGTGGCGCCGCCGATGAGGTAAAGAATGGACCACGGTCTGGCCGATAACAATTGCAGACGCCACTGCTCTCGCACGCTGGGCATCCGGCAGACCAAGGAGACCAAGGAGACCAAGGAATGACTGGTGGCAGAATATTTGGCGGCGAAGGATAAGGCAGCATTGGCGGAAGCGGAATTGGCATCGTGCCTATACCGCCATGATCACAGGTTTTTTCGTCTGGCGAGATACCGCGCTGGCACACTGGGCATTTCCATCCTTCGCGCATCAGTCAGCCTTCTTCTTGCCCTTCAGCCACTC
>JGI24890J29729_1000401_pt1 | contig 28413 bp, 42 predicted proteins | sample FreactcultureFD7_FD_29729 | JGI IMG/M metagenome (IMG submission 29729)
TTCGGGAACTCAGGGGAATTCGGGAACTCAGGGAAAATCGGGAACTGAATTGGTATGTAACTATTGTGGAGGGAGGGTCGATCCCGGGTGTCCCCCACAGAGTATGGCGTGTGCAGCCAACCAAACCCAAAACTATGATGCGGGTACTAAGAGTAACGAAGGAGGAGGAATACTTGGTTTAATTTGCTGGTGTCTTTCGTGCATGTCTTGTATAGGCATTGTGATACTATGTGTTTTGCTGGTTATCAAACAAAGCTCGGTCCCTCAGCCCAGCACGCAATAATCTTGAGAGTTCCTTTCTTTATTTCGCTTATTCTGTACATGAGATAACTTGGGAACACGATGATGTCACCTTTTCTTTTTTTATTAATCATATGCGTCCCTGTACTTGAAATCATCCAAAGCTCCCCGCCCTCATATTCTGAAGGATCACTCAGAAACATAATTGCCGAGAGTTTTCTTTGAATATTCTTCCCTTGAACATCCATCATCCAGTCTTCCGTGTTCTTATATGTCTCATCAAATTCCCGATATTCAATACATTCTGAAAACTGGCTTATTTTGAAACTAAACATCTCAGAATTACATTCTTTTAGTTTTGCTGCCATAAATGTCGAAAGGGACCTATCTTCTATAAATCCTACTCTCGAATACTGCTTGATATCTTTCGCCTCACTAAAGTCAAAAGGACTAAATTTTGAAGTAAAATTAGTAAGGATCCAGTTACAGTACTCATTGGAAACTGGTTGATTGAAGCTTGCCCAGTTGTGCTGTTGCTCATGGTTTACTTCACTCATAACAATTGGCATATCATATGAAAGATTCCATATATTATTGAGCTGCATCTCAAAGAGTTGCTGTTTTCCAAACTTCATACCATATGAGAGACGACTCCCATTCTTTGTGTAGACTGCATGCCAGAAGTTTTTAAAGTCTGGGTACTTGAGATTAAAGACAATATACTGTCCATCAACATCCTTGACTGCATGAATCTGTTCGGAGATTGGGTGCCTATACAGAAAGTAAGAGTCTCCTGTGCAGGTTACAGTATACAGTCTGAGATACTTGCACCCAGAATCATTTGTTACATTATTGATGTTTGTGTGCCAATCCATACCACTTCCTGATGGATACAGGAAATATGGACCAGACTCTGTAAATCCAGTGGGAAGCAGGAGTTCCTTGATCCTCAAAACCTTTTTCCCATTCTTGGTGTCCGCCTCTCCGAAATATCTCGGAGCATCCTCCCAGTCCTTCAATTTTGGATCAAAAATAGAAATAGGTGGACGGTCCTCGGTTCCAGGAACCATATGTTCAGGGTGGACCTCCTTGAGTTTTTCATAAATTTTATTTACAAATGCAATATCCTTAGAAAACCCGGTTACAAGATGTGACTGTCTGAGGGGACTCTGCTCATCACAGTAATCCGTCCCATCAATTTTCATAATACAGCATGGGGTATCACTTATAGGAACTTGCTTACCAGACAAAACATCCACCACATAGTTGTTTCCATGAAAGTCATGGGTTCCCACAATCACCTTGCCGTCCTGACTGATCGATAGACCCCTGCAAATCTTCCGGAGATCTGGGGAGACTGGGTCAACTGTCCAAACTTCAGTCACCTCATGAGTCACTGAATTTACCTTGCAAATTGTGTTGGTTGCATCAGCAAAGTAAATATCATGACCAAGGATGACCAGATCGTGACAAAAGAAACGTCCTGTATCTATTTCATCTATCTGTTTCCAGTCCTTTGAAAAGACTCGAATAAGTGTAGGATTCCTGTCCTGATCAGGATGTCCCTCGTCATTCAATTTTGATCTTAATTTAGGACATGAAATGTAAAAGCGGTCATCCTGGACAGTCAAGGCGTTCATGTGGGCATAGTCTTCAAGGGAACCCTCCATCCCGTGATACTTGTACCATGCTATGATGGCTTTGGGGAAGGGGTGAATAATCTCCTCCGTCTTGTCCTTGAGTGAAATCTTGCGAATTTGTTGGATGTAGGTCTCCTGAATATATAGGTGATCGTCATAAATCATAATTTGGTGGACTCCATTATCCAGACCCTTAACAAACTCCTCCGGCATAACTGCATTTCCATAGGGGTCGAGGTTAAACTTGATAATGAAGCCCTCGTGGGTCGGCTTGGTTCTGTCCTTTGCATGAGTACAGTAGGCGTACCAATCAACTCCGTGCCTCGCAAGACCAAAGAATTGCCCATTAAGAATCTTTTTTGTGAAATTCAGGAAAATACCTTCACGAGTCGTGCAGAGGTACGAGCTACTCATTCTAATTCTTTTATAGAATAAATAACCTTGTGAACGACGCAGTCCCATGTCTTCATGTCTATGACCACTTCAACTTTCATTCCCTTTTCCATTTCATGAATTGTTTTGTCTCCTAAAACCTTGCACATGATACGCCCATACCTAAAAGGAACCTTGACCCTCCCAATTCCTTCAAGCTCAAGATATTTTCGCCCGTCCCAGTCGTACAGGGGAGTCTTTATAATTGCCTGAACCATACCTTCTCAAGTAAAAATCTTTTTATATACTAGATGTCAACCACAAGTTCTGTATCAAGTATAGCGGGTTCCTTTAGCACGACATATATGACAAATGGTCAACCAGGAGTTTCTTTTACTATCAGCAAGTCTTGTAATAATAATAGCGGATGTAATAGCGGGGAAACATCCGCGGGAATCTGGAAAAATGATTGTTATGATCATGATGGTAGACATCTCCGTGGAACTATATGCATTTCTCCAAGCCCGACAAGCGCGTGTCCAGCGATAGGGACTGTATCAAGCGCTCAATATTATGGACCTAATAATCAGGTGGCATCGAGTGGAGCATCAAATCCATCTGGAATCGCAACACTTAAGTGTGTTTATTCATCAATCACAAATCCATTTGATACAACTACAGTTTCAGCATTTACTGGTACAGGAGCTTCCGATCTGTCTGGAACAAATGGTATGCAAAAAAAATACTGTGATGGTCAAAATTATAATGATATGACACTTGGACCTTGTGCCAACTTTTATACACGAGTGACAGGAGACTTTGACTATCAACAGGTTTTTAGAATTAATCAAGAATACTCAAATGGAGCTTGGGCTGCTACTGTTGCATTTATAAATGTTGTTCGACGTGTTGCTACTGGAAATGGATATGTTTCATCTACTCTCGGGAAGAATCTTGCTCAAACCATTATTACAAATTATTGTATCGTAAATAATCCAAACGGTTGGCCGGATAATAAAGTCATTCGAACAATGATTAACCAGTGGGCACTCAATGGAGCAGGTTCTCTTCAAACTCAGGCAATTGACATAATTAATCACTTTTGTCAAGCAAATCCAACTTCTATACACTGTAATTGCTGGCAAGCGTATCAGTACGGAAACAACTTTATTTCCTCTTGTACAGGAAAAACGACTGGGGCGTGTACAGATCTGAACAATATACTGGCATCATTTACACGAGCTCCTGCTGTTTTCGCACCACAGATTGCAACTATCAGACAGAATTTAATTCCAAAATGTACATGTGGTGCATGTGCAGATATAACTTCGAATGAATCGTCAATTTACTTGACTCCAGACACTTTTCAGAATTTATCATGTGACGTAAATATTCAGATGTGTCTCCAAAGTGTCTCAGTTCAAGGAAGTTTGGACCCAGGCGCATACATTAACCAAAAATGTCAATCATCTGGACTCCCAGCGAGTGTTCCAAACTGTTAGTTAAAAATCTTTACTTACAATAGATGCCAGGGCTATCCTGGGGAATAGGACCTGTTGGGGTTTCTTATAATGCTGATGGTGGTCCGGATAATGGGGATAATGGTCAGGGAATAGGACCTGTTGTGGTTTCTTATATTAATAATACTCCCCAAGTAATCAGTGGTTGTGTAGGACCTGGACAACATCAGACAGATGGTGAAATTTTGAGTTGCTGTGCGGGACTTGGAGCAAGTTACGATGCTCATTTTGATAACAACCCTGTGGAACATTTTATCACATGTTCACCTCCTACTCCTCCCCCATGTGGAAATTTAGGTCAACCTCCTGGAAAAGCGACTAAACCATATCAAGCAGATGGAGGATGTTGCCCACCTACTATCAACCGAGGAGGTACATGTCAATACCCTATAGGATTTGGAAGCTATAAAACTCAATATATGGCATCCGGTTCTACAAACGGAGGAGCAAATTTTGCTGGACATCAAGAGTGTAATCAGAGTAATAATTGTGGAACGGGAGGCATGGATGTTGGCTCCTATTCGTCTCTATGTGGATCAGATGATCACTATAACTGGAGTCAAGCAAAAACTTATCACATAAGAAAAAGAGGATCGTGGTGTGCACCTGGACCTGCGAGGAATTATTGTCCTACAAATATAGGTACTGTTGTATCTGGTGCATGGTATGGTGCCGGAGGTTCGGTACAGCAATCTGCTTGTGCGGGTGGCACGTGTGACCTTCGGCTGCAATGTACATATTCACTGATTACAAATCCTTTTGATCCATTAACAGTTGCTGCATTCACAGGTATAGGAGCTTCTGATCTTGCTGGACCGAATGGAATTCAGAAAAAATATTGTGATAGTCTCCTGTATGCAGGAATAGGTTCAGGGTCTCCTTGTGCAGGATTTTACACAAATACCACAAAAGATTACGATTATCAACAAGCTCTAAGAATAGGTCAGGAAAACTCGAATGGTTCTTGGGCAACGAATGCAACTTTGTTTACTCTCATTGCAAATATAGCTCAAGGCACTTCTTCAGTCACTTCACCACTCGGAAAGCAAATTGCACAAGCTATGATTTTAAATTACTGCGTGACACAGAATCAGAATGGATGGCCGAGTATTCAAAATATCAGAACCCAAATCAACCAATGGATCCTTCAACAGAATGGGAATATAGGAGATGATTGTCAACTTTTAGGAGTTGATATTGCCTCTACATTCTGTGCAATAAATACTACATCTACATACTGTGATTGTTTTAATGCTACTAATTTTGGAGCAAATATATTTACAGCGTGTCAAGGAAAAACTATTACAGCGTGTACGGACATTAACCAACTTGCATCTTCATTTGCACTTGCCCCGACATGGTTTGCTCCACAGATAACTACTCTCAAGTCTTATATAACTCCCAATTGTGCCGTAAGAGCCTGTGTCTCAGTTACTACAGACCCAACTCAGCCATACCTTGCACCCGATGTTTTTAATAATATGACATGTAATTCAAACATTCAATTATGTCTTTCATCGGCTACAGTCAAGGGTGGAATGCACGCGGGGTCTACTATAGATCAGTCTTGCCAGACATCTATTGGAATTACAGCGACAGTTCCTAATGCTCCGGGTAGTTCAGCAGGGTGTCCTCCTCCCCCCGCCACTCCCACCGTCACACAAACGGGACTGAGTGGAAATTTGCAGGTTGTTGCACAGAGTAATGCCCCCGGTCCAGTAGGTTCTGGTCCTACGACATTTGCAGTTGTTGCCTCCCCCAGTGGTTCTACAACTCAGGTTCAAACCACGGGAACTCCTACAGGGGGTCTTGCACAGACTGTGACGAGCACCTCGCCAGGAGTATCTCTTCAGTCATCTGGCGGTCCTGTGACACAGACACTCATCCCAAGTCCCAATGCCGCTCCCGAACCAACAGTTGCCGCCCCAGTAGATAACACAGGAACGTATGCATTAGCTGCTGGAGGTGGAATTCTTGGACTTTCATCCAGTTTCTTTGGTTTTATTGTTTTCTGTATAATATTGTTCCTTCTTTTTGGAGGCAAGAAGAGTGCTCCCAAGCCTGTAGTTATTCCCATAAGTGCTTATGGACTTTAACCATCTTTTTTGGGCAAGAACATCATTACAATTACAAAACAAGCTCCAGCTGAACATAAAAGTAAGAGAACTCCGCATATTGCTGCGGCAATTGGACCAAGCTGATTTAGAAAGTCCAAGGGACCATGTGTGGCTGCATCGCTTGATTGAGTAACAGCAGTGGTTGATGAGACATTCGAAGACAAACCTCCAAGCTGAGTCAAAACTGTGTTCACAATATTTGTTGCGAGCACATTTGCCTGAAAGTTCTGATCCAACTTAATGGGGGCGCGACACCCGTCCTTGATGTGAATTTTACCAGTCTGGTTACCCATGACCTGATTGGACATAGTCGTGTAGGTGTCGTTATTCACAGTCTTGTTCACAATTGAAGTAATATTAGTGGTGTTTGTTGTATTCGTAGCACTTGAGGCACTCCCGCCCAGGAATGACGAGCTCGCACTCGCCTGCTGATTAGCGAGAGCAGCTATATTACTTGACAAATTATCTGCAAGATTCTGAATTTGTGAGGCGGACAACTGAACGCTCGTCTGCGAACTCACATTTATTGCCTGGCTCATATCGATGGTGCACCCTGGCCATGTCCCGCCATCGATATCAATTGATGCAGTCTGGTAGGCGTTCACAGCTGCTGAAGCACTTGCAGCATTTTTAGTAATATAATTTGAAGTTGAAGATGTCAATTGGTTCATTGTGTTTGTGAAACTTGAAGAGGCTGTTGCTCCTCCACAGTCGTAGAGTAAATCACACATTACTATATGTTAGTAAAAAATTACTGGCAACAATAGTTCTGATTGTTACATCCTGTGGGGGAGGCATTTGGGTAGTTCGAAGGGCATGCTTTTGCTGTCATGTGTGGTATTCCAGCAGCATTCGTCTGACACATCTTTCCACTTGGAGGGGGGCTTGGGGTACAGGGAGATTGTGGACCAGGAGCAAAGAAGCTTTGAGTTTTATACATAAATACTATAAAAAACAGAAAAACGAGACCTGCGAGAATATAGTCCTGCATTTATATATTGTAAGATTATAAAATGGTTAATTGGGTTATCCTTGGGATCGTTGGTCTCCTGATTGTTCTATTAATTTCCAAGAATCCAAGTTTCTTCACTCCAGGACCGGCTCCAGGACCAGCTGGGAATCCAGGACCCGTGGGAAGTCCTGCAGGAGGTCCTCCACCTAAATATACTCAGACAAAGATTATCAATCCAGGACAGGATTGCAATTCAAATGGAGATTCTGGCTGGACAAAAATTGGATCTGTGACGTGTGCTAAATAGAGACTTCAAACGTAATTAAACTACAAATGAAGATCATCTTCTGTCTTCCCGGTCAGACGTATTCGCGTGAGTTTCTGCTTTCATGGACTGAGCTCATGATGCAGGCGAGTACACGTGGTCACGATATTATGGTGGCTCAGAACCTGACCCGACAGATGTGTGTTGCTGGGAGCCCCGAGAAGGGTCCCTTTCAGGGTCAGGACTACGATGCTGTGATGTGGATTGGTCAGGATGCAATTTTCAAGACGGATGATTTTTTCAATCTTTTGGAGAGTCCTCACAATGTGACGGCTGGCATCTACATGTCTGAGACTCTCCAGAATTTTGATGTGATTCGCGAGTTTTCTGATGATTTTCCAGCGGGCAAGTACCTTCGTCCAGAGGATATCGTGGGTGCTTCTCAGTACCTCCCTGTTGACTATGCAGGTATGAACTGGATGCTGGTTCGCAAGGGCATATTTGAGAAGCTTGAGTATCCTTACCTCTGGTCGACTCAGATGCAGCCTTCGGACGAGCGAAACTTTTGCAGTCTGTTGGGTGAGAAGGTTCACATCGATACAACTATTCGCGTTGGCAATCAGAAGAGGATGATTTTGTAAAGTCCCAGTCGAACCAAAGGTTCTCTTCCTCGCGAAGCTCACAAGGAGTCCCTTCGGGACTCTTGGTTTCAAACCCCAAACTCCTTCTTGAGTTCCTCTAGGTCCCTGTAGTACCTTGCGAGATCCTTCTTGAACCGCGCATCTTGCTTTGCACCCGTCTTTACTAAATACGCTAAATTTGCCTTGCTGTACTTTGTATTTTTCTGATTCTCTGTTGGCTTTCTGGGCATTTGTTTCTTCTCCTTTTTTGGAGTCGTTTCTATGGGGCGCTTATCGATGTATGAAAGTGCTTGCATAACTGTATCAGCCAAATCATCCTTTTTCTTGTGAGCATCAAAAAACTTGATCCAGTCCTCATTCACCTCGGATTCAATAAACTTTCGCGCCCTTTGGATGCTCGCCTTTTTTCTCTCATTGTACTTTGCCTTTCCAGCTCCAGCCACATCTGGAATCTTATGACGGGCGTCCCAAATCACGACATCTTTGTCATGTATCAAAAAATACGTGTGAAGAAGGTTTTCAATACCCTTCATCCCACGGTTGCGATCGGGTTGCTTCTCGATCAGAACCGTCTTGGCTTCCAGGGTCCAGGTCTTCTCCTTGAGGTGCTTGACCATGCATGGAAATATTCCATCCGCATGCTTTGGAGGGATTCCTGATACATCCCATTTCTGAATGCGCTTGGTCGTAGGATCAATTAAACACATAGCTAAATTCTTAATTCCGCAGTCAATTGATAGGAGGCTCATCTATTCTTAAAGAATTCTCAGGTTTTTAAGTCAATGAGCCAGGATTTACTCTGCTGGTGGTGCATCCACGGACTCCCACAGAGACCTTGCATTCACCTGCCTATAAAATACGACCAAAGGCTCGACAGATTTGAGTGTATCGGTAACTTTTGCTCGTGGCCGTGTGCAAGAGCATATGCGATTGATATGAACACTCCTCGTTTCGGGGAGATTTTGATGTTTTTAGCTCTTATGAGGAAGAAGGCGTTTGGAAAGAGCATACCGTGTTTTCCAGCTCCCAAGAGGTGGGCTCTCAAATGTTTCGGGGGAACGATGAGTATCGAGGAATTCCGGTCATATGGGGGATTCATCGAACCTCCGGTGGTTCACTGGCCGCATGAAAAGCTGCACGTCGTCACTGTTGGCAGTGGTGCAGCTGTTGAAACGAAACCGAATGGTTCTATTGGTTATTCTAAATCAATGGGAGCTAAACGTATGAATGATATTGAAACTTCAACGACTGAGACGAGCACTCTCAAACTCAAGCGCAATAAGCCGCTTCAAAGATCAGACTCGAAGCTTGAAAACATCCTTGGAATTACAAGGAAAGGAAAGGAGACCCAGAACTAAACCCCTCAGGTTCTTGTTCATAAGATGAGGAATTGGGAACAATTGGCATTGGAGCAGGCGATGTAGTTGAAGACATAGTTGGAGCTGGAGTCGCTGGGACTGGTGGCGTTGTCATTGGAGGAGCTGGGGATGGTCCTGGAGCTGGAGCAGGACTGGTGAAACCTTTGCCTGAGATTGGGCTCATTGTGCCGGATGAAGGGATAGAAGGGGAGGGTCCAGCGGCGACCATTGCTGGGTTGGGTGTAAAGTTGGGGTCCGGGAGAGAACCTTCGATGACTCGGGGGGGTGGAGCTTTTCCATACGCTGGCACTGGGTGATCAATCGTGTCCATGATGCTTGGAACGTCTGGAAACTGTGCAAGACCAACTGCAACGAGAGAGTCATCGACGTGTGATATTTCTGCGGGAATGGTATCTGCTTGATAATATGAAACAGCCGGCTGCATTTTATTTATATGCATAACTATCATCCAGGCTATCAACAACCCCAGGATCAGTGACAAGAGCCACCTCATTAGTATTACCCACGAAAATTTAATTTAAGTATTTGTTTATGAGTCGGCCTGGATTTTGGAGGAGAATCATTACTCTTGAACCACTGGTCTCCTATGTGGGCTCTCCATTGAATCGACATGCGGTCGAGAGCCTTACGGCATATGACGCATGGGAGTGAGATACCTAGAGAACCCCCAAACAAAGTTCTTTGAACAACAAAATCTCCATATTTTCTGTGAATCCAGTGAGGAAGTTTCGATAATGGAACACCCTGACGGGAACATTCTCGAGTAAATTCCTTGAGGAGTTTACGTTCTGCGCAGCAGTGGCAATCATTTATCACGGAGGGCCCATACGGGACAGCGGGTTGTGGTACAAACCACAACCGGATACATTGTTATAAAATAAACGTTTGAACTCTCTAACTTAAGAGGGAATCGGGTAAAAAGAGTACAATGGTCAATCCTAACTTTGCAGAGACTGTGATCAAGACCTTTGTTCAGTCGAATGGTCCATTGAGTGTTCGAAATCTCAAAAGTAGGACTGGGTTTCCAAAGTCTATTATCAATGCAATTCTTCACAAGAATCGTCACTATCTCAAGATTGAGCAGAGTCCAATGAGCTCCAAAAACAAAAAGGTAATTTGGAAGTGGTCAGACGTAAAGGTGCCCTTGCCAGTAAAGTTTCGTGTCCTGTCCTCTCCTAAGGTTGAAACCCTAGAGTCAGTAAACCATGCAGAACCCTCTCCGTGACTACACTTGCAAAAAGTTTTCTGAGCATCTCGGGGCTGGTCCCCTCGCTCGAAACTGTGAGCGAAGTGTGCTCAACTGGACAGTCAAGCAAACTTATGGGACTTCTTCATGGGATAACAAGCTCTTCAAGGAGAGATACAAGATGAAGGTTCACGCACTGCTGGCGGAATTCAAGCGGCGTTCATATGTCAAAGTCGGACTCTCAGATGAGGGTGACAAGGTGTCTGTGAAGCTTGACTTGGTTCCTTCTCAGCTCGCATATAGGCTCAAGTCAAAAGAGATCGAGTCGACCAAGCTCGCGTGGTACACAGCAGATATCCTGGACCCAAATGGTCCTTACTCTCAAGCAATCTTCAAAGCCAAGAAGAAGGACAACGACAGGGAGGCGAAGAAAGCGTCTGAAAACGAAGACTATGTGGGACAGTTCAAGTGCGGCAAATGCAAGTCAGTCAAGACCACCTACTACCAGTTGCAGACCAGGAGCGCGGACGAACCGATGGTGAGTTTTATAATCATTCTATTTCTATTCGTGTTCTAACTCTTTTTGCAGACAACATATGTGACTTGCCTCGGGTGCAGCAATAGATGGAAGTGTTAAAATAAAAATCTCGCGAAATAGTACAAATGTCTCTTTCTCGTTATGCTGGTCAGATGAATGTCAGCGGTCACATCCTTACCGAGCGCGAGGCTCGCACCCTCAAGCCCCACCCAACCGACAAGGGTGCTATGCAGTACAAGTTGAAGGGTAAGCTGACCCGCAAGTTTATCCCACTGGCTGCCTCAGTCCAGATTGCCGGTCTGACCATCAAGAAGGTCCGCAAGGTTCGCAAGAACAAGGGCACCAAGCGCGGTCCCCGTGCCAAGCTCAGCCCAATTGGTCTGGCTGGCATGAAGATTATGAAGCGTCGTGGACGTGCTCCCAAGACGCGCTCTGCCCGTCCAGGACCAGTGATGCGCCGTTACCTGGCTGCCGTTGCACGCAAGCAGCGTGCTTCCAAGAAGCGGGCTTCCAAGAGCCCACTGAACAAGCTGCTTTCTTCCCTGCGCTAAATTAAATTGTTATTAAAAAGTAACAATGAAGAGTCCATCAACCCGCGGTGTGGCAGTTCCCACTGGGTTCCTAAACACCAAGCGCCGTGTTATTATGATGACTGGTCAGGGCAAGTACATCTCCAAGACTTCCAAGGGTGGGAAGGTGTACAATCCCAAGGCAAAGTTTCACAAGAGCCCAGGTGGCACCGAGCGTGCTACCAAGTACCTGAAGAATCTCTTGAATATTCCCCTGGCTATTCGCCCCAAGTTTAACCGCAAGGAGCGCTCCAATATCCTTAAGAAGCGCGGACCATATGCAGCCCGTGTGGGCGGTGTCCGTGTGCTCCCAGTGAAGCGCAAGGCTTTCATCACCGAGATGTTCGAGGGGTACCCAGCCAAGCGTGGTCGCGGTCGCCCTCGCAAGGCTCGCAAGACGCCAAGCGTGGGACCAGTGATGCGCAACATCCTGCGTCGCAAGGCTCGCAAGGAGAAGCTCCGCCGCAAGCATGCCGCGTAAATTTTACTTAAAAAGATTTAACTTGTCCAACATAAATGACCACACCAGGATCACTGGTGCGTGTTTGGACAGACGTGGGTGCTCGTAAACCACTCCCACTTCTGGCTAAGATTGTAGAAAAGGATGGAGTCATTTTGGTGATTAGATATCTTTCTGAGGATCCTGATGGCGTTTGGAGGTATGAAGAGGATACCTATGAGGTTGAGGATTGTCAAGAGTCTATTGCTGAATATCTGAGAACCTCAAATGAGGAGGATGCAGGTTTCAAGACATTTGATGATGGTTTTATGAAGATGGAATCTGATGATGATTATGTACCTGAATCTGAGGATGAGACTGAAACAGAAACTGATCTTGATGAGGAGGACGAGGAGGAGTTTTCCGATGATGACGAGGAGGAGGAAGACTCAGACCAGGAAGAAAATCTTGATGAATAGTAAATGCAACAGAATATTCTCCTTTGGGTCCTTGTACTTCTCGCGCTTTGGTTTATGTTTTTCAGGCAGAAGTCTGAATTTTGCGGCGCTTGCCAGTCGGCAATGGCTTAAAAACTAAATAGGTCTAGTAATAAATGTCTATTACTGCAAAATTTGTCAAGGCGTTCGATTCTAAGAATGTGACTCACGTCAAGTGGCTCTCTCACATGATTGATTTGGCAGAGTCTATGAGTGACCCAACGGCTCATATTACACTCGTTGCGGAGGTTAATATGAACCCAATGAAGATTGAGCTTGATCACCGTGATGCACTCGACTGGCCGCACATTCACTTTTGTTTGTGCGCAGTGTATACCAAGGCGGTACTGCGAGGACAGGCTTTTATTCCTAATTAAAATACCTAATATTAATAAATGCCTGACCTTGAACCTTGGCAAGTTATTCTTATAGGCTGTGTATTATGTAACATTTGTACATCCTGTTGCTGCCTTTTGCTCAGTGCGGGAGGAGGTGCTGCAGTTTCTACGAATCCAGCCTTACAGGCAGGAATTTTGGTAACTGCCATGACTCCGAATGCACAGAATGTATATAGCTACTTTTCGAATGTTACTTCTAATGTAAGCTGTCTTCCATTAGCTGCAAATCTGGCTTATATATCTGATTTGAATGGAGCGACAGGAATTAAATCAGGATCATGCCCCAGTGGAACTTCTGTATTTGGTTCTGCAAATGGAGTGACAGTGTGCAATCCAGACAGTTTGTATTCAAATAGTATGTATACAAAATCATTTAACAATTGGTCAAGTTGTCTGGTAGGAGGAACTATTGATCCTCGGTCAGTTGTGTGGGCTTCTGGACAGTCCATCCAGTCGGCACCATTCGATACACAGGTCGCACCGACTACATTTACGAAGCCCCCTACTGGCTATTCGGGAACGCCAGCATATTCGATGTCTCTCGATATCAATATCGCACAGACAGCAACAGGTTGGCGTAATATCTTCACCCATTCACCGGCAGCCGGTGATGCAATTGCTGAAAATTACCGGAGGCCGAGTCTCTTTGTCACTGGATCTGGAGCAGCCGCCCCCCCTGCGAACCGTATGCATCTCGTGCACGCAACAGCTGGCGCTGACAACACCAATATCGTCACTACGTTCGCGGCAACTCCCGGAACTTATTTCAACCTAACTTGGGTTGTGAGCGGGGGTGTTCTCAAGACCTATATTAATGGTGTTCTTGATGCGTCCGGAACTGTGTCGGGCGCATTCACTTGGCCATCTCCTGATCAGCCGTGGACGTGGATGAATCCCGCTTATATTCCAAATAAAACTGGCGCAATTACTGTCGCCAACGTTTATTGGTGGAACACAGCGCTGCCAACCTCACAGATTGCCAACCTCAAGATTCCATCTACGCCGACCCCGGGTGTTTCCACGACTTCTTATTATATGCCCGAGCCCTTTTCAGGCACTGATATTGCAGGATACTAAGGCAAAAGCTCTTCAAAACGTTCTTGATAAAATTCAACAGGAGCCTCAAATTTATACAAGTTTCCAGAGAACCGAAATTCTTTATTATTATCGATAATACCATCAACTGAAACCATATCTAGAATATTCGCTGTACATGTGAGTTTGAGATCTTCAAAGTCCCATTGGTACACTACAACAAAGTTCATATCATTTATAGCTGACTTGGGTAGTATAAGAGAATCTGACTCTCGAGTATCCGGCCACTCATTTGTCTGTAAAAAATGAGTTTCGATCATTTTTCCTATGAAAAGTGCGTCACTTTTGTTCTTGAATGCAACTGCAGTTGTCTTTTCGCATTCTTGAATTTTGATACTAAATATATCATTTGATTTTGTGTGAAGTGTAAAATAGTTGTTCGGCTTTTTACCAAAACCTTTGGGGCGGGATATTGTCGGCGGACGGGTTATTAATGACATCTAGTATACCCCTATGTAAAAGTTTTCGTGTCCTGTCGCCACCTAAAGTCTCAGCACCTAGTAAGAGCCAAAGTCAAAATGTCCTGCCCTCGTGAGTGCTCTGTGTGCTATGGAGAGTCCGGACCTTTTGTCAAGTTGTGCTGCTCCCACGAGTTTTGCTCTGGGTGCATCAAGAGCTGGTATCTGAAGGGGACTGGCACGGGGTGTCCGATGTGCCGTCGCCCAATGTACTTTCGCGGCTTTCACAAGATGCAGAAGCAGTGGGACGAGGATTCTTGGGAGCTTCGTTGTGCAGATGTTCTGGGTGAGGCGATTGATGAGCGTTTCACCGAGTTCATGGAGTGCCTTGATGAGGACCTTGAGGCTATTGCCAGCGAGAAAACCACAGTGGATGCAGCCTGGCTTGCGCTCGACCTCTTGGAGATGGAGGTTGAGCCAAAGGTGCTCTTTAAGTTTATGAATGAGATTGACTCTTTCAGGAGCCGCCGCCAGGTTGTAGCCACCTACCGCTCCTATGTGATGAAGGAGCTCAAGACGGAGATGATCAGGCTCGAGCGCACCTACAACTTTTTGAAGAGCGAGGAGGTCTCTTCGGAGACTATCGAAGAGGTGCTCATCTACTCGAACGACTACTACAGCGACCGGAGCATCAATAGATGGACTTGGTATGACGAGCCGCGAAAGGAGTTTGCAACCAAGTACCCGGAGCTAGGGGGAGGGGCGCGCACAGGGAAGCGCGGAAGAGCACTAGAAGATGTGTGGGCAGAAATGTCCTTTTATATAATCGTTTAATTATTAGGTATCAAATTATCAGGCGAATGAAGTAAGAAAATTCCAAGTATAATAGCTAAGAGTCCTAGGTATTGTAGAGGGGTATTGAGTCGTTCTCCGAGTATAAAGTAGGCTGCAGCAGTTTCAAGAAGCGCTGAGACCCCGTCCCACATTCCATTCACATAAGTCACATTTCCAATCCGAAAGCTTTTAATCAGATAATAAATGACTGCAACATAGCCAACACTTCCTTGAGCGAAAGAGGCTAAAGACCCATTCTGCGCAAAGAAACGGAATCCAAAATCACCAACAATTTCTGAAAGTGAAAGAAGTAAAACGTCAAGTCCACTCATTCCTACTCCTTCCACAGATAAAAACCAGGAGCGTATACTTTTTAGAAATGGATGCCATTGAGGCTGTTCTTGAGCTTGCCAAGGAGCGTGATGAGCTTGCAACCACTGTAGAGACGTACGATGATATGCTCGAGATGCTCGTTGGAAAGTCAGTTATCCTGACGGTTGGTCGAAAGAATCACAAGCGCTTTGTGGAGTGCACAGTGACAGACTTTCATGGGTCTGAGGGGTGGGAGCTGACATCCACAGATGATGATGAGGTTTACGTAATCACCTTTGAGGATTTTGTAACAGGCAAGGTCCAGCTTGCGTAAAAAATATTTGTAATTATAAATGGACTACAAGAGCGATGTTGATACTGTCGCTGATATTGAAATTCGCCGCGAAATGAATCCAGTTGCAACGCCCTCTTTCAAGGTGGCTGTTCTCCTGGCTGTCATTGTTTACTTTATCACGCGCAATCTTCTCCAGACCGCGTTGATCATTGGTGCCGAACTTGTTCTCCAAAGCATTCTCAAATAATTTTTGAGTTGAGTTCCTCGCAAAACTTCTTGAGTTCCGGAAGGATCTCATTGTCCCAAAACTCCTCGTCGCGTGTTATATCGTGACTCAGAATCTGGCTGTTGTACTGCTCTACAAGCCGAGCATGCACAAGACCCAGCAGCTGCAAATACACCTGAACCTGAATAAACTCATACTCTGGAACTGAACGAAACAGGCGATTTGTACGGTTCTTGATCTCAACGAGAACCCTGGAACCATCTGGGCGCTCCTCGATGCGATCAATCTTTCCGCAAATGACATACTTTGTTCCCTCAATCTCGCACACATGCAGGTTATAAAAGTTATTGTCACGCATGAGATTCCCTGGAAGTTTGTCAGCAACTGCTGACTTTTTGTCCAGCATATCCTTCCACTTTCTCTCAATGCTGTCTGCGATTTCCCGTAGTTGCTGTGCAATTCTCGCCTTTTCGCGCGCCTCCCTCTCCTTTTGCTCCAGTGCCTCCTTCTTCTCCTGAGCCAGGCGAGCCTCCTCGCGCGCCTCCCTCTCCTTACGCTCGGTATCCTCCTTGAGTTTACGCGCCTCCTCGATACCGGAGTTATCCTTCACCGCCTTTTTATAAATACGTTCAGCCTTTTTGACGGCAACAATCAGTGGAGCAACTGCCGCAACTGCTTGAACCATCACAGTCTCAGCAGTCTTGACTGCGACAATGAGTGGTGCAACTGCTGCAACTGCCTGGGCTACATTCGACTCTGCAGCCTTTGCAGCAATCTCAGTCACCTTGTGCTGCTTCTTCACCTCTTCAACCTCCATCTTGAGTTCCTCGACCGTGTCAGCAGTCTTATCCTCTGAACGTATCCCATGGGTAGTGTACACCTTGGACCTGAGATGATCAATCACCTCAGCCTTCTGTTCATTATTCAATTTTGAATCAAAATTGATAGCCTCTTGAGCACTCTTGAAAACCTCTTGGACTTGCTCAGAATTCTTAGCCTCAATTTTCATAGCAGACTCGAGTACAGCTTGAGCTTCCACAGAAAATGCGAGAGCTTCCACAGCTTTGTCCTCTTTCGTCTTGCTTGTGAATGTGTCTGGCTTATATTTCTTCCAGAGTTCATCCATCACATCCTGTCTCGGCTTGTACCTGTGTTTGCCAATCATGGAGGCAACATTTGAAGCTTTGAGGGTGACGGTTCTCATTTATCTATTTAAAAGTTCAGCTCTCTAACTAGATAGATGACTCGTCTCATGGTTATTGTCCGTGCTTCACCTCCTCCGAGTCGCACAAAAGTTCACCCTCGTCATGTAAAGCTTGCAATTCAACACGCAAAGAATCTATGTTTCAATTATGAGAATACGAGTGAGTGTCGCAGTGCGTGGGAGTATGTCGAGGAGCTTTCAGAGGAGCTTGAACGTCAAACAGAGATTCTGCAATATGGGAAACAACTGAAGAAATCACAATAGGAGATTGATGTGGCATTTTATTTTTAATTTTAGTTCTTAATTTATCCTTGAGAGACTCGTGTGCCTCTTCAACAATTTTATCCATTTTTTCGTAATATTCATCTTGAACTTCTGGAAATTCCCTTACATTAAATATCTGAATTGAACGCAACCGAGGGACGTAACTGTCTAAAATGGCGTTTATTTCAGGTTGAGAAAGTAGTTTAAGAAACCTGTGTGACCGGGTATGTTTTTTGAGAAAGGAGAACTCCATTCTACTCTTGACCAAGATAAAAAGCCTGGACCTAGAATGTTGAATGGATGATCGCCAGAAAAAGCGCGATTCTGCGAAAAAGTCGAAAGAGTTTTCAATTTACTCGAAAAAGGCGGTACGAGCGAAAGAGGCTCTCATGGAGAAAGTTTCGTGTCCTGTCAAGGTTAAGAACAAAATCTTTCACTAAAGCAAATGTTCTCCCCAGGTGTCATGTTTCAGTGCACTCCTGTTGCGAATGAGAACCCTGGTCTCGCTCGCAGCCCTTCACTGTACTCATTGGATCTTGAGGTTGCCCCTAAGATTGGGGAAAATTACATTATATCCAATAATGGATCTGTGAAATCTGTCTCTAATCCTGAGAGACCAATTGGGTGGCAAATTATCGAAAATCCTAAGAGCAAGTTTGGGTTTCAGTGGTGTGTCACTCAGGTAAATTTTGAACCAGAAGACTGTATTGTCTCTTTTCGACGAGAGCAGTGCTATTCCCGAGAGGCTGCAATTTATGACGCTGAAGATGACGGAGAAGAGGTGACGAGCAAGTTTAGCTTCCCTGTAGCTTAGAGCAAACACTTGTAATGGAAGCAAGATGAATTTTAAGAAGGAGGTTTTTCGATTTGTCATAGTCATTCTCGTCACCCCCATATTTTACACATTCTTCACAAATTATCCATTTATAACTTCTCTTGTAATTGTGAATAATTGTGTGGAGTTTTAAAAACTTGAGAGATAGTAGGAATATGAACAAGGTTTGCATTCATACGCGCATAGCTGTTCGCAGGGTCCAGAGGCATCCAGTGTCCCAGCGAACCTTTCGTTCGGGAAACTTGCTCAAAAAGCACGTGGTACGGGGAGCTACCCTCAGTCTCGTACCAGATGCCCTCAACGAATTTGGTTTTCATCATGCTCAAGTAAGCCTCGATGAAGCTATTCACATCGTGCTCGATCAAGTCACCATCAGTAGTCTCTCTGCTATTATTGCGATTGGTTTGTTGATTGCACGCGAGTTAGATTAAACTTAGTTTTTGCGTGTGGATAAATAACATTAAATGAAACCCTAAGTTTTCCAATCTTGTCCTCCACCTTGAATCCCTTATTTGGTATAATATAGTCTTCCCGAGGGTCCAAGACTCCCCAGTCCGATGTATTTATTTTTATAGGTCCATCGAAATGAGGAATTACAAGCTCCTTTCCATTCACAGAATCCTCGAATGAGATATCCTTACGATAGATGATGTCATCACCCTGTCGAAGAAAGTCTGGATGGTCAATCACCTTGATGTGAAATATGACATCTCCGGGATCCTCCCCAGGGTTCCTTGCCTGTTCACCAAGCCCATGACCAGTCAAAGCATTCCCTTCACGGATTCCAGCAGGTATTTTTAGTTCTAAATTGAGTTGCTCAATCTTGTAACCATTCTTACACGCTGAACACCCGTGTGTGACCCCACCCTCACCCCTGCACACTGGACACGGCTGATTGATTGCCATGGGTCCCATCTGCATCTGGATAGATCCACGACCGTTGCACTGTTGACATTTCTTCTTGCAGTTGAAGCACGTCTTATTGAGGGTCACCATCATCTTGCGGGTCGTTCCCCGGTACGACTCTTCAAAACTAATTTTCAATTCATGATCGTGGTTTGCCCGTCGAGTAGGTCCACGCGGACCCCCAAAGTTCCCAAACATTTGACTAAAAATGTCAGCCGGAAAGGGACCCTGATTACCAAACCCTTGGGGTTCTGCTGTTCCAAATCGGTCAAAATTCCCCCTTTTCTCAGGATCTGAAAGGAGATCATATGCAGCCTGGATCTTTTTGAATTGCTCTGGATCTCCACCCTTGTCGGGGTGATGCTTCATGGCAAGTTTTCGATACGCCTTTTTGATATCTGCATCCGATGCACCCTTATCAAGCCCAAGAACCTCATACATCTATTAGTTGTAATTTCTATTTCTTAAAGCGACAAACGCACTTAAAAGGTCGACTCCTAGGTAGAGTAGAAATGGCGAACAACCGTATTCAGAAGATGATTGACCGCGTGTCTGCTCTGAAGGCTGATCTGAAGGATGCAAATGCTGACCTCAAGGCTGAGCTTGAGGACACGAATCTGTACAAGGCGATTCTGAATGCCACTATGGAGCAGTCCACTGACGCTATCAAGGTGCCAGAGAAGGCTGCAGCTGCACAGGCTTTCAAGGTGACTCTTGCCGTCTATACCAAGAAGGAGGAGGCGGACGCGGAGTAAGTTTTCGTGTTCTGTCCAGGCTTAGAGTCTAACCATCTATACTAAATAACAAAATGTCTCCTAACGTGGATCTCCAGGTCAACGATGACGGCTTCCTTGTCGCCACCGATGGCGAGTCTACGTGTTACAAATGGACGTATTCAGATTTTGAAGAGTATCTGAATGAGTCCATAACTCCTTCTATGTATGAATTTATGGCGAATTATGTTTACAACAATATAACCAAAGATCAGCGCTGGGAGCTTGAGGCGGAGGATTATTGTTCGGGTGATCTTGAGGAGCACGCTGTGGATGCCTATTTTGAGGTTCCTGCTCTTGAGCGAGAGGAGATGCACAAACAGACACTGGTGAATCTCAAGGCGGAGTTGAAGAGCGCGGAGGAGAAGGAGGCGGCTGCAATCAATTGGAATACTCCATTCGACCCGACGAGTCCGATTTATGTGGAGATGTGCCAGTACGTGCGGGGGCTAGTCGAAAAGTTCAAGGAGCGGCGCGAGCGGCTGGAGCGGGAGATTTACGAGGAGGAGCAGTGGCGGGGGGGGTGGGAGGAGGATTCGCCGATGTACGATCCTGATGGGGAGATTTAGGCGCGCGAGCGAGTAACACGTCGTGTAAGCATAGAATCAATTTCATTCGCCTTTCGTTTCTTAAGCATCTTTTTCTTAGCTTTTATTAGACTCTGATTTTTTAGGTATTTGATCATAGGTTGAAGTCCCGTAGAATTTACAAACTTACCATTTGTTGTGAATCCGAATTTTTCATACCAATTTACAAGCTTGTTTCTTTCTCCCATGGTGTTTACTGGAATTCTCACCGAACGTCCACCAACTCTTGATTTTGATACTTTCTGAACAACCGCCTTGAGTGTAATGGAATTTTTGTTATTTGTCCTGGCATTATTAATTATCTTGCTCATAAGTCGTCCTCCGGTTCCCTTGAGACCCCCCAAAATATCCAAGTAACGCGTCTGAGGATAATTCAGTGTATTCTTATTATCTAAAAGTGCAAAAGCATAAAGATTTCCAGTATTTCGATTGACCATTGCGTACTTTATTGGATTTTTGTTAAAACGATTTACTAAATATCCGAGTTGAACACCTCCAGAACCACCGCGATAGGGCTGTAAAATGTCAACTATACGCTTGGCATTTCCTGAACCTGCCTGTTCTATAATTCTCTTTGCGTTATTATTTCTCCTGTAATTGGTCTTACTTTTATTCAATGGAGCATAAGGCTGATATGGATGGGTTGTAAACTGTCCTACAAGGTTTGATAGGTTATTACGCTTGTAATAAGGAAGGTACTTGCTAATGGCATTAAATGCAGCTCGATAGTTCCCCTGTGCAATCTTATTTTTGTAATTATTTCTCACAGTGTTAGGTACATTTTTATGATTAGAATAAGCGTTGAACATTGCTCTGGTAAAATTACTCATTACTATACCCGAGGAAATTTTTTCGTGTCCTGTCAAGCTTAGAAAATTCCACCTTTGATTGAGACAAGAATGAACGCGCCTATCAAGCCCAGGTACACCTATGTGGATCAGCAACTTCACACTCTCGAACATGAATTGAGCCGAATGCTCCCTGTGACTCTTCTGTTTGAAACGAACGTGGGATACTGGCACGACGTGGATGAACTCACGAATGAAGATAATCAGCGAATCGAAGACTATATCCGCACTGAGTTTTCATGGCTCAAGAGATCCTATGAGGGTTTCAAGGAGGTGACAGACATCCTTGACCAATCAGTAATTTTAATCCAAAATTGCATATGGGTGGCTATGAACAACCAGTTTCCCGAGCAGCTCGGTGTGTACACTGACAGGATTTCTCAAAATATTATGAATGTCTATAACCGAGTCGTGTACCCAAGACTGCGGAATGCGATGATTGCAGCAAACCATCAGTGTGAGGTGATTCAGCGGGTATGGAGGAGGTGCAACACCGACCCCTCCCACCCAATGTGTCGTCGTCGCCTCGATCGTGAATTTGAAGAAGATGTGAAGGAACTTAGAGCCTAGTCCCGTGTAATGAGTAAATGTATTGGCAGTTGTTTCAGATTGCTGTCTTGTCCTTCGTCCCCATCTTCCCCGTGAATGCCACTGTTCACCGCCCAGACCCCGCAAAGAACCTTTGGACGTTTGAGTGCGAGGGGTTCGAGACCTATTTGAGTGTTCTGAAGAGGATTTATAATCATGATAAATTGAAGAAACTGTATTCTATGGTGAAGCTGCAGCTCAAGAGCGATTAATTTTTTTTATAATGTATAATATAGGAATGAGTAATAGGGTAACTCGTGGTCAAACAACGTCCCAAAATTTAGAAGCTAAAATTATTTCTACATATGAAAAATACGGATGCAAACTCGTAGAAGCTCATGGATCTCTTGCTACTATCAATGAAGTAGCTAATATTTCATCTGAAGTTCCAGGAAATACTATAGTTATGTTCATGGCAACACCTGGAAGGTGTATGTATATTTCCGCAGGTCGAATGGTAGCAAGTGAATTTTTCACGACCAACAGTGGTTTGAAGACTTTCTTCAAGAGTGGTGAAAGGAGGGGATGGCATCATACATCGGACATTCTTTCACGCACTTTTTTTCCTGGTGAGAAGATGCCAAATGTATCACTTACTTTTTTTGATAAAGACTATCCTTCATTTGGATACGTATGGAGGCTTCCGTTGGAAAGACGAAATCGTTCATCTCTAGCCGCGAATCTTGCTAGGGAACCTCCACCTGCTCGTTCAGAAATTTATACAAACATTAATCACGGAAACAGTAGACTTCTTCTTTCAACTGTCCTGCGTCGACTCGGACCAGGGGTTTATATCATTAATGCATGTTTACCACCAGGTGATTATAAACATATAAATCACACTGGTTCAAATGTACCAGCCTCTGGTTGGAGTGGTATCAAACGCAAAATGTCAACGCGCACTCGTGAACATATAAGATATTCACCTTATATTCGAGGAAAAGTGCGCCCACCGAAACCTGGCTCTGCATATAGGACTTTTCTTCCAAATGCGGGATCATTTTGGTATAAAGTTAGAGCACCTCATAAACTCGGTGGAAAAACAGTTGACAACTTTCTCAATGCTCTAAAACGTAATAAGAATTTGAATTTTAATTCATGGGTAGGACAACTTCGTCCTAATGTAAATACAAGTAGACTTCGGCAGGTTCAAAATATATTACGAAAACCTACAAATTTTTACAATAGTTTAACTATGAGAAACAAGATAAAATACTCGACGAGTCTGCATAAACCTCGTTTTATACATACTAAGCTGCTTAAACAAAACAAACCTTGAATAACTAATGTATTTCTTCGTATTAGCCGTTTGGGCTTGGAATATATATCTTGCGCGCATCATGTACCTTTCTTACTACAGGGAGGAGGAACACTTAGAAGAGTAAAACGTAATGAAAATAACTAATGAGTCAAGCAGCAAAGCGCGGCAAGAAATATGAAAATGTGATTCACGACATTCTCATATCTCTGGGTGAAAATGTACTCCCAACCGCAGGAAGTAGTAATCGCCCCGATGTAACTATAGTTCGAGGTGAAACCAAGGTGTCCTTTGAGGCAAAAAGTGGGAGTGCAACTGAGGCTGGACAAATATCAATCCCACTCGTCAATGGTCATCTTGAATTTAAGAGTGAAATTATGTGGGATGGGAGAGTCCCTTCTTTTCTTACAGGGGACAAGACCAAAGAAACTTGGCTCAAAGAGAAAACTAATTTTGAACCAAAATATATTCCCATAGAGGACAGGTCAATTATAGCCAAGTATTACAAAAGTAAGGGATCTTCTTATATTCAGGTTGAGGATATGGGACTGTATCATACTGGTGACGATCCTCTTGGATTTGGAGTTCCACTCTTTGAAGCTGACACCAAATGGAGGGTTCGGTGTAAGCAACACACAGGTTCGAGTGTTCCTGGGTCAGTCATGGCTTCTTTGGTTTTTAGTCGGAAATCTCTTAAGAAATCGAACAGAAACCTAGAGTGGTGGAAGTATGATCACCTCTGAAGACTCCTTCGATGCATTCATACCATACGCCCAACTCTCTGTAAAAATACGACACCCTTTGTACAATTCCCTAATATATTCGCAATCATTATAACTTATAATCCAGTCCTTTCTCTTTTTGATAGTATAAGCAAATGCTGCGTGATCAAACGACTCGTGCATGTCCCCATCCTTTCCATAGATGTAAGTCTTGATATAGTAAGGTGGATCTGCATACACGAGCGTATCAGCCTTTTCTGGGTGTGCATTCAGAAAGGCACAGCAGTCCATGTTATAAAACTCAACATCCTTTAGGTCTGAGGTTGCAAGAGTCCTCAGGGACGAATCATTGAGCCGTCCAGTCGCAGCTTGAGCCGAGTACCCTCCGCAAAAAGTTGAGCCACTGAACGAGCATCTATTGATGATGTAATACGATGCAGCCATTTCTTCATAAGTTTCAGAATCCATAATATCTTGCCTGATTTCTGAAAATTTCTCTTTTGAAATGGGCATCTGAGCTCTTACGAGGCTTGTGAGATGTGCTGGCTCATTCTTGAGAACTGTCCAGAATCTATAAAGAGGTACAAAAAGATCATTTGCGAATATTTTGTACCCCTCCTCTTTCATAGCAATCTCAAAGCTACCCCCACCAAAGAAGGGTGAAAGTATAACCTTTCTACCGGGGAAGTGCGTATTTACATATTTTTTGAGAATTTTCACTGCTCTCGTCTTACCACCTGGATAGCGCAGGGGTGACTTCATATCTAGTATATAAACAAAAGCTTTAAACGTCTATCGAGTCTTCGTTGCGACTCTGAAAGTAGTGGCGAAGGTCATCGCGGAGGAGGTTGTTCGAAGGATGTAGGACCCACAGACCCTGTGTGTCCTTGTGGATATCGCGCGTGGGATCATACTGATTCTTAGTGAGAATTTCCCAGCGTCCGCGATACTGGCGGTCGCGTTTCTTACCGTGCCAGTAGTGCACAAGAGTCCCCTTGACAAATCCCATGTGCTTGTGGGCGGTTCGGAGGGCGCGCATCTCCCACTCCTTGAGCAACTTGATGTAATTGGGGTGAACCTTATTGGGCACAGAGTGCATAATCTTACCGATAATACCGCACGCTGTATGATGATCGCCCGCTCCTGCAATTGCAAAGTCGATGAGACCTCCAAAGCCGTTCAGAGCCTCACGTGTGGCTGCCCATGCGTACCCAGAGTGCCAGTACTCACCGGAGCCTTCGCCATACTGACCGAAATAATAGCCCTCATCGCTATCCTTCTTCTTGTCCCACTCCTTTTTGGATCCCTTGAAGGGCTTTCCCTTGACGTAGCACGATCCGAAAGACTCCCACTTGTTGAGAATCTCGTGGTCTGGTCCGAGATCGATGGCGTGCTCGAACAGCTGGACCACAGGGGCATGTTGCAACTCGTGCAGTGTATCCTCAACCCAGTCAGGGTTCACAAAGTCAACATCTCCATCGATCCAAGCTGCATACTTCCAATTGGCTGGGAGTCGAGAGAGTGCGATATTAATGAGATTCTCCTTCATCCACACAACAGAGTTGGTTGTGAGCTGGATGTGCAGGGGATTGAATGCATCTGTCACCTCATATGGGCGGCAGCCCTGAACACACTCAACAACTACGTGATTCACTCCGTAATTCTTCATTCGCCCCATAAACTCCTTGAAAAGCTTGGTACGCTGTTTGTAACGCTCTGGATTGGTCAAAACGGAAATCACGTAAAGGTTTTCACGATCCATTTAACATTATAAGAGAATAGTTTTTAAGTAAATAATAATATTCTATAAAAGTAATGAGTGCGTCACCAAATCGTTTGCGTATGTTTGCAACACCCATTCGCACGTCTCTCGTCAAACCATCACGTTCAAAGATAAATCCCATGACTATGCTGAATCGTGTAAGTGCATCTCTTTTAGAATATAAGAATGCTGAAAAGAAATACAACCAAGCGAGTAAAAATCTTCATCAAGCTCACAAAGAATCAAGGAACTCTGGATATTTTGGAGGTCCGACACCTCTACACAAGGCACTCTTTGAAAGACAAAAAAAAATGCATCGTAAATTTGTTGTGGCTATGGAGCGTTATCTTCATTTAGTTCGGAATTTCATTAAAAGAACTGGTGGTGGAAACAGAAACGAAATATTAAATGCTGAAAAAAAGTACATACGTAATTATGCGAATTATGTTAAGACAATATCAAGTTTAAAAAGACATAGAGCGGCAGCTTCTCGTCAGCCGAATGCATCATCACTTTTTAGAAATTTACCTCAGAATATAAATAGAAAAATAACCGAAAACTTGAGGAAAATGATTCAAGTTAAGGTGTAGAAACTTATATAGATTAAGTTTAGAATGTTCCAAATTCAGTACATCCTGAATGATGTCGTTCACACGATTCCCATAATGTATGAAGATTTTAATGTTGCGAAAGAGGATGCTAAAATCTTCAAGCAAGGTTTTGAGAAGAATATAATTGATACAAAAACCCAAAAAATTTTACTCAATATTCCATCTGTCGCATCTTACCCAAAGTTTCTGCAGTTTTGAAGTTTTTCGTGTCTTGTCAGGGTTATGACTCAAGGCACACTGGGGGGCAAATGGTTGTCCGTGTGTACGGGGAAAACTTCGATACGCTGGAGCGCCTTCTTGAGGCTCGCCGCAAGCCTCTCCATGAGTTCACTTCATGGGACTCTTTCAAGAGAGACTTGGCAAAAGTGGCTCTATATAATGTAAACTCAACAAATGAAGTTGGTTCCCTCTTGATCGAATGGATCAGTAGAGGTCATTATGCTCCCATCTACGCGAATAATCTGTTCGATGCCCTTTATGTTATCGAGTCTTTCCTTCCTGAGACTCATCATAAATACGGGGACTTTTGGTACGAGTCCAAGGAAGGTGAAACCTATCACAACTGTTTCATAACCAAGGCACTCGGTGGGTACCCAGTGTGGACTCACATTGACAAGATCATCATAGACGAGAAAACCCAGCGGTTCTATATTTTCGACAGGCTAGTAGCCACCCTTGATTTTTAATTTTAGATCAAAATTGATACACACCCGCGTCTCACTAATTTTGATATAAAATTGGTAATTAGTAGCCATGCTCCACCCCCGTAATGTCTCCCAGATAAAGTACCTAGACCTTTTGTATTCTACAGTCCCGGTAGTTATCAGTACAGGTCCAGCAGGTACTGGTAAAACTCTCTTAGCGTGTCACGCAGGTTCAAAGGCTCTTGCAAGTGGTCAGGTCCATCGTATGATTTTGACTCGCCCAGCAGTGAGTGTGGATGAGCAGCATGGATTCCTTCCAGGAAGTCTGGAGAAGAAGATGGATCCATGGACTCGTCCAATGTTCGATGCCATGTATAAGTATATGTCAGTGAAACAAGTCAAAACAATGATTGAAGACCGTAGAATTGAGATATGCCCACTGGCTTATATGCGAGGTCGTACATTTGATAATGCATGGATTATCGGGGATGAGATGCAGAACAGCACCCCTTCTCAGATGAAGATGCTGCTTACCCGTATTGGTGATGATTCGAAGATTATTGTGGCGGGAGATGTTGCCCAGCATGATCGAGGCTTTGAAAATAATGGTCTTTCTGATCTCATCTCTAGGATACTTAATTCATCGAGTGACATTGCTCATATCAATTTTAGTGAAAATGATATAGTCAGAAATCAGGTTATAAAAGAAATACTTTCAATGTACTCGAAATAATTTTTAATTTAAAAACAAAATTAGTATAAAATTAAATGGAGCTTCAAAACCATCTGACGGGTCTCTCGAACAATGGAGCTATTTTTTTCAAGGAACACGTAAAGTATTTATCCACTATCAAGAGTCAGCCAAAAGTTATTTATGACATCGGGAGTTGTGTTCTTCATTGGACTCAACATGCAAAGACCGTATGGCCGGATGCTAAATATATTCTCTTTGATGCATTTGAGCCAGCCGAGTTTCTGTATGATGGGTATGATTACAACATAGGAATCCTGAGTGATTCGGTAAAAACTGTCGACTGGTGGCAAAATGACCTCTGGCCGGGTGGAAATTCGTATTATCGTGAGATTGGTTGTACCGATTTTTTCACTGATGAAATGAGGAGTACGAGGACGACAAAGACTCTCGATCAGGTGGTAAAAGAGCGGGGCTTTCCTCCACCTGATCTTATTAAAATTGATGTTCAGGGATCTGAAGTTGATGTACTCCGAGGAGCGACTGAGACCCTCAAGAGTGTGAAGGATCTTATAGTCGAGCTTCAGCATACCGAGTATAACCAGGGAGCTCCACAGGTTCAGCAGTCTCTTCCTTTTATCGAGTCTCTTGGGTTCAAGTGTGTTTCCCCTATGTTTGCCTATAACGGACCTGATGCCGACTACCATTTCGTGTGTTGTCGAGGTTAGTTCAAAGTGCATAGAGTCATCCAAATGGCATTCTACATCCAGCACACGAGTGATCGCACGTTCGCTCCGTGGTACGCGT
>JGI24890J29729_1000402_pt1 | contig 28360 bp, 37 predicted proteins | sample FreactcultureFD7_FD_29729 | JGI IMG/M metagenome (IMG submission 29729)
TATAACCGTTGTACAGGATCCTACCCGTTTCACAAAATCCGTAGGCCCGACTCCGTATGGCGTCGACTCGACTAAGACTGTGCGCTACGAGTGGCTGGCCTTCCAGTTGTTTGCTGAATTCAACAAAGACATTGCACCCAACATTAATTTGAAATGGCGCTATGTTATGTTTGCCAATTATGAGACATTATCGTTAAAGACCATCGATCATCGCATCGACCTTAACCTTACTGCAAAAGTGAATAAATATATTAATGTGGGATTGGGCGCGATTATGTTGTACGACTACGATCAGGACAGCGGTGTGCAGTTGAGTCAGGCGCTCACCTTAGGGTTCCTCTACACGTTCCAGAATTATAAAGACGAGGAGAAGAAATAGCGCAAAGGACATGAATGAGGTGTAGATTTCCGGATGAATTTAAATCCGCACTTAACACGTATTGACTGTTAACGATTAACCATTAACTTCTCCCATGGCTAAGCAGGAATTCATCACCGCCATTAATAAATCGTATGCATTTGGCACGGAATCCATTTACCTCGGTGCAGGAATTCTGCAGGACGAAATTATTCCGGAAGCAAAAGTAAGCCTGTCGTTGAAAATGATGAATCGGCATGGCCTTGTAACCGGTGCGACCGGTTCGGGGAAAACAAGAACACTTCAGTTGATGGCCGAGCAACTTTCGGCAGCGGGCGTATCGGTATTCATGCCCGACATGAAGGGTGATCTCTCCGGCATGGCTAAAGAGGGCGTCGTCAACGATAAAATCAAAGAGCGTGCTCAGGCGCTGGGAATTCAATATTCACCTTCCGGTTTTCCGGTAGAGCTTTACTCCCTCACAGGTAAGCTTGGTGCACAAATGCGGGCCACTGTTTCCGAATTCGGTCCGGTATTGCTGAGTAAAATACTGGAACTGAACGATACCCAATCCGGCGTATTGAGCATGATCTTCAAATATGCAGACGACAAGAAATTGCCGGTCGTAGACTTTAACGACCTGAAAAAACTGTTAAGCTACCTGAGCGAAGGCCCGGGTGCTGCCGAGATAAAAGATACATACGGTAAGATCTCGTCGGCGACCGCCGGCACCATCCTGAGAAAAATAGTGGGGCTTGAGCAGCAAGGCGTAAACCAGATCTTCGGTGAAACTTCGTTTGATATTCACGATCTTTTTGAAAAAGTCGACGGCCGTGGTGTGATTAGCTTATTGAACGTAGCCGATATGCAGAACAAGCCTGCAGTGTTCTCGACCTTTATGCTCGCCTTGCTGGCGGAGATCTATCAAACGCTCCCCGAAGTTGGCGACCTCGATAAACCGAAGCTCGTTTTCTTTTTGGACGAAGCGCACATGCTATTCAACGATGCATCGAAAGCGTTCATGGAACAGATCGAACAGGTGATCCGCCTGATACGCTCGAAGGGCGTCGGAATATTTTTCTGCACCCAGCTTACGCAAGATGTTCCGCCAACCGTGCTGTCGCAGTTGGGTAACCGCGTCAATCATGTTATCCGCGCCTTTACACCGAACGATGTGAAAGCATTGAAGGAAACCATCCGGACGTTTCCCAGGTCTGAATTCTATGATCTCGAAAAACAATTTACCGCGATGGGCACCGGTCAGGCGTTCATTACCGTGCTGAATGAAAAAGGCATCCCTACGGAAACCGTTGTGACACACCTTGCTCCGCCCGCTTCTTTCATGGGACCGTTAACCGATCGTGAATATCAAAGCCAACTCCAGGGTTCCGATATTTTTAAAAAATACAAGGAAGCAGTCGATCCGAAAAGCGCTTTTGAAATACTGAGCGACCGGCTCAAGGAACACGAAGAAGAAAAACAACAACTAAAAGAAGAGAAAGAAGCAGTCCGGAAACCAGCCGGCAGACCGCGACAGGAAAAATCGACCTTCGAAGAAGTGATCTCTTCTCCCGTGGCAAAGCAAGTAGGCAAAGAATTGGTCCGCGGTGTTTTCGGCATGCTCTTCGGCACCACGACCCGTTCCAGATCCCGCAAACGCGGAGGATTTTTCTAACGTTGAACTTGAACCTAACCTGGAACTTTGAACTAACTTCAAACTTTAAACCTCAAACTTTGAACTAAAGCGATGTGGGAAGACGAAGACGAAGATGATAACGACTACGATCCGGAAGAAGAGCGGAGGAAGCTGGAGGCCCTTCCCATCTACCAGAAGGCGTTGGAGATCTATGATCTTACAAGACGGATTACGGACACGTTCGATAAAGACGATCAGAGCAACCCTTTCCAGGAGATCATGCTCGAAGATTGTACCATCATTCCCGCCAAGATCGCTGGCGCGGAGGCGATGGATGATTACATCTTGAAAATGGAGAATGCCGTGGTGATTAAGATCCATGCAAAAAGCCTTTTAGCACAGACATCAGCCATCGCATACCTCACCGGTATTGATGACGCGTATATACAATTATTGCGAAACGAGATCGAAGAGTTCAGGCAATTGTTTTTGAAATGGGTGCAGAGCTTTGAGATCGACACGACAAAGGAAGGCGATGGCTGGGGGCTTTTCGTGCCGGATGTGGAGGAGTAGATAGTCACTAATCATTTCTGGTTCTCATAGCACGAACAATTTGATTTGTGCGATAATTGTTCAAACGGTGTAGGTGAGAATTACTTAATAAATTTCCATGGATTCCAATCACCCATATAGTTTTGTCTGGTTATGATCAAGGCCTTTTCTACTCCATTTTCGTTGATGGGAGTGAAGCCGTAGTCATAACACATGTAGTACAGTTGTTTTTTCGATGTCATAAACAGGGAGCAGAACAAAGTAAAGTCATACCCGAGCATTACTAAAACTTCTTTTCTGACAGTAGCTTTTCCCTGTGGACACAGCGTTTTAAGTATCGTTCTGTTTTTGCGTAGCGCCTGGTTGGTAACGAGCAGAATCCGCTGCGTCTCTAATTTCTTCTTATTGTTGGCTGTAGAACGGCATTGGTCGCCGCAATATTTTTTATCCATTCTCCCGGAAATTGGGGCTTGACAGATCGGACATGTGGGGGTATTCATATCGGTATCAAAAATGCTTTTTGGTTTAAAGTTAACCAGGTTGTTACCCGTTTATATCCGGATATACGCGGGTAACAACCCGGTTAAAATACTGCGTTTGTCTATGCTTGCGCAAGTGTTATCCAAATGTATGAATAAGCTGCCCTTTATTACCCTTCGAAACCTGATGATAGACGGAGCCAAATGCGTCGGACTGCAATACTACCCGGGAAAAGTGATTGATATTTTGATAAGCCAACTGGATCGTGTGCAATATTCTGATGAGTATAAAATGCCTTTCATTCTCAACACGGAGGCTAACCTCAAAACCATTATGGAACGATTCAGGGGTGTAGCATGGGTCAACTACAAGTTTTTTTACAAGAACAAACCCATTCGTACGAATGGTGCCGATGAAAACTTTGACCCTTTAAAAGAAAAGCATAAAGAGGAAGGGCAGGTGATGCAGTATTGTCCACCGGAATATATTCAGCTATTGGAAACCAGACGGTACAGTCTCAGTACGGCGCGTTCGTACTGCACCTTATTTGCCAATTTTGTTTACCATCACCGTGAAAGGCAATTGCATGAGATCAATGAACAGGATATTAAGGCTTATGTGCATGGCATTGTAAAATCTGGGAAATCAGCGTCCTATCAAAATCAGGTCATTAATGCGATAAAGTTTTATTACGAGCAAGTGCTGGATATGCCCCAGCGTTTTTATGAGATCGATAGGCCCAACAAAGAGAGAAAATTGCCGCTGGTATTGAGTGAAGAGGAGGTAGTGCGCCTTTTTGATGCCGTGAATAATGTAAAACATAAAGCGATTTTGATAACGTTATACAGTTGCGGGCTTCGTATTTCAGAACTGCTGGGGCTGAAGCTTACGGATATACAATCAGACCGCAAACTCGTATTAATTCGTGACGGAAAAGGGAAGAAAGACCGTACTACGATTCTAGCTTCGACTACCTTGGAATTACTGCGCAAATACTATCTGGCATACCGGCCCAAAGTTTATCTATTTGAAGGTGCAACGGGCATTCCATATAGTGCTAAAAGTGTTTCTAAATTTTGCAACGTGCATTAAATCGAGCTAGTATTAAAAAGCAGGCTACGCCGCACACCTTACGACATTCTTTTGCTACTCATTTGCTGGAGAACGGAACTGATCTGCGGTACATTCAAGTGTTGCTAGGACATAGTTCACCCAAAACGACCGAGATCTACACGCACGTAAGTAGCCGTTATTTGCGGGATGTAAAGAGTCCAATTGAAAAACTTGCTATTCGGTTTTGAAATGAGGATAATTACGGTCAATTTAGCTATGGAAACATCGGTGAAGTTTTACACCTGCAGTCTCTGACGAGTCCATCCAAAAGGGGTATATCAGACACTAGTGTCAAATACATCGATGTTGTGGGTAATGGTTCCGGACAAACGGACTACGAATCAATAAATGAAAACAAACGGACTTTTAATCTTAACTCTGACGACTCTTATTTCTTGCGAGTTCTTCGGTGACAGAGTCGAAGAGAAAAAACTACCTGGACGGTATGTGTTCCAAACCTGGGGTAAGGACACGCTTGACGTATACTCAGATGGTACTTACTCTTATTACAAATGGTGGAACGGGAGAAAACTAGAAAACTCAGGGACTTGGACTTATAAATCGAATATGGGAGAAGTTGATTTCGACAATTTCTCATTCTTAACTGACTCGATTTCTCTTGGCGACTCGACATTTCTTCCAAAAGGGAGTTGGATCACAAGGATAAAGACATCGGGTGACGAAATCCGTTTCGTTTATGCATCGGACGTTTACAATGCATATTTTTTGAAAGTTGACTCGGTCGACAAAAAAAAATAGATTGGGCAAGAACCCAACTACCCACAACAAAGACTATAAAACATAGGCTGGTATTGTAGGTTCTTAATGTATGTGCTGTTAATTTAGTTTCCAACGTGGGACAAAGATGTGAGCATTTAAGCGCCTACGTTTTATAGCTGAACGTTAGCAGCAACCTTATGATTAAAATTTGTGCAACATTCGAGGAATGGTATCTAGGAGATGGGACATACCCACCTTTGACGAAGGGGCAAAAGGTAAATTTATCGTTTTACGTTAATCCGACAGAATTACAGCCATCAACTCGGACTGACTTCGAGTTCAAGCAAAATCAATATTCCGACTATAGTTATTGCGGACGCGTAATAAAGACGTACGAGAGTGAAGAGAATTCAGAAATTAATATAGTTGACTGCGGACAGTTCCGATTTTACATTGAAGGGAGTCCTAAAATCCCAAAATTGAAAGAAGGACAATTTATTGAAGGACGCGGAATGCTACTTCTAGACTATTACATGTGGGTTGAGAACTTAGCCGACTATAGTGACGCACCAGACATTTTTTATAACTATCAAGTTGACGCAATTAGAAAAGTTAAAATTCCGGAAAAGTTCATTGGTAGAAGTGGCGGTTCAATATCACATCCATCTTCATTATCACCGGCAGACTATTCTGACAAGGATATTTTTGAAATTAGTGACATGAGAACGGATGACGGTCGTACCTCATTTTATTTACTCGACCTCGACCCGATCAACGAACAAATTGGAAAGACATTTACCTAAAAAGAGTAGTGTGCATAAGGCAGCTGCTAACATCAGCTATAATACATATGCTATATCGTAGGTTCTTAACATGTGTGCTACTAAATTTCGCCAGCAACGTGGATAAAGATGTAGGTATTTACACGCATACGTCTTATAGCTAAGCGTTATGGGCAACGGCCAAATACAAATACTGCGGACGGTGCAGCTGTAACCGATAAAGATTTTGTTCTGCGGACAATCATCGAGATCAACAAAATGTGATGTCCATTGTTAACAATCATTCACCAAACGCGTCATGGACAGAAAGATCAGCCAACCCCAAAACAAGAAAAGGAAAACAACGCTGGTTCTAATCACTATCACTATGGTAGTGTCGTCAATAGTGATAGCTATATTGATGATTGGCAAACCATCAAAAAAAAGAACACAAGAACCAACGGAGCCGTATCCCTACTACAGTGAAGATGTGACATTCAATAATGAACAGGCAAACATTACTTTATCAGGAACTTTAACTTTGCCATCAAAAGAAGGAAATTATCCAGCCGTCATCTTGATTACAGGAAGTGGACCTCAAAATAGAGATGAAGAAGGATTAGGACACAAGCCTTTCCTCGTAATCTCAGACTATTTGACCAAAAAAGGAATCGCTGTTTTGAGGTATGACGACCGAGGTTTTGGCCAATCAACGGGAGATTTTAAGTCAGGAACTTCTTTTGATTTTGCTACTGATGTTGAAAGTGCTGTCACTTACTTGAAATCAAGAAGGGAAATAAATCAAAACAAAATTGGTTTGATTGGTCATAGTGATGGTGGAATGATAGCTCCTATAGTTGCCGCAAGATCTCATGATGTCGCCTTTATCGTTTTACTTGCTGGTCCAGGGATTCAAGGAGGTAAATTGTTAATGATGCGACAGGAGCTCTTAGCAAAAGCAATGGGGATGTCTGACGTTGAAATAAATGAATCAAAAATTAGTAATGAAAAAACATTCGAAATAGTTTCAAGATCAAAAGACAGTAAGACCATAAAGGCAGACTTAATCAAATACTCAAAAGAAAATCCCCCCAACATTCCAAGTCGTTTATTACCGCCAGGGATGACAAAGGAAGAATTCGTTGCAGCTCAAATCGATGAAATTACATCTCCTTGGTTTATCTATTTTTTGAATTATGACCCAGCTACCACCTTAGAGAAAGTAACATGCCCTGTATTGGCGTTAAACGGAGAGAAAGATGTGCAAGTGCCGTCCCAAGAAAATTTAACGGCAATAAGCAACGCGCTTAAAAAAGGTGGAAATAAAAACATAACTATAAAAGAATTACCTAATCTCAACCATTTCTTTCAAGAATGTAAAACATGTTCGTTGAGTGAATATGCGACAATTGACCAAACATTTTCGCCAATAGCATTGACTGAAATATCCAATTGGATATTAAAGCAGTAAATAGGCAAGTTGAATAATGAGTGTAAGCATGTTGGACATTGACGTAATCAGCTAGATTTTGTCTCACGGATAAAGTTGATTATTTCAGCGGACAATGGAGAGAGAAATGCAGGCCGCAGCCCATAACAAAATGCATATGCCATAGGGTGGTTACTGCAAGGTGAAAGTATTTTTAACTAACTTAGTTCGGCAACATGGACAGTGACGCGGTTACTAAACACCCTACGTCATATGCATAAACGTTGTGCGTCATGCAATAAGATTTCGAAGAGACCAATAATAAGATGTTAGTATGGGTGAGTTAAACTCTGAGGTGATTAGAAAGGGAATTGTGATTAAGGGTAGTTTTTATTCATTCACCAGGATTTTGTTCGTGTCTGTGTTCAGCGGATTCCTTGTGTTGTGCTGTTTGTATAAATTAATTAATCCTGATGTCGCGCGGGATTCTGAAAAATATGAGGAACTAATATCGGGGACAATAGGAATGGTTGTTTTGGCGGCTATATTCTACTGGCTACTTACGACTTTATATTATTACTACGAACTTAAACCAGAAAAAATTATTGTTAGGAATTTTATCAAACCTTATCACAAGGAACTACCATTGAGCACTTTATTGTACGTTAACTTGTATGGTGACATCGAAAGGTCTAAGACAAAGTCTGATAATTGTTTAGAATTTATATATCAGTACAATGACGAAAGTAAAAATTACCGATATACCTCAGTCAATTACAATAGGAAAGATTGGATAGCGTTGATTGGCAGATTAAAGGAATTGAACGTAAGAATAGAAGATCCGCATGGTTTTTTTAAAAATGGTGATGTCAAATTTGATGATTTATGATAATAGTGACAGGCGACTGGACCAGCACGACCAGTAACAGTTTAAATGGAGCTAGCACGAACGCACAACAAAATGTATAAAACATGGCTGGGCTCAGTGCAAATTTGTTGTTTTGTTTTCTTAATTTCGGTCAGTCACCTGGGACAGGGCGCAGCTTCTTAAACCCAGCCACGTTTCATACATAAACGTTGTGCGTCATGCCTTAGGATAAAATATGACTACTGACAAAATAGTATTGACCATTTTAATTGTGCTACTGAACATAACTGCTCGGGGACAAGTTTTTAGCGTTGACTTTGTTGTGACGAACAAGGAACAGAACGATTTATGGTTGAAGAATTTGGAGACAATGGAGCATGACAAACAAGTCGAATTGATTCAAAGTAGATTGTTGACTGACACTATAACTTATGTAGGCGGATTTAGTGACAGAGTTAAATTAAAACCGCTCGCCGACTCCCTAAAGGTAGACGTCTATTGTAGACCACTAATAATATTGAACGGAGAAGTTATTGACATCAAGAACAATACACCGACAATAAAAGTCAAAGAATTGGTTTCGTTACTAACACCCAATGAAATTGGAAAAGTAGAGATAGTTAAAGACGACAAAGCGACAGCATTGTACGGCTCTCAAGGACTTTGTGGACTTATACTTCTTACGACAACGGACAAAAGAATAAAAAGGAAAATTAATAAGATTGGTATATAGGGTACGAACGCACAACAAAATGCATAATCAATGGCGGGGTTCAGTGTAAATTTGTAGTTTAGTTTTTCAAAATACGTTTTGTGCCGTGGGACAGTGACCTGCTTCGAACTTCCGCCACTGCTTATGCACAAACGTTAGGCGCAAGCTCAATCCGAATGATCATATGAAACATTTAGCAATACTATTTCTGACATTAATACAAATAGGGAACGCTTACGGACAAACGGAGACGGAGGAACATATTATTGACAAACATCTAAGAGAATGCTTGGACTCAACTGAAAATCAAACTAACGTTGGGATGACGGCTTGTTCGACCCGAGCTGGAAAGGAATGGGACAAGGAATTAAATAAGGACTACAATCTACTAATATCAAAATTATCCGTTGATGAAAAGGAAAAACTGAAAATTGCCCAAAGGAATTGGATGTTATACCGTGATAAGGAAATAGAATTTGCGAGCACAATGTATATAAATCTTCAAGGGACAATGTGGCGGATTGTCTTAGCAGGCAGACAAACAGAATTGACGAGACAAAGGGCGTTGGATTTTAAGGCCTATTATGACAATCTCCCATGAGCGAGCGCCTAACAATGTATATGCGCTATTTAAATTTGATTGTTTATTTTAAAGGTAAATTTAAACAGCGCATATACTAGCGTTAGGCGCAATTCTTTCAGGACAATGATCTACATCGAAAAAGACGATAAAGTTTTACTACCCAAGAAGTATCATTTCGTTCATAATACTTGCGTAATAATATATGATCTTATTGGGGAGATTATTAAATCGCCAACGTATAAGGAACTCACTGCAACATCTATCAAGCTAGAGAAAGGCGACAAGGAAATAGTTGACAGACTTGATAAGGATATTCATGTTTTAGATTGGTTAAAGACAACGGGTAGAAAGGATCAAATTAGTATTGTACTTGGAAAGCACGTATTGTGCTCTATCATCTCCGACTTATGTAATTTTATCTATGAATCCCTGAATTGCGCAAGGAAGGGTAAAATGTCTGTTGCGTATTCTTTGCTCCGAAAGCCGCTAACTGATGAATTATTATTATTAGAGCAGCTGCTAGTTAACAGGGATGAACTTATTGAAAGATTACACCACTCGGGCGAACCTAAACAATATGATCCTAGTGCTAGAGCCGTAGGAGCAGATAAAATAAAACGAATTATTGAAGAATCAATTAAATTATTAGGTGGCTACGCTCTATTTGATTTTGACTTGATTTACAAACTTAGGTATGACAAGACAGCATCAAGTGGACTAAATGGTATAATGAATCACGCACATCATATTGTGACAACAGATCCCAATTACAAGACAGAAAAGCAAAATTTAAATTTTATTTTCTCGGTGGAGGACGATTATAAAAGATATTGGGAGCACTACTACTATTTTGTTCCATATCTACTAATTTATACATCAGCGATTGTAGATAGAATAGCATTTAATCTACTTCAGACAAATGAGGAATTAAGAGCTGTGAAAGAATTGAGAAGGTACATTGCTTTTGCCTTCTGGTCCGACAAGACACCAGTAGGACATTCAAAGCTGAGCAATAAAGTTTTAAAAGCCCTAGGGCAGGCGATTGCAATAAAATGTAAGAAATGTAAGACTGAGAATAATTTCAATAAGGCTGATTTCAAGCAATTTTTGTTAACGGAGGAATTTCTATGCTCCAAATGCTCTAATCAGTTGTTGACAACTACAAAATCGGTCGAACGAATAAAGGAACTATTCACTAATCGGACGTGAAAGAACAGCGCCTAACAAAATGTTTATGACAGCTTGGGGTTCAGTGTAGGTTTGAAGTTTTGTTTTCTTAATTTCGTTCGGCAACGTGGGACAAAGACGCGCTTCGAAAACCCAAGCCGTCATAAACATAAACGTTGCCGGCAAGCGCTGGACAAAGTAATGACTGACAAAACAACTAAAATGAAACAAGTGCTTTCGCTGACTATTTTTCTAACAGTTTGCTCATGTTCAAATTTAAACCAAGTAAGAACAGACGGTGGACGAAATTTGAATGGAAAAGTTGTCGACATACTTTATGTTGATACTGACAAAGGGGTTGAAATAATTAAAAATAAGTTGAGTCAGGAATTTGGCCCACCGACAACAATGAAAGACAACCAACTTACATGGGACTTGAATTCAAGTAATCAAATAAGCAATGAGCCGTTGACAATGACTATACATCTCGACAGCACATTTCACTATGAGGGACGGAAGAGAATTTTCGACAACGTTAACTTTGACGTCTGTTTTACCGACAAAAATGGCAATGACTTACTGGCAAATAAAAACATAAATGACCAGGGACAGGAAATATTCCAAAAGTTATTTAGTGAAATGGAGTGACGCCAGCCGGCAACAAGAGCTATAAAACATATGCTGTGTTGTAGGCTTTTAAAGCGTGAGCTGTTGAATTTAGCTAACAACGTGGGACAAAGATGTAGGTATTTAAACGCATACGTCTTATAGCTAGACGTTGTAGGTCATTTTGTAAAGACAATGAGGTTGTTCAAAACATACGAATTTGAAATAAAGACAAATAAGACAAAGGAGTCAGTTATTAGAGACTTGGCAGAAAGGGCAACCTTTGACATTGACGACTTTAAAGTTAAATCGGAGATTTTCAGTTTACGGAGAGGATCACGTGCGACAGGTAAAGTTTTAAATAACGGACAAACAACAACTGTTAAACTAAAAATTCTCCCTTCCTCGGACTACAAAGCTGGAGCCGCAATGTGGTTTGGACTGCTGATAATTTTTTTATTATTCTTTTTAACACAACAAATACAAGCTGGACAATTTAGCTTTTGGACATTCATCTTTCCAGCGTTTGGACTTTTTGGCTATTTGATGTTCAGACTTCTTTACTGGTTTTCTGTTGAGATGCAGAAATCTTCGATTGAGAACTTAGTTTTAAAATAGCTGTGAGAAACAAAACGACCTACAACAAAGGCTATAATGCATTTGTTTTCTTTGTTTATTTCTATTTCGGTAAAACAAACGCCTTATAGCCGAACGTTAGCAACAATACACTATGGACAGATTAGCTTACCTACTATTGATTTTGATTTTAGTCTCCTGCGACAATTTGAAGGAGATTACGAAGGACGAAATAACTTTCCATTTCACCGACAATGTTCCAGAGACGAGACATACTGTTATAGTCGACTACATATCTGACGAAATGAGAGAATTAAAACTTGAAAAACTTAGAATTAAAGACATCAAGGTTGACTCTGTTCCATTCTCCATTGTACTTTATATTCCCTATTCGAATGAAATCACTAAAGAAGTTGAAGCAGATTTTAAATCACTGACAAACTTATTATCAGAATTTGACTTTGATCGGACTCCGGTTCATGCTGTGTTGACAGATGAGGAGTTTAATCCAAAAAGAAATTTGTCGTATGACAAAGGTGCCGTTTCCTATTTGGGAAAGACGATGGTTAGGGGACGAGTCGAAGTTGAGCTCTCAGAAAGCGCAGAGTCGTTTTCCGCTGACATTTTAGAACAAGTTCTTAGAAATAGAATGCCAGAACTATATAAAGGGACTGACTCAGTGAAAATTTCGGTTGACATGGTTAACGATACAATTAAGATTGACTTTAATATTGATCGAAAAGAAAACAATCTGGATACGCTGAGAAAGGAGTTCTTGGACACCGACAGACTTTTCTTTGACTTACTATTTGAGAGACGAACCATTTTATTTCACGTACGCGACAAGCGGAGTAAGGAATTAATAACTGTACTTGGACTAAAAGGTGAATAGTGTACTGTTGCTAACAACGTGCATAAGAAATGGCGTGGATGTTTTAAGGTGAAAATGTTTTCAACTAACTTAGCTCGGCAACGGGGACAGTGAAGTGGTTTCTAACACGCCACTTCTTATGCACAAGCGTTGTAGGGCATTTTATGACGAAGTTTACAACTAAAGGATGGTTAATTGTACTTGTACCAATAATGCTTATTGGCGGGACATGGGCGTTGACAATCCTTTTTCAGAACATTGAAAACAAAAGCCAAGACAAAATCAATGCAATGTATTTTGTCGTTCCAATTGTTGTCTTAGTCTTCTTTGGACTCCCTGTTGCAATTATGATGTACAAAAGGACAATATTTAGGGACAATGGACGGTGGACTATTTCTTATTTAATTCTTAAAAAACAAATACAATTCTCCGGGACTGAAATAGAGGAAATTTCTATAACTGAAAACATAAGCGGACGAAGCGTTCCCACGCATGAAATAATGAGAATAAAGACACAGGAAAATAAGAAAATAGAAATTTCTTCCTTGGAATTAACGAGTTACACGAAACTCAGGGAGTTGATGCTTAAGGATTTTAAAGGCAAGGCAATAATTACTCAATTCGGACAAAGACCAATAAAATAGTTCGTGTGATAAAACGCCCTACAACAAAAGATATAAGTCATTTTGCCTTTTATTTTTTATTTTTTAAATTAAGGTAAGGCAAAACGGCTTATATCAAACCGTTGTGCGCCATAGTTTTTGGACAGAGTAGTATGAATTATAAAGACATAAATAAAGACGAGAGAATTAAATTTGTTGTAAATCATCTCGTGGACAAATTCGGAGAAACAAGCTTCAAACTAAAAGACCACTGGAACGCAGACTTAACTGCAATTGGACTAACTGACAACGAAGAGAGATATTTGATTTACATTTCATCATATGGAGAGAAAAATTTCTATGTTTCATTAGAGAATTTGACAGACGGAGACGAACTACCCTATGAACCGGCAGGAGATTTTGACAATGTTGATTTAACGGGACTGGAGAAATTATTTATCGAACACTTGAGAATAAAAACTACGGACGCACAACAACAGCTATAATACATATGCTGTATTGTAGTTCTTAACGTGTGTGCTATTAAATTTCGGCAGCAACGTGGGACAAAGATGTTGGTATTTACACGCATACGTCTTATAGCTAGGCGTTGGCGGTAATTATTTCTGGACAGATATGACTAACGAAGTCGGAGATTTAGGTGAAGCAATATTTAACGTGGAGATTTCACGTGATTACAACTTGCGCCCTCGACATCTTGGAGAAAAATGGCCTTCTTCAGACTTCTATATAGAACTAATAGGACCAAAGGAACATTTCTTTTTTATTGTTCAAGTCAAATCAACTTCTCGGGGACTTGACAAAAAAGGAAATTTGAAAGTAAAAATGACAAAAAAGAAATTAAGAGAACTAAACGCTTACTACTGTCCAACATATTTGGCAGGAGTTGATGTAAATACTAACGCTGTCTATTTGATTGCAGTCAACAAAGATAAGCGTAAAGATGTTAGTAAGTTGCCGACAAAGTTTATCCTTGATAAAAGTAACAGAACAAAGTTATTTGATGATGTTAAGTCGTTTTGGGAGAACACTGACATGAAAGACTACAAACAGAATTTCAAACATTCACTGTAAATGGACGAGTCAAAAAATATTAGAGGTTGGAGAGCAGAAGAAATTGCGAAGATATTTCTTTTGAGGTCGAGCTATAAATTATCTGTAGTCAAATACCCAACACCATTATTTGACTTTTTCATAACTTTCAAAGACAGGCCTGAAGTAAGATTCGCTGTTGAGGTTAAGACCAAGATAAATTTTGAGAATAATATAAAAAGACAACTGACTAATATGAGGATCTATCGAGATTCCGGTGTAGTTGATATACCTGTACTACTATTTAAAATTGACGATAAGGAGGAAACTGGAGAACTCGATTTTTTGGTTATCCCATCACTAATCGAAAATAAATTGTTGATTAGAAATAATTTTCAGTTTGAGGAGCTTAATCAAGAAAATCTAAATTCAAAGATTGGGACAATTGTAAAATGGTGTGAGAAGAAATAACTACCGCCAACAAAGTGCATAATCAATGGCGGGGTTCAGTGCAAATTTGTAGTTTAGTTTTTCAAAATACGTTTGGTGTCGTGGGACAGTGACGCGTTTCGAATTCCCGCCACTGCTTATGCACGAACGTTGGCAACAAGTTTAAAAAGCAGCCTGCAAGATTGATAAATAATAGAATGAAATTGACCGATTGATATGAATCAAATAGATATTAATAAAATAGTTCAAAATATTTTAATTGGTATACTTGCTATAACTGGAATTTCGATTTTTTTGATTCTTATTTTTTTAAGTAAATATTCAGGTGATAAAATCCCAACATACTATTTGTATCTTATCATACTTGGATTATTAATTATTGGATTTGGACTTTTTAAATTACTTGAATTTTTGGAGAGGTCTATTGATTTCAAAAAGAAAAAAATTACCGAAATTGGTACATGGAATCGGATAAAGATTAAATCGAAAGATATTCAAGTGATTTCATCACCCTACTATCAAGAGGTTCCCAAATCTTCAAATTGGAGGATTCAAGGATTAGATTCGTTTACTGATGATGGTGGGGTTAAACGAGAGAGAGTAGATAGGATTTATTTGAAATATGACTTAAATACTAGGACATATAAACAATTGGTTGGTAATACTAATGAGATAAGTCTTAAGATAAAATTATCAAAAATGGATTATATAGATTTATGTATAAACCGGAATGATAAAAATGATTACTACTTTGATTTGTAAAACATTAACAAATAAAAACCAATTGCCAACACACAATATAAAACAGTTGGGGTTTGGTAGTTTGTGAGCGTTTGGTTGTCGTCCGACAGGGTTTCAGAATCGGGCAGAAACTAATAGTTGAGGAAATTGTCAAATTGTTTGAAGAAAGAGCAATTCTTAAATCAAAAGAGCTTGAATACAAGAAAGAAAAACAAAAAGAGCTGATTAAAAAAAATAATAATGAAATTAGACTTCTCAATTATAAAATTAAACTCCTAAGGCATTTCGCGGACTTTATTGCTTGGCAAGTTTTTCAAAATGATTACTATAAAGCGAGAAGATTCTATTCCGGAAATCCCCAAAGACCAGACCTTTTAAATACAAACCTTCAATCAGTAATCTTAGCAACTGAGCAACTGCACAGACAAGATGAAAGCTCTTTTGCATTAATTTCTGACTTGACTTCATTCATTGATATTGGTGATATACTTCTAATCAAAGACGAGACCATTTCCATAGTTGAGTGTAAGGAAGGAGATGTGCAGAGGAAAGTATTTTCATTTTTAGATGAAATTCAAAGAGATGACTTCGATGCTAAAAACATTGACTATACCGACAAAACGGATAAGTTTTTTGACCAAGCACAGAGAAATATAAAACAATTAGAAAAAGGAAGAAGAGCAGTAAATTTCTTAAAACATGAAAAGGGACTTGATCCATTTTCCGACCGTGAAATCAAGATAACCGAAGCAGGCAAACCCAGAGAATATTATTTTAAGTATTTAATAGACCTTATTGAAGAGTCAAAATCAGATGATTCAGCCTACGGAATTGTTGAAGACATTCTGTACATAGTGGTTTATAGAAATGCAAAACTCGCTGCATCACAATTTATTTTTAATGAAATGGTGAAAGGTCTTGGCGAAAAGGTGATAACTACTGATTATCTAAGAATCATAGGCCTACCATTAAAAGAGCCAATATTTTTTAAACCCATTGGGGCTGAAACAATCTTTGATATACTATTCGGACGACTTAAAATTTTCGTAGCAATCAAACTCGATAAACTAATAGAATTGTTCAATACAAGAGGTGTTAAAGCAAGGTGGTTAACAACAAAAGAAACAAATGCAATCCTTGACAAAAAAGGGCCGTATAAACCATTTGTGTTTCAAAATCAAGGCATAATGGTTGACGCTGACGGAGGAACAATATTGGGTGACTCTTTTTTGATTTATTTAATGCTAGACAATTTAACACCCACATCATATGTGGACAGATATGCTTTCCCAAAGAAGTAAGCAATGGAGAGTTGGGTTTCGTGACCACCGACATGACAACACTAGTACTTAAAACAAAACGACTGACAATAAAAGGAGAACGACTGATATAACGGACGAAACCCAACTGGCCACAACAAAATGTTGGCGCAATGGTGGGTTCAGTGTAGGTTCAAAGTACTATCTTCGTTCAACGTTTGGTCACGTGGGACAGTCAAGCGTTTCAAAGTCCCACCACTGCGCAAACATAAACGTTGTGCGCCATAAAATATGAGAAGATTCTGTTTCATCATAATTACATTTTTGACATTTAGTTGTTCGCGGACAGATAAGTCAACGAAAACAAATGACACTGAAATTGATACGGCCGAGTTAAAACCGATGTTGGAAAATAAAAGTAAAGAAAATGACACCGAGACAACAACCCAGTATTCGGAGTGTGACAGCTTAAAGGTAATGGACTACAAAACTAATATTCAACCGGTTTTAATTGGGAATGAAACGGAGCTACTAATTTCAGTTGACAAAATGGCGAAAGACTATATCAGAGGCGAATGCGAAAATGATGATTTGTATTGTGACGACATTGTATTACGAGAGAGGAAATATTTTAAGTCGGACTTAAACGACAGCCTTTTTCAATTTGGCTACAGATTTAAAAATGCTGAAACAGGAATGGAAGACGCGTCTTCTAGTTTCTTCGTATTTGGCATTATTCGCAACGGTAAAATACAGAAGTACGATATAGTTTCAGATCTCATGGGAGAGATTCAACTGAAATTGGCTGGAATTGAGATGAAGAATAAAGAAATAATGATATGGGGAGAGATGTATCCATATTTTTCTCCCGACGACTATGGGCAGTTTAAACTGACTTTTACTGAGGACAGAAAGGATTACGAATTTAAATGCAAATCACAGGGACATTGAATCATTGATAATATTTTACAGCGCACAACAAAATGTATGCAAGATTGCTGGGCTCGGTTTAAGTTTGTAGTTTAGTTTTCAAATAACGTTTGTTGTGTGGGACAATTTAGTTTTTCAAAGACCAGCAACCTCGCAAACATAAACGTTGTGGGCCATGTACATCACGAGACTATGGAAGACGAAGAAGTAACAATTAATGGGAAATCGAAGATAATATATGTAGCAATTTTAATTGGAATCGTAATTATTCTATTTGTTTTATGCTGTATTGTAGGTTCTTAAAGTTTGTACAATTAAATTTCGAATCAACGTAGGATAAAGATGTAGGTAGTTACACGCATACGTTTTATAGCCAAGCGTTGGGCGCCATAGTTTCAATTATGATTAGACTAACTATAATATTTCTTACGTTTGGGACTTTTGCTTACGGACAAGATTCGACTTTGGTTGACGAGACGTGCAAAAAGATAAATGGGCTATCGAATCCAAATGACACAAAGGGACAAATTAATGTTATTTATGAGCAATCGACTAAGTACATACCAACTCTAATCAGTAACACTCCAAGGGAAAAGGTTCTAAAGGCAACATACACATTTCAATACCGACTTAATAGAGAGTTAAAACGGACGTGTCCAAAATTCTTGCTCGACAAAGTACCCATTAAAGTTCAGAGGGTAATTGACTTTGAAGACAAGTTTACAACAAATGAAATTGATTCACTAAAAGAAATCATGAACAGATTGGGGACAGAGCTAAACGTGTATGTGTACGTTGTGACAATCGACAATTATTTCCCCGACAAAAACATTGAAGATTTTTCAAACAGAAACCGTGAGTATTGGGGGAGCGGACTGAATTTTGAAAAAGGGACTGTTTTGATTTCAATAAGTGTCGCAAACCGACAATTTAGAATTTCAACTAGTGACACCTCAATGAAATATCTGACGGATGATGAGTGTTCAGAGATTAACAAATTAATGATTCCTTATTTTAAAAAGGATGAGTATTTTAAAGGAGTAGTTGAAGGATTGAGTCAAATGAAAAGTAGGCTGTAGAAACTACGGACGCCCAACAGTGTCTATAAAACATATGCTGTATTGTAGGTTCTTAAAGTGTGTGCTATTAAATTACGTTAGCAACGTGGGACGAGAAGGTGAGCATTTATACGCACACGTTTCATAGCCAAGCGTTGGCAGCAATGCACTTTGGACAAATTAGCACATGATAGAAATAGAACTGACGGACACTGACAAACAGAGAATTAAGGACGACATCAAATTAACATTGATAATTGGACTGCTTTTTAGTGTTGCATTAATAACAGTCGTTTTAATAATTCCTTTAGTACTTTATTTCTTTGGCAAGACTGCGGACGGATTGATGAGACGAAGCTTATTCATAATAGGCGGGCTATCACTCCCATTTTTAGCAGTTTCATGGAAAAATGTTTTCAAATACATCGACTTAAGAATTGGAAAGAAAACGACTATTAAAACGGAGGACTATAAAATTGAAAAAACAAAAGAAGGCTTTGTTTTAAAAACACAATCACCTTTAAAGTTAAAGTTGGACTTATGGGACGAGATACCAGCTTTGATTAAAGTGACTGAGCCTTTGACGATTGAGATAACAAAACTAAGCAAGACACTACTTTTTATTTCGCAGGACACTGAAAACCTATTAGAAAAGATTGAGGATGAAATTGATAAAGAAATACAGAGTGAATTTAATTGAGTGTGGACGAGTGCACAGCTGCCAACACAAGAGCTATAAGGCATTGGCCTTTTTTGTTTATTTTTAAATTAAGGTAAGGCCAACGCCTCATAGCAAAACGTTGTATGCCATTCGCTAAAAATAATTTAAACAATGAGAATCCAGACAATATTAACTTTGACGTTTTTGACTTCAAGGCTGTTCGGTCAACAACTCGACAGCTTAGGACTCGGGAACGACAAAATCTTAAACAGGCAGGAGTATATCTTTTTTAACTCGGACTTTGCTGACAAGAAAGACAATTTTGATTTTAAAGGAAAGCAAATTGCATACGTGGGTGGAACGACTGGTAATTCATTTTGGACAAAGAAAGATTATTTCGACACATTTGTTCGACCAAGAATCGGGACAAATAAAAAACGGAATTACTCGCTGACAATATTAACACCGACCGAGAAGAAGGAATCTGGAGGATATGATGCTTTTATTTTGACTCCTGTAAAAGTGTTTACTACCCAAAACAGAAAAAGACTAGTGAAAGAGCTAAGAAAAAAATAATGGCGATGGACGCGAACGGCCTACAACAAAATGCATATAAATCATGCCGGCAGAGTTTGTTGATTAATTATTAATTTGGACTGCCGGCACGCTTTATATGCGAACGTTGTAGAGCATATACTAAATAACATGGGACAACTAAGAATTATTCTTTTTTTAATTGTATTGACTGCTTGTCGACAAGAGAATGGAACGTCCTCAGACAACCTAACTACAGAGGGTAAAGAACCATTAGACAATCAAGCAACAATGGTTGACGAATCACCCGTGACAACCATTTCATTGGTGAAATTAATTGCAACTCCTGACAAATTTGATGGCAGGCGGATTATTGTAATGGGATTTATGAATGTAGAATTTGAAGAGAACGCAATTTATCTTCATAAGGATGATTTTGAGAATAATTTGTTTTCAAATGGACTGTGGATAGACCTGACTGAGCAACAAAAGAAAGAAATCGACTCACTCAACTTAAATAAGAATTACGTTTTGTTAGAAGGAACTTTTAATGCGTCAGGAAACGGACACTTCGGACTTTGGAGCGGAGAAATCAATGAAATTACGAGTATTACGAAACAGCAAGGAGGAAAACCTCCGATTCGGAATATTAAATTCGTTCCACCCAAGGTGACGGACAAGTAAACGCCCTACAACAAAATACATATAAACTATGTCGGCAGAGTTGATGATTAATTATTAATTTGGTCTGCCGGCACGCTTTATATGCATTGTTGTAGGTAATTTTCGCTGGACAGAGTAGCCTTCCAAATTCAAGAAACATGAGCGGACAATCAGAAAAGGATAAGAGGAAAGAAATTATAAGACAATAAAGGCAAAAGAGACCTTTGACAACTCACTACCAATGGACAGAAAAGCGTTTCAGGAGTTCTTTGACCACTTGGACGAAAACCTCGGAGACGACTGTGATCACAGTCTGACAATGACAACAGAATTCTTGAAAGAAAAAGGAATTAAAAATATTGACAAGGTAGTGGAGTGGCTTAACGACAATGGTGGCTATTGTGACTGTGAAGTGTTAATGAATGTTGAAGAAAAATTTGAGTAAGCGAAAACTACCTACGTGGGAACTATAAAACATGGCTGGGGCAGTGCAAATTTATAATTTTATTTCCTAGTTTCGTTCGGTCACGTGGGACAGGACGCAATTCGTAACCCAGCCACGTTTCATACATAAACGTTAGGCAACATTTTAAAATGAAGAAAGCGGATTTTCTATTCCTACTACTTGGAGCAAGTTATGCGGCATATAAATTTGCGCAATTGCATCTGACAGATGATTTACCCACCGATTTTAAATATGATGTTCAACTTAATTTCTCCAGTGACGATCCGAAGCTTAAACAATTTCACATTTACCCAGAGGACAATGAGAGGGTGCTAAACGGATTAACGGATAAAGAGGTAATGGATCTCCTGTGTAGGCAAGATAAGGTTCCGGTATGGATTGATATCTCGGTTGAGTCGGTAAAGAACGGATGTACAATATTTAGATTATTATGTGCGGGGCGATACTCAAGTGAAAGAAAGGAATTTTATTATGAAAAGAGAGGATCGGGACCTTTTGGGATAAAGAGTCCCATACTTCCGATTGGCTACAAGGAAGGAATTAAATTTAAATTGGGGAGCAAAAACGTTGCCTAACAAAAGATATAAGTCATTTTGCCTTCGTTGTTTTATTTTTAAATTAAGGTAAGGCAAAACGGCTTATATCAAACCGTTGGCAGTAATAGGGCTCGGGACAATTTGGTCATCTAACGGGTGATCCTCTATTGACAAAGATTCCAAGTGGACAAGTGAACGGCTTCAGGGCAGCTTGGACTTTAAGAAAATACCGCCCCCGCAAAACTATTTGGACTAATATTTCATCCATTAGTAGGAATCACTAAACCAGAATCAAACAAATAATGAAAACTAAAATCCTTACAACAATCCTTATAGTGCTTTCTTTCGGGACAATTTTTTCCCAAAGCTTTAACAAACCTAAGCTTGACAGCCTGATGGACATACTTGCTGCAAAGAACAAAGCAATGGGTAGCTTGACACTTTCTAAAAATGGCAAGGTAATTTACAGCAGAGCTATTGGGTATAGCTTCGTTTCAGCCAACGAGAAACTTCCTGCAACTGATCAAACGAAATATCGCATTGGTTCAATCACTAAGATGTTTACCGCGACAATGATCTTTCAACTGATTGAAGATGGAAAACTAAATCTAAACACGACCTTAGATAAATACTTTCCGCTACTTCCAAACGCCAGTAAAATTACAATCAGTAACCTACTGAATCACAGGAGTGGCCTTCACAATTTTACAGATGATCCGGAATACTTAACCTGGATGACACAACCGAAAACACAAGATGATATGCTTGCGGTAATCTCTAAAGGCGGGATTGATTTTCAACCTAACGAGAAATTTTCCTACAGCAACTCGAACTACGTTGTTTTAGGCTACATCATAGAGAAAGTTTCTAGACAGTCCTATCCAAAATATTTGAGTAATAGAATCACTTCAAAAATTGGTCTTTCCAATACTTACGTTGGAACAAAGACCGATATTAAAAAGAATGAGAGTTTTTCTTATCGCTTTTCAAATAGCTGGGAACAAGGTCCGGAAACAGATCTGAGTATTCCGGGCGGAGCCGGTGCCATTGTTTCAACACCGGCCGACTTGACTAAATTTATCGAAGCTTTATTTTCCTTAAAATTAATTTCCAATAGTAGTCTATCGCAAATGAAAACAATGACTGACGGTTATGGAATGGGAATATTTCAAATTCCTTTTTACTCAAAAACAGCATATGGACATAATGGAGGGATCGATGGGTTTGTATCTATTCTGGAGTATTTCCCTGAAGATAATTTAGCGTTAGCATATTGTACCAACGGACAGGTCTACCCTTACAATAATATCCTGATCGGGGTGTCAAGTATTTATTTTAACCAACCGTATTCAATACCTACATTCAATACGATCGCTTTAAAAATGGAAGACTTAGACAAATATTTAGGTGTTTATTCCAGCACACAAATTCCATTAAAAATTACATTTACTAAGGATAATACAACTTTGATCTCACAGGCAACTGGGCAATCACCCATTCCTCTTGAAGCGACAGAAAAGGACACGTTTACATTTGACCCAGCTGGAATAAGATATGAGTTCAATCCTGAAAAGAACGCGATGACTATTAAACAAGGAGGGCAAACTGTTTTATTCACCAAAGAAAAATGAAATCATGAGCGCTAAAAACGTGGACGAAAGACAAGGCTACTAATGAAGTTCGGAGACGGCCCTACTACTGCCAACAAAATGCATAATCAATGGCGGGGTTCAGTGTAAATTTGTAGTTTAGTTTTTCAAATTACGTTTTGGTTTCATGGGACAGTGAAGCGCTTCGAACACCCGCCACTGCTTATGCACAAACGTTGGCAGCAATGCCGCTGGGCAATAAATCCCACCTAAAAAAGTCGACAATAATTTGTAAATTGTGGGGTGAAAAAACGAACAATAAAGGGACTTGATTTTGTAATCGACAAGCTGACAAATTCCATTGAGAATACAATAACATGCGACAGCTTTACGACCAATATAATTCATCTGACTAAAGCTGACCTTAAGAATGTTGTAAAGAGGAATGCTTGGGTTTTCGACTGGAAACATGAACTTAGCCAACCTGAGAGAGAAGTTTATAAGCTGACAATCGCAGAGAACGCTAACATAATTCAAGGACTAGTTAGTCTTGAAATAAAACTTGATCATGTTTATATGCACTTGGTTGAAAGTGCTCCATTTAATAAAGGTAAAGAGAAGGTCTATTCCGGAGTTCCTGGAAACTTGGTAGCATTCGCCTGCAGACTTTCATTTCAAAGAGGATTTGAAGGAAATGTATCATTCATTTCAAAGACAACAATTAATTAATCATTATACCGAGACTTTGGGAGCATTCCATGCCGGTGGACGTGTGATGATTATTGAGACCGTAGCTGCCTTACGACTCATGAACAAGTATTTCAAAAATAATGAACTATGAAAACAAGAAAGAAAGAATTGGATGTGGACTTTATTGGAGGTTCAGTACCGTTGACAAAAGAAGAGGAAAAGAGAATAAGTGACATCATAAAAAGCAGGAAGGCAAAACAGAAAGTGACTACACAAAAGTCAAAGACGAAATTGAGGACTAAGAAAAAAGTGACTGCGTAGCGGCACTACTGCCAACAATGCCACGAGAACCCAGAGACGAATGACTAAGAAAAGACTAGACGACATATTTCGTGAGAAAATCATTTCGAGGAAGGAACGAAATTCTTATGGAGAATGGGAGGTAGTTGAAAAAGTGTATCATGAGAAAAGACCAGTGGATACTTTATCTTCGCCTCTCAGACTTGTCAATTACTTCGTTGACTTATTAATCATTTCTCTGATTATACAGATAGTATATCTATTCCTGGACTTTGATCAACCAATAATATCAGCCTTCTTAACTGTTTTGATATTCTTTGGTTACTTTACTTTTTTTGAATTCTATTTTCAACGAACAATTGGAAAGTATCTTACTGGTTCGTTAGTAGTAAATGAATATGGAGAGACACCGGACTTTAAGACAATATGTTTGCGGACAATCATTAGAATTATACCTCTCAACCCATATTCGGTTTTTTGGACAGATGACCGTAGGTTTTGGCATGACACATGGACAAAAACATTTGTTGTCTCTAAAGACGAGCTTTCACTGATAAGAAGAATTCAATCGGGAGAGAAACCAAAAAAATCGGAGAAAGGACAATGGGACGAATGGCACAGCTGGCAACAAAGTGTATAAAACATGGCACTGATAAGGAGCATTTTTTTATTTTTGCTCAGTACCACTACTTATATACTAGCACTAGCAGTAACCCTATGACGACATTGTAAACATCAAACGCCAGACACTAAAACGAGCAGACAAACAATTATAAATATTTAGACAAATAACAAAATGAGAAAATTAATATTCTTTATGCACACTTCACTTGACGGTTTTGTGGCAGGACTTAATGGAGAAATGGGCTGGATAAATGTAGACGATGCAATATTTGATTTTGTTGCCACGATGACGAACAAAGCCGACACTGCGCTTTATGGACGGGTGACGTATGAAATGATGCAGAGTTACTGGCCAACTGCTGGCGAACAACCAAACGCATCAAAGCACGACAAAGAACATTCGGCTTGGTACAATAAAGTTTCAAAAGTTGTTTTATCAAAGACAATCAGCGAAAAAGGACTTGACAACACTACGGTTATTAGCGACCGACTAGCAGACAACATAAATAGAATAAAAAAACAAGACGGGAAAAATATTCTAATTTTCGGGAGTCCGACTGCTTCTCATTCGTTACTAAGTCAAGGTTTAATTGACGAGTTTTGGTTATTTGTTAATCCAGTTTTACTGGGGCACGGCATTCCATTATTTAAAGGTGTGACCGAAACGACTAAACTGAAGCTTATAGAAACGAAAACATTTTCTTGCGGAGTAATTGCACTTCACTATGAAACAAAACGAAATTAATGGACAGTTGAGATAGATAAAAAAAACAATTCGCAGAGACAAAATGGAAAACTGTGATGCTAGACAAGTAGGGGATAAAGCGAAAACGAGTAAAAAAATAAAAGGACTAAGTGAGCAGAGCGTGGTTACCGACCGCAGCATACAACAAAAATGTATAAGTAATGGTGCTGATAAGGAGGGACTTTTTTTATTTTTGCTCAGCACCACTACTTATATACGGACGTTGTGTTTATCTTTCAAAATACGTTTTTGCAACGGGGATGCGCATCTTACACCTGCCACTACTTATGCGCCAATGATGGCAGCAAGCCATTTTAAATTAAGGGGATTATGCCTGCCGAAATAGAGAAATCGGATTACCTTGGACTCATTATAAACGTAGACCGGGTTATGGTTATTCAGAAGATTTTTGGACGACAGTATTGTTGGAAAAGATATACCAGACAACGAAGCAAGAATTTATTTCGGAAAGCCCTATTCAATGGAGAAGATTTTAAAATAAATGTTCAATTCGGATACACCTCACCGATATCAATTTTTATTTTTTGTCCCGAACAGAAATTAATGTTTGCAAAATGACGGAAAGCACTACAAAAAACATTCCGACATAAAATGAAAAGTTTACTTCTTTACTCTCATCAAAGAACAGAAATGCCACAATGATAGCATAAACAGGTTCAAGGTTCATACTAAGATTTGCTGTAAATGCAGAAATTTTTTTCAATGCTTCTGTAAGAAAAACATAGACCAATACAGTACAGAAAAGCGACAATAAAATCAGGTAAAAAGTGTCTTTCAAATTGGGAATAATGCTTTCCGCAGGAAAGAAATGTAAGTAAACAGGAAGTAAAATTCCCAACCCAGTCGTCCCACCAATCATTTGGTAATAATTGATGAGTTTGCTGTCGTAACGTTCTACCAATCGTTTGTTGTGGATAGAGTAAAGTGTATAAAATACAGGCGAAATAAGGCCTAACGCAATGCCCAATTGATAAGAAGTGTCAAAATGAAAGATCAGACCTATGCCTAATATCGTTAAGGCGCTCAATAGAAATTCCGACAATCGGAATTGCGTATTATTGATTAAAGGTTCTAAAACGACAGTAAAGAAACTTGCCACACAATAGCAAACCACACCAATAGAGATATTGGAATACTTAATACCAGCATAAAAGAATACCCACGACATTGTAATAAGTATTCCAATTCTGGCAATAGCAAACTTTTCTTTAAAACTAATGACAGTGTTTATTCTGAACAGCTTTAAAACGAAAAACAGGATGATGGCAGAGAAAAATACTCTATACCAGGTTAGTAAACCCTCGTTAAGAGATATTATTTTACCAAAAACTGGAGAAAAGCCGAGAAATAGCACAGCAGTGTGCAATAACAAATATGATTTTTTCATAAAAAATTATCTACCTTTTTAATATTAATATTTGATTGAGATTTTAGAATATAGCAAATCGCCCGACAAAACATCGGCGCTATACTTCTTTGAAAATTTCTAAGAAATATTAAACTCTTGGAGGAGAAGACAATTTTATGTTCATATCTTTTTGTTACTTACTGGGACTGCAAGGTAAAAAAAAACTGAACGCCAACCGAATTGATTAGACAAAAAAAGACAGGTAACAAAATGTTATCGCTTTATTAACTATTTTTAAAGGCGAAACCAATGCCTTATGACCAAACGTTTGAACGGAAGCAAATGAATGTTGAAAATATAATAATGAATATCTCTAAAGTAATTCAACTTGAGGAAGAAGAACTTAAGTGGTTCACTTCTATAATTGAAACTAAGGCATTTAAAAAGAAGGACTTCGTTTTACGATCTAGTGATATTTGTCGCCACGAGACTTATGTGATAAAAGGATGCCTTAAAATATTCTATATTGACAATACGGGAACTGAACATATTGTCAAATTTGCAATTGAGGATTGGTGGGCATACGACCTTCAAAGTTTCACCACGCAAACACAGGCTTTCTATTCTATCCAGGCAATTGAGGATACAGATACTTTCCAAATTAGTAGAACTAATCATAATCTGCTTTACGAAAGGATTCCTAAGTTCGAGAAATTTTCTCGCGTCATGTTTCAGAACTCTTATATTCTGCTTCAGAATCGAATGACGCAAAATCTATTTTCTACCGCTGAGGAAAAATATAGTCGCTTTAACGAAAAGTATCCCGGATTAGAACTGAGAATTCCTCAAAAAGAGGTTGCAGCCTATCTTGGTATTACACCAGAATTTCTGAGCATGCTTCGAAAAAAAAGGATAAAGGGTTCGATTTCTTAAACTACTTTAATTTTATCTATCTTCCTGTTGTGTTGCTTTGTGCCTATAAACTAAAACAATTATATCATGGTACAGGCTTTATTTAGTTCTCAAAACGACTGGACGGGATTTTTTCTTAGAATAATACTGGGACTGGTTATGCTACCACATGGTGGACAAAAATTGTTCGGCTGGTTTGGCGGTTATGGTTATAACGCTACAATAGATTTTTTTACTCGGTCAATGAAACTGCCATGGATTATTTCAATTGCCGTTATTTTCATTGAATTTTTTGGATCGATGGGATTAATTGTTGGTTTTGTTAGTAAAATTTGGGCTCTTGGACTTATCGCTATAATGATCGGAGCTATTTACACGACCAATTTGAAGAATGGTTTTTTTATGAATTGGTTTGGAGATCAAACGGGAGAAGGATATGAATATCATTTATTAGTAATTGGAATCTGCACCGCCATAATACTGACAGGGAGTGGCAAATATTCAATTGATAACTTAATTCAGAAGTAAGACTACGTTTGGATAAATCATTCTTAAGCTACCACACCTAAGGAAAAGGGCACTGGTGCTAACAAAAGCTAAACGCAACTGCAGGGACTCGGTGTTGGTAAAGAGGTTATTACCAACTAATTTTATTCCGCAACGTGAACAGCGCAGCAGTTCTTAAACCCGTAACTGCTTTTAGCTGGATGTTTGTGCGTCATGCTTGGTAGATGTTAAAGTTAACA
>JGI24890J29729_1000403_pt1 | contig 28338 bp, 24 predicted proteins | sample FreactcultureFD7_FD_29729 | JGI IMG/M metagenome (IMG submission 29729)
ACTGTTATCGAGAAATTAAAAACGTATCAAATAGACGAAGATAAGTCTCGCGGCCCACTTGAAAACCTAAGTGGTGGCCAAAAAAGATTTGTTGAACTCGTAAAAATTGCTAATGCAAATGCAGACTTAGCACTAATCGACGAACCTACTAACCACATGGACTACATCGCTAAAAATGAATTCATTGATTGGCTAGACAATGTTAGAAATCTTGCTGTACTTGTGATTACTCATGATCGTGATGTGCTTGAAAAGGTTGATAGAATCGTTGAGATCAAGGAGGGGAAAGCCCTAGTTTTCAAGGGAAATTATGATTCATATCTACTTCAAAACAGTTCATCAACCGTAACCGCTATAAAGAACTTTGAGATCGATGAGGCCACTATAGTAAACCTAAAGAAGCAGATTGAATTTGCCCGCGCGCGTTCAGCCAAAGGGGGACCACGTTGGGTTACTCTCAGGGAACGATACGAAAGAGAATTGAAAGAAATTCTTGATAATAGAAAGAAGCCGAGTTTTTGGATTGATAGAGAATCATTATCGAAGCTACATCCAAAAGCTGCAGAAGGTTACGGAAAATATAAGGCAAAAAATATTCGTATTGCTACGCAAGCTGGAACTTCCGATAACAAGGGGTATCAGCCAATCATAGAAGTAGATGATCTTTCCCTTGGATATAATGAACCCCTATTTGAACATATATCATTTAAACTCCTTGAGGGCGATAAGCTGCGATTCCACGGAAGAAATGGTGCCGGCAAGACGACACTTATTAAAACTATCCTCGCAACTGCCAACGAGGANAANATCCCCGCTACTATTTATCAAGGAACTGTTGAAGTACGCCCTAAACTTGCAATAGGCACCTATGAGCANGAAATAGGCGATAAATACATGGATATGGACTTAGAAAAGGCCNTAGAGCAACTTTATTTAGATAAAGATATTCCNGTTAATGAACAGAAAGTCCGCCAACTAATGAGCGATTATTTATTTAATCCTTTAACTGACGCAAAAATACCTATACGACTTCTGAGTGGAGGACAAAAAGCACGATTCCAAATCATCTCAATGCTNGCTAACAATCCTCAATTACTTATTTTNGACGAACCAACGAATCACCTTGACCTTCCAAGTATCGAAGAACTCGAAAACGCACTGCACCGATTCAAAGGCGCGATCATATTCGTAAGTCATGACGGATTCTTCGTTAAGGGCTTTGAGCACGAAACACTTCCTGTAGGAAAATAAAAGGAACTAAAAAGAGCCTATAGAGGGGGTGGGCACCACTATAGGCTCATATTAGCCTTCAACCCCGTACGACGAGCGTACAACGCTTTTAAAGCCCACCTCAATAAAACGAGGGGTTAAAGCTTACGGTTAAAGGCGTTAGTATGTTTTAGAACGCTTGAATAGTAAACTATTACGCTAGCGTGGAGGGTAACAACGCATGACGCACGCTCTAAAACAATCTAACAGCGTTGAGCAGTTTATAAATAAACTGAACAACAGCTAGAATTTTTTGGGGGTATAAGGTACGTAAAACGTAAGAATTTAACGTTTACGAAGCAAATAATAGCATTTCCTTTATTTTTTGTCAATAATATTTTACTAGATGTTTATGTTTATGCTTACACAGTATTTGCTTGCAATTTCATTCAATAGCATATAGTCTAAGTCTCGTTACAAATAAATTTGATGTATATATATGAATAAAAAGAACCTTGTTATCGTTGAGTCACCAGCAAAAGCTAAGACAATTGAAAAATTTCTTGGCAAAGATTATGTAGTTCGAAGTAGCTTCGGACATATTCGTGATCTTCCAAAAAAAGGAATTAGTATAGATATTGAGCACGACTTTTCTCCTACTTATGAAATACCTAGTGATAAAACCAAGGTTGTACGCGAATTAAAAAAAGAAGCTAAGGGTGCTGAAGTTTGGCTCGCAAGCGACGAAGACCGCGAAGGGGAAGCCATCGCTTGGCATCTTGCCGAAGCACTTGGGCTTGATACTAAAACTACTAAACGTATCGTCTTTCATGAGATTACAGAAACTGCAATCAAAAATGCCATTGCGCATCCGAGAACAATAGATATTAATCTTGTTGATGCACAACAATCAAGGCGAATCCTTGATAGGATCGTTGGTTACGAATTATCTCCAGTATTATGGAAAAAGGTACGGCCAGGTCTTAGCGCTGGACGAGTACAATCAGTTGCTGTTCGGCTTATCGTAGAACGTGAGAGAGAAATCAATGACTTCCAATTTGAATCAAGTTTTAGGGTTCAGGCTACCTTTACTAAAAATAAGGATGAGATTCCTGCGGAGTTAAATATACGGTTTTCATCAGAAGAAGAAGCTAATAAGTTTCTAGAAATTGCAAAAACTGCTGAATTTAAAGTTAAGGATATTACCTTAAAACCCAGCTTAAGAAATCCGTCGGCGCCATTCACCACTTCAACCCTGCAGCAAGAAGCAGCCCGCAAATTAGGATTTAGCGTAAAACAAACAATGACTTTGGCGCAAAGACTTTATGAAAACGGTCACATAACTTATATGCGAACAGATAGCACTAATCTGTCTGGTCTTGCCATCGCCTCTGCCCAAAGTTATATCCTGGATAATTTTGGCAAAGAATACCATCAAGTTCGACAATTCAAAACTAAGAATTCATCTGCCCAAGAAGCCCATGAAGCTATTCGTCCAACTCATTTCGATATGACTGTTTCAGGTGAAGATGAAAGTCAGAAAAAATTATATCAATTGATATGGAAACGAACGCTTGCCAGCCAAATGACTCCGGCCAAAACTGATAAAACTGAAATAGCTATAGGCATTTCAAACCACTCAACATTGTTTATATCTAAGGGAGAAATGTTGAAATTTGACGGTTTCCTCAAAGTTTACGGCGGCGGTAAAGAGGACTCTATTTTACCCGCTCTAAGCAAAGATGACATTCTTGCTCGACAAACTATTAACGCCCACGAAAGTTTCTCAAGGCCACCCGCGAGATTCTCAGAAGCGAGCCTAGTGAAGGCACTCGAAGAACTAGGTATTGGACGCCCTAGTACATACGCTCCGACCATCAGCACAATCCAAACTCGTGGCTACGTTGAAAAAGCCGATCTTGAAGGCATTGAACGGCCTGCCGTCGATCTAACGCTAGAAAAAGATACTATCAATCGATCTGTGATAGACGAAGTGTACGGAGCAGATAAGGGTAAGTTACTGCCGACACATGTTGCAGATGTAACGACTGACTTTTTGGTTAAATATTTCGGGGATATCATTAACTCTGGTTTTACTGCTACGGTTGAAAAAGATCTAGACGAAGTAGCCGAAGGAACTGTTATATGGCAAAAATCACTCAAAGAATTCTATGAAAAATTTCATCCTCTAGTTGAAAAAGCTGGCGATGCCACTAGGCAAGAAACATCTCAAGCGAGACTTCTTGGAAATGACCCTAAATCAGGAATACCAATTTACGCAAGATTCGGACGATTTGGACCGATGCTTCAAAGAGGCGAAGTTGAAGATGAGAAAAAACCCGATTTTGCCCCAATGCCTGCTGGCATCAAACTCGAGAACGTTACACTTGAAGAGGCACTCACGATGTTCACCTTGCCAAGACTCGTCGGGAACACGAAAGAGGGAGATGAGATCAGGGCAAATATTGGAAGATTTGGACCCTATATACAGATAGGCAAAATTTTTGTTTCTATAAAGCCCCTCGACCCTTTTACTATTACACTTGAAGAGGCACTAGAGCTCTACGCAAAAAAACAAGAAACAATAGCCAATCGAGAAATTAAAATATTTGAAAAAGAAGGCATCAGCATACTCAATGGTCAGTATGGACCCTACATAACAGACGGTAAAAAGAATGCAAGAATTCCAAAAACTACCGAACCGAAAGACATAACCCTAGAACAAGCAAAAGAAATGCTTGCTAAGGCAAAGCCGGCTCGTAAAAAAATCACTCGACGCAGAAGTAAATAAATATTTTACTCCTATAAATTGAATAACTGCATAAGAACTTTCTATGCGTTAAATATGCAATTGTGTCTACTTTGTGCTACAATAAATCTAGAAAACCATATTGTTGACTAAATATAAGGTTTATTGTATTATATACATAATAAATACGCACCCCTTGGGCAAACAGAGCACCATTTATAAGGAGTAACCATTCATATGCCAAGCAAATCTAAGTCAGCCGTAAGTTCACTCGATCTTGAACTGGCCACAAAAGCTGTCTTAAATTCAATCGAGAGAGAACGGGAACAAGAAATTATTTCTCGCAGATTTGGCCTCTTTGATCGCAAGGAAACTTTGGAGCAAATTGGTGAATTTTTAGGAATTACCAGAGAACGAGTCAGACAATTAGAAAAAGTAGTTGTCACAAAATTAAAAGCTAGTGCAGTCAATGGCAACCTCCAATCAATCATAGACGTAGACAAAGAAATTCTTGATATCTTAAGTCGTAATGGAAACGTTATGCGTGTATCAGCTCTTGCAGGACTCTTGAGCAAGAACGGCGATAAAGTAGATCAAGCAAGAATTGGATTCTTGTCTGAGCTTTCTCCTCGCTTAAGTGTTATTGAAGAAAGCGATCATTTCTATTACAGCGTTGGATCTAAGGAAGCAAATGATGAGAAGAAAATCAGAGAACTATCAAATAAAATAGTCGAAATCATAAAAAAAATGGGTGTGCCGGTAGAAATTGAGAAAGTAGCAAATCAGCTAAAAGATACAGATGCCACACATATTGCATCACTTGCGAGCACTTCAAAGCACTTAGCTCAACTCAATGGTCAATGGGGCCTCACTAAGTGGCCGACTGTTAATCCCCGAAATATCCGTGATAAGATTTACGTTATTCTTAAAGAAAACCAAAAGCACATGCATTTCAATGATATCGCTGAAGCTATTAAGATTTCTGAATTTAAAAGAAAAGATGTCACCACACAAGCAATTCATAATGAACTCATAAAAGACAAGCGATTCGTATTAATTGGCAGGGGCATTTACGCACTTTCAGAGTGGGGTTACAAAAAGGGAACAGTTGCCGATACTATTTCTGAAATACTTGCAGAAGCTGGCGAAGCTCTTCACCGAGACGAAATTGTTAAAAGAGTCCTTAAGCATCGCTTCGTGAAAGAAACAACTATCCTTCTTAATTTACAGGGTAAAAACCAATTTAAGCGGGTTGCAAAAGCTACTTACGCTCTAGAAGACCTATCTTAAGTGCAGTCTGATTGATTCGGATGTATAATACTACTTGTGGCTAAATTAAAATTATATTAAAAATGTCTATCAATCATTCCAAACACGCATTATTATTGCTGCAAATTCCCCGCACCAATGATAAAAAAGAACTTGCTGCCGAACAAATGTTTGCGGCTCTTCATGGTATTTTAAGACCTAAGAGAGAAGTAGTTAAGGGCTTCCAAGATCACATAAGTTTTGAAATAGCTGCTATAGGTCAGCAGATTCGATTTTACGTATGGGTACCACGTTCATTGCAAGGGTTCGTTGAAGGCCAGATATATGCCCAGTATCCTACTGCACAGATATCTGAACTTGATGAGGACTACGCTAATAGAATGATGCCTCAAACCACCATTCACACTGCTGAACTCACCCTTATAGATAACGAGACAATTCCAATAAAATCTTTCCCGAGTTTCGAAGTTGATCCTCTTGCCGCCATTACTGCTACATTTTCGAAATTAGAACAACCAAATGAAGAAATGTGGGTACAAGTTATCGTACGACCAATCTCCGATGAGTGGCACAAGCAAAGTTCACGAATTGCCAATAGAATCAAAAATGGTAAAGGCATAAGGGGTTCTAACGGCATTTCTGCAGGGTTCAACTACTTGGGCCAGGCTTTAGGCGCCCTAGTTCGTCCACCATCAGAATCAGGTAAAATCTTTGAACCTTCCGAGCGAGATAAAACAAGAATTGCGGCAATAGAAGAAAAAAGTCGAAAACTAGGATATCAGGTTAAAATACGAATTGTTTACGCTGGTAACGATCAAGTAACTGCAAGAATGAGAATGCAGGCGATGGTTGGCACTTTCAAACAATTCAATACGACTAACCTTAATGGTTTTGAGAATAAGTTTCCCAGTTTTGACCCCGGCAAATTAGCTGACTATCATGCAAGAGCCTTTCATGATAGAGGTTTTATACTAAATATTGAAGAAGTAGCCAGTCTTTATCACTTACCTCATACGACTGTTGAAACACCCAATATAGTATGGGCAACAACAAAAACCGCCGAGCCACCTTCAACGCTTCCTTCATTCGGTCAACATAATGAAAAAGCTATAAGCCTCTACGGAACTACTAATTTTAGAGGAACAAAAACCATGTTTGGGCTACTTAGATCTGACAGGGGAAGGCACGTATATGTTCTGGGCCAAACAGGTACAGGAAAGTCGGGGCTTCTTGAACTACTTACTCTTTCTGACATTTATTATGATCAGGGTTTTGCTGTTATAGATCCGCATGGCGATTACGCCTCTAACGTGCTCCAGTTCATACCTGAAAGACGAATAAATGAGGTAATTTACTTCAACCCAGCGGATACTGAGTTTCCAATGGGCTTCAACCCGCTTGAAATATCTGATTCCGCAAGTAAGGGACAAGTGAGCAGTGAACTCGTTGGAGTACTTAAGCGAATGTTCGACTCATGGGGGCCTCGACTTGAATATATACTTCGCTTCACGATTCTCGCCTTATTAGATTACCCAAATGCAACAATGCTCGATATTACTCGGATGCTCACTGAAAAGAAGTTTAGGGAAGAAGTAATTACGCATATTGACGACCCTATTGTTAGAAATTTCTGGGTAACTGAATTTGCGAGTTGGAATGAAAAATTCGCTAGTGAAGCGGTAGCTCCAGTACTCAATAAGGTGGGAGCCTTTACTGCAAACCCTATTATTAGAAATATAATCGGACAACCTAAGAGTACTTTCAATATCCGGAAAATAATGGATGAAGGAAAGATACTTATCGTAAATCTCTCTAGAGGACTGATTGGTGAAGATAATGCCGCTATCTTGGGTGCTATGCTTGTAACAAAGATTCAGCTTGCAGCCATGAGCCGTGCAGATATTCCTCGGCTGGAAGATCGTAAACCATTCTATTTGTATGTTGACGAATTCCAAAACTTTGCGACCGATAGTTTTGCCGTTATTTTAAGCGAAGCTCGTAAATACGCCCTTAATTTAACAATTGCGAACCAATACATATCCCAGATGGAAGACACCGTCAGAAGTGCTGTATTTGGTAACGTGGGCACAATTATAACATTTAGGGTAAGCCCGGATGATAGTCCGTTCTTAGTTAAATACTTCGAACCCCAGTTTGAAGCAAGCGATCTATCTAATTTTCATAATAGAAATTTCGTTACGAGTATGAGCATTAATGGGGAAAAAGCAGCAGCATTTTCAGGCACAACCTTAAATATCCCAGCTTCGCAAATAAATAATGCACCAAAGATAGTAGAATATTCACGGAAAATGTTTTCAGCCCAAAAACCAGCTGTCGAGGAAATGATTCGGTTACAAACTCAAAAGAAAATAATCGAACCACAAAAATCTGCAATACCCCCAATTGATAAAAAAATTCCTACGTCAATCACTAATCGTTTGCTAGAAGCGGTAACCGAAAATTCTTCGGAAAAGATTAGCCCAGCTAAGAAGAGAAGGCTACGACGCAAGAAACAGGCAACGTCAACAGCAGGTACACCAGTTCACGCACCACAACCAATAACTCCAACTGCAGTCGCAGAGCAGGACGATACTATACTTCGTCTAAGATAATAGATCCCACTAAAACTAGAACATTTTACGAACATAAAAAATAATAGATAAAATAAAAGTACTAAAGGTAATTAATAAATATAAACTCAGTAAATAGTTTTTCAACAGAAGCAAGAAAGGGGGGGATTAGATGAATAACAGAATCAATTATCCATATCAGGATAGACCCTATGGAGGGTGTCTGGTGCTATAACTTCAATGTCGCACAATATATCTTTTACGACATTAATATTATAAACAAAGATGTTTGGTAGTGCACCGCTAACAGGGTAGATATTACAAATCCGTTAACAAATAAGGGGTTACGCTAAACAGCTAGCACCTCATGCTATATCCAGTGGATATCTTAGGCTTTTCTTTTAAAGCGAATACAGCTATTTATATAGTTATCCACAGGTATATTTGCAATTTCACATGTTTTATTGATTAGTTCACTTTCCCCCCTTCGTTCCCCTTTTTCTTAAAAAATTTGCTTTTTTAATATATTTCTGTCGTTGTATATTAAAAACTGACTTTTGTAAATTAATACAATATGAACAATATACGAACATGGTGTAGTGGGGGGCTACAGGTAATAAACTTTATCAGAAAGTCGAACATCAATATATTGTGATGGGGATTGTCCTAATTGTTTAAGTTTCAACTCGGTCGCCCTTAGAGACCCATACTGGGTTAGGATACTGGTGTCGAGAGAGAGCTTAACATAGTAAGGCTTCCCTGCTTCTGTTACATTTATTTCATACGGATTACTGGTTAAAGAAAAAGTTGGAAAACTGTTGTCAGAACGATATTGCGCAATAAGCTGAAGTAAATCATTTGCTTCGTCAGGAGAGAGCACTTGTTCCCCTGCTCTGTTATTTAGCCCAGAGTTATTAATTAAACGTGGAAGTGTCCCATAAACTTTAAGAGCATCGCTTACTGCTAGTAAGGCTTTTCCAGATTGACTGATAATAAAATCAGGTGCCCCTTTTTGCTGGAATATAATAAAGGCCTTCTCTGTAGCTATTGTTATGACAGGGCTATGCCCAAGAAGAGAAGATCCGACTTTTATGTACGCCGCTTCTGGTATTTGCTCTCTTAATTTCGAGGAATCATTCTGCGATTGAAGTAAAAATTTTAACTTGTTTCTGGCATCACTTGCCAGTACTTGTTGAGCCAGGAGTTGATATGATTTCAAAGATCTATATTGAACACCATCAATCTTAATAACAGGATCAGAACCAAGTAACGAGGAGTATACGCATATAAAGAGCACCAAAATTATAGCGATTAATCTCGTAATTTTGCTTTTAGCAATTTTTACTTTTGGTTTTATCCTTTTTGATTCAACTCTTCCACGGTTTCTTTCAAATGTATCCAATTGTTTACGGGAAGCCGAATAATAAGATATGACTTTTTCGGATTTTTGAGAATTATTAGGTCTACGCCCTATCTCTTTTGCACTTTTTTTAAACATTTTTGTTAATGGCCTCCATTAGCACTCCTACAATGTTCTTTGCAGCATGTGGCACTGCCAGCATGCTTAAATTCATAGCCATATTTTTTCTTAAATTTTTATCATTTTCTAGCAGTAGAATTTCATTAAGAAGTACTCCACCTTCAGATCTTTCTAATTCTTTTTCATCTACTACAATTCCTGCCTGGTTTGCTTTAATTAATTCTGCATTCTTGGTTTGGTGCCCACCAGTTAATATTGGATTTGGGACTAGTATTACGCATTTTTGTTGAGCGCTTAATTCGTGAATGCTACTACCGGCTCGTGACACCACTATATCTGAGGCTGCGGTTATTGTCTTTAGGTCATTCGTATATGATAATACCAGAATTTTTTTTCTGATGCTTTCATCAAATTGATTGTAGCTATTTTGTATAGCTTTAAAATGAGCTTTGCCAGTTACGTGAATAATAATTCTTTCGTCTGAACCACTTAAATATTCTTTAGCTATTTGCTGAACGGCATTATTTAACCTGAGCGCTCCCAGGCTTCCTCCGATAAAGGAAACTACAAAGCTAGTGTCCTTTATCCCAAGATGTTTTTTAGCATTCTTTTCACTTTCAGCAGTAATTGCAACAATATCTTCATTGATTGGGAGCCCGGTGAGGCGAATTGTTTTTTTATTATACTTATATGAATCTATGGGCATCGCTACAGCCTGTAGCTTGGAGTACCTTGATAAAATTCTATTGGTAAGCCCAGGTACTGCATCAGAATCATGTGTTACAACAGGTATCCTTAAGAATGCACCCGCAAGGCCAACAGGAAGCCCCACAAATCCACCTTTTACGAATATAACATCTGGCCTCCAAAATACGAGATAGGCGATGCTTTGGATAAAACCGAATAAAAATAGAAATAGATCACGTATATTTTTTAAGGTAATCCGCGGATCCTTTAGGTACACTAGTTTACTTATCTTGTGATACCTCCTAAATTTACCGGCGAAAATTAAATAAGATTTATCGAAGTCATTAGAGTTTTTAACAAGATGCCCAAAAGTATCGCCATAGTTACCGATGTATCGAATTGACGCACTAGGCTGCTCTTTTTTAAGCTCAGATGCTACTGCGAGTAATGGTGTAACGTGGCCGGCTGTTCCTCCGCCTGTCATCATGACTTTCATTGGAGCTCCTTTCATCTTCGAATCCTTTTATATTCTGTCTAATATTTGTAACGGATGATATCTGGAAAACAATTCCTACGGAAGCCATAGTAAAGATCATGCTGGTACCTCCATAACTAATAAAGGGTAACGGAATACCTTTGAGTGGTGCAAGTCCTATCATGGCACAAATATTAAAAGTGGCCTGGAAAGCGATCCATGTAAATGCAGCTACTGCAACAAGTTGATATGCTCTATTGGGTGCATATTTTATGATACGAATCATTCGGAATAATAATGCTGCAAAAATACTAAGTAATATGACGCAGCCGATAAAGCCAAACTTTTCAGCAAAAATTGCAAAAATTGAGTCATTAGTCGATTCGGGCAAATAGCCGAAATCTTGGACACTATTCCCAACTCCAAGTCCTAGTAGTCCCCCACTTCCGATACCTACGAGCGCCTGGCACTGCTGATAGCCTGTTGATGAACAATCTCTTTGAGGCTGCAGAAAGTTAAGAAATCGGTCCCTTCGATATGGGGTGCTTGATATGGCAACAACTATTAAAAATACAACCGCTAAAACCGTTATCATAAAACCTTTTATTTTAACGCCTGCTATAAAGAGCATAGCAAAAAGCATCACGAGTAACACTATGGTCGAACCAAGATCTTTTTGAAGAAAAATTATCGTGATTGCATAAACCGCTACAATAGAAAGTTCTATTTTCATTTTCTGTATTGAAAAATGCTTATGTTCTTTAACAAAATTTGCTAAATAAAACCCACCCAAAATCATAAAAATAAATTTAACAAATTCGACTGGTTGAAAAGAAAGAAAGCCTATTTGTAGCCATCTATTTCCTGTACCGCCCAAGATAATTGTGGCGACAATCATTAGAAAACTAATAATAATTAAATGTTTCTGATATTTAAGCCAATTGGATAATGGAAATTTAAATGCCACAAAAAAAGCAACGAGTCCCAGAAGTACATCTAGAAATTGTTTTCCGACAAAATAATTCGCTGTTACATTTCCGCCTTGAGCAGCAAGTGCTGGGCCAATCGAGTAAATAAGAATAAGTCCTATGCCCATGAGTATCAAAACAAGTACAAGTATCCAATGATCGGGCCTATGTTTGCGCACTGGAAGCTCCCCTACGCCATTCTGGCGCCGCTCAGTGCGCGAGATCATACAAATCCCCCAACTATTGCAAGTAATATGCCTATGCTTGCGAAAACGGTTCCTAGAATCCAAAAACGCATGGTAACCTTAGTTTCTGGCCACCCTATTGCTTCATAATGATGATGTATAGGGCTTATCCTGAAAATCTTCTTACCATTTCTTAGTTTCTTTGATAATACCTGAAGTATCACAGACCCTGCTTCAGCGACAAACACGAAACCTATAACTGGCAACAAGAATAACGTATCAGTCATCATAGCGACAACTCCAAGAGTTGTACCGAGAGCAAAACTTCCAACATCCCCCATAAAAAAACGAGCAGGGAAAATATTAAACCAAATATAAGATAATAATGATCCTACAACGGTGAAGCAAAAAGCAGCGATAGCGTATTTTCCTTGAAATAAAGCTATTGCCGAATATGCCGCAAACGATGTAGCCAAAAGTCCGCCCGCTAAGCCATCTAACCCATCAGAAATATTCACAGCGTTAGCGGTAGCAACAACAACTAGCACAAAAATGGGAATTATAAGCCAGCCAACCGCTAGCATGCCAGACCCAGGCAAATGAATAGAGTTAAATCCATCCTTCTGATAGAACCACCACCCACTTACTAAAGCAACTGATGCTATGAGGAGGAACTTTATCTTAGATCGTAGACCGGCAACTCCTGAGCCGTCACCTTTAATATTAATGTAATCATCGAGTAATCCCACTAAACCCGAGCCCACTAGCGCAGCCAGTGGAAGCCAGGTTTGGCCTCTATCGAGATTGAATATGACAGTAACTGCCGAAACGGCTGCTACCATGATAAGACCAGCCATTGTTGGTATATTTCTTCTATGTTTTTCCCCATGTAATTTCTGCAGCTCAGTAGCTTTTTCGCCTGTCAATGTTGTTGTACGCAGTTTTTTCCACCAACGATATTTATAGGCAATTGTAGTGTAAACTGGCGTTAGGATAATACTGGAAGCAAAACCAAAAAAACCTAATAGAAAAATGTGAACCAAGGATGAATGCTGTATTGATAAGAGTGTATTTGTCATAATTTTTGTATTTAATTAGCTATGCTTATTAAGCAATTATACCATAATTTCGTTTAGCTAGATTTTGGTTGTATAGGAAAAACATTCAATATTTGATTGCTTATATTTGTCCATACTTTCGCCGCTGCCGCGCTTGCAAATCCAGATGTCTGTGGCCCATCCAAACGAACCAGAATTATATATTTAACATTATCCCCGCCAATAAAACCAACGTAGGCACCATTGTAAGCGTTTGTTTTATATCCTCCTTTGCCATCAGCTTGCTGAGCAGTACCACTTTTAGCACCGATATTGTATCCAGCTCGTGATGCGCCAGCGTTATTGGTATTTAAAGAATTAATCATGAGTGTTCTAACTTCTTGACTCGCCTTCGCAGAAACAACATTCGATTTTACTATTTGTGGCTTGAAATCATAAACAGCATTTCCATCAGAAGACTCTGATTGTACTAGCGTAGGCTTGTAATAAGTTCCCCCATTAGTGAGCGCAGCATAAGCAGCTGCTAATTGTATTGGTGTTACAGTAATCCCTTGCCCGAACGACATATTAGCATAACGAAGATCGACAGCTTCGCCGGAGTTTGGTTTATTCACGAAACCGCTCGACTCGCCACCTTGCTCTATGTTAGTAGGGTTGCCGAACTGATAATGATTAATTAGATAATCATAAAAATTTTCTCTCGCTTTATCAGTTATTGATCCATCATTAATGCTCGAATAATCTGCTTGTTGAATCTGCTGTTGTGTTGCTCCAAGGGTCTTCAAAACAAATACAGCTCCAACATTCAGCGATTTACTTATAACATCCTGAAGCGACATCATTTGAGGGCCCCAGTTAATTGAGTTACTAATAGAAAAGCCGTCCACCGTTACTGAGTTAGTATCTTTATATGTAGTGCTTGGGCTAGCTGTGCCCAAAGTGAATGCAGCACCCATAAGAAGCGGCTTCATCACCGATCCGGGCTCCCACGCATTTGAAACAGCTAAATTAGAAAATACCGAAGGGTCGCTGACAGTAGAAAAATTAGTAGGTGCGTATGTTGGAAAATCTGCCATAGCTTTAATTGCACCTGTGTTAGCATCCATAATAAGGGCGCTTCCTTGTGTTGCGCCGTCTTGTTGTACCCCCTCACGAAGAGCTTGTTCGACAATATTTTGCATTGCAATGTCTAAAGTGAGTGTTACGTCTTTTGGAGTAATTTCTTTTTGCTGAACAACACTATTGCCCAGAACAAGCGGCACACCATTCACATCAGTAACTTTATAAACTTTACCCGCTTGTCCTGCCAGATCCTTACTAAGAGCCTGCTCAACGCCATACTGACCTTGCCCGTCATCATTTACGAATCCTAAAACCTGCGAAGCAAGTTGGCCTTGGGGATACGTACGCTCATTTTTCTGCTGAAGTGTTATTCCATCAAGATTAAGCGATTTTATTTTATCTGCAGTTGTCTGATCAACCTTTTTAGCGAGAACTGAATATTGTGTTTTTGATATCAGTAATTTTTTCAAAGCGTCAGAACTCATGCTTAGGATTGGAGCAAGCTTAGAAGCAGTAGCGTCAGAATTCTTAATTATTGCAGGATCTGCAACCACTGTATATTTAATGACATTTAAAACAGCTGGCACGGTGCCGCTACCGTCGGACAAATATATAATCCCCCTTGGTGATGAGGGGTTGAAAAGACGTGAATGCTCTGAAGACGCAGACTGCTGGTAGTAATCATGTTTAATTATCTGGAGATAAAATAATCTAGAGATAAGAATAAACCCAACAAGAATAAGCACAGATTTGAGCCAAATAATTCGCTTAGAGCTATCAAATATAAAATTTGTTTTACTTTGTTTCATAATATTTACAGATAGTTACTTACCTGTATAAAGTATAACCTAATTTGTTGCGGTAGCTGAGGGTGTAACTGACTGCATTGCTGTAGCAACGCTGCTGTTCTGAACTTTATCAAGTCCTTGCTGTCTTGAAGCCTGAACTTGAAGACTCGCATACTGTTCTTTAAGTTGTTGCTGTTGAGTAGTTAGATTATTAATATTATAACCGAGTGTATTTGTTTTAGTGACTTGTGTTAAATAAAGTAACCCCAGTAAACAAATAATTAATATTACAGCTATTACATTAGATATTGGCCCAAGACCTGTTTTCATTACTCCTACAGTAACGATATTATGATTACGTTGATAGGCGCTCGTTTTGTTTGTAGATATTTGTTTTCCGTATGTCATATTTTTTTCTTGAACCACTCACCTTTTAACAGGTGAGTGGTTTTCGTTTAATTGCTATAAGGTGGTGCTGTTATAAAACAGACACATGCACCTTATGAGCAACTGACCGACCAGTGATTTTAATTTTCATCGCTGGTCCTTTCTTTTATTTTTATTTTGCTGCGACTCGTAATTTTGCACTACGTGAACGCGGATTTAAAACTAATTCATTTTTGCTCGCAATTATGGCATTCTTGGAAACTATTTTGAATTCTGCATCGTAACGATTACCGCCGAACTCATTAAAATAGTTCTTAACGATGCGATCTTCAAGGCTGTGAAAACTTATAATACCAAGTCTTCCGCCAGGATTCAGTAAACTGAACCAAATAGGTAGTGCCTGCTCAAGCTGTAGCAACTCGTTATTGACTGCTATCCTTAAAGCTTGAAAAGTTTTAGTAGCAGGGTGTTTTTTGAGCCACTTACCAGAAGTGCGAGCGATTATTGCTGCGAGTTCATCCGTAGTCTTAAAGGGCCTATTATCTACGATAATTTGCGCAATCTTATTTGCATGCGGTTCTTCACCGTACACTTTTAAGATATGTGCAATCTCTTCCTGATTCCATTCGTTTATGATTGAAGCAGCGGTCAAAATTTGACTCTGATCCATACGCATATCTAATGGTCCTGGGTTTTGAAAGCTAAAACCACGACTCGCTATGTCAAGGTGCGGTGATGATACGCCTAAATCTGCTAGTATAAGATCAAATTTTTTACCTTTATCTTTAAGTTCTCGTGATGCCGTCAGAAAATCTGAGTGCAATACTTCTACTTTTTTATTGAAAAGGTTATTTAAATGATCGACTGCCATTTGGTCTCTATCAACTAGTACACTTTCGGAATAGTTTTTGGTCACCTTTAAGATTGCCCCGCTGTGACCACCGTAACCGGCAGTCATATCTAGGTATGCTTCCCCTTCTTGAGGGTTAAGGTATTTAATAACTTCTTCTAGTAATACTGGTTTATGCATTTTGTTTTTATTTTTATTTTTGCAAGATCACCGATTCAGTAGCCAACTTTTTGTTTTTTTGCTGTTTTTGTTTTTGTTTGAAAATCAATCATTTGCCTTGCGTTGCAAATTTAAAAAATTCGCCTAAAAGGTAAAGATTATTTTCTACTTAAGTTTTGAGAGACTTATGTGTGAGGTGGAGTTTTGGGAGGTGTTTTGTTGAGAAAGGTACAAGGGTTTTTAGCGTAGACCCCTCTACCTACGTGTTGACTACCGAATCGCTAATCTCGAGTCGGTGTTTTATACCAAGTTGTTAATGTAAGCAGATTACTGAGCGCTTATTCGCCAATAACTTCCAGCCCTGACTGCAACGATATCTTTTTTGATACCTGCATACTTTAGATGATGTAGCTCAAGAGTAATTCTCCCTTGCTTTAAATCTAATACGCTTGTCGCTTTTCCTGCTCTAAACTTTACGTTAAGGTCGGCGATTCTTTCGTCAAGAATGCTTCCAGAAAGTTCGGGTTCAACTTTCTTTTCCCATACCTGTTGCGAGTATAGATGCAGATATTTGCCAAAGCCGCGAGTGACGACTACACCGCTTTTGAACTCGCCTCGAACTTCGACTGGCATTGTCAGTCTTCGCTTATCGTCAAGCTTGCGTTCGAAGTAGTCTACGGTGGCCATTATTAAATCTGCTTAGTGGTTTTTGTTTCTTTGTGGTGTTACCCACTTTTACCCACTGAATAAAGGATACTACCCATGATTACCCACCGCAAGTAGTTTGTACACATTACGCCAAAGAAGATAAAGAGTTATCCACAGTTTGTTCGTAAACTATTCCCAGAACGCTATTTGTAGGTTCTTTTTATGTATTTATCCACAATACTCTTGGAGGAAAGTATGTTTATTACAACTTTGCAAATTTTCTCAGAATCATGCCTGATTAAAGTACGTTCGATTTTATCATTTTTGTATTTTTTTTGTATTTTAAGATCTAGGATATTCTCTCCGATTGTTTTATAAGTTTTATTGGATAATTCTTTAGTATTGTAAGCCACCGGATATTCTTTATCTTTCGCATACTGGGTTAGCATTGAGGATGAGGGTTTTTTTGTATTATAGATTACATAATCGATGATTTTCTTTCCGATTAATCTCTCTATTTCGTTAGCATACTCCGTTACGTCCCATCCATCAGTTTGACCCGGCTTAGTAACGAGATTCGTAATTTGTATTTTTAAAGCTTTTGTTTTTGATAGTGCTTCAGGAACCCCATCAACAATTAAGGCCGGGATAATGGAGCCATAGAAATTGCCCGGAGCTATTATGACCGCATCTGCATCTAAAATAGCTTTTTTAGCAATTGGGTTAATCCAGGCATGAGGGTGTAGCCGAAAATCTGGCTTAGATTTACCACTAAAAATGCTGTTGCCGATTTTATATTCACCCTTAATTTCTTTATTATCATCTAGCATAAATAAATGTGTATCGTCGAGGGTTATCGGTACAACTCTCCCTGTTATATTAAGAATTTTAGATGCGAGAGCGATTGCTTCACCAAAATCTTGTGTCATCTTTTCTACGGCAGTCAAAAACAGGTTTCCAAAACTATGCCCATCCATCGATCCCTCACCGAAACGAAAATTAAATAATGAACGGATCTGCTCACTTGAATTCGACAGCGCCACTAAGCACTGTCGTACATCACCTGGTGGTAAGACGCCATATTGATCCCTAAGTATACCAGTCGATCCACCATCATCAGCCATAGTTACGAGCGCAGTTATTTCACTTGTATAATTTTTAAGCTCCCTGAGCAGCGTATAGGATCCTGTTCCACCTCCAATTACAACTATCTTTGGGTTTTTAAGAATCTTCGTCATGTTTAGCTCTTGAACACTCCTTGATTTCATCGGCCCACCATAACGCACTTTTTCTAATTGTTCGTTTCATATCCTCTTCCCTATCTACACTTACAAGTCCAAATTTAGGCCACCATCCAAACGCCCACTCAAAATTATCCAAAAGACTCCAGTGAAGATAGCCTTGTACATTAATATTTTGAGACTGCGCTGTTTCGATTGCTTTCATTGTCTCGCTCAGCCACCACTGTCTATTTTTGTCATGCTCGTCTGCTAGTCCATTTTCCGTGATAATTATTGGCTTGTTAGGAAAACGTGAGTTAATTTCTTGCAATAAAGGTAATATTCCTTGCGGATACAGATACCAGCCAAGATCACTCACAGGATTATCAATGATAATTTTTTTGAAGCCTCTATAATAATCAGTAAAATAATAATTAAATCCAATGAAATCTTGGTAATTACGAATTCTATTTAACCACCACCAGTTCCAGCAATACCGAATAACGCGAATAGATATTTCGTCTATATAATTATGGGGCCTAGAAGGTTGCGCATTAATAAGGTGTTGCGCTACTCCTATTTTCATATCAGGATAATTTTTCTTAATCACTCTCCATGCTATCTTATGCGCTTTAGCAAGATTAGCGTATACCCTGATTGCTGTAAAAATATTTTTTTCTTGGGGCGGCCAAAGTCCCTGCTGGTAGCTGAATATCGAAAAAACATTTGGTTCATTTAAAGTAATCACGTAGTCAATATTTTCAAATAGTTCAGCCGTTATTCGTTCTACGAAATGCTCAAAATATTTCAAATTTATTCTTTTTTTAAATCCACCTTTTTGTGAAAACCAAATTGGTAGTGTCCAGTGCCAAATATTTAGGAGCGGTTCGATGTTACGGCTTCGTAACTCATTAATATATTCTTTATAATGTTCAATTACTTGCACGTCCCAGGTGTCCTCATTGGGTTGTATTCGAGACCATTCAATTGTGAATCTAAAAGAGTTGAGATTTAATTCTTTAATAATATCAAAATCTTCTTTATATCGATTGTAGTGATCTACACCTGACCCAGAAATATAATTATCAGGTGTTTCAGCCCTCGATTTAATTTCTTTCCAATTCTCGAGTTCACCGAGTTCAATAGCTGCATTTTTAGCTGATGTCAGCGCTGATTCTTTCTCCCATTTGCTCCATTGATTTATATTATTTCCTTCAACCTGATGGCTTGCAACACTGGCTCCCCAAAAAAAATTCCTAGATTTCATTTATTATTTTAACCTACTTAAAACGATTAAACTTTCTATGTGTGGTGTTCTCGGGAAAAAATTATAACCTTTGGCAAATTCAATCTTAAATCCACCGTCTACCAATAATTTAATATCCCTTGCCTGAGTACTCGGATTACATGATAAATAAATGATTTTCCTTGGTTTAGAAAATAATAACTTCTCAATCACGTTACTGTGTAAGCCAGCCCTAGGCGGATCAACCATAACTGTCATACCTTTTTTTATGTAATCTAGCGCGTCTTCTGATCGCGCCTTTAAGACTTCAACATTTTTAAGTTTCGAACTATTTATTTTAGCGATACTGATAGACTCTTCATCACTATCAATTAAAAGCAATTTTTTATCTGCAGCGACGCTTAACCCGATACTGCCGACTCCCGAGTAATAATCAATTATATCTATATCGTCCTTATCAATGTTTCTCTTAATATCCAAAAGCGATTGTTCGTAAACGGGAACATTAACTTGAAAAAATGATCGAGTAGTATAGAGATAAGCACTATTAGCTAAATCATCCGACAGCATATCCTCACCATAGCTGCTTAAAACTTCAGTGGCAATTGAGGCTGGACTTTTTGGATTAGAAAAAATTATTTCTAGTCCCTGGAGCTCTTTGCCAAATTTTTCAAATTTATCAGCCCAACTAGGCTCCTTCAAAAATAAACTAGCGAACACTTCTCCATCCTGTGTTGATCGAAAAATAACACTCTTGAGCATTCGAGCTTGGATTTGATTTTTATTTATATAGGTTATGAGTTTTTTTCCTGCATCGTTAATTTCACTAGAAGCAATATCAGATTCTAGAAGAACAATTTTTTGGTGAGTTCCACGTTGATGGAGCGCAAGACTAACTTTTTGTGTTTCTTTATCAAACCAAAAGTTATATTCCATTTTATTTCTGTAATGCGACTCTCTTTTATCCTGGAAAAAAGAGTCCCAATTAATTTTTAGTTTTGCGCGCACAAAAAGATCTTTTAAAATAGCATCTTTTAATTTTTCTTCGTAATCATAGTCAACGATTTGCCAGGGGCTTGTAGACATAAAAGTAAGTGGATCATTGGGTATGATTCTCTTTGGACTTTCGCTTATTACTTTTACTACGAAGCCCTCACACCAATCTTTTTTATTTTTTGTAATCTGAATCTCGACTTTTTCTTTATCGAGTGCGCCCCAAATAAAGCATTTTTTTCCATCATCAAGCGTTGCGAGGGCCTGCCCACCATAAACCATCTTTTCGGTGGTAACAATTATATTTTTATCAGCCATATTTACAAATCTTTAACAGATAGCCTTTTCTGCTTAGTGGTATCCCTATCCCTAACCGTTACAGTTCCATCTGCCAGTGTATCAAAATCAATAACAACGCACTTAGGTGTACCAATCTCATCCTGCCTTCGATAACGTTTACCGATGTTGCCATTATCATCCCACATAACATTATGATATTTTTTTTGCAAAATAGCGTAAACTTCTCTAGCTTTTTTTACAAGTTCAGGTTTGTTCTTTAAGAGTGGACTAACACAAAATTTTATTGGAGCTAGTTCAGGTGGTAATTTTAAAAATATTCTTTTATCTCCGTTAATCTCGTCTTCTGTATAGGCTTCTGCGAGTACCGCCATCATTACTCTTTCAACTCCAAAACTAGGCTCAATAACATGTGGAACAAACTTATTATTGCTCCCTTTTTGAATATACTCCATGGACTTACCAGTAGCCTTCTGAATATTTAAAAGATCGAAGTCTGTTCTATAGGCAAGGCCCATCAGCTCTTCTTTACCTATTGGAAAATCATACTCAAAATCTATTGTTCTTTTGCTGTAATGTGCCCTGTCGTTTTCTGGGACATCTAGCTCATGAATTTTTGCTATATCAAGTCCGAGCGCCTTAAGCCATTCATAAATATCTGTTCTCCATTTTTCAAACGATTTTTCCCAATCATCGGGATGAATAAAATATTCTATCTCCATTTGCTCGAGTTCTCTCACTCTGAAAATAAAATCCCTGGGGCTTATTTCATTCCTGAAAGCTTTTCCAATTTGCGCAACACCAAAAGGCATGTCAGGATAAATTGTATCGACTATATTCTTATAGTTGGTAAAAATACCCTGAGCAGTTTCGGGTCTTAAATAAGCTATTGAATCATCACTATCAATCGGTCCAACGTTTGTTTTAAACATCATATTAAACATCTTAGCTTTGCCAAAAGTACCCGACTTGCCACAATTTGGGCATTTTGAAATATCTATTTTGTCTGCTCTAAATCGAGAATTACAGTTTTTACACTCAACGAGCGGATCAGTAAAAGTATCAACGTGCCCGCTTGCTTGCCAGACTTTTGGATTCATTATAATAGCAGCGTCTACACCAAAGATATCATCTCTTCCATCAACAAACATACGCCACCATAAATTAGTAATATTTCTTTTTAGTGATACCCCGAAAGGACCGTAATCGTAAAACCCTGATATACCACCGTATACTTCACTACCTTGGTATATAAAACCTCTTCGCTTAGCGAGGCTAACGATATCTTCAAGATTTGTTTTATTTTTTGTCATTCATTTATTATATGTTTAAAACTGATATTCTACAAAACTGTTTAGATAAGGCGCGATTGTCGTCGCTAATACGTCACCACCTTTTACGAGCGCTAACCATTCAGGACCCTTAAGTAGCGCCAAACGAAGGTATTTAATATGCTCAGAGGCGAATTGACCCTCAGACGCTAATCTGAAGCCGGCCATCTCATACTCAAACGAATAGTGGCCATTTTCAGCAAAAGCCTTTCCTTCAATTGTGGCTTCTATATTAATCGAATGTCCGGTAACATTACTTAACTGCACCGCCCACCAAACGGATACGGCTGCAATTGACAATTTTGGATTATCGAGTGCCTCGAAAAGCTGTTTTAAGAGATGAAAGTACTCCGTGCCAGTCTCGGTAGTCGTATATTTATTGATAAGTTTGAGACAACTATAGCCAAATTCAATTTTAGTTAAATCATTAAAAAAACTATTATATTGCTTGTTTAGCCTGGCCGAGGTGAGCGTACCCAAATCACTCTTTCCTTCAATAAAACCAATATCACTTACAGAAAATAGTTCTATGCCTCCAGCAAGTTTACTCTTCTCTTTTCTTGTCCCTTTCGCTATCAGACTAACTTTGCCAAAATCTCTCGTGAGCACAGTCAAGATACGGTCTGCCTCGGCGTAATTAATGCGTGCCAAGACTATGCCTTGAGTATTTTTAGGAATTTTCATAGTGAATCGATTTCACCGAATCTACAAGTCTATCTAGACTTGTAGTAGCTTTATATAAATATTTATAAATACCTAGTTGTCTCCATATTCTTGCATCAAGGTTAAGAGAAGTTTTAGGAACACTGCTGTGTATAATAACCTTGATGTTTGTCCAATCTTCATAGCTTCTGAATTCATGAAGAAATTCAATGCCACTATGCCCAGAAAGTTGTAATTCTAAAATAATCACTGATGGCTTAAGCTCATCAATCATTGAAATAGCTTTTTGTGCGTTTTGAGCAATATAAGCATTTTCACCGGCATTTACCACAGCCCTCTGGTATGTGTTAGCTAAAATTCCATCTGGCTCAATTATTAAAACATTCATGCTTTTACAATTAAAGAAAAGTTAATTGTCCTGAAAGTGGTAAATAAAATCCGATTCCCTTTTGTTTTTTATGCGTGAAGTTCTTAAGCTCACTTCCAAGTGCATCTACTAAATGATTTGATATCAAAAGACCAATCGCTGAATTATACATGTCCTTAGGTGCTGAAGCGCGAGCAGCTTCACTTAATTGGACTATCTTTCTTATAGATTCTTTTTGAATATAACTATCCATTGAATAGACACCAAGCCTTTGAATATTAGGTGCTGTTTGCTGAGCGGCTATAACAAAACGAGTTCTTTTTGAGCTATCTTGTTGAGCAGCAATGAGGCTTGATGCCAAACCGAATAATGCCCCCTTAACTGCTGCTTCATTGGCATAAATTGGCTCTAATTTTTTTGAAGTATCAAGCTCAATCTCAACATTATAGGCTTGTGCTAATTTATGTAGATCATGAGCTACATCTTGGGCAAGTGCCGACGCTGAAACGCTCGTCAGTGGTAACTCAGATTGAAGTGTATTCATAGCAAAGATTGCATGATCTATCATCATGAGTGCATTTTTCGTAAGTAAAACGGTGTTTTGCTGAACTGACTTATCTAAAGGATTAGATTCTGCAATAGCTTTAATTTGCAAAAAACGCATCTGAAGATCATACAGTAACAAAGAAATGTTATTATCTTTTTCTAAATGTTTAGATGACATAAAATAAAATAGATTATTTAAACCTCAAAAACCCCTAACTTAATAGATTATATCATGCGCTTATGGAGTAAATGTAAGATTCGGAAGTACCGTAGCGTTGAAATCATCTAAGGCTGCTGCGTTTACAGACCAAATTTCAATTGTTTTATCTCTTAAAGGAAGTACCACCATCGTTCCAGTTGATTTTTGTTGATTAGGATCTATATTACCCGTAACCATAGACCCCGTAACAGAAGGTACATTTTTTGGAATATAGGCAGCGATTTTTATTGTTCCTCCTGAAACCTGGCCAGTAAACTGATCCATAGTTTGCGCATATGAGGTATTGATAACTTCCATCCGCAAACTAAAAATATTTGCCTGATTAGAAACATCAGGCACAAAATTAGGATAAAAATACGCGTTCACTGGATTGGAGTTTTGCTGTGATTCAACAATATATGCACTCCATGTTTTAGGATAGACGATTTTCACGGAACCTGCTGCTGAAGGAGTTGTATAGGTTTTATTGGGTGACTTAGCCTCAGTTTGATATTTTGTATCATCTGCAGATTGCGTTTGCTGAACAGCGTTATTAACCGCATTACTAATAAGTGCATCAACATTATTTTTGTATTTATTCATTTTAGTGAAAGACATTAAGCCAAATATTAACAAACCTATTACAATAACACCTAGAACAGAGTAAATAACAATTGAAATCGTATTATTTTTCTGTTTTGGCAATAAAGGCCCCTTAGGAGTTGTATTTTGGATCACGGGAGGGACGTAGGGCTGCTGGGCTATATTTTGTGGTGGTAATTCGGGTTGCATTATACTTATGCTATCATAAATTACCATTTCTTTTTAGGAAATATTTGCATTTCAATATTGGTACAGATAAAGCGCACCATTTTTCTTTAGATATTTCTTTTTTGGTACTTTGAAGGCATAACTTACTAGTTTTAAGGGAACTTTATTTTTTCTATTAATAATTTTTGCATTTAATTTTTCCATATATCTATCGAGTAAAAATACATAGATCCCACTTGCGTCAGGAAGTTCCTCTACCCAAAAATTAGTCCATTTTATAGTAACAAACTGCCTTTGAGGCCAACAAATTAATCCGGAAATCAGTACAAGCAATGGATTGAGCTCGTATCCTATGCAATACACTTCTTTTTTAGCCATTTCCTTGAGCATCCTGCCATCTCCCGAACCGAGCTCCAGCATGAGCTCACCTTTTTTTAAATCAAGTAATTCTATAGCTGCTAATTTCTCTTTCTTTAAGGTTGGTAGATATGGCGCACCAAAAAAAATAACAATAGAAAAACAAATCAATAAAATTAATAGGATAGCCGGCAACACTTAATCAGCAGCCCCGTTTTTAATAATAAGCTCAATAGATTTTTTCTTTACCGAAAGGTACTTTTCAAGTTCATTAATAATTTTTTTTGCTTCTTCGTATTTTTCGATAGACTGCTCTATAGTCACTTGGTCTCCCTCAAACCAGCCCATCACTTCTTCTAATTCTCGTTTCTTTTGTGAGTAATCGAAATTATCTTTGGCCATAATTAATCCCTTCCAATGTTATTTATAGCTAGTATACGCGCTTCTAGATTAGAGTGGTGCGTGCTAACTGTTATCACATCACTTACTTTAAGAGTTTCTATCTTTATTACTTTCCCATCTTTTTTTACTAAGCTATAGCCTCGCTTAAGAACATTATTTGGATTATACGCGACTAACAGTTCCTTAAAATTATCAACTTTCTGTTTTTCTATCTCAAAAATAATTTTTAAATTTCGTTTTAAAGTAAGCCTAAGCTGATTAAGATGATTTTCTTCTGCTCTCAATGGTGTATTCAAATATTCAACAAGTAGTGCTTTAGATTGCTGTAAATATTTTCGTTCGAACGGTAGATCGGGAACCATTAATTCTGCGGCATTGCTTGGAGTCGATGCTCGTTTATCCGCTGCAAGCTCCCCTAAACTCAAATTGATTTCGTGTCCAATAGCTACAAGCGTCGATATTCTACTGCTTGCAATTTTCCTCACAACTCGTTCATCATTAAATGCGCTTAGATCATCCTCGGAACCACCTCCTCGAATAATCACTAATGCATCGAGGTTATTATTTGAGCTATTAAAATGATCGATTGCTTGGACGATTTCCATTGGAGCACCATCTCCTTGCACTAGAACATTACACACTTCAACAGTTAAAAAAGGCCACCGAGCATTTAAGATTTTTATAAAATCTGCATAGGCCGCGGATTGCAAAGCTGTAATGAGCCCGATTCTGGTGGGTGGGTATTTAATCGCCCGTTTTCGTTCTTCCTTGAATAAGCCCTCATTCTCCAGCTTCATTTTCAACGCATCGAGTAACTTCTTTATAGTGCCTTCGCCACTCGGTGTAATTGTTTGAACACTGATTGAAAACCCGAATTTATTATGTAAGTGTGGCCGACCGGTGACCCTGACAACCATTCCATTCTCAAGCGGCCCTGGCAAATGATAGATCGTCCCAAAAAAACTAACCTTTGACTCGTTATCTACAACATCAAAATAAAGCCATTTATTTTTACTAATTCTAAAGTTAGTGATTTCGCCCTCAATACAAACAACTCCTAGTGCATATTCAAGTGTTTGATTTGTAATCGCTACAAAATCACTTGGTGATAAAATCAACTCGGCTTGCATCACGATTTGGGACCTCAGCTTGTCCCTTCCTTAAAGCTATTTGGTAATAAATAAATCCTATCGGTAAAAAGACTACTCCAGTTAATATTCTATAAATTAGTGTTGCTGACAGCGCTAGTGCTTTGGGTACCCCGGCTCCGGTTAGGGTAGCCGTCATGAGTGCTTCATATATCCCTATTCCTCCTGGCAGAATTGAGACCAAACCAGCAAAACTTGCCACAGCGTAGGCTAGAATAACTGCTCCAGGATTAACTGGGTGCCCGAGTGCAACGTAGGCAAGATAAACGGTACCAACCTCAGATACGTTCATTATAAGAGACCAAAAGAACGGTACCTTAAGTTTTCGCCAATCTTTAGCGATTAATGAATAGTCTTTATTAAGACCTTCAAAAAGTCGTTCTAATCGAGATAGATCAATAGTATTTTTTCCTTTTTTAAATGGACGAAGGATACTGTTTAAGATCCTGGGAATAAATGCAGTAAAAGCCTTAATTCTTTTCTTATCACTAATAATAAAGGTGCCCACTAGTACTCCAAAAAGAGTCAGGAAAGTAATTGAGAGGCCTACGAAAAGTGCAACGCCGCTATGACCCTTGCCGCTGCCAAAACTAAGCAAAAACATACCAATAAACAAAATGATGAGGAATGATACAAAAGTTAATGCAAACCTCATAACTTGAGCAAGTGTTGACCTGGATGATGCAATACCATATTGCTTGAGCCGTAAAGATAAATATGAGAAACCCACTACCCCGCCACTAGGAAAAACCTGATTAATAAAATTAAGTTCAAGTGCAACTCGATACATAGATTTTCTAGATAACGTTTCACCAGTTTGTTTAAAATAGCTTCTGTAAAGTTCAGCAACTGAGTAAAAATTCAAAAGTTGCAATGGTATCATAAGCAAAATTATCGATGCCTTGGCTCCACTCATTTGCTTGAATCCACTGGTTATTTGTGGCCACGAAGTATAAATAACAAAGGCAAATGCCACAAAGGTGACAATATTTACAATCAGTTTTAATCTACTATTTAACATATTGCTTGGACTTAGTATACCCTATCCAGTTATAATCATTTAAACATGAAGTCATTACTTTTCTTGGGACGACAACCAAATCTTGGCATTGCTGAACTAGAGTCAGTGTATGGCGCAGAGCATTTAACTTTTATTTGGGACAAATTCGTGACGTCTGATTTGCCAAATACCTCATTTGATTTAAAGAGGCTTGGTTCAGTGCTTAAGATTGCTGAAATAAAAGAAGAAGCCCCCCTTTCAAAAATTAAAGATTTAGAGTTCACAATTACGAAGTTAGTCAGCAAACATATTATTGATAATAGTGTAGCTTCAAAATTCAACCTCGGTATTAGTTCTCACGGAAGTGGCTTGAATAATAATGAACTAACCAAATTAGCCTTAAGCGTAAAAAAGAATCTTAAAAAAGAAGGTTTCTCTTTAAGAATAATCCCTAACAAACACGAAGTAATCTCAACTGCACAAGTTATCCATAACGATTTAACTGATGCAATGAAAGGTCTTGAAATTGTTCTGGTACGAAAAAAAGATTCAATATTAATTTCAAAAACAACACAAGAACAAAATATAGAAGCATACACAGCGAGAGACCAAGCACGACCATACAGGGATGCGTTTGTAGGTATGCTACCTCCAAAACTTGCACAAACAATTATTAATTTTGCTGTTGGTAAAACAGATTTAAAAATTGTAGAAATGCTAGATCCCTTTTGCGGAACTGGCGTTTTACTTCAAGAGGCCTTACTAATGGGGTGCCCCTTAGTAACGGGTACTGATTTAGAGGACAGAATGATTGAATATTCTCGTGGAAACATTGATTGGCTAGAAAAAAAATATGATGCGAGTGAACAATCAATAATCATAGAACAAGGCGATGCAACATCAACCATCTGGCCTGAGTTTAATTGTGTTGCTACTGAAACTTATCTCGGAAAACCGCTGTCCACCATTCCTAGAAAAGACTTTTTGAGAGAACTTATAGAGCCTGTTAACTTGCTTCATAAAAAATTCTTAAAAAATATTTCCACACAATTGGCTTCAGGCACCAGAATATGCTTAGCAGTCCCTGCCTGGAAAACAGAAAACAACCAATTTATACACCTTCCAATCCTTGACCAATTGGCAGAATTAGGGTACAATCGAATAGCTTTAGAAAAAGTAAGTTCAAAAGATTTACTCTACTTTCGACCAGATCAAATAGTAGCAAGAGAATTAGTAATACTCACAAGGAAATAA
>JGI24890J29729_1000404_pt1 | contig 28323 bp, 38 predicted proteins | sample FreactcultureFD7_FD_29729 | JGI IMG/M metagenome (IMG submission 29729)
CTTGTCGCCCCGCAGCTCGAACCCGGCCAGCTTGATCCGGTCGAGGAGCACGCTCTCGTCGACTATGGCGAGCCGACGCACCTCTCGATCAGGATGGTTCGCAGCGTCGGACACCATTTTTGCAACCGCCAGTTCTTCCTTGGTCATCTTTCCCTCCTCGGAAAACTGTGCGCCGCCGAAGCGGCGCACAGAGGTTGTCAGTCAAACAGGCCGGTGGTGTCGACGTCGCCGGCGTCGATGTTGACGCCCGCGAAGTCTGCGGCGATGTTTCCGCCGCCACCGCCGCCAAGGTTCTTGTCATCGGCAACGAGCATCACGCTTTGCAGCCCGAACGACACGCCCTTGTTGACGCCCTTGTCGTACCAGAAGGGCCGCACGGTGCAGACCACCCATACACCAGGGTAGACCAGCGTTTCGTCGGTGACGATTTGCTGGCGCGCGTCGACCAAGGTCGGGCGGTTCTTCTTGCTGGTGGCGGAGATGAACTTCCCCCCTTCAACGTAGCCTTCGTACTTGAGCATATCGCCCTGGTCCTTGAACGGGCTTTTCACCTTCACCCGCTTCTTGGGGTCCGCCGAGAGCGCGTCGGGGCACTTCTCTTTCAGAACGTCGACCACCGCCTGCTCAAGCACCGACAGGTCAGCGCAGGTCGGGAAGATCAGGTTGCCGCCATAGCTGCCTTCGGTGGCTGGCGGGATCGGGCGAGACCGCTCGAACAGGTTTAGAAACGAGCCGCGCGTCGGGCAGAGCAGAATGTTGCCGCTGTCCAGAACGCGGATCGGATTGCGCTCGCACGCCTTCCTGATCCATTCGTCGGTCATGTTGGTATCGGCCATCAGTGTCATGTCAGTCGCTTTCATTTCCGAGCATCACAGAGCCAAACTCTGCGGCGACCGGCGATATTGCCGCCCGGCGGTCGCTCTCCGGGGCCGTGGTCAGCCCCTTCGATTCTTTGATGGTGAACTTGAGTGTCATGTCCCGCTCGGCTTCGGCGTATTCCCCCTTGCCAACGTAGGTCTTGAGCAGCTTCTTCGCGTCGGTGATCGTCACCAGTTTACGGGGCCGCAATTCGTCCCCGGGCACGTCGTACATGAGTTCGAGGTAGTCCGCGATCTCTTGGTCGCCCACGGTCCATGCGCGCCGCCCGACCTGCTCGACAACCTTCCACCCCCTGACGCTTCCGCCGGCCAGCAGGTGTTCGTCCATGGCCGTCCGCATCGATGAAACCCACGGCCCAAGACGATCATAAGCTGCGACCAGCTCGGCCATGTGGTCGAAATCCAGAGACGCGGGATCGATCGCCAGTGCCACTGGCTCGATGCCGATCAGGTCGACGCCTGCGAAGTCTTCGCGCACTGCGGCGACGAAGGCCTGCTCGCGTGCGGTGCAGATTGCGCTGGCCGGGCACCAGCGGCAATGGTCCCCCGCCGCCAGCGGCGCGTCTGGCGCTTTGCACGCCGCCACCGCTTCGTTCAATTCGTAGGGGAACTCGATAACCTCCGCCATCGGCAGCGACCACCGCTTAACCCCGTCGCCGCCAGCCGAGAAGGCGCGCGGCTGGACGATCACCAGTTCGATCTCGCGCACGTCCCAGTCGGGGTGCCCCTGCATGGCGCCAATCGCGTAGAACTTGAGCTGGGTGTTGTCCTCGACGTCGACCAGGACACCCGCGCCATGCTTGTAGTCGAAGATCGTCAGCTTGCGCCGCGCCGGGCTGTAGATCAGCGCGTCGTTCGTGCCGAACACCTCGCCGGGCTCTGCCGCTTCGATTTCCAAGGCAAAGCCCTGCTCGACCTCGATCTCCGCGTCGGGGTCGAGGTCAAACTCATCCCACACCGCTTCGAGGTAGACGTCCACCGCCTTGCTGATCTCTGCGGTGACCTCGCGCGTCTTGCTTTCGCCGTGGTCGCGGAACGCGAGCATCTTGCCAATGGCCGCTGTAGTCGACCGCGCGCTGGTTTCCAGCGCCTCGGCGGCGACCGCGTGGGCGAAGGTGCCTTCCTCTGCGTAGGGGCTGGAGCGTTCGGGGGGCGCCCGCCCCGAGAGCGCAATGCTCCCGGGGCAGGCCATGAACCGGCTGGCCGCCGATCCGCCGAAGGGTGAGTGCTTCATTTCAACACGTCCAGCACGGCGTAGGCGCGGTCGTAGTCGGCAGGGTCCAGCCCGCCGAACGCCTTAACGCCAAAGTTATCGGCCAGCGCCTGCTGGACCGGCCCGGCGCCGAGTTCACCCACCTTCTTGTTCCCCAGCGCCTTGACCTCGGCCAAGGTCTTCGGGGCGAGCATGGGGTGCTCGTCAGAAGCCGTCTCGGATTCGGTTTGGGCACTTGGGGTCGAAGCATCCGGCGCGGTCGAAGAGCCGGCATCGGGGGCCGGCTCGTCTTTCGGCTTGCGCTGGCGCGTCTTCGTCGCCGGCGGGTCCAAGGGGGTTTCTGCTTCGGCGGCAGTCGACCCCCGCGCGTCTTGCGGTTCGCGCACCGGGGCCGCGATGCGACCCGGTGAGAACCGCGCCACCGCTGCATCGAACTCTTCGACGCTCTCGGCATTAATCTCCAACTTGATATGCATTTCTTCCTCCTTGGTTAAACACGGTCGTTAGCGACAGGTCTTCTTGCGCGCGACGCGTCTGCCGCGCGAGAATATAAAGCTGGCCTTTGCGGCGCCGCGCGAACTGCGCCACAGCCTCAGCGACAGTGCGGCTGGCGTACTGCTTGGCCCCGTCCCGCAAGTCGACCCAGCGCCCGGAATAGCGCAGCCGCGCGCCGCAAGGCGTCCACTTGCCGACCTCTTCACCGAAAATCTCAAGCCGGGGCTCCGTGGTGAAGTAGTACTCGCCGCCCGACACGGTCAGCTCGCAGGCCGAATACCGGACGGCCTCAACGCGCCACAACATCCCGACATCGGCCCAAGGCGCCCACCGCGTCTCCGCGCGGCGCTGCGCGTCTTCGAGGTCAGCGCCGACAACTTCCCCATATGCCCGGCTCATATCTCGCCCCCTTGTACGTCAACGATCGCCCGGGTCTTCCGCGCAACCACTTCCGAAACCTGCTCGTCGATGGATTTTGCAAGGCTGATGAAGCGCACATTTGTGTGCTGCGTCTGGCCGATGCGGTGGACGCGCTTTAACGCTTGGGCGTTGTCAGCGGGACTCCAACTCATTTCGAGCATGTCCAGATACGGCGCAGCGGTCAGGGTGATGCCCGTCCCGGCGGCGATGATGTTGCCGATGAACACCTTGACCGCCGGGTTAGTCTGGAACGCCTCGACAGCTTCGCCTCTGGATTTGTCGCCAACCGAGCCGTCGATCTTGACGAAACCGACACCGTGATGGCGCAGCGCCTCGCACAGAATCTCGACCGGGCGCTTGTGGGCGCAGAACACGACGACCTTGTCCTTGCCGCCGTTCAGTTCTTCGATCAACTGCCGCGCGTAGACCGGCGCCTTGGCCTCGCCCACCAGACGGCGCAGCGTCGTGACGTGCCCGGCCAGCTCGTCCAGCTTTTGTAGCCCGCCCTTCTCGATCGCCGACGTGATTGCGGTGTCCAAACCGGGGTGCGCGGCCAGTAGCGCGTTGATCTCTGCCGTCGAGCCCTCGATCTCCTGCGTGGTGATCCACAGCGGCGGCAGTTCGATGCCGACTTGCTCAACGGTGCGGCGGATCGAATAGCGCGCCAGAATCTCTTTCAGTTCGGGCAGCGTGTCGCGGCGTGGCCTGTAGCTGGTGCTCATGCCGCTGTTGATCTGGATAAAGTAGCGCGTGGTGAAGTTCTTGAACGATAGCGGCGTGCCGCCGACGTAGCGCAGGAATGTCCAGATGTCTGAGGGGTCATTCGCCATCGGGGTGCCCGTGAGCGCCCATGTGTAGGCGCCGTAGCGCGCATATCCGTGCGCCCCCGAGCCGTCAGAGCCGAGCGCGCGGCGGGTGCGGTTGCTCCCAATATTCTTGAGCGCGTGGAACTCGTCGAAGATCGTGAAGTCGCGCAGGTCGCGCTGCAACTCGTTGTGCCACTTGCTCGCACCCTCATAACTGACCACTAGCACGTCGACGCGCTCGCGCAGCCACAGGTTCAGATCGTCGTTGGTCAGCCCTTTGAGCACTTTGCGCGGGGTGCGCGACCACTTGCGGAACTCGCCCGGCCAGACGTTGCGCACACTGGCGGGGCAAACGATGATGCCGCGCACCAGCCCGGCTTCGTCCATTGCGCGGATCGCCTGGGCAGTCTTGCCCAAGCCGGGGGCGTCGAACAGCCCTGCGCGGGGGCGCGCGGCGATAAACGCGGCGCCTTCAATTTGGTAGGGGAAGAGGGGGTCGTTCACAGGCTTGCCATCACCGCTTCGAGGAACCGCGTTGCCGTTTCAGCATCGAGGGCATTGCCGAAGGCGCGCAAGCGTCCCACTCGGGCGGGAGTCTCATCAACCAGCGGGGATGTGCCGGGTTCAACCGGCCGCCACTTGCCATCCCGGCAGAACAGCCAGTCAGCAGAGTTCCGTCCGAGCATAGGCGCGCTGGGCCGTCGTCCGTCGTCCAGTGCGTCAGGTCCGCGTCCAACGCCAAGCACGCGCAGCCGTGCTTCGTGCCGTGAATCGCCTTCTGGGTCTTGCTGCGTCCCTGCGTGTCGTGCGCTTGGGGTGTCGTCCAACCGGCCAGCGTCGCTTGCCTGGGCAACTGGTCGAGCCTTGTCCGCTCCGATCCGTCCGGGTTGGTCGCCTCGGTCGCCATGCCCGGCGTGTCCTTCCAATCGCGGCTGCTCGCCGTCGCCCAGCTCGACAACTGCGCCTGCTCCGGCATCGTCACGCCGCGCGGCCTGTCCCGCGATTCCGTCGCCTTTTTGGCGTCTGCCGTGTTGGTGGTCGTCCATCCCGCCAAAGGTGCCGTCTCGCTCAAACCCATCGCGCCCGGGCGCGGCGACACTTGTCCTTGTTTGATCGCGTCCGTCGCCACGATGGTAGGCCATCCAGTAACTGCGGGATCGGATATGCGCGCCGCCGAAGCCCGCAGCAGGCAGAAACGCCGCCCCGAAGGCGTAACCTTGTGCTTCCAGGTCAGTCGATACAAGATCGAGCCAGTCGCCTGCGTTTTCAACTTGCTCTCCAACGATGATTGGAGGGCGGCACTCGCCGATAAGGTGGTTAAAGGCCGGCCATAGGTGCCGCTCGTCAGCAAACCCAGCTCTTGCGCCCGCCGCGCTGAAAGGTTGACATGGGCAGGAACCTGTCCAGATTGGCCAATCATCGGGCCACCCGGCGCGGCGCAAGGCGTGGCTCCACACGCCGATTCCGGCGAAGAAGTGGCATTGGGTGTAGCCTTTGAGGTCGTCGGGTCGAACATCTCGTATGTCGCTTTCGTCAACGTCACCGGGCGCAATGTGGCCATTCAGGATCAAACGGCGCAGCCATTCGGCGGCGTAAGGATCATGCTCGTTATAGTAGGCTGTCACGGCCGCACGCTTTCACCCAGACCCCGGCAGATTTCCACCCACATCCGGCGCACAACCTCGGCGTTCAGACCCATGTCCCTGCCCGCTTCTGCAGGCGTCGCGCCGTTCGCTACGCGCTCCGCGAGATCGTGGCGGCGCGCAATGGCCGCAGCGGCGAGGTCTGGCCGTGTGAACTTCTTCCGCGCGGCCAGTCGCTCGCGGTGCCGAAGCACGATCCCGCCGCCGTGGTCGCCTCCGCTGCTCATACGATCCCCTGTGTCAAGGCGTAGCGCCCAAGCAGCGCAGCCTCTGCCGCGCCGTCATCCTTGGACCGCGCGAAGAAGCTCTTGGCGTACTGCGGCCAAAGCTCACGCGCCATCACCAGAGACTTGCGCTTGAAACTGGCGTTGCTCTCGCCGAACTCGCGGCGCAGCCCCAAACCAGCTTTCCAGTCTGTCGGGCGGATCAGCACAGGCTCGACATCGAGCGCGATGCACACCCCTAGCAGCTCGCCGTAAGCCTTGCCGAAGTTAAAACTGGCGGGGCCGGACTGGCCCGGCACGCCGTTGACTTGCTCAATCACGACGCGCGCGCCGGGCAGGTCCCAAAGCCTCACGACGAACGCCCTTGCCGTGGCCGCGCCGATGGCCACCAAGTGCCTCTCGCGGAAAATCGCGATGGCGCCGGTCTTGCCGGGGTCAATTGCCAAAAGTACTTGGGTCACGCGCCCGGCTCCGGCAGCGCGAGCACTTCAGGTTCCACGTCGGAAAGCCACATAATGAGCCGGTCTAACTGCCAAACTCTTTCAGCGTCCCCAGCAGCGGCCCCCGCAGCGGCCCCCGCAGCGTCCCCAGCAGCGGCCCGAGCAGCGGCCCAAACAGCGGCCCAAGCAGCGGCCCGATCAGCGGCCCGAGCAGCGGCCCGAGCAGCGGCCCAAGCAGCGGCCCAAGCAGCGGCCCAAGCAGCGGCCCGAGCAGCGTCCTCCGCAGCGTCCTCCGCAGCGGCCCAAGCAGCGGCCCGAGCAGCGGCCCGAGCAGCGGCCCGAGCAGCGGCCCAAGCAGCGGCCCGAGCAGCGGCCGGTATTTTGCCGTTGGCGAAGGATCGAGCCGCCTCGATCGCTTGCGCGGGGCGGAGATCGGTGGGGGCCGCTTTGTAAAAAACGGGCAGGACGTGCGCGGCGCAATCCGCAAGCCACAACCGTACGCTGCGCTCGACGGCGGGGTCTTTACGCGCCCGCGCGCACACCAGCCAAACGAGTTCGGCGAAAGTGCAGCCCGCCGCGAGTGCCTGCGGGGCGGTGATCGCCGCATCAGCGGGCAGGTGATTGAGCGCGGAGGCGTGCCTGCCCGCGCGGGGGTTAAGTTCGCCCACTTGGGCGAGGGTAAGCGCAAAAGACATTCCGGTTCCTCCCGAATCACTTCGCCTTGTTTGGCAGCTTTCGCGGCGTTTCACAAAACGAAAAACCCGGTCAATCCGCAAAGATTGATCGGGTTTTACGATTACTGCCCAAGCAGGCCCCGCGCTTCGCGTATCTGCCCCTCGGCAAAATCAAGCAGTTTGTGGAAAGCTGCGCGCTGCGCGGGCGTGTATCGTTCGGGCACGCGGCCCGCACCCATCGCCTGCACAGTAGACTTCGGCAAGCCGATCTCCTTACCAATTTCCTCGTTGGTCATGCGCGCGTTGATGAAGGTGGCCAGCGCGCCATAGCTGGCCCGCTCGTCGCGGATCACCCAGGCGGCGCGCTTGCGGCACGCCTTCACCCAGGCGGGGTCTGTGGTGTCATAGCCTTCGAGGTCCAGGATCATCTCGATTGAGGCGATATCATTCTTGTTGCCCGGGATGCAGGCGGCCAGCCGCTCAATCAGAGCGGCTGGCAGGGTTTCAACGGGGGGGTTCATTCGGGGTATCCTTTAACGGAGCGGGGCGGCGCACAGCGCAAGCATCGCTGACAGGCAGGCAAAACCTAGCAAGGCCAGAATGGCGAAGGCTTCCGGGGGCAGGCGACTCATACGAGGAACGCCCGGTCGGCTTTGATCGTCGCCCGCAACGTGGCAGGGTCTTTGGTTTTCATGCTCAATTCCCTTCAAATTGGCACCTAACGCCACCAAGAGGCAGGGGTGTCCCTTCCCTGCCCTATGGAGGGGCTAGGCTTCCCTGCCCTATGGAGGGGCTAGGCTTCCCTGCCCTATGGAGGGGCTAGGCTTCCTTGCTCGACCGCAGGCGGATGAACTCAATCAACAGCCTATATTCTCGCCCGATCGTGCTGTCCCCGTGCCGCTTCTCGACAGCTTCGGAAAATGCATCCAGCGTGCCCGAGAAGCACCCGCGATTGAGCGTTATTCCCTCCCCGTCGTCGTTCCGCGTCCACGTCAAAACACCCTCTTCCGAGCCCACTTGGATATAGGCGCCATAGTCGGCGGAGGTTTTGATGGTGCCGCCCATGATGGTGCCGCCCTCGATGGTGCCGCCCCTGATGGTGCCGCCCCTGATGGTGCCGCCCCTGATGGTGCCGCCCATGATGGTGCCGCCCTCGATGGTGCCTCCACCGCAAACGATGGCCTGATCGTAAACCCATCCGGTGCCAGACTGCAAAAGGTTAGCCTCCGTTTCGATCCAGCCGCCGAGTTGGCCAGCGGTTAGCCCGATGTCCTCAATGTCGATTAACGCGCGGATGCGGTGGAGTGTGCGCCCGTAGTAGCCGCGCGTTTCCCCGGTGAACTCATATTTTTTGGTCATGTCTCGTTGTCCCTTCTTAAGCCATCCTCGCCCCCGGCGCGCTCACCCGCGCCAGAGGTCCGGGGGATCAAGTCAGTCCGCGTGGGGCGCGCAATAATATCGAGCGCAAAACAGGCCGTCCCGCGACTGGAAATAGTTGGCATATACCGTGCCGCGTTCATCGCCAGTAATCGCTTCCCCGACAAGGAAGCCAGGCACGCCGGGCAGATAGACGGGAGGCACGCAACCCAACATCTCGGAATATTCTTCTTCGCCAACATCGGCGGCGATCTGCGACGGATCGCTGGCAAGGTCTCGTATAGCAGCATAATCGCCGCGCCCGCGCTTATAGATATTAGGCGCGGCTTCGTAACGCTCTTTGCTCTCGACTGGTGCATTCGTAACCATGTTCTTTCCTCCTAAAGTTACCAAGGGGGCGGCGGGCATTACCGTCCCGATGGAAACGCTAGGCCAGCAGCAGTTCGAAGCCGTCGCACCTGATATCGGCAAGCAGGTCATACAGCGCGGCGGGCTCGACGATCCAGCCCACCTCCCCGTTCAGCGGTTCAAGAGGCACGGGCTCTTCCTCAAAGGCGCGTGTGTAGGTCTCCAGAAATTCTTCGGACAGGGGCACAAGCCAGCCCCCGCCGAAGCTCGAAGGTGTGAATCTTGCGTCAGCCATTGTATCAGTCTCCTATCGTAATGCGTCGATGCAGCGTTGATCGCCCTGGCAGGCTTGCGCGTCCAGCCATTGCACAAAGGCGATGGCAGCGAACATGGCGGCGAAGGCCAGTAGAGTGCGGAAGATCATGCGCCAACCCTCACAGTTCGCGCGCCGTGCCAAAATGCACGGGGCCAATCTCACGCGCCCGCGCGGCCAGTTCGCGCGACAGGTCAACGCAGCGCCCGCCCATTGTCGAAGGCGTGCCCGTGCCAAACGGCGCAGTCGACATAATGCGCTCCCAGGCCTGATAGACTTCAAGCGTTGCCAAGTTTTTCAGGAACGCGACATAGGCGGCACGGCTGGCTTTGCCGTCACGGGGCCGCCCGGGGGGCAACAGGCTGTTGACGCTGGCCCCGCTGGCAACGTGCGTCAGGGTCCAGCGGGCGGGGCTCTCCTCGTTCCCGTCGCGGTTAACACTGCGATGCAGGGCAAAGCCCGCGATAATCGTCGCGGGCACAACAGGCCGCGCCTCGGGCATGGCAGGCCGCAAGGACGTTGCCTTGTATTCGGGCATAAAAAGCGTCACGGTTCCAGTCTTAGCTTTCATTGTCTTTCCTCCGTTGCGAATCACTTACAAAACCCCTTCTAGTCCTATGGCTAGTAATGTCAAGCCGTAGGGCTAACGCAAGCCTCTCGTATCATGCCCTTGGCCATGGTGGCCGCGCCGGTGTCCATCGCATACGCAAGGCAGGATTCGAACACGCGAGTGCAGTTGCCTCGATCGGCGATGCCAGCCAGCGGAGTGAAGCACCGGCGCACCTCGTCGCGCGGCACCGGGTCGCCACGCTCCTTGTATGTCTCGATCCGGACGCCCTCGAGCGCAGCGAGGAATACGCCGTATTTTGCTGGCTGTTTGCGCCGGGGCGCGCTGCGCTCTTGCGCCGGGACGCGCCCGGGGCCTGTGATGCTGAGCATCTCGGCGCAGCGTGCCAGCAATTCAGGCGTCACGCATTCGAGACTAGCCGCGTCGGTAAGCTCACTCAGCATCTGGCGTAGCTGCAAACATAAGCGCCGTGCGCCCGCGTCTTCCATTCCCCACCTAGCGGCCTTTGAGGGCGGGGTGTAGAAGCCCCATGCCCCACTCTTGGCCAACGCCAACGCCTGACGCCACGTATGCTCTTGCGACGCGGTGCCGCCCACGGTCACTGTGACCCGCTCAGGGGTTGACCCGCCAAGCTGGCCTAGTGACAGCCGCATGGCGTGGGGCACGTGTTCTCCGAGGGGCGCATCCAACTGCACCATGCGCGCGGGGCGCGCGGGGTTGGACGCCATCTGCCACGTGCGCACCAGCGCGCCGCCGGGATGCCTCGCTTCAATGGCCGTGATGTCGTCCGTATCTGTCTCAGTGACAGCGAAGCCAAGGGTCAGGGCTATCTGTTTCAATGTCATCTCTGCATCTCCAAAGCGTCGCGATCCAGCGTCGCGGCGTTTCGGGGGTGTGCACCCGATGTGCCGCGATGTAAACCCCTGTATAGCGCTACGAGATGTATGTGATGTGTTGTAGTTGTGCACCGCGATGTATTTTTTTTTGCCGCAAGGGCGATGCTGTCTGCTGATGTAACCCCTTCCCCCTCTTTGAGGGGGAAGGGGTATGACAGCAGCATTCCAGCGAGATCAGAACCGGTATTTGTGGGGCGGCCCCGCCCTCTGCATGGCCTCTCTAGCTATCGGGCTGGCCCCTCCCTCGCCTGGCCGCCCCCTCCCCGATGCTTAGGTTCAGGGGCTTAGCGCTCGCAGGCTGTCAGCCCCCTATCAGGTGATGATATATTATATCATAGCCTCCCAGGCCCTCCCACTGGCATCTAAGCCCTTGAACTATAAGGCTTTCTGGCTCCTCGGCTCAGACCTTGGGAAACGGGGGGGAGGCTCCCCGGGGGAAAACTTTTGAAGCCCTCACCTAAAAACCGTCCAACTTTTTCAATTCCTTAGCCGAACGGCTAAGCACCGCCCCGCCTCCTCGGCAAACCAAACGCCTTGACACCTCCCCGGCATCCGGGCACAAGCCCCCGAACGCTGGAGGGACCCCATGACCAAAGACGACTTCGTCAACGCCGCCACGCCGCTCATCCGGCAAGGCATCACCCTTGCCGCTGGCCTGCTGGCCGCCAAGGGCATGACCGCCACCGGCAACTCGCTCGCCGCATGGGCGCTGTCCGGCTCGCTGCTCGCCGCCTCGGCGATCTGGGCGCTGGCCGAGAAGTCCAAGCTGCTCAGCAAGCTCCTCGACGCGGCCCCCGCGTCCGACCTCGACGCGGCGCTCGGCGTGGTGCAGCAGTTCAGGGCGCAGGGCGTCTCCCCCACATTGGTCGCGCACATGGCGCAGGTGGCTTCGTCGCTCGCCGTGGCCGAACTCACCGCAGCCGCGCCGGCCACGCCCACGGCGCAGGCTCCCCCGGCTGACGTGGTGGAGCCCTCCCCCGCCGCGTCGCCGGGGGTTACTACTTCCGCCGTGGCTACCGAGGGCCCTCAGCCCCTGACGAGCCCCGGCCCCTTTGGGGCGCAGCCATGAAACGCTATCTCGGATTGATGCTGGCCGCCGCGCTGTCCGGCTGTGTCGCCGGGGTACATCCCGGCACGCCGCAGGGCGACGCGCAAACCGTCTACCAGGCCGAGAGCAACTACGCCGTGGCCTTGCAGGCCGCTGTGGCCTACCGGGGCCTGCCCCTCTGCGGCGCGGGGGTCGTGCTCTGCCACGATGACGCCACCGTGATCCGCTTGCAGTACGCGGCCCGCGCGGCCAGTGAGGCCCTGAATACCGCGCAGAGCGCCGTGCAGCACGGGCTGGTCAGCGCCGCAGTCGTGACCGACGCGGTCAACACCGTGCAAGCGTTCGTCGCGCTTGCCGCAACCTTGAAGGTGAAGTGACATGGGCGGGATCGTTCCTTTCGCGCTGCAACTGCTCTCCGCGCTTCCCGGGCTCTTCGCCCAGGGGGCGCAGGCTATCGCGATGATCGAGGCGCACACCGCCGCGCTCAAGGCGATGGTCGCCGAGAACCGCAGCCCCACGCAGGCCGAATGGGACGCACTCAACGCCCTGCTCGGCGGGCTCGAAGCCCAGCTTGACGCGCCAGTTGAGCCTGTTGCTCCAGTTGCTCCGGTTGAGCCTGTTGCTCCGGTTGAGCCTGTTGCTCCGGTTGAGCCTGTTGCTCCGGTCGAGCCTGTTGCTCCGGTTGAGCCCGTGGCGACCGATGCCGCTCAACCCGCCGCTTAAGCAAAGCCCCGCCGGCGAGGCTCTGACCAAGAGCTTCGAGGGTTTGCGGCTCACCTCGTACCAAGACGGCGGAGGTGTCTGGACGATCGGCTGGGGGCACACGCAGCGGGTCAAGAAGGGGCAGACGATCTCGCGAGAGGTCGCAGAGTCCTTCTTCCTCGCGGATATCGCGGGCGCGGTGCTTGAGGTGAACCACCTGTGCAACGCCGCGACGCAGAACCAGTTCGACGCCTTGGTGGACTTTGTTTTCAACCTCGGTGACGGCAGGCTGGAAGCCTCGACGCTGCTGAAGCTGCACAACGCCGGGGACTACGCCGGGGCGGCGGCCCAGTTTGGGCTCTGGGTACACGACGCGGGCGTCGCGGTTCTGGGGCTTGAACGCCGCAGGGCCGCAGAGGCCAAACTATACTCGCAGCCGTAGGGAGGGAACCTTGGCAGAAGTCATCCAGCAGCGCAGCAGCTTCATCGAACAGACCAGCTACGACCACGACACTTCGACGCTCGAAGTGACCTTCACCGATGGAAAGACGTTCAGCGCCGAGGTTCCGCGCTCCGCCTACACCGCTTTCATCACCGCGCCATCACGCGGCAAGGCGTGGCACCAGATGCTGAAAGATCGCTTTGACTGGGAGGAAATCTGATGGCTGACGTCCTCACCATCCACGGCGCCAAGGTCGAGCCCGTAGACGCGGCTGCGCCCTGCATGAACCTCGTCACCTACTTGCGCGGCGTCGCGGACATGCTGGAGCGCGGCGTGATCCACCACGACAAGTGCGTTATGATCCTGTCAGGCGCGACGCAGACCACCGTCCAGCCGATCAACCTCTCCCAGCTCGAAGCGATCGGGCTGGCGTCCGTCGCGCACGCCGCGCTGCTCCGCGCGACGGCATGACCCCCGACGACCAGCACGCCCAACTGTTCAAGCGGTTGTACGAAGACCGCGTGCTGGCCCATCGCATCCTGTTCAACCACAGGCACAGCAGCCGCACCCAAGCCTTCCACGAGGCGATGATCCGCGACTGGCACAACGTCGGGGTGCCGCGCCTGCTGGTCATGGCCTTTCGCGGCTCGGCCAAGTCCACCGTCGCAGAAGAGGCCCTGACGCTGCTCGCGGGCTTCCGCGAGTTCAAGAACGGCCTGCTGGTGGGCGAGACCTACGACCGTGCCTGCGAGCGCCTCCACACCATCCGACACGAGATGGAGACCAACGAAAAGCTTCAGGAGGTCTTCGGCAACCTCGTCGGCCCGACATGGTCAGACGGCGAGATCGTCACGAGCGCCGGAGTGCGACTGCTGGCAATTGGGCGCGGGCAGGCGCTGCGCGGGACCAAGTTCGAGGAGATGCGGCCCGACGCGGTGTTCGTCGACGACGCGGAGAACAACGAAAGCGTTGCCGACGAAAAGCGGATCATGAAGGTGCGCCGCTGGTTCTTCGGCGAGCTGCTGCCCGCCTGCGACGTCAACGCGCTGGTGCGCGTGGCGGCCACTCCGCTTGCCCCCGACGCGCTGGCCGTGCGTCTCCTCAACGCCAAGGGCTGGAAATCCAAGGTCTACCCGATCGAGTACCTCGACCAGAACGGCGAGCGCAAGTCTTCGTGGGCCGACCGCTACCCGCTGTCGTGGATCGACGCCAAGCGCGACGAGCTGGCCGAGCAGGGCATGATCGACGACTTCGAGCGGGAGTATCTGTGTCAGATCATCCGAAAGGGCGAGCACACCTTCTCCGAGTATCCTATGACCGTCGAGCCACAGGTCAGGACATGGCAGGCCGTCTATGCCATGTTCGACCCGGCGCGCACGGTGAACAAGGGATCGGCCACCACGGGGTTCGCAAGCTGGTCGTGGACCGGCGCTGACCGCTTGGTCATCTGGGACTCATGGGCGCGCAAGCTGCTGCCCGACGAGATCGTATCCTCGATGTTCGACGTCGGACTGAACCAAGACCTGCCGCCCGTCTGGATCGGAGTTGAAGAGGACGGCCTCAACGAGTTTCTGCTGCAGCCCATCCGCTCCGAGCAGGCTCGACGGGGGCAATCTATTCCTTTCCGCGCAATCCGCGCGCCGAAGGGGAAGATTGATTTTATTAGAGGGTTGCAGCCCTACTTTCGTTCAGGCCGCGTCACCTTCGCCAAGGACTGCCCTGACCTCATGGCACAGCTACGGCGCTTCCCCTCCGGGTCCATCGACGCCCCCAACGCGCTCGCCTACGCGCTGCGGCTCCGCCCCGGCGCACCGATCCACGACCACTTCTCCGCGCGCCACGTTGTCGAGGACATGGGCGCGATCGGCGGCGCCCCGCCCTTCCTCGTCGTGGGCGCCGAGCGCAACCTGTTGACCGGCGCGCTGTGCCATGTCCGCGACGGCGCGCTCTATGTGCGCGAGGATTGGGTGCGCGAAGGGTCGCCAGCCGAGCACATGCCCGACATGGTGGCCGCCGCGCAGATGACTGCCGGCCGCAAGGTGACTGTGGCCTGCGAGCCGAAGCACTTCGATTGGGCCAGCAACGTCGGCGTCACCCAGGCGTGCGCCAAGATACCTGTGCCCGTCCAGCGCAGCGGCACCAGCATCGAGGGCCAGCCTGTTCTGGCGCGGCTGTTCCAGCGCGAGCTGCGCGGCTTCCCTGCGGTGCAGGTGTCGACCAATGCGCGGTGGACGCTCAACGGGCTGGCCGGCGGATATTGCCGGGGGCTCAAGAACGGCGTGTTGACACTAGACGCCGAGCCCGGCGTCTACCGCACGCTGCTCGAAGCGATCGAGGGCTTCGCCGCGTTGACTGACGCCGGGGCGTTTGACGACGAGCAGGACTTGAACTATTCGGTTACTGCAAGCGGCGCCCGGTATCTGTCCGCCCGGAGATGACCATGGACGAAGACGCTCTCGCGCCCCAACCGACGCTCGACGAGGAAGACAAGGCGCCCGAGGCCAAGGGTCGGGACGCCGAGCTTACCCGGCGCAAGGCGATCCGCGAGGACGCCGAGGAGATTATTGGCGACGTCGACAAAGGCTTCGAGCGCAAGAAGGACCGCGCCAGCGAGAACCGCGACCACTGGGACGCCTACAACAACAACCTCTCCGACCGGCAGTTCTACTCGGGCACGTCACAGGTCTGCACGCCCTTCATCCACGACGCTGTCGAGGCGCGCAAGACCCGCTTCGCCAACCAGTTGTTCCCGCCGTCGTCGAAGTTTGTCGAGGTCGTCACCGAGGATGGCGAAATCCCCCACGCCACAATCTCCCTGCTGGAATACTACATCCGGCGGCTCAAGCTGAAGACACAGATCGTCGAACCCCTGTGCGTCAACGGCGACTGCGAGGGGCAGTACTCGATCTACGTCGGGTGGGACGAGATCACCCGCGAGGTCACCCGCAAGATCAGGAAGCCCGTCGAGGTCGAAGGCCTGGAGGTGCCCGAGGACGTGGCCGAGCCGGTCGACGACATGGAGACGAAGGAGGTCACGGACGCCGGCCCGGTGGTCGAGGTTCTGCTCGACAATGACTTGCTCATCCTGCCGCTGACCGCGCGCAGCATCGAACACGCGATCGAGACAGGCGGGTCGGTGACAATCCTGCGTCGCTGGTCGAAGGCAGAGATCAAGCGGCGCAAGGCGAAGAAGGAAATATCGTCGAAGGGCGCGGACGAACTGCTCGAAGCTATGGGCAACAACCCCCGCGCGCGCAGTCAGGACACCGCCAAGGAGCAGGGCAAGGCGGCGGGCGTCAAGGTTCAGCACGACGACAAGGTCGCATACGTGTATGAGACGTGGGCCAAGATGGACGTGGGTGGCGGCGAGCGCCGCCTCTGCCGCATCTACGCCGCCGGGCGCGAGCACGTCCTGTCCGTCCGCCGGTGCCCGTATTGGTGCGACCAGGTTCCGGTTCTCTCGGTCGCGGTCGACAAGCAGGCGGGGGTGTTTAACGGGCGCGCGCCCGTGGCCGACGTCCTCGACTTCTGGATACTCGCCAACGACATGACCAACGAGGCGGCGGATAGCGCCCACTATTCAGCCGCGCCTATCATCATGTCTGACCCGGCCAAGAACCCGCGCGTGTCGACGATGGTCTACAGCCCGCTCGCAGTCTGGCTGACCAGCCCGCAGGACACGCAGTTCGCCAAGGTGCCCGAGATGTGGCGCGAGGGGTTCGAGCGCGTGCTGGAGGTGCGCGCGCAGATATTCCAGACCCTCGGTGTCAACCCTTCGATGATCCCCGGCACCACCGGCGGCAAGAAGAAGATGAGTCAGGCCGAAGTGGCGCAGGAGCAGCAAGTCGACGTGCTGACCACAGTCTCGGCGATCGAGGTCATTGAAGAGAATATCCTGACCCCCTTGCTGTCGCGCATCATCGAGTACGACCACCAGTACCGCGACAACGCGCTGACGATCCGGGGCTTCGGCGAGGTCGGCCGTAAGGTCGTGATGGAAGAGATCGAGCCGCAGCAGTTGCACCGCCGGTACGACTTTCGCTGGTTCGGCGTCGAGGCGGCGCGCAACGCGGCGCAGATGCAGCAGCAGATCGCGGCGGTCAACGTGGTGCGCGGCATCCCGCCCCAGCAATATCCGGGCTACAAGCTGAACCTCGCTCCGGTCATCACGCAGATGTTCGAGAACGTCTTCGGCCCACGCATCGCCCCCTTGGTGTTCAGTCAGGAAGACCCGATCAGCGTCGACCCCCTGGTGGAGAACCAGATGCTTGAGCACGGGTTCAACGTGCAGGTCCATGCTGGCGACGACGACATGGCGCACCTGCAAGCGCACATGCAGGCGATGCAGCAGACGATGGACCCCCACGGCACGATCCGCAAACACATGGGCGAGCACCAGCACCAGTTGCAGATGAAGCAGCAGGCACAGGCGCAGCAGGCCCAAGGCGGTCAACCGGGCGGCGCCCCGGGCGGCCCCGCACCCGGCGGCCAGCCGGGCCCCCCGCAGTCGCAACCCGGCGCCCCGGGGCAAATCCACCCCGACCAGATGGCGGCGGCGGGCGCGCCGCAGATGCCGCGCAAGTAGCTTGACATCTAAGACTTCCTCGCGGTAATCCTGCGACCCTGACTGGTGGCCGTTACCTCACCAACCCTGACTTGCCGGCGTTACCGGCTAGGAGAAGATAATGGACGATGACGACCTGCCCCTCGACGGCGGCGACGATTTTGACGCCCTCGACGAAAACCTCGATCTTGACGATCAGGACAACGCAGACCTTGACGGTGCGCAGCACCAGCCGGGCGAGCAAGGGGAACAGGGAGCGCAGCAGCCTTCACGGGGTAGCGCCCGTATCCAGCGACTGGCAACCGAGCGCGACACCTATGCGCAGGAAGCCGCCGCTGCCCGAGCCGAAGCGGAAGCCTCTCGCCGGGAACTGCAAGCCCTCCTTTCAGGTCAGCAGCGCCAGTCTTCCGAAGCCCAAGAGCAACAGCGCCTCGCGCAGATGGAGCCTTGGGAACGTGCGGAGCACATCGCCCGCCAGACCGAGCAGCGCACTCTTGGGGTTGTCGCCCGGCTCGAACGAAGCATCGCAGACCAGGGGGACAAGGCCGCGTTCGCGGCCATATGTGCCACGAAGCCAGCGGTTGCCAAGGTCAGCGCCGAAGTCGAGAAACTCTACGCAGAGCAGATTCGGAATGGCGGAACACCACCGCCGCGCGAAGTGATCGCCTCCTACGTGATCGGTCAGGCAATCCTGAACGGCGCGGGCAAGGCGAGAGCAACGCAGGCAAGAGCCGCTGCGGCGAACGTGTCCCGGGAACGGGCCGCGCCCGTCACATCCGGGTCAGACGTTCGCGGTCAGGGGGGCAAGACCTCTTCGGTTCGGGATCGTCTGCGAGACGTTAACATCTAACGGGGCATTGTGCCCCGAAAGGGGATCACAATGGCCGGTAATAACACTGCGGCGAACTTCTCTTCGGACGTCGTCGCGTTCATCCAGGAAGAAACTCTCCCACTCGCGCGGCGCCAGCTTGTCGCGTATCAGTTCGGCGACCCGCTGCGCCTTGAGAAGGGCCGGGGCACCACCTACACCGCGACCCGGTATAACCGCGTCGCGCTGCCCTACCAGCCGCTTGCGGAAGGCGTTGGCCCTCCGCTCGGCCAGTCGCTGACGATCGGGCAGGTGTCGGCTGTCTGCCAGCAGTGGGGTGACAAGGTCGTCATCACCGACGTTGCCGAGATGACCGTCTTCCACCCGCTGTTCTCGAAGGCCACCGAACTGGTCGGCTTGCAGATGGGGGAAACGCTGGAGCGCAACACCTTCAACAACCTGATGGCGCTCACGCAGGTCAACTACGTCAACTTCCGTGGCTCGCGCGCTTCGCTTCAGTCGACCGACTACCTCGACCCGGCGACCGTCTCGCGCACCACCGCCAACCTCGAAACCATTGGCGCCCCGCGCTTCATGGGCGACGAGCAGACCGACCAGAAGAACTCGGTCGATGGCGGCGGCGCCAACGCCTCGAAAGACCCGCGCACCAACCCGCACTACGCCGCGATCATTCACCCGCTGGTGGTGAATGACTTCCGGCAGAACTCGACGGTGGTGACCGCGTGGTCGTACAGCGACATCAATCGGCTGTACAACTTCGAGGCCGGCGAGTGGGCCGAAACCCGGTTCTGCAAGTCGAACCTCATCCCGACCTTCACCGGGGTGGCGGCGATCACCGGCACCGCTGGCACGGCCGGGTCGATGGCGACCAACACCTACTACGTGCAGGTGACGGCCAGCGACACGCAGAACCAGTACGAGAGCCGTATCTACCAGGTGTCGGCGGGCATCTCCGTCACCGGCGCTACCGGGTCGATTTCGGTCACGCTGCCCACGCTGGCGGGTTTCACCTTCAGCGTGTACGTGGGCACCACGGCCAGCCCGGTCAACCTTGGCGCTTGCGCCTCGGGTCCGACCTACGGCCCCCAGACCGGGCAGGCTACCCAGCTTGCCGGCAACCAGACCGTGGTCATCACTGCCCTCGGCAACGCGCAGGTGCCGCCTGCCGCGCCCGCGACCGGCATCACCGTGTTCCCGACCTTCGTGTTCGGTCGCGGCGCCTACGGTCAGGTCGTGCTCGACGATCCGAAGTTCGCCTACCTGAAGGACCCCGACAAGTCGGACCCGTTCAACCAGCTCCGGGTCATCACCTGGAAGGCGTTCTACGGCACGATCATTCTCAACACGCAGTTCGCTGCGCGCATTGAGTCCACGGCGTCGACCAACGGCACCTTCGGCTAAGCCGCCACTCTGGACAGAGGGCCGGTGCGGGGTTAAACCCGCATCGGCCCCTTGGCCTTTGGAGGAAATATTCATGCCCGAAGACGAAGATATTGACGCCCGCATGGCGCGTGAGGCGGCGGAAGCCGCAGCGCCCAAGGCGACGCGCACCCGCAAGCCGGTCGAGGAAGAGCGCAAGCACCCGGTCCTGACCAACGCGGAATACGACGCGGCGGTAGCCGAAGCCGAGAAGCGGCTGGCGGACGCCGAGCGCAAGGCCGCGCGCGAGAAGCTGATCGCTGACAGCATGGACCAGATTCGGCGGGAGCGTAACGCCCTGACCGGCGCGGTCGATCAGGACGAACCCGTGACGCTCACCATTGATGTGGCCGAGTACACCGACCGCCTCATCATCGACGGAGAGCAGTTCTTCCACGGGTCGACCTACACCCTCCCGCGCCACAAGGCCGCGACCATCAGCGACATGATGTTCCGCAGCTACATCCACCAAGCGCAGCTTGACGGGAAAGACCCGCAGGAAGCCTACCGTCGCAGCCATGCGCAGCACATCACCAAGAAGGGTGTCGTCCCGGTTGATCCGGCGCTCGCGGCCAAGGTCGGGGGCTTCGCAGCATGAGCGCGAACGAGGACGTACCCGCGCTCGGGATCGAAATTGCATCCGCCCTTGGCGACACCCGTCAGGTCAAGATGACCACCTATGTCTCGCGCGACGCGCCGAAGGCAGAGGTCGACGCCTTGCTCGACAAACTGGTCGCCGCTGCCGAGCGGCAGGAGGCCAAGCCCAAGGCCGCGAAGCTGCGCGACGACATCGAGGACAGCGAGCGCACCTTGCAGAACCTGCGCGATGACGTGGATCGGTTGAACGCGGAGCACCAGGTCAATTTGGCGCGCATCGACGTGCAGGCCGGTTACGTCGCCGAGCAACTGGCCGAGCTGAACGGTCGCGACCGACTGGCGGGCAAGGCCGCGCACGACGCCGAGAACCACAAGCGGACCCTCGAAGGGCTGCGAATGGAAAAGGAAAAGCTGGAAGCCGAGCGCGCCCAGCATCGAGGCAACATCAACGTGACCATCTCCCGGCACACGCAGCACCTCGACAAGCTGCGCGAGAAGCTGGCGGCGCTGGCCACCGTAGCGGAAGGCTGACCCATGGCGTGGCAGGCGCAACAGATTTGTGTGTCTGCCACGCAGAAGGCCGGCGCGCCCGGGATGCTGCCGCAAGCCGGGATGGCGCTCAACGCGATCCTGTCCGACCTCTGCCAGACCTTTGACCTCGACGTGGCCAAGTCGGTCGTGGTGATGAACATCGCCTCGGGTTCGGGGCCGTACAACTTGCCGGCCACTTATCTCCGCACTCTGCCCGGCGAGGTGTTCGTCACCTACAACAACGTGCCCTACCCGCTGGTGGCGATCGACCTCGCCGAGTTCGATGCGCTGATCCAGCAGCCCGGCCTGCAGTCCATCCCAACTATGTTCGCGACAGACATGAGCCAGTCGCCTCCGGCGATGTATGTCTGGCCGCCGCCAAACGGGGTGTATCCGTTGACGGTCCGGTTCTACCAGCAGATGCCGGATATCTCGACGCCCGAGAGCAGCAGCACCGTGCCTTGGTTCCCGAACACCGACTACCTCGACACCAAGACCACGGCGCACATGATGGACCTCACCGACGACAGCCGGGCGCAGATGTTCCACGAGCGGGCCGAGGGCGTCCTGAACAAGTATCTCAAGCTGAAAGACGATTCGTCTGACCGCTCGCTGCGCGTCAAACTGGACCGCCGATACTTTGGGCAGAACTACAACCGGCTGCCCACCACCAAGACCATCGGCTTCTGAGCCGTGGCCCTGCGCGACGCCCGCAACGTCATCTTCACTCCGGCCGGGGTGACAGACAGCCTCGACGGGACAAACGCGCCCGAAGGGTCGATGCGCGTTTTGCAGAACCTGGTCCCCAGTTACGGCACGCGCGGCGTCTACACACCCCGGCCAGCAGGCACGACCGCGATCGACTTTACCTCGATCAACCCGAACGGCATCGTCAGCGCGCTGATCGTCGTCGGCACGCGGGCCTACGGCTGGATTTCGTCGGCCACGTACGCGGGCAAGGACGCGCCGTTCTGCTATGATCTCGCGGCGTCAGCGTTCGTCACCCTGACGGGTGTGGCGTCGGGGCTGCTCCCGGCCACCCAAGCGAGTACCGGCGACTGGACCCCGCCGGTCGTCTGCGCGGTGACAAACTCGCTCATTCTGTTTCTGCACCCCGGCTACGCCGGCGGCGCCAATCCGTACTTTGGTTGGCTGGATATCAGCAGCTTTTCGCAGACCGTCCTCGGGAACACGACGTCAGGCTCCCCTGTCATCACCGGCGTCGTAACGACGCAGGGCTCCTCGGCGCCGATCCTGCAAGGCATCCAGCCGGGGCAGCTCGTGACTGGCGCGGGCATCCCGGCCAGCACCTACGTCAAGTCCTGCGTCAACGGCACGTTCAGTCTGAACACCACCGGCAACGTCAATGCCACGACGACCATCACGACCGTGGCCAGCACGTCCGGCGTGATCGCGGGCATGTCAGTGACAGGCCCCGCGTTCCTCGCTGGGACTTATGTGACCAACGTCTCGGGGACGACGGTCACAATCAGCCAAGCGGCCCTCACCACCGCGACGGGCACCTCAATCAACTTCTCCGGCGGCGGGACCATAACCTTGTCGGCCAACGCCAGCGCCAGCGCCAACAACGTCTCCCTGACGGCCGCTGGTGGGACGTTTGCCGCGCCGCTGTGGGGCGCCGGCAATACCAACACCAACCCGCTGTCACAGGTGCCGACCGCCGTGGCGGGGTTCAATGGCCGCGCGTATTTCGGGCTGGGGCCTTACCTCGTCTACAGCGACCCGCTCAAGCCGCTGCAAGTCAGCCTCGCCTCGCAGGCGCTGGTCATCGGCGACAGCACCCCGATCACCGCGATCGCGTCGGTGCCACTGACCTCCCAGCTCACCGGCGGCGTCCAGCAGTCGCTGACCGTGTTCAAGGGCGCGAACGCGCTGACACAGATCACAGGCGACGCTGCGACGGCAAACCTCGCGCAGAACACCGTGGCCGGGTCGGTCGGGACGCTGGCGCCGAACTCGATCGCGCAGACCCCCTACGGTGTCGCGTTCATGGCGATCGACGGGATGCGCCTGCTCGGGCTCACGGGCACCTTGTCGGAGCCTATAGGCTCCGGCGGCGCCGGCGTCGTGGTGCCCTTCCTGAACGCGCTGTACCCCTCGCGTATGTGCGCCGACTATGCCGAGGATATCTACCGGATCACGGTGCAGAATACCGCAGCGCCGACGCAGCCGATCTACGAATACTGGTTCAACTTTCAAAGCCAGCAATGGACCGGCCCGCACACCTGCGCCATGCGGGTGGTCGCGGCATACCCGGGCGGTTCGTCCTTCCTCGGGGTGCCATGGGCGGCCAACGGAGTCGCGTGGCAATCGGGCGTGCTGCCCGTGGCCTCGTCGTCGTATACCGAGAACGGGAGCCCGTTGACGTGGACCTTTCAGACCTCGCTGCTCCCGGACAACCGGGCAGGTGGGTATAACAAGGTCGTGCAGACGAGCATTGCGCTGGCGATATTGGCGAGCGATTCCCTGCTTGTCTCGGCGGTCGACGATCGGGGGGCAACTCTGGGTGCTGCCTCCGTCAGCGGGTTCTCAGGCGTTCCGGCAGTGTGGGGCTCCGGTGTGTGGGGGGTGGCGCTGTGGGGCGCTGCGGCGGCGTACCTGCGCGAACTCCCTGTCCTGTGGCCCCAGCCACTTGTGTTTCGGCAGGCTTCGATTACCGTTACGGGAACGTCAAACGGCAGACAACTGATCGGAAACATCTACGCCAAAGTCCAGCCGGTAGGCTGGAACGTGGCCTTGCAGTGAGGAAGCTATGACCGGAATTGCAAATGGGCTGACGCTCCCAAACTCCCTCACCAACGGCCAGACCACCGACGCGCCGCTGGTCATGGCCAACTACAACACGCTGTTGGCGGCGCTGAACCGCGCGCTGCTCGATACGGGCGGCGGGTCGGGCATGAACGCCTTCGGCTCTCAAATCCACAACCTCGCCGCCGGGTCGGCTTCGACCGACGCGGCGACCTACGGCCAGATTACAGGGCTGTCCGCCACCTATCTTGCGCTGGCCGGCGGGACGATGCTCGGGAAGCTCGTCACCGAGGCGTCCGCCACGGGCAACGCGGGGCTCAACATACCCGCGGGCGTCGCGCCGACTACGCCGGTCAATGGCGACCTATGGTCGACGTCTCTAGGCTTCCTCGCGCAGTTCAACGGCGTCACCAAGCAGCTTGCCACCGTTCCGGGATCGGTGCTTGCACTGGCGACGAACACTACCTTGACGCTCGCCCAACTTTGCGGCGTAGCGCAGTTCACCGCTGCCTCCGTAACGGCCACGCTCCCCGCGTCTTCGACGGCCCCCAACCAGACCATGATTTTTCTTGGGGGCCTTTACGGCGGCACGGTGGCGGGCAACGCCGCCGAGACGATCACGCCCGCGATAGGTCCGGCGGTGAACACGCTGCTAGTTGCGCCGGGGCAATTTGTGACGCTCTCTTGCAACGGCACTGGCTGGCAGGTCATCGCCGACAGTATGCCGGCTGCGTCGGCGCCCATCGGGGGGTTCACGTCCCTCAAGATCGCCACACAGGGCGTCAACAACTTCACCTCGATCATCACCGCCGCCAGCGTCGTTCTGACGAACTCGGCTGGCGGCGTCTATGTGGCGAAGAACGTCAGCGTCTCGCCCGCGATCAACGCAAGCGGAGCAAACGGCCTAGACACGGGCACGCTTGCGGCCTCGACGTGGTATTACGTATGGGTCATCCGTAACCCGACGACGGCGACCACGGCGGGGCTGTTCTCGCTCTCCTCTACCGCGCCAGCGCTCCCGAGCGGATACACATTCGCGGCCCGTGTTGGCGCGGTTCGGTCGCAGGCAGCCAGCCCCTACTATCTGCTCCAAACGCTACAATACGGCCGGCGGGTGCGGTATGTCCTGTTGGCGGGCAGCAACCTCACCACATGGCCCACTCTGGCCAGCGGCGTAGCAGGGACGTGGTCCGGGGCAACCTACTCTCCTGTAGCTGTTTCCCTCGCATCCAGCGCCCCGCCAACAGCAAGTCTTGTTGGTATTCTAGGTTCCCAGCAGCAAACATCTGGCGCTGGATTTGGCTTCTCTAGCACAAATTATACCGGATACGCGGGTCCGAACGGCGGCGGCCCCCTGCAACCTTACAATAATGCGGGCAACAATTCGGAAGGCAACCNAGTAGAAGCGTGGCTTGAATACCAAGGGACCAACATTTATTGGGCGTCGAGTNATTCAGTAGCATATCTCTACTGCCTCGGCTGGGAGGACAACCTGTGACGCCGAGGGGGCTGCCCGCTCTCGAAGCCGAGGTCGCGGCGCTGCGCACCGAGGTCACGGAGCTCCGCGACGGGGTCCACGATCTCGTCGAGGCTTGGCGCTTGGCCACGGGCCTGCTAAGGGTGGTCAAGGTAATCTCAGCCATCGCCGCCGGGTTGGCGGCCCTCTGGTCGTTCATAGGTTGGGCGGCCCATTTCACGCCGAAGGGACACTGACATGAAGAAGAGTTCAGGGATGCTCGCGGGCGTGACCACCAACAGCCCCAAAGCCCCCAGCGGCTACGCCATCGACAAGATGGCAACCAAGATGGGCGCTGGCGAAATCGGCCGCACCGATCCGGCGCCGAAGGTTCAGGTGCCCGGGGGCCGGGTTGCGTGAGCGCCTTCACGCCGGTTGGGTTTTACGATCTCGCCAACCTGTTTGCTTCCTATGTTGGGAAGCATAAGCGCGCACTGGTCGAGAGCACGAACTCCCGGCACACCGGGGTTCGGTATCTCGACCTGCTGCGCGACAAGGAGCGGTCGGAAACCCTTGAGGCGTGGACTAGCGCGCAGGCGTTTTTGCAGCGGGTCGAGCGTCGCTTGGCAGAACTTCCCAGCGCGCCCGAGCTGTTGAACGCTTACATCGTCGCCTTTGACCCGGACGGGTACGAGGCATGGGGTCGAGAGGAGGTGATCGAGGGTCTGATGCGGGTCGAGGCTCTGCTCGCACCCGCGCCGGGGTTCCGGATTTACTCGGGCAACGAGGCGATCGCCCCCCTACCGTGGGTGGCCACCGCTGTTGACCTTCGTGCGCCGTCATCGCGCAGCAACTTCAACGCGCCCAACTCGGCGCACCAACTCGTTCTGGAACTGGCACTAGCCGCAGGAGACCCCAATGGCCTTTGAATCTTTTGCGCCTTCAAGCACCGTCGTTCTAACATCGACCACGTCTTCGCAGACGACCAGTGTGCCCGGCGGGGGCGGCGCGATGCAGGTCTACAACGGCGGGACGAACACCGTCTACCTCGCATGGGGGGCGGCTGTCGCGGTCCCCACGGGGGGGACGTGGACGGCAGGCGTGATCGCCGTCGCTCCGGGGACCACACAGGTATTCGCCGTTCCGCAACCGGGCGGGACGCTGGCGTATATTGCAGAGACCGCAGGCGGCGAGCTGATCCTATCGGTCGGCGCGGGGGTCTGAAATGCGCCGGGGGCTCGGGCGGCATAACCGTAGGTCCGCCGGCGGCCCGCTGGCGTCCCTCTCGCTCAACTTCCTGACCAGCACGACGCTTGATCCGCGCATTACCTTCTCGCGGGCGTCTAGCGCGTCCTATACCAATGCGGCGGGTAATCTAGCGTCTGCGGCAAACAACGCCCCCCGCTTCGACTATTCGCCCACCAGCATCGGAACGCCGATGGGTTTTCTGGTCGAGGGGCAGGCGACGAACGTAGCCCCCTACTCGCAAGACCCGTCCAACAACGCGGCATGGTCAAAAATTGCGGCTACGGTGACCTCGGCACAGACCACAGGGCCTGACGGCAATCTGTCCGGGTGGAAGGTGGCAGAGGACACTAGCCTCAACTACCACTACATCAGCAACGGCCTGACCGTTGCTGCGACAACACAGTATGCCCATGGATTTGTGGTCAAGGCGGGCACAGCCTCGTGGATACAGATGACCGGAAACGTACCCAGCACCGCGTGGGCCAACTTCAATCTGACCACCGGGGCCGTAGGTCTTTCATCTGGCTGCACTCCCTACATAGCCTCACTAGGCGGCGGCTGGTACTATATCACCCTCGTTGCGACGACCGTGACCGGGGGCACTGCCCCGATGAGCCTGCTTTTCACGAACAACACCAACACGGCCTCGCGCGCGGGGGGCGCGGCTTACACCGGCACCGGGCAGTATATATACTTCTGGAATTACCAATGCGAGGCCGGAGCGTTTTCGACCACCCCAATCACCACTACAAGCGCGGCGGCCACCCGCGCGGTCGATATACTTTACCTCACCGCCCCTAGCATCGGCACGCAGGGCACAATGGTCATCACGGCCAGCGTGGAAGGCACGGGGCTTACGCAGGTGCTGGCTTCTACCGCTGCGGGTAAATACCTCGCCTATGTCACCAGTGGCGGCAATGTCGCCATCACTGATGGAACCAATACGGCAACCAGCGTGGGCACTGTCACGCCCGGCGTCGTGTTCAAGGCCTCCGTCAGCTGGGGGCCTGCGGGTCTGGCTGTCTCGCTCAATCGGGCAACGCCTGTGACGAACGCCAGTTACTCTGGCGGGTTTAACAACTCGACCGCGATCCAGATGGGCCAGTCGGGCAGCGGGGCTAACTCGCTGTTTGGCCACCTGCAAACACAGGCACTTTATGCTGCGCAATATGTCGGCCCCAAACTGCAAGGATTTTGACAATGGCCGTTATCTATCTTTCCTCGCAATCCGAAGCCTCGCTCGCCGCCATGCTTATTAAGGTGGTGGGCAACGTGCCGGTGATGGTTTACCCCAACGCGCTGGGGCCACTGCCTGCCGTGCCCGAGCAGACCTTTACGGCCCCCGATGGCAGCACCGCGACGACCCCGGCGAAGGGTGTTGCGGGATGTTTCTATCTCTCGATCAATGACCCGTCTGTGTCGGATACCATGGCGTTGCCCGCTAGCGTGACCGTCGATGCGGTTAACGGGCAGGCCGTGTTGGGGGTGTGGGCTTAAGCCCGCGCATGACTCTCTCGCTCGCTTGGGAGCCGATAGGCAGGCTGCTCGACGAGGGCGTCGAGGAACTGCTGTTCAAGCACTGGCAGGAAGTGGCGATGGACCGCGAGCGCATCCCCCTCGACCCGGATTGGGATCGCGCCCGCCAGCTTGAGCGCGACAAGATACTCTGGACCGCCGCGCTGCGCAGGGACGGCAGGCTGATCGGTTACAACTCTATGTGCGTCCACCCGCACATCCACTACCGTTCGACGCTGCACGCGGTGAACGATGTCATCTACGTCGACCCGGAACAGCGCGGTACAGCGGGCGTGCGACTGGTCAAGGGCACCGAGGCGCTGCTCAAGCCGATGGGCGTCGTGAAGGTCATATACCACACGAAACTGGCCCCGATCGGCGGCAAGCACACCGTAGGTGACTTGCTCTCTGTCTTGGGCTACAAGCACTTCGAGAACCTTTACTGCAAACTTCTGTGAGGCAAAGATGGGCGGATCGTCGGCACCAATGGCATACACCCCGGCCAACCAGGCCGGCGCCGATGCGTCTTACACCTCGACGCTGAACAACCTCACGGCTGGCAACCAAGGCACCTACGACACCGCCAATACCGGGTTCAACAACACCTACAACGCGGTGGCGAACAACCCTTATGCCGCGCCAGCGCAGACTGGCGTCAACGCCGCTTCCGCTGCGGGCTACGGTGCGGGCCAGACGAGCATGAACAACGCCTCGACGCTGAACGGCATGGCCCCGTCGATCATCGCCAGCGGCTTCGATCCGACCTCCGCGATGTACAACAACCAGCTCAAGAGCGCGCAGGACGCGCAGTCGATCGCCTCGTCGCAGGCGGGAGTGGCCGGATCGCCATTCGCCGCCGGGATGCAGGGCGACGCCACGGCGAACTTCAACACGAACTGGCAGGCGGG
>JGI24890J29729_1000405_pt1 | contig 28236 bp, 24 predicted proteins | sample FreactcultureFD7_FD_29729 | JGI IMG/M metagenome (IMG submission 29729)
GAAGCCAGAACGGCCAACACCCTCAATAATATAGGAATCATTTATGACGAACGTGGTGAGCCTGAGAAATCATTAAAGTACTACTTCCGTGCCCGTGAAATCTATGAACGGCTAGGCGATCAATCCAAAATCGCCATGGTCATTAGTAATATCGGTATTGTGCTCAAGAGTCAGAAAGAATACAAGAAGGTTATTCGTTATTATCATGAAGCCAATACGATCTATAAAAAACTGAACAATGAGTTTGGAATAGCAGCGTGTCACGCGAATTTGGGCTCTGTGTATTTTTATCTTCCCAATTACGATAGTTGCCTTTACTATTCTCTTTTAGCCTCTAAGGAATTTGAAAAGCAACACATAAAACAATTTCTTCCGTCTACATTCTGTAATGCCGGCATGGCGTATGAAAGGCTGGGTAAGCCGCGGCAGGCGAAGGAATATCTTTTAAAAGCGGAAGCTCTCTACAAAGAATACGATAACAAAAAAGATTTGTCACTTGTATGGATATACCTTGCTAAGATCTATCATCAGGAAGGCGAAGACGAAAAAGCAATTGAAACGGCACAACATGCTATCGACGTCGCGGAAAAAATACATGCTCGTGAGGAATTAATGAACGCCAGAAAACAACTGGCCGAATTGAAAGCTTCCGGAAGAGATTTTAAAGGCGCTTACGCGGAGTATCAGTTATTTGCGCTGGAAAAGGACTCATTATTTCAGGAAGAGAAGACCAACGCTATCGCGGAACTGCAAACACGATATGAAACTGGTAAGAAAGAAATTGAAATACAATTATTGACACAGGAGAACGAGACAAAAGACTATCGCCTGCAACGCAACGAGATTCTTATTCTCTCTTTGATCGGTGGCGTCATTTCATTAATGGTATTGGGATATTTATGGAGAGCCCGGGTGTTGCTAAAGCAAAAGGCAGCATTAGAATCGACAAAAGTCGAATTAAAAGAATTACAATTGAGGGCTGTTATTGCTTCGCAAGAAGATGAACGGAAACGATTCGCGGCAGACCTTCACGATGGTATGGGCCAAATGATCTCGGCCTTGCGGATGAATTTATCAAAGGATACACTCGAAAGATCTTCACTCGACCAGGCCATAGAAATTTTGCACGACATGAATGGCGAGATTCGTGATATTGCGTTTAATCTGATGCCGCAAGTACTCATGAATAATGGCTTGCCAGAGGCATTGAATGAATTTGCCAATCGTTTGAACAGCACAGGCAAAATTCATCTTTCGGTACAGGCATACAATCTTTCTGATCAGTTGCCTGTTCAGCAGAAAATTGCGTTATACCGTATTTGTCAGGAGTGGATCAATAATATTTTGAAATACGCCAAGAGCACGGTAATAGGTCTTCAACTTGTGCAACATGATGATGAGCTGATCATTACGATAGAGGACAATGGTCACGGTTTTGATCCGGATATTCTTCTCCGAAGTAGTGGTAACGGATGGAAAAATATAAATTCCCGTCTCGACCTGATCAACGGTTCTATTGAAATAGACTCTCATCCGGAGCGAGAGGGTACTACGCTTGTTATCACCGTGCCAACAACCAAGCAAAGCACAGATTGATCCGTACCAGCACGGATTGTAAAATGCCCGCTTGACGGTATTTTACGAATGAAGAAGCCGATCTAGTTTTAGAAAAAAGTGACCCGTGGAGTACTTCTTTCAAAACTCGATCCTGGATAGCATGACGACTATAACATTGCGTCATTATGCAATGAGTATCAGAAAAGGTCTGTCAGAGGAATTAGTTTTCTATTCCAGCATTGCGAAAGTCAGGCTCTCCTGGTTATCGAAAGATGTTTTTAGGATTTCTTTGTACACGGATGAAGGGGTGACGATTATGATTACTAACAAAGTGTATGTTGCAGAGCAAGCACGCTATCAGCTTAACGCTTACACAGTTTTTGTAAAAGCGCTACATTATCATTTGAAGCATAAAAGCTGTGCCATATTTCTGATAAGACATTCAATAAACAAAGCGCTGCCCGTGTATGTTCTTCCATTCTTTTTTTTGATCATCCCTTCTTTCTGCCTTTATTATTTCGGATTAACCTTGTTGAATCCGTATTTTCAGATTGTCCTGCTTGTTCTGGTATTCGCCATAACAATCGACTGGATTAACAAAAGAACCGTCACAAAATACGATCCGGCCAATATACCTATGCACTTTCTGCCTTGATAACTGGTGAGAATTGCTTTGAAGAACTATTTTTATCCTTTATGAACGGAAAAAGGATTAGAATACTGCTCGTGGACGATCATCGGATTGTACTGGATGGCTTGGTGTCGTTACTCGAAAATGATCCGGGCTTTGTGGTCATAGGAGCTTTGTCGTCCGGAGAGGAGGCAATGGAATTTCTGAAGAAGGACCAGCCTGACATCGTGCTGACCGATTATAATTTGCCGGGCATTTCGGGGCTTGAACTTACGAAGATCATCCGGAAAAATTATCCCGCGACAAAAGTCGTAGCGTTAAGCATGCATGACGAAGCCCACATTGTAAAAAACATTTTAAAAGAAGGCGTTGATGGATATTTATTGAAGAACATTCAACAATTCGAATTAAAAAACGCCCTTAAACAGGTGATGATGGGCATGCCATACGTAAGTCCTGAAATAACAAAGCTAATGATGCAGGGACTTACCACAGGTGAGCCCGGTTTATTAACGGAACGTGAAAAGGATGTGGTCCGGCTTATTGCAAAGGAATTCTCCAATAAACAGATTGCCGAAAAACTTTTCATAAGTGAACGTACTGTAGAGACACATCGAAAAAATATTTTCAGGAAGACCAACACGAGTTCCATCGTGGGTCTCGTCAAATTTGCTATGGAACATCAATTGATGTAATACAAAACAAGAAACGCTGACCTGATTTTAAAGCGATCCTATCCGTACTGGTACGGATAGGAAATTACCCGCTAAACGGTATGGTGTTACTGTGCGCCTTGCGGCAACTTTGATGCACATTAACCTTTACCAAAAAATGAATAAAATAATAGCTGTTTTCAGTGCCGTGTTTTGCGGACTTGTCATGCAGGTGTCAGCTCAAAAGCTTGCGCTTGAAAGGACGTACGAGATCACGGGCAAATCTAAACGTGGTTATCTGGATGAAGTCATCTATGATGATGCATCCAAGACGACACAACTTTCTTTTGTTACACGCGAGACGACCAACCTCACAGGTTCAAAATCTAAAGTAAAGTATCAGCAGTACTTCTTTGACAAAGATTTCAATTTCCTTAAGATGGATGAGAAGATCGATGTCTATCAAAATAAACGCTACAGAGGAGATACCTATACCGTCGACGGAGTTTCTGTTGAGAATAACATGGTAGGCACGTTTGTGCTTCGGAAAAAGCAAATCATCTACACGTGGGATTGGTTTTTCGGAGGATATCGCAAAAAAATAAAATTGTTAGACAAGGTTAAGCCCAAAGACGACGCGGGAAATAAATATACACTTCTGCGTAAATTCGAAAACGACGAGACGGGCGATGTAATTGCGCTGGTACGCGCAAAAGGAAAAAACACAAACCCCAATGAATATGTTTTTCTAAGAATTGATAATAATCTTGTCTTTGACATAACGGATAAGGCAACGTTCGATGATCCACAAGTCATTGCCGGTGCCATGTTGATTCCAAGTATTAGCCAGGAGGATGAAGATGACAGCGGTTTGGATGAGGAAGAGCCCGGAGATGATGCGCCGGACGGAGCGGATGACCAGGGCGATCTTTCCACGAGCGATGCCGGATTCGTCTTTGCACCTGGTGCAAAAGGAAAAAAGGGCAATGCCGATGCACATGATTACACGTTCTGGCGTGTAAATGCTGCTGGTAAAATAATTGAAAAGGTTGCCATCAAAACAGCCGCCAGCGTCTGGAATATTAATCAGATGGTTACCACGGGAAAGAGCATCTATATTATGGGCCCGGCGAATGAAGGAAAATTTTATGATCAGGTAATAGGTGCCCCGGTTCTCGGTATGGCTCCTGATCTGGAGAACATGAAGTGGAAATTGTTTCAATTGTGCAGAGTAACCGGTGGTGCTTCAGAGTATGTAACTGTTACTGACTTGGATGAGTTTGAAAGTAAACTCCAGGCACCGCCTTCACAGAAAAAAACTCCTTCGTATAAAGGAAAAAGATTTCACTTCACGGCGGCCGATGCGTACCACGACGGATCTATTCTAATTTGCGGGCAAAATTATGAATGGGTAACTAAAAGCAAAGTGCGAAGAAAATCTTACAGGGATGTAGTGATGTTCTATTTTGATAACGGGGGAAAGCTGAAAGGTCAATACGGTGTGCGGAGAGAAGAAAATAATAAATACGCCAAACTTGTGCCTGCTGGCCAGAAAATCAACACCGGAAAATCAGCTGTTTACTGGACCATATTTGAAATGGATGGCATTCGCGAAGAACGTGAGGGAAAATACAGGGTTACAAAAGCTCTGATCTATCCAAGTGTGGCGCGTATCGATGCGGCTACGGGTGCCATTGGCGACTTTGTTCAGTTTGGCATCGTGAATGAGAAACCGAAATATTACCTGCACAATCGCATGCCCATTCTTCCGATGTCAGAAGAAAATGCCATTGTCTATCTGGGAGTCGACAAACCCGGCTGCACCCTTTGGTTTGGAAAAGTAATTTTGGAATGATGTTGATATAGTTGGCGCTAATCACGACGTTTCCATCCAGGTAACTTGAAAAAGTTACCTGGATTTTATTTTTCAAAAAGTGTTTTCAGTATGCTTTCTGGCTCCAGGTTGTCAAAGTCATGAATGATCAGGTCGGTTAGCGCCAACTCTTCAGCGGTATGCGTTGTGGTGATGCCAACAACTTTACATCCGGCACTTTTCCCGGCCTGCACTCCAGAAACGGAATCTTCAAACACCACACATCTGTTCGTTGGATATCCTAACGAGGCGGCCGCTTTACGATAGATCTCCGGATCAGGTTTTCCATTGGTAACGAACGTCTCATCCAGAATAGATTGAAAATATTTTTCGGTGCCGGTATGCGTTAAAGTGAAATCGACATTGGCTCGTTGTGCCGAAGTACCAATGGCACACGGTATATTTTGCAACAGGGTTTTTTCCAGAAACGGAAGGAGACCTTTTACGGGCATGATATCGTTGGTATATAACTGCCGGTAAAGCTCCTCTTTCTCATTTGCATACTGTGTGATTTGATCCGGGGAAAGGTTTCCGAAGACATTGGGAATCCAATCTTTATTCGTGCGGCCGTAGATCTTTTTATGGAGGTCCTCTTCCGTCAGGTCATAGCCATAACGCTGGCAAAATTGTTTGAGTGCAATTTTATGAAATGGATTACTATCGATCATAACGCCATCCATGTCAAATAAAAAAGCGAACGGTGAATTCATATGACAAAAATATTCGGGACAAAGATGCGTATCGATCAATAAACCACTATCCTTTTGGAATACGATTTTTTATTGAAACCAAAACGAAGTATATAAACACCTGATGCCAAGGTTGACATTTTGAATGCGTATAGCTGATTTCCCTGTAATAGAACAGGCTCGCCGAGTGACTGGCCAAGAGCCGAAAACATTTGCACGCTGGCGAGTCGGTCGACTTTTATCTGTAACGTTTCGGATTGCAAAACAGGAATAGGGTACACTTCAATGGAAGGTTCTTCTGGCAAAAACTCGCCGTTGTCGTTACGAAGTAACTGCACGCCACCCAAAATATTTCCGACAACAATGGCGGGTTTGTCCTTGTTAAAAAGATTGGTTACAGTCGGCCATACACGCCCGCCCAGATTATGTGCTTCATAACCTTTGTTGATCGGATTGAATACAATATCGGAAATCTCTCCTGAAAGATCCGTTGCATTTCTAAAATCACTGATGATCTTTAATGATCCGGTTTGATCACTGTATATAAAATCGGTTTTACCATCTGCATTGAGATCCGCGATAACGCAGGAAGGATTTTGTCTGATAACACTGGTCGTCAGACCAAGAAAACCGGCATTCTGTAAAATGAAGTTTAAGGATCCGGAGTTTTGCCAATACTCCATGGCGCCCGTACTCCGCCCGACTAAAAGGTCAGGCTTGCCATCGAAATTCACATCGTTTACGTAGACGTTTTCCGAAGAGACAATCTGAAAGTTTACATCGACCGGAAATTGATCGGAGAAATCGAAGGCCGAACCGTTGTTATTGGGAATATAATAAAGTTTTGTCAAGCCTGCCAGCAGATCCGTTGCGGTAAATATTAAATCAATTTTATTGTCGCCATTCATATCGGCGAACTGAATTTTTGTATTGTAAAAATTGAATGCGGAAAAATTGATATAATTATTTGTCTTCAATTTAAACGCCGGCAGATCGGCTGTCCCTGTATTTTCATATAAGGAAATAGCGGAACCCAATGCATAAGTATAATCTTCACTGATGAACATGTCCTGATCGCCATCGCCATCGTAATCGGCAAAAGCGGCAATAGAATTATCGCCTATGTCGATCATGTTTTCCTGAAGAAGATTGGGTTTGACAAAGGTGAAGGTAGGGGCCTGGGGTGTTCCCGTATTTTTATAGAGCCAGTTGGAAGCGCTGAGATCGGAATTGAAATAAGTTTTGGCATAGATATTTGGCGTTGCAATCAGTTCTTTGATTCCGTCAAAGTCTATGTCTTCATAATAAACAGCTGGATAGATGTAAAAATTGATCGGGAAAGAGGCCGGAAAACTCTCGTGTGAATGGATCACGGGGTTAGCCGTGGTACCCTGATTTCTGAGCAGATAGATTTGCGTGCAGGTTGCTTCTGAAAACAGGAGATCCAGATCATTGTCACCGTCGATATCAATAGCAAGAATACTTTTTCCGCCGGCATGCTGTACGCGGCCACCCGTTGGTGAGGGGCAGGCCGCGCTGTCAAAAGCAAACTGTCCGCACAAGCATTCCGTAAACTTTCCCCACATCTGAGTTTCGCGTTCAAAAACAAGCGAGTCGCAGGAGCCATAACGTTCCTTGCTGAAGTTCTGGTGGTATTCTGCGGTCCCATTGCCAACAAATCGCATACACATAATATCGAGATCGCCATCACCGTCTACATCGCTGATCGATGGAAGATCGTCGTATTGAAGCTGCAAATTGATCAGGCTGGTAAAGCCCTTTGTCAGCAGTACCGGGCTTTTTGGTTCTGTTGCACTTACGTAAAAGAAATACTTCTGCCATGACAAAGTCCCTCCAGGTGGCGTAACATTCGTATAGACTTTCATGCCTAAAATATCGCCTGTAAACAGATCCTTCTTTCCGTCACAATTATAATCCCGTAATAAGATCCAGTTTGTTACATCATCCGGGAAAAGACTTTCATACTCCGGTGCATATTGGTACTGATTGTTTACGTTGATATAGGTTATGACTTTGTTGGCCATCCGATCGAAAAGCACCAGGTCCATTTTCGCATCATCGTTCAGATCAAGCGTATTATATTGAGCTGCATTAATAAATACCGCCCGCCCAGGGCATCGATAATGTGTTGCCGTCCTCATCACTTACCGGAATACTTTGATCCAATACGTAGGTGAGATNGTGCTCGCGCGGCAAGAGGAAGAAGTAGCATTATAAAAAAAACTGCCCGCACGATCAAATTTTTTTGTTTATATAACGTTCGCCAACGTTTGGCTGTTATCTTGCTTGCAAGATAAGTTTAATCATTTTAAAGAATAGATGGAACTTGAAAAGTTATACGGAAAATATCTTGAATCAGGCACGGTTTCAACCGATACGCGGAAAATTACCGCTGGTTCCATTTTCTTTGCGCTAAAAGGTGAGACTTTTAATGCAAATGAATTTGCACAACAGGCATTGGACAAAGGTGCCAGCTATGCTGTTGTCGACGAAAAAGAATATGCATTAAACGAACGTTACCTGCTGGTTGATACTGTATTGGAAACGCTGCAAAAGCTCGCCCGCTTTCATAGAGATCAGTTTAAAATACCTTTTATCGGCCTCACAGGTTCGAACGGCAAGACCACAAGTAAGGAATTAATAAAGGCTGTTCTTAGTAAAAAATATAAAACCCATGCTACAAAGGGCAATTTGAATAATCATATCGGTGTACCGCTGACTATTTTAGCCATGGATAGATCCGTTGAAATAGCGGTGATCGAAATGGGCGCCAACCATGTTGGTGAAATAGCTGATTTGTGCGCTATTGCCAACCCAACACACGGCCTTATAACGAATATTGGTAAAGCGCATATCGGCACGTTCGGCGGATTTGAAAATATCATTCGCGCGAAATCAGAATTGTACCAACACCTGATTTCAAACGACGGGCAGGTCTTTATTAATTCAAAGGATCCCATCTTAAGCAACATGGCAAAGCGTTTTAAAAGCCCGTTGCTTTATCCTGCTGAAGGCAATTACTATCGTGCGGACTTGCTAAGTGCTGACCCCAATGTAAGGATCAAGACGGAGGATGGCGAAGAAGTTCAGACTCATCTTATCGGTTCCTATAATTTCGATAACATTGCCGCCGCCTTGTGCCTTGGTAAATTTTTTGGTGTGCCATCTGCAGATGCCAACAACGGTATTGCCGGTTACGTGCCGGGTAATATGCGCTCTCAGGTCGTTACAAAAGGTAGTAATACAATTATTTTAGACGCCTACAATGCCAACCCCAGCTCGATGCAAGCGGCTATTGAAAATCTTGCCGCCATGAAAGCGCAACATAAAGTTCTTATTCTCGGCGACATGTTCGAATTGGAAGATGAAGCGGATAAAGAACACAGAATTCTTGGTCGACTTATTGCAGACAAAAAATTCTCGGATGTGTATTTGTGTGGTAATCTTATCAGTGTCGCTAAAGACGAGTGTCCAACAGCAAGATATTTTCGCAACAAAGAAGAACTGATCGAGGCGATAAAAGCAGATCCCATCAACAATGCTACCATCCTGATCAAGGCCTCGCGTGGAATCGGCCTGGAAACCATTCTTGATTTTTTATAGTTACCCTGACCAGACTGCCGTGATGAAATAATATAATTTGAAACAAAATACTCACACTAAAACTTTAACACTTCGCTTCAACACCCCAACACTTAAGCAAATGGATTTCAACCTCATCTTTAAATTTCTGAAAGATATTGCCAGGCATAATGATCGTACCTGGTTTGAGAAACATAAACCGACATACCTTACGTGTAAACAAAGCTATGAGGACTTTGTAGCCGAGTTGCTGAAAGAGTTTATTAAATTCGATGAAGGTCTTGCAGGGTTAAACCCTAAAAAATTGCCATTGAGGATTTATCGTGACGTGCGTTTTAGTAAAGACAAACGTCCATACAAAACGAATATGGGTGCGGGGTTTTCCCCAAACGGCAAGATGGAGCAGGAACCAGGATACTACCTCCACATTGAGCCTGGCAATAAAAGTATGATTGCCGGTGGATTGTATATGCCGGATGCAGCAAACCTGGCTAAGATCAGACAGGAAATAGATTACAATTCGGCTACACTAAAAAAAATTGTTAACAATAAGAAATTCAAAACTAATTTCGATGGCTTCAGCGAATCGGATAAATTAAAGACCATGCCACGAGGTTATCCGAAAGATCACCCGGATATTGAGCTGCTTAAATTGAAAAGCTTTGTGGTGGTCCATTATTTCTCCGACAAAGAAGTACTTGACAAAAAAATTCTGAAAAACGTCGCGGCCGTTGCCAAAACCATAAAACCGCTGAACGATTTTCTTAAGGAAGCGATTTCGTAATTACACAAGTTATAAATGATGCAAGAGTAAAAGTTATAGAAGACTATTTACTATCTTTACAGCAGTATGTTCTTTGCTTCTTAAACATCATAGCCGTTGCAAGGTTTCCCTTCGTTGGGAATTAATAAGGAACCGTGTGAAAATCACGGGCTGTCGCGCAACTGTAATTCCTTCCCGATTTTAATCGGGATCAGTTTTTGTCTTCAATACCATTGTCCCGGCAAGGCCGGGGTGAGAAGGTGACAAAAATAGGGAAAGCCAGGAGACTTGCCTTTCAACGTAATGACGTGCTTTCGCGATCTGAAGCATCGGTCTGGCCCTGAATGAATCATACACTATTTTCGATAACATGTGTGATCTGCATTCCGTCTTCCCGTAATTCTTCTTATTGTATAAGCATCCGTTAAGCTGTTAAAAGCATGCTGTCTACTTATTATTAACTAAACAGACAACATTATGCTTACACACAATCTCGGCTACCCGCGCATTGGTAGCCACCGTGAATTGAAAAAGGCCTCCGAACAATACTGGTTGGGCCAAACCACTCACAGAAATTTACTTCAGGTGGGAAAGAATCTGAGACAGGAAAACTGGCTGTTGCAAAAAAATGCCGGACTTGCTCTGATTCCTTCGAATGATTTTTCTTTTTATGATCAGGTGCTTGATATGTCACTAACCGTCGGCGCTATTCCGGAGCGTTACCATGAAGTGATCCTGAACAAAAGCAACACAGAGTTGGATCTCTATTTTGCGATGGCACGTGGCTATCAAAAAAATGAGCTTGACATAACGGCTATGGAGATGACAAAATGGTTTGATACGAACTATCACTACATTGTACCGGAGTTTTACAAGGATCAAAAGTTCAAGCTCTTTTCGACCAAGATCATCGACGAATTTTACGAGGCCAGACAACTCGGCATTACCACTAAACCCGTTTTGCTAGGGCCCGTTTCGTATCTGATGTTAGGAAAGGAAAAGGAAGAAGGCTTCGATCGCGTTGATCTGGTAAAGAATCTGCTTCCTGTCTATTTAGAGATTCTGAAAAAGCTGGATGCTCTGAACATGACCTGGGTTCAATTTGATGAACCTTTCCTGGCACTGGACCTTACCGAAAAAGAGAAGCGGGCATTCACGTTTGTTTATTCGGAAATCAGAAAAGAATTCCCAGCGCTCAGAACGATTCTTACTACCTATTTCGAAGGCCTTCGGGATAATGTGATATTGGCGGCTTCCCTGCCGGTGTGCGCTTTGCATATCGATCTCGTTCGCGCACCGGAACAGTTCGATGACGTACTAAATGCCCTTCCGGAAAAGACATCACTCTCTCTCGGCATAATCGATGGAAGAAATATCTGGAAAAATAATTTTACAAAATCACTGTCCTTCATTGAGAAAGCTATAGCCCGCCTGGGCGCAAACCGCGTAATGATCGGACCGTCTTGTTCATTGCTTCACACACCGTGTGATCTTGATCTGGAAACAAATGACGAATCACTCTTGCCGGAGATCAAAAACTGGATGGCGTTCGCCAAACAAAAGTTAAACGAAATAACAACACTCAATCTTCTGGCAACACCTGAAACAAAAGAAAAAGCTAAGATACTACTGGAGGAAAATGTCAAGGCTATTGAAAGCAGGCGGACATCTTTACGTATCCATCACGATAACGTAAAGAAGCGTGTGGCCGCCATTTCTGACCACGATGACAAGCGTAGCAGTCCGTTTGCAATCAGGAGGAAAAAGCAGGCGGAGGCTTTGAAGCTGCCCCTTTTTCCAACAACTACAATCGGCTCATTTCCACAAACAACAGCGGTACGCTCCTGGCGGGCACGCCTTAAAAAAGGAGAGCTTACACAGATACAATATAATCAGTTGATTAAGGAAGAAACTGAGAAAGCAGTGCGCTGGCAGGAAAGCATCGGCCTCGACGTGCTGGTACACGGGGAATTTGAGCGTAATGACATGGTGGAATATTTTGGCGAACAGCTCCAGGGTTATGTATTCTCCAAAAACGGATGGGTTCAAAGTTATGGTTCGCGTTGTGTGAAACCACCGATCATTTTCGGCGACGTATCAAGGCCTAATGCCATGACGGTTTCATGGTCATCCTTTGCGCAGTCCCTTACCAAAAAACATATGAAGGGAATGCTAACAGGGCCTGTGACAATTCTGCAATGGTCTTTTGTGCGCGATGATCAGCCAAGGTCCACCACTACTTTTCAAATCGCACTTGCTATACGCGACGAGGTTTGCGACCTGGAGAAAGCAGGGATTCAAATTATACAGATTGATGAACCTGCTATTCGCGAAGGCTTGCCACTTCGAAAGGCAGACTGGCAGCAGTATCTTCAATGGGCTGTTAAAGCATTCCGTATTTCGGCCAGCGGCGTAAAAGATGAAACACAAATCCATACACATATGTGTTATTCTGAATTTAACGACATTATCCAGAACATTGCCGCTATGGATGCCGATGTCATTACGATCGAGTGCTCCCGTTCACAGATGGAATTACTGGATGCCTTTGCTGATTTTAATTATCCGAATGAAATCGGACCAGGAGTCTATGACATTCATTCGCCACGTATTCCGTCACGGGAAGAGATGATACACTTGCTGCACAAAGCGAGAGCCGTAATTCCGGCTGAACAACTTTGGGTGAATCCTGATTGTGGGCTAAAAACCCGCCATTGGGATGAAACAAAGAAAGCGCTGATTGAAATGGTAGCGGCTGCACAGGAAATGCGTCTGCCGGTAACAGTTTAGTTATCCAGATCCAGACTATATACCTCACTGGAGGGGGAGACTTGAAGTCTTCTCCTTCGGAGGTTTTTTGGAATGAGGCGTAATCTTTAAAACGATGATCAAACACGAAGAAAAATTTTGTCCCCGCTGTAAAATGATCTTTGAATGCAAAGTCGGATCAATTTCGTTATGTCAATGTACGGGTGTTAAATTAAATGACGCTGAAAGAAAGTATGTACAAGAGTGTTTTACGGATTGCCTTTGCGCAAGCTGTTTGAAAGAGGTGAGGAGAGAATTCAATGTACAGCAATTCAAAAATAAAGTCAAAAAGCTTATGGGTATACGGTAACAGCTTGCCACAGAACATCTTTGCTCCGGTAAAAGGGTTTTCGTTATCTTTGTCATTCAAGATTTGACTATGATCATTCACGCAACCTTCGAAGACTTCTTATTATTTCTATATGTTCATATTTCACGCGCTGATAGCAATTATGATCCTACGGAAATGGCTGTCATACAGGAGAAGATGAACGGCCTGTATCCCAACAAAGTAGATTTCGATAAGAAGCTTTATCTAACCTTGCGGGAGTACAAGGATTTTGATAAAAGTAAATTGAACGAACTTTTTGTGGACACGATAAAGCATTTCAAAGTCGGAAAAGATAAAGACAAGATATTAAATGATCTAGCCGATATTATAAAGGCCGATGGACAGGTTCAAACTGCAGAAACAAATGCATTGGAATCGTTGAAGAAAACGATCGATGCTTATTTTTAATCGGAAGACTCACTAAGACTATCTGTCAGGATATAAATTTTTGCGATACTTTTTTCATATTGGCTATAATGGATTTAACTACCGGGGCTGGCAACGGCAAGCTGCTGGCGTAAGTGTGCAGCAGGTATTGGAAACATCGCTTAGTCGAATTTTAAAAACGCCTACATCGGTCATGGGATGCGGGCGAACAGATGCTCAGGTACACGCCAGTCAGTTTTTTTTTCATACTGATATTCAATACCCGTGGGATTTCGATCTGCTGTTTCGTCTGAATAAAAATTTGCCTTCTGACATAGCGGTCTTTGAAATTATACCCGTTGAAGAAAATCAACATGCAAGGTTCGACGCCACGGCAAGAACATATGATTATTTCATACATACCTATAAAGATCCATTCTTAAGCGGGTTGAGCGCTTTGTATCTGGAGAAAAACCTCGACCTGGAGAGCATGAAAGATGCGACGTGCCTCCTTCCGAAATACAACGACTACCGGCCATTGTGTAAAACACCGGCCAATTACAAGCACACAATTTGCCATGTTACCTCGGCATCCTTGTCGATAGATGCAAAAGGCGACAAACTCAGATTTCAAATTTCGGCCAATAGATTTTTAGGAAGAATGATCCGGATCATTGTCGGAAAATTATTGGAGATCGGCAGAAAAGAGCTTAGCGTAGATGAATTTGAGCATTATCTCATCACCAAAGAAACACCTAAAACGATCGAGCCAGCCTATCCGCAGGGCCTCTACCTGTCAAAGGTAACCTATCCCTATTTGGATATTCCACCTCGAAATGAATTCAGTCTTTTTCGAAACAATATTGATGCCTGGGAGTTTGTGTAACGTTCCGGTAGCAATGACATGAATTAATTCTTTTTTAGCCGTATTTTTAATCCTGTAAAAGTTTGCGCTATGCGTTGGTTAATTTTTATTTTTTCGTCTCTGTTACTTGTGCAGTGCTCACGGCATGAGAAAAAATCAGGCGCGTTGGTTTTTCAAAGTGATTTTGGTTTGAAGGATGGGGCCGTATCAGCCATGAAGGGTGTGGCTTTCGAAGTTTCGCCCCGATTGAAAATGTATGACCTTACCCATGAGATCCCGGCCTATAATATTTGGGAAGCCAGTTATCGTTTATATCAGACTGCACCCTATTGGCCAGCCGGAACAGTGTTTGTATCGGTAGTAGATCCGGGCGTGGGCTCGTCGCGTAAATCAGTAGTATTGCATACAAAGTCAGATCATTTTTTTGTTACACCGGATAACGGAACATTAACGCTGATAGCGGAGCAATTGGGAATTGAGGAGGTGCGCGAGATCGACGAAGCGAAAAACAGAAGAAAAAATTCCGGGGAGTCTTATACATTTCATGGACGCGATGTTTACGCCTATACAGGAGCCAGACTTGCGGCCGGTGTAATCAGATTTGAAGAAGTCGGGCCTGTTCTGCCTGCTGAGATTGTAAAAATATCCTACCAAAAACCTGCTTATGATAGGGGAGAAATAAAAGGTAACATTCCGGTACTGGATATACAATATGGAAATATCTGGACCAACATCGATCAGGAGACATTTAAAAAGCTGGCAACAAAAATCGATGAGAACCTTCACATAAAAATCTTTCATAAAGATTCGCTGGTCTTTGAAGAAAATGTACCCTATGTTAAAACTTTTTCAGGGGTGCCAATCGATCACGATATGGCTTATCTGAACAGCCTGTTGTGCTTTTCATTGGGAACGAATCAGAACAATTTTTCGATAAAACACCGTATACAAAGTGGGCCTGACTGGAGCGTAACGATTAGAAAATCCAATTGATCCGGGCCTACTATGTCAAACACTGATACACCGTTGGTTTCCTGCATTTGTATTTCTGGTAACATGGTCGGGTTGCTTCAACGGTCCATTGATTGTTTTATTCATCAAACATATCCTACTAAAGAACTGATCATAGCCTATAGTTCAGATAATCGTGAAACGGCATTCTTTTTAAGGGATATAAAAGATCAGCGGATTATTTTTCTGGAGATTCCGGTGGAGGATGGCCTCACACTGGGAGAAAAAAGAAATCTAGCCATCGAAAAAAGCAATGGATTTTATTTTTGTGTTTGGGATGATGATGACTGGTACAATAACTTCAGGATTGAATTTCAGGTGCAAAGCCTGCGGAATACGGTTTTTAAAAGTTCAGTGCTTGAAAGAGTACTGGTGTATGACTCGTTGCACGAAGAGGCATACCTTTCCGGCACACGATGGGCCTGGGAGCAAACACTTCTCTGTGAAAAATCGGTTATGAAAAATCCTGCGTTGCGATATGCATCGCTTGAAAAAGGAGAAGATTCCATTTTGATATTTAATCTGCGCGAGCATGAACTCTTGAACTCCGTGATGAATTCAAAATTATATATTTATGTTTATCACGGAAAAAACACCTGGCACAGAGAACACTGGGAGCAAAACATTCTGGCATTTGGATCAAAGATGTCAGCGGAAAAATCTGAAATGATCGCGCGGATTCTCCATGCGAAGTACTCGCACGAAGAAGCATCGCTGTTGCTCGAAAATATTTTTAAGAATTAGCCTGATCTACAATTTGAGCTTTTTCAATTCGGGTATTCTGTCGAACATCTTGATGGCCTGCATAAAGATCTCGTTCGTCTCATTCATGATCGGATAGAAACCTTCATTGTTCCAGAGCTTGCGTGCTATCTGGGCTTTTACATGAACCTGGAAAAGTTTTTTCTTTTCCTTCAATTCAGTGTAATCGGGTTTAACTTTATTACGGCCACCGACTTTTATAAGATCGTCCAGCATTTTATCGGTTACGAAAAAATCCTTTTGAAAATGTTCGAAGCCTTTTTTTAACAATGCTTCTTTATGCGTTTCGGCATAGTTAAAGGCGTATTCGTTAATGGAAATAGAGGTATATAATTCATTCAGGTAATGGCTGTTCAGTGTTGTATCGAGCGGCACAAAATAATCAGGCATGATGCCGCCGCCCCCGTAAACAGTACGTCCGTTGGCCGTTTTATATTTTAAAGAATCATTAAATTTAATGCTGTCTGCATGAAAGAATTCGCCATGGTTATAACGGCTTATAAGATCGCGCGCGTACTCATCTTCATCATTGTAAGGTTTCTGAATGGACCTTCCGCTGGGTGTATAGTACCGGGAAATCGTAAGGCGTAATTCGGAACCATCGCTCAGATCAAAAGGCGATTGGACCAGGCCTTTGCCGAAACTTCTGCGACCGAGGATCAGCGCACGGTCGTTGTCCTGTAAGGCGCCGGCTAAAATTTCAGACGCCGAAGCGCTGCCCTCATTCACTAAAACAATCAGGTCTCCGGTTTCAAAATCACCTTTAGATGTGGACATAGCGTCGGAGTTGAATTTCTTCTCCTTACCGTTTGTGAATACAATCTTTTTTCCTTCCGAAAGAAAGTCGTCTGCGAGATCGATCGCCATATTCATGTAGCCGCCCGGGTTTCCTTGCAAATCAAGTATTAATTTTTTCATTCCTTCGGCTTTCAGTTTTTTAAGCGCGCTGTGGAATTCTTCGGAAGTAGTTGCTGAAAAACGATTGACTTTTATATACCCTATTTCAGGATTTACCATGTACGATACATCAACCGAGAATTGCGGGATCTTATCCCGGATAATATTGAAGTTGATGGGTTCGCTTTTTCCCTGCCGCGCAATGGCAACTTTGACTTCCGATCCCTTTGGCCCTTTTAACGCACGCATTACATCTGCAGAGGTGATTCCGATGCCGGCTACATTCTTATCGTTAACTTTTATGATCTTATCACCGGATTGAACACCAACAGCTTCAGAGGGACCGCCACTAAGTGCGGAGATCACTACAATCGTATCATGAAAAATGTTGAATTCTACGCCAATGCCATCGAAATTTCCGCGAAGATCTTCGTTTGCTGCAACGCGATCCTTCGCCGAGATATAAGAAGAATGAGGATCCAGCTTATTTAACATATGCTGAATAGCATCATCCACCAGACCGCCGGTATTGACGGTATCAACATAATCATTTTGTATCTCTGTAAGAACTTCACGAAATTTTTGAACGTCCTGTCCAACCTCTCCGGAATTCTTCCGGTTTCCCAAGCTCGTTCCAATAAAGAAACCTGCGGCCAGGCCAATGCACAATACCAGGGGCAACCTGATCTGATATTTTGAATTTTGATTCTCGCTCATATTGCGGTTATGATTTACTCCCTAGTAACGGAGTGCGAAAATAAATGTTAGTTGCGAGAAGTCAACGATTCCCCGCAAATTGAGCGCTTTTATTTGATTCCAGAAAAAAGCAGGCCGCTGAATAGTTCAAAACATTAACTATGCTGTTTGGGCAGCTTTTCCTATCTTTACCTGAATCATGGATAAGGTAGCCCTAAAAGATACGCTGATTTCGGACCTCGTAGATCAAAACTATGTTCATGCTTACGTTCTCTTTTACTTTGGTATCCATTTTTTCAACTACTCGGAGAAAACGCTGGAACAAGTTTGCCGGGAATGTGGATTGAAAGTAGAACAGGTAATAAGGGAGTTGGAATCACCTACGCATTTACAGGAAGCTGACCTTCCGTTACTTTCGTATCCGATCGATCTGATCATCGAGTATCTCAAGCACTCACATTTTTTATTCATCAAACATAAACTTCCTTATATCGCCAGGCTCGTAGAAAATTTCAAAGCCAGCCATGATGATTTCCATTCAATTGAAAAAGATCTGAAAACTGTCTTCCCTCTTTTTGTCGAAGATTTCATCGAGCACATTTATGAGGAGGAGGATACGCTTTTTGTATATATCCAGGCACTGGAGCGTGCAACAAAGACACCTTACAATCATGGCAGACTTTTCTTTCTAATGGAGAAAAACTCTGTGCAGAAATTTGCCATGGAACATGAAGCGCACGATGACGAAATGGAAGGCATCCGGAGAATCACCAAAGATTATAATCTAGGTATGGATGCGCCGCTTCATGTGAAAGTTATTTATAACGAGTTGAAAGCTTTTGAAAAAAGCCTCATCACCCACGCCCGCATTGAAAATGAAATTCTTTTCCCCAAAGCCATGGTGTTGGAGAATAAGGTCAAACAATCTTTCTTCGAAAAAGTAAAATTCAATTAATCAACTTTAAACTTTAAACCTGAAACCCGAAACTTCGTGGGAAGAATTCTGGCAATTGACTACGGTAGAAAGAGAACCGGGGTAGCCGTAACGGATCCGTTGGGGATCATAGCGACTCCATTGGATACAATACCCACCCACGAACTTTTGGCATTTTTAAAATCCTATCAGCAAAAAGAGGCGGTAGATCAATTTGTGGTCGGTATGCCCAAAACATTATTGAATGAAGATTCGGAGACCGCCCCGCTGGTCCGGAAATTTGTGGAGGCGCTAAAAAAAACTTTTCCGGAAAAACCAGTTCACCTGGCAGACGAACGTTTTACCAGCTCCATGGCGATGCAGGCCATGATCGATGGCGGCATGAAGAAAAAAGACCGCCGGCTAAAAGGCAATGTCGATAAAATAAGCGCCACTATAATTCTCCAGTCCTTTATCGATACAGTAAAGCGCTAAAGCAAACCTTTGCATCCTAGGGAACGAAAAATCAGTTTTACGAATACCAATTAACGCTTAACTTTAGGCCATGATTTTTCCTATTGTAGTATACGGCGACCCGGTGCTGCGTCAGCGGGCAAAAGATATTGAAAAAGGCACGGACCTGACGCAGCTTATTTCCGATATGCATGAAACGATGCAGGCTGCGCACGGCATTGGTTTGGCAGCTCCACAGATCGGGAAAAGTATCCGGCTATTTATCGTGGATGGTTCACCACTCGATGAAGAGCCTGATATGGAGAATTTCAAAAAGGCATTCATTAATCCGCAACTACTGGAAGAATTTGATGAGCCCTGGGAATTTGAAGAAGGTTGCCTAAGCATTCCAAGCATTCGCGAAAATATTTCGCGAAAGGCAAAAGTTAAGATTCGTTACTACGATGAGAACTGGAATGCGCACGAAGAGGAGTATGAAGGCATGAAGGCTCGCATCATTCAGCATGAATACGATCACATTGAAGGAAAACTATTTGTCGATTATCTCACGCCTTTGAAAAAGAGATTATTAAAAGGCAAACTAGCCGATATCTCGAAAGGCAAGGTGTATACCGAATACAGGATCATTGCTCCGGTAAAGAAATAGGCAGAGATTTTTGTCGATTAACGTTGCCCATGGAAATTCAATCCCGCCTTCCTGATATCGGTACTTCTATTTTTACCATTATGTCGAAAATGGCATTGGAGCATAATGCCATCAACCTGTCGCAAGGCTTTCCGGATTTTAATATCGATGCGGAAATCATTGCTCTGGTAAATCGCTATATGCGGGAGGGTAATAATCAATATGCAGCGATGCCCGGCGTACCAGCGCTGAGAAATAGTATTGCTGATGTTATTTCAAAAACGTATGGGCGCCGGCCGGATCCCGAGACAGAAATTACTATTACCACTGGCGCAACAGAAGGGATTTTTGCTATTATTTCCGCTTTTGTTGGCTTCGGAGATGAAGTAATTCTTTTTGATCCGGCGTACGACAGTTATGATCCTGCGATCCGGCTGAACGGAGGCATACCCGTGCAGGTCAATTTACGATACCCGGATTTTTCCATTGACTGGGATATTGTTCGTTCAAAGATCACCTCGAAGACAAAAATGATTATGGTGAATACACCGCATAATCCAAGCGGGTCGGTGTTGACTGAAAATGATCTTCGCGAATTGGAAAAGGTTGCCTTAGAACACGACCTTCTGGTGTTGAGTGATGAGGTTTATGAACGATTGATTTTTGACGGTATCGGTCACAACAGCGTTCTTCGTTCCGCAGCATTACGATCTCGAAGTTTGGTTGTATTTTCTTTTGGAAAAACCTTTCATGCCACCGGATGGAAGGTTGGATATGTTGTTGCATCTGAACAGCTAACCCGCGAGGTAAGAAAGACCCATCAGTTTATAACATTTAGTGTCAATACGTCTGTACAATTTGCGTTGGCCGAATACCTCAAAAATGACGATAACTACATTCATCTTGGAAAGTTCTACCAGCAAAAACGCGATTTTTTTCTGGATCAGATCTCCGGCTCTTCTTTTGTGCCACTTCCTTGCCAGGGTTCGTATTTTCAGGTTCTTTCTTTCAGGAATATTTCTAAAAAGACAGACCTGGAAATGGCAGAAGAGCTAACAAAAAAATTTAAAGTCGCCTCCATTCCGGTTTCCGTTTTTTATAAGGACAAGACCGATAACGGATTGCTTCGTTTCTGTTTTGCGAAACGGGAAGAAACACTCGAAAAAGCCGGATCGATCCTCCGGAAAATATAAAAATGCCTTTGTGAGCATATGGAGGCATGTTCCGTTTACAAGTAAATTTTTCCCTAGACATTTTGCCACTCATTTGTTTTCTTTGCATCCAAAAGGGAGGGTAAACAATGCAGGACCTAAAAATCACGCTAATTCAATCAGATTTACATTGGGAGGACGTCGAGGCCAATTTGGCCATGTTCGAAGAAAAAATCTGGCAAATTAGCGGAACCTCTACCGACGTGATCGTATTGCCAGAAATGTTTACCACAGGTTTTACGATGGCGGCCACACGGGTAGCGGAAAACATGAACATGCGCACCACCAAGTGGATGAAGCAGATGGCAGATCAAACAGGTGCGTTGATATTGGGAAGCTTTGCCGCTAAAGTTCATGACCGCCATTATAACAGATTGTTATGGATGGAGCCGGGCGGAAATCATAAGACATACGATAAGCGCCATCTTTTTCGTATGGCGAATGAACAAAAAACATACTCGCAGGGCGAAAGCCTGTTAATCGCTACCTGGAAAGGCTGGAGAATTTGTCCGTTGATCTGTTATGATCTCCGGTTCCCGGTGTGGAGCAGAAATCGCTGGGATGCATCCTCGCGCAAGCTTAATTACGATCTGCTTATTTACGTTGCCAACTGGCCGATGATCAGGATCAATGCGTGGGATACGTTACTGAAGGCCCGTGCGATTGAAAATCTGAGTTATGTAGTCGGCGTTAACCGTGTAGGGATCGATGGAAATGACATTGAATATAACGGACATTCATCCATTATCAGCCCAAAGGGTGACACCGTATTCAGCATAGAGGGTTCAGAAACAGTAAGAACTACGGAGATAAGCGCTAATTCGCTTCACAACTTTCGCGATAAATTCCCTGCCTATCTGGATGCCGACGAATTCAGTATTGAGTTCGAGCAGTTTGAGGAATCGGATCAATGGAAGATCTGATCAGCAATAGGCAAATTGCTTGATCAGCTTTCTGATCAGGTCTTCGTCTTCCTGTTTTTTAAAATTATCCCGGAAGGCGTTTAGAACCTTTTCTGCCATTACATTCTCTCCCGCGAGCAGGGCCAGATGCACTTTATCTTTTGCTTTCAGAAGGTGATTTAAAACCGTAAGCGAACTACCCAGAGGTACCAGAGGGTCATTGGATAACACCAACACAAAAATCTTATCCGCTTCGTTGATCAGCCTCGACACCAACTCCGCTACATAAACATCGGACTGGCTATCCAAATCCGATCCAATAATATCGTCGGCAAGCGAGGAAGCAAACGAAAGAAAGGGTTTACTATAGGCAGCCTCCTTCCAATCGGTAGTAATATTTATCTGAAGAAATAGTCGCATGCTTTCATTAAACTTTATGCTTTCTACTTTCTGCTTTTAGCTTTCTGCTTTTATAGCTTCGCAGTTTGATTGGCTTGGTAGTTTAAATATAGACTTGTTCCATCTTAAAAACCTAATCTGAAAATTTGTTCATAAATGACGAGCGGATCAATGTAAAAATTGTATTTATAAATTCGTTATTCATCCCCGATCATATACTTTTGCACCTTTATTTTCAATACCTGAACCGATCATGGCCAACCGCAAAATCTCCCGGGCATTAATTTCTGTTTTTTATAAGGATAATCTCGAATCCATTGTTCATTTGCTGGGCAAGCGGGGCGTGGAGTTTGTTTCGACAGGAGGCACACAAGAATTTATTGAAAAACTGGGTTATAATGTAACACCGGTCGAGAACCTTACAGGGTATCCTTCCATTTTCGGTGGTCGCGTAAAAACATTGCACCCTGCTATTTTCGGCGGCATTCTGTATCGCCGCGACGATGGCGGAGATGTAAAGCAGGCACAAGAGTTTAAAATAGGACCGTTGGATCTTGTCATTGTTGACCTCTATCCATTTGAAGAAACAGTTGCCAACGGTGGGAGCGAAGACGACATCATCGAAAAGATCGACATCGGTGGCATATCGCTTATCCGCGGAGCTGCCAAAAATTTCAATGACGTACTGATCGTTTCATCGCGCGATCAATACGGTGAATTGCTCGGGCTGCTGCAAAGCAAAAATGGATCAACTGAGCTTCCCGATAGAAAGAGGTTTGCAGCCATGGCATTTGACGTGACGTCGCATTATGATGCTGCTATTTTCAATTACTTCAACCGGGAATTTTCCTTCCCAAGTTTTAAAAAGAGCTTTCAGAAGGGAAGAACATTGCGGTATGGAGAAAACCCTCATCAGAAAGGTATATTCTTCGGCGACCTTGACGGATTGTTTCAGCAGCTTAACGGAAAGGAGCTCTCCTATAACAACCTGGTAGATGTCGATGCTGCCGTAAACCTGATAAAGGAATTTGACGGTGAAACCGCCTTTGTCATTATTAAACATACCAACGCCTGTGGTGTTGCGACGGGTAGCTCAGTGAAGGAAGCCTATCTGAAAGCTTTTCAAGCGGATACCATTTCTGCTTTTGGAGGCGTATTGGTAACAAACAAAACGATCGATCTTGCAGCGGCAGAAGAGATCAACAAACTTTTCTTTGAGATTCTGATCGCTCCCGCGTACGATGATGACGCCCTTGAGTTGTTGAAAGGCAAAAAGAACCGAATGCTCATTCTTCAGAAGAAGCAACTCAATGAGACCCAGCAAAGCAAGACTATTTTAAACGGTGTGATCGAACAAGACCTCGATCGTAAAACCGATTCAAAAGAAGATCTGACCATCGTGACTAAAAGAGCCCCTTCTTCCGAAGACATTGACGCACTGCTTTTCGCCAGTAAGATCTGTAAGCATACAAAATCCAATACCATCATCCTGGCCGTGAAGGGTCAACTGCTGGCAAGCGGTGTTGGACAAACGTCGCGAGTCGACGCACTTAAACAAGCCATTGAGAAAGCACATGCCTTCGGGTTCAAATTGAAGGGAGCTGTCATGGCATCCGATGCTTTCTTCCCCTTTCCGGATTGCGTGGAGATCGCGCACAGAGAAGGTATTCAGGCCGTCATTCAGCCCGGTGGCTCTGTTAAAGATAAGGACTCGATAGCGTTTTGCGACCAGCATAATATGGCCATGGTCTTTACCGGTATCCGGCACTTTAAACATTAAATGGTTTATTCTTACTGTTCGAAGAAACAGTAATTCGTAAGACCTGGAGAAAACAGGTTATACCGGGAAAGAATTTCTATTTGCGAAAAAACTTACATTTTTGAAGTGAAAACCAATATTTTGGTAAATTGAATGTAATTTTAGAATTGGAATCTTTCCCCCGTAAGAACCAGGCCCGTAATTTTTAAACTTTAGTAACACATAAATGGGATTTTTTGATTTCTTCACCAGCGACATTGCAATAGACCTTGGCACCGCTAACACCCTGATTATCTACAAAGACAAAATTGTAGTAGATGAACCCTCCATCATCGCCCTCGATAAAGCCGCCAACAAAGTATTGGCTATCGGGCGTGAAGCCATGCAGATGCATGAGAAAACCCACGATCATATAAAAACAATCCGCCCGTTGAAGGAAGGTGTGATTGCCGACTTCCAGGCTGCGGAAATGATGATCCGTGGATTGATCAAAATGATTGACACCGGCAAGCGCATGTTTCCCCCTTCTTATAGAATGGTGATCTGTATTCCTTCCGGTATTACAGAAGTAGAGAAACGCGCGGTTCGTGACTCGGCAGAACACGCCGGAGCCAAAGAGGTATACATGATCTACGAACCTATTGCCGCCGCGATCGGTACGGGTATTGATATCGAACAACCCATCGGTAATATGATCGTTGATATTGGCGGAGGTACTACAGATATTGCTGTCATTGCCCTATCCGGTATTGTATGCGATCAATCCATCCGTGTAGCCGGCGACACATTCAACAGAGACATCCTGGATTATATGAGACGCCAGCACAATCTTTTGATTGGCGAACGTTCGGCTGAAAGAGTTAAAATAGAAGTGGGCTCAGCATTGACCGAGCTAGATGACGGCCCGGAAGATTATGAAATTCGCGGACGTGATCTAATGACGGGCATTCCGAAAACAATCAAGATATCGTATTCAGAAATAGCTTTTGCGTTGGATAAATCAGTTTCCAAGCTCGAAGAAGCTGTGCTTAAAGCGTTGGAGACATCGCCTCCCGAGTTATCGGCCGATATTTATGAGCGTGGAATTTACCTGACCGGTGGCGGGGCGTTGCTTCGCGGCCTGGATAAACGACTTGCATTAAAAACTAAATTGCCGATACATGTGGCCGATGATCCGCTTCGGGCAGTGGTACGGGGTACGGGCGTTGCGCTGAAGAATCTTCACCAGTTCCGGGCGGTGTTGATGACATAATGCATGGAGCGGCTACTTTACTTCATTTACCGATACCGCGCTTTTTTTACATTCCTGTTACTAGAATTGTTTTGTGCCTGGCTGATCGTTCAGAACAATCAGTACCAGGGTGCAGCATTCTTCAATTCATCCAATGGTATGGTGGCCGGCTTAAATTCATTCTCTCAGGATGTACGGGAGTATTTTTCCCTTCGTGAAACGAACCGGCTTTTGGCAGAAGAAAATGTGCAGTTGCGGAATGTTCTGGAGAAAAGGAATGAAGTCCTGAATATTTCGGGGACCAATCATATTACCGATACCACGATCACATCGAGGTTTGAATTTATCAGCGCCAAAGTAGTCAACAACTCCGTAGACAGATTTACTAATTTTATTACGATCAATAAAGGTGAAGATGACGGCATCGTTCCGGGGATGGCGGTTATCAGCCCTTCGGGTATTGTCGGAAAAGTAAAGACGGTATCCACACATTATGGTGTAGTTACATCTCTCCTTAACATTGATGTGATGGTCTCTGCTATCCTGAAACGGACGGGTAATTTTGGCACAGTTCAGTGGGACGGCCGTGACCAGGAGGAAGTGAAATTAAACTTTGTTCCCCGCCACGTAAAACCGGTCAAGGGCGATACCATCGTAACATCGGGATACAATGCTGTTTTTCCGGAAGGCATTATGATCGGAACAATTGCAGACATCAAGCTCAGCGATGAAGCTTTATTTTACGAACTGCGTGTGAAACTTTCACAGGATTTCAGAAAGCTCTCGTATGTGGCGGTCATAAAAAGCAATTTGAAACACGAACAGGATTCGCTGGAGCAAACCGTAAATGTTTTGAAACGATGAGCAGAGTAAACATTTTTCAAATCATTTCTTTTTTCGTCTACCTGTTTTATCAGGTGTTGATTCTCAAGAATATTGTACTCTTCCATACGGCGTTCTGTTTTCTGTATATTGGATATTTGCTGCTGCTTCCGGTTGAATCAAATCCGTTGATCCTTATGCTGATCGGGTTTGTCCTGGGATTTTCAGTCGATATTTTTTACGACAGCCTCGGGTTACACGCGTTGGCATGCGTATTTGTAATGTATGTTCGCAATTACTGGCTTAATTCCATTATCCCTCAGGGCGGATATGATAGTAATGCTATTCCTTCGATGAATATGAGCGGGGTCCAATGGTTTGTAGTTTATGCACTTCCGATGGTTTTCTTACATCATACATTACTTTTCTTCACGGAAGCAGGTGGTTTTGGTCTCTTCTGGTTTACATTATTGAAGATTGGAACTAGCACCATCTTTACGATGTTAGCGATACTGATTGCGCAATTTTTATTCCCGTATCGAAGAAGGCTATGAACGAAGGCAGGAAGGAAATCATTCAAATTGTAATCGTACTGGTAGCAATTGTTTTTCTTATAAAACTGTTTGCTATACAAGTCGTAAACGACAGCTACAAGAACTTAGCTGACATCAATGCCATTTTAAAGGAGACAAAGTACCCCGTGCGGGGGCTTATTACAGACCGGAAGGGTAAACTCATTGTCTATAACGATCCGGAATACAACCTTCTTATCATTCTGAAAGAAGTAAAGCATTTAGACAGCGCGAAATTCTGCCACGTTTTCGAAATGCCACCGGAAGAATTACGGGCTAGATTCAAAGGATTGATAACGGAGATCAGAAACCACAAGGCTTCCGAACTCCAACCTACCCCTTTTATAAAACAACTTTCCAATTACGACCTTGCCAAAATCGAAGATAACATCGACGAATTTCCTGGCTTTTACATTGAAGCCAGAAATACGCGTGCCTACACAAGCAAGGCTGCAGCCAATGCGTTGGGCTATGTAAGTGAAATTTCAAAAAATCAACTCGGCAAAGACGAAAGTCATATTTACAAGCAACGTGATTACATGGGGCAAAGTGGCATCGAAGCATATTATGAATCCTATCTGCGCGGTACCCGTGGTGTGAAATATCAAATGCGCAATAAAGATGGCGTTATCAAAGGATCATACGAAGGTGGCCGCTATGATACACTTTCCGTTCCAGGGCAAGATCTTATTTCATCCCTTGATCTTGATCTGCAGGAGTACGGTGAATTTTTAATGAAAGGTAAATCGGGAAGTATCATTGCCATAGAACCTGCCTCAGGTGAAGTACTGGCCATGGTATCCGGCCCTTCTTATGATCCGACGCAATTAACGGGAAGAAATTACAGTTCAAATTATGTGTTGATCAGCAATGATACCAACAAGCCATTGTTTAACCGCCCATTGATGGCGCAGTATAGACCGGGTTCCATTTTTAAAATTGCGCAGGCAATGGTAGCACTTCAAGAAGGCGTTATCACGCCGGAGACCAGAATAAAGTGTGATCGCTCCATCATCGATTGCCACGGTCCTCATTCCAACGAAGATTTACGCGGTGCCATTACGAATTCATGCAATCCTTATTTTCACGGTGTGCTTCGCCGAATGTTGAATCAAAACAAAGCCAATAATCCCTTTGATGATACGCGTATCGGACTGGAGCAGTGGGACAAACACATGCGCAGTTTCGGCTTTGGCCAGCGCCTGGGAATCGATCTGCCAAATGAAAAATCAGGCCTTGTACCTAGTCCCGCTTTTTACGATAGAGCTTACGGCGGAAGACCCTGGAAATTCTCTAACATTTATTCAATAGCCATTGGGGAGGGAGAGAATCTGGTTGTGCCGTTGCAGATGGCAAACTTTGCAGCCACCATTGCCAACAAAGGATATTATATCACACCGCACCTGATCAAATCGATCGGCAATACCGGCAAACCACTTCTTCAATACCAGGAGAAGCATTATACAACTATTGATTCCGCTAACTTTAGAATTGCCAGAGATGCTATGCAGCGCGTCGTGGAGGCTGGGACAGGTCAATACCGTGCACAACTGAAAGATATTGTCGTGTGCGGCAAAACAGGAACAGTTCAAAATGATCCGAAGCCTGCTCATTCGGTGTTTATTGCCTTCGCTCCCAAAACAAATCCGAAGATTGCGATCTCTGTATATGTTGAGTCCTCCGGACAAGGTGGCCGTGCCGCCGCCTCCATTGCGAGCTTAATGATCGAGAAATATTTATACGGTGGTACCAAGCGACCCAATATTGAAGAGTATGTTTTACGTGGTAAATTTTTAGATTGAATAACAGGCCGGAGAACATAA
>JGI24890J29729_1000406_pt1 | contig 28177 bp, 42 predicted proteins | sample FreactcultureFD7_FD_29729 | JGI IMG/M metagenome (IMG submission 29729)
TGAACGTTGTGGCCAAGAATGAGAGGCCGGTGAACGTGAACGCAGTCACGGGTCTTCCCAAGGATCGTGTCAAGTCGGACTATAACTCGAAGCGTGGGGTTTTTGATGCGATGAAGGATCTATTGGCCGAATCGACTCGGGTCGCCAAGTATGTGCTCGTGTCATACAATGACGAGGGCATTCTGGGCGCGCCGGAATGGGAGAAACTGCTGGCGCCGTACGAGACGGAGCGCAAGGTCAAGACCTACCAGCGTTACACGGGCCGTGGAACCAAGACGGGCGAGGGGCGCGGGGAAGTTCAGGAAATCCTATACCTTATTACGCAAAAACATTAATAAAATCAAAAGCAAAATCAAAAATACAAAAAACCAAATGAATGCGTGCAAACGATGCAGCCACATGCACTGAATACCAATCTTCTGAGCCAGTCCTCTCATGAGATGGATCGAAAAGCATTCCGGAGNTGGGTTTTTCCATTGAAAAAGTTCATTAAAAATTTGTGATTTAAGAATTTTAATTTTATTTTTAAATTCTGGTTTTTGTAAAATTTGTTCACAGAATGCCCCCTGCTCGTAGTTCGGGCCGGCCCATCGATCGTCGGTCGTCCACTTCCCGTCATATCCTATGCTCCACTTTGACGCGTCATAGAGAGACATCCATTTGTCTATGAGCGCCCGGCCACTGTCAGAGTTTCTGACACAAAATACACCCGCATTGAACCAATCCTCGGTGTCCTTCGGGTCGTCCGGGTCATGGGCCGCGACAAAGTCCAGGTCGGGGGTCATATAGTCCCTCATGTCTTTGTTAAAATCATAAACATAAATATCAGAATCAAACCACATGATGTATTCTGCGTCAGGGTTCTCAATCATGAGTTCTTTCATTTTGAAAACCTTCCACCAGTAGTGAACCATATCGTCTAGGTACCCATCGAACCTTTTGTATTCAATATCACCGCGTTCCTCACAATAGTTCTTTATGTGATCCATGAGCGCGTCTACATTTGTGTTCTGCCTATTTTCAATCTGAAAGGCTATCGCCCCCATCCTGGTATTGTCATTGAAAATAATATTGGCATGATGTAATGCCTGTGACAATTACGACCGGTCCCAAGAGATCCGTTCTGAGCGGCAAGCGTTCGAAGATGCACAAGATAGTCAAGAACTATATAGGGGCTGGCTGGTTTTGGAACATGGTCCGAAACAAGCGTCGGGGCAATAACTATGCCGTTCATGACGATAAAGGGAGGCTGGTTGCTTTTGCAGTCATGGGCAAAAACATGCCACACCTGGGAGGGGCGACCTATCTATTCCTGATTGGGGCGAAAACGGGGCACGGATACGGGACGCAGTTACTTGAACGTATTATTAAAGACGCTCGGGGGCGTGGCCTAAAGTATATATTCCTAGAACCGACCGGTGAGCATGTGAAGATGTGGTACAGGAAGTTTGGCTTTCAGAATGTTTCGAACGACGTCATGGCTCTGAGTCTTAATACACGAAAATCACCTTCTCAGCCTGCAAAACGGTCAGCATCCGTCCGATCAACTTCCCGATCTGGGCCTTCTGCCCGTCATCGAATGACCCTTCGTTCAACTGCTCGTTCAGCTCCGCGACGTTCTCCTTCGAAATAATCATCGGCCGGTTGCTCCAGTTGAGCTTGGGGTCGCGCTCGTCGTAGGCCTGGTTGAACTCCTTGGCCGTCTTGAATGTGCGATCCTGGTACAAGTTGTTGATCCAGCTCAGCAGGTCAGGGTCCGTAAACTCCCCGAGCTTGTTGCGCCATTTCGGCAGTGTAAAATCGACCATCTTGCTCTTCGGCGCAAACTTAGAGGGAACACACGCAAACTTAAACATGAGACTCATACTGGTCGTTGTGGGTTCGCACGTTGTTCGTTGGGTGAGTGAGGAGCTCTATCACGAGTACTGTGCTGGGTTCTTTACATCAATTTTTGCCTATGGGTCTCCTACATGCCACGGGCTTCGATGGGTCGCCGATTCAATCTCGGCACAGACAGTCGCCATTCTCGGCGCAACGGCACTTAAGGCGGTCGAGTGTGTATATGGAAAGTAAGAGTCCATGGACCGCGTTTTCCTCCTCGACCGTTCTGGATCTATGGAGACATGCTGGGACGACACTATTGGTGGTTTTAATGCATTTGTGAACGAGCAGAAGCCTCTGGGAGGGACGCTTTCGCTTATTCAGTTTGATCACGAGACCATCGTTTCTTATGAGCCGACGCCTATCGACAAGGTTGAACCTTTGAGCCGGGCGACGTTCAAGCCTCGTGGGTCAACTGCGTTGCTTGACGCAATTGGCAATACTATCAAGGCGGCAAGTCAGGGTTCGACCCCGACCGTCATCATCTTTACGGACGGTCACGAGAATGCGAGCCGCGAATACACAAAGTCGCACATTCGTGATCTCATCGACCAGAAGACCAAGGATGGCTGGACATTTATGTATCTCGGTGCGAACCAGGATGCATTTGCCGAGGCGGGTTCGCTCGGTATTTCGGCCAACAGGACTATGAACTACGACGTTCGCGATACACCCACCGCATTCGCACGTCTGAGTCAGTCACTCTCTAGGGAGCCTGAAGATGCGCCTGTTGTGTAAGAGCCACCGCTTTTTGAGTCGCTATTCGAGCCTGGTCTCCCAGAGAGGGGGTGGCGGTCGCCGGAACCACCTGAACCACAGGAACTGCCTGAATCATCGGCGGTGGCGGTGGTGGAGGAACCACTGTAACTTTTCGTAACGTAGAACCATTGACAAAAATACTAAAAATAGCCAAAGCCATTATAAAAGCATTCATGTACCACCACAGGTCTTTATCGTTTTTAGGATCTCTGATGTATGTCCAAGTTCTTTGGATCGCAAAAGCACTAATCACCATATTTATTACTGCTTCCATTAGTTTATTTGTATATTATTTTCTGTCCCAAAACCCTCTGTGTCTTCTTTACTGCCCGCTTGAAATCGGGTTCTGACCAAAGAAGCCAACGAGACCAGAACCCGGCCGTCTTGGCCCCGGACCGCCCCCAGTTTTCGCGTTTCTGGTGGCGAATCATGTAGCGCTTCATCCGCTCCTTGTCCTTGTGAATGGTGTAGTCCGAATAGCCCTTTGCGCCAAAACGCACTATCGTTCCGTCCGGGAAGCGCGCCATAAACTTGTGCTTTGCGTTGTTCGACTTGCGGAGCTCAATCGTCATCGAATGCTAATTCTTATTGAGATATAAATTAGAAGAGACAGCATTATAACGTTAAAAACTATGTACCCTGTAATCCAAGGGTACGCGGCCCGTACCGCGTTATTATCGAGAATCATATTTATAATCTGTCTACTAATAGGCTCATCACCTTCATCATCTGAATTCATGGATAGATACTGTAAGAAATCAGTACAAAAAAATCCTCACGAATTTACAAAGCTCGGCCGGGCTGTGTGCGTCCTGGGTCGCACTGGTATCGGCAAGACGTGGACCGTTCATAAAGAACTCGATCCGTGTATAGAAATCACGGCTGACATTCTCAAGAGTAAGCAAGAGACGATCGAACTCTTGGCAAAAATAAAAGGCACGAACATTCCAGTAATTTTAGATGAATATGAATGTGTCGTCGGGCTCATTGGAATGAAAGAGATTACAGAAATTCCTACGGATGGAATATTTGTAGTCGTTTCACAAATTCCTGTAAAATTTAATTTTGAAATTATAAATTATGAATTTCCCGTGCCGACCAATGATCAAATTAAGAACATTGTTCCTCGGGCGACCCCCGAGGTTCTAGAGGCTGCGGCCGGCGATATACGATGGGTCAAGCAAGCGACAGAATTTAAAACAGACTTCAAGGATGACTTTCAGGGACCGAGGGAATTCGTGACGTCCCTCGTCTCCCGGACGTCGAGCATCAACCCGGCCATATATACAGGGTCACCACTTGCAGAACCTGGAAATATGGCGTCGATACTCAACGCAAACTATCTCGACTCTCCGAGTGCTCCAGTTGCCGAGGTGGCTGACATGTTCAGCGTGGCTGATATGATTGAGGATGTGGTCTACTCGGGCGACTGGGAACTCATGCCCTATTTCAACTTTTGGGGGTGCGTTCTGCCGGCCGTCACAATAGGACACACCCTCGGAAACCACCTCAAACCCGGAAGTTCGTGGACACGATATCAGAACATGTGCATGAGGCGCAAGAAGATACGAGCCATGTACGAACGAGTCCCAAGAATGACACAGGATATTGATGGAATTTTCTTAATCCTTGATTATATCCAAAAGGACGAAGAACGCGCCGTTGAATTAATGAAAGAATATGGGTTTCAAAAAGAGGACATTGACATTTTGAACCACCTGAGCCCAACGCGAAAGCTCAAGGCCAAGGCGATCTCGAACCTAAAGAAGAGCATTGCTCAATGAACAATGGAAAAGGAAGAGGAGCACGAGCCAGAGTTTGTCAAGGTTCAGGGGTCGGATGTCTACTTTCACTGCGATGTCACCCCGGAGAATGTTCTTGAATTTAATTTAAAATTAAAAAAATTAGAAATTGATCTGGTCAAGAAGCATCTGGATGTTGGGCTCGACCATATCAAGCCAGAGATTCGCGTCTTCATCCATTCGAATGGCGGGGACATGCATGCCGGTCTGAGTGCCATGGATTGCATCCGTTCGATGCGGCGTTCGAAGGTTCGAACAATTGCCGACGGTGTGTGCGCGTCAGCGGCGACTTTTATGCTTTTGGGAGGTCGAACACGCTACATGACAAAGAACTCGTATGTACTCATCCACCAACTGAACCTGGATGGAACGTGGGGCAAATACGAGGACTTCAAAGACCAGATGGAGAATCTGGATAATTTTATGAATAAATTAAAAGAAATTTACAGCGAAGAGACTTCCATACCTATTGAAATGATGGGGGATGTGATGAAGCGGGACATTTATTTTGATTCTAAGAAATGCTTAGATTTGAAGATTGTGGACTCTATTCTTCAGTGACCTCGACGTCGGGAACATCGGCATCCTCCTCCTCTTCCTCATCGTCGTCCTCCTCTTCCTCGGCAATTGGCTCGGGCTCTGGAACCTTGACAACCGGGGGCTTCTTGAAAGAAACCTTCTTGACGGGTGGAGGAGGCCGCTGAGGCTGCTGAGGCATCATCATGGGCATCTGGGGAGGCATCTGCATGGGGCGCTTTGGCATCTTCGAGCCCTCGCGGTTAAACTTCTTATTGAACTTCTTGTAAAGGAAATATCCAATAATCAGAATAGCCAGAATTGCGGCAATGTTCAGTACGCTGAATGGAGACTTGGACTTGATCGTCTCAATGACGGAACGTTTGGCATGATCAACAACTGGGGGAACGGTGTTCATTATAAAGAAAATTGAGGTTTTTTCTACGCCAGGTTCCCGCGGGTTACCAAAACCCTAAGTCAAATGGATGATATCGAGCAAAGCTGGGCGCTTCTGGATGAATTTCGAAGCACGACCGAGACGTTCCAAGCGGTCCTGGATGAATGGTGTTGTTCGAAGTGTGGTGGGCGCAAGGTGCTGGATGAAATGCCGGTCTGCACCGACTGCGGCCTGACCGATGACACCTGGATACTTGACGAACCCGAGTGGAATTCTGGAGCCGACCCTGATCACGGGAACAAGGATCCTTCGCGCGTCGGCGCACCTATCAACACGGACCACTTTTCGGCATCCTGGGGAATGGGGACAATCATTGTTCCCAATAACAAATCATACGCAACTGCTCGTATGAGCCGTATTCATCACCATTCGAGTATGAATCACCGAGACCGTGCGTTGTTTCATGCGTATGCACAGCTGACTGAGATTGGCTCAAAGGTTCTGGGGTTGCCTGACGTCGTCATGTATTCGGCCAAGATGAAGTACAAAGAATTCAACGAGTCGAAGCTGACCCGTGGAGCTGTTCGAAACGGCGTCAAGGCGAATTGCATATTTCAAGCGTGCCGAGAGCACAACGTCTCGCGAACGACCAAGGAGATTGCAGACGCCTTTGGGATACCCTCTCGCGACTTGAGTCGAACGACCGAAATGTTTCAGGAGAAGATTCCGGATACCGAGGTTCATATCGTGACGGCCGCGCACCTCATTCCCCGGTTTTTCAACGATATACAAAACTTGCCCGACTCTCAAAAGGGACCCATTAGAATGCGAGTCATTCGCGTCTGCAAGTCTCTTGAGGAGTCTGTCGAACTCATGGGGCGAACACCAAAGGCGATCGCGTGCGGGGTAATTTGCGTCGTCCTGTCAGAACTCGGGCAACCTTTCGAGCGTACAAACATATGTAGAATTTGCGACGTTTCTCTTCCAACTTTGACGAAGATTGAGACTATTATTAGAGCTGAACTTAAGGAGAAGAACCTAGTTTAATTTAATGACCGTAACCCTATTTGTCTCGACCCCGTGCTACGGAGGCATCTGTCTCCAGGGGTACGCAGAGTCCCTTATTCGTCTCCAACGCACGTGCGCAATGAATGGGTATCAGATGATGCTCGACACGACCGAAAACGAATCGCTCGTCCACAGGGCCCGTAACATTGCAGTCGCTCGCTTTCACCAGAAGACTGCAGCGACTCATTTCCTATTTATCGATGCAGACATTCACTTCGACCCCGAGGCGGTCGTACGCCTCATCAAGTCGGATCACGACGTGGCGGTCGCGTGCTACCCCAAGAAGTGCGTTATGTGGGATCAGGCAGAGGCTGAGGTCAAGAAGGGCTCGACAAAGGATCTCGCTCGCGTGTCAGCTTCACTCGTAATGAACTTCAAGTATCAACAGACGCAGATTCGCGACGGATTTGCGGAGGTTCTTGACGGCCCAACGGGGTTTATGCTCATCAAGCGTGAGGTTTTCACGAAGATGTTCGAGCGTTACCCCGAACTCAACTGCGTGAATGATCACCAAAACAAGGATCTCGACGAGTACTGTGCCGTGTTCGATTGTATGATCGACCCGGAAACGCGTCGGTATCTTTCAGAGGATTACGCATTCTGCCGGCGCTGGCAGCAGATGGGTGGAAAGATCTTTGCGGACTGCTTCACAGTCCTTGGGCACATCGGGAATATCCGCTTTCAAGGAAAACTCGAGGACAGGCTCAACGCCGTACAGACACCGACCGCCGTCTGATGCTCCCTATGACCTTTTTCTTGTAGTTGTTCCTCCTCCGCGCCGCATTAAGCGCAGTGTTAAAATGGGCTCTCGCGGTTATTAGGTTGGCAATTTTCCTAAAATTTTTCTCAGAATTAATCAATGAATTCACTTTGCGAATGGCGTTCTGGATTTCACTCAGTGAATAGTTTTTAGACATTTCTATAAGACAACAAAAAATTGAAGACGGCTTAAGGTTTAAAACTTTATAAAAACAAATGACCGTCCTTCATATTTGTATGGTCACGCGCAACAAGTCGATCAGCGCGACGACCCTCCACACGGCAATGAACCTCCATTCGCTGTGCATGCAGCGTGCGTGCCATCTCGAGATTCATTTCGTCGATGACAAGTCGTCCCTTCCCAAGCTCATCAAGTCGGGTGATCGTATTTTCTGGATGGATTACGGGACGAACCTGAACGTCGAGGAGCTTCACAGGGTTCTGGATACGTGGTCGGATGGTGTCAACGTCGTCGTCTTCCCGTCAGTCAAAGAGGGTATCAATTGGGATCAATTTAAGAAAAAGACAGTCGCCGGAACAACTGAGCCAGCCTCTCAGCGCGGTCTCGATTTTGACACAATTGTCGGTAAAAAGTATTCAGACGGCTTTCACGAGTGTCTGAAGACTTCGGCGCGCGTCTGGGCCATGGATGCCAAGCCGGTCGACAAGAAGCTCCGGGGCGGGAAGGTTCCTGTAAACTTTACTCTGAATGACGACATGTTCGAATGTTTGCGTGCGAATGGAATCAAGATTGCCGCCGCAACCAACGCCATCGTCGTATGTCATTTTGTGCACGAGTGCTTTGGGAACATTCTCGAGGCATCTGGAGTCTCCCTTGAGCCTTAGAGGATAGGCGCGCGAATTCAAATAAGCATGAAATTTATAATCGACTCATGGGGAGGCGATCCCGGGCGCTTTCCGGGCCCCCAACCAGTGTCGATCGAGCGGCGTCATTTCCCGCTGCTCGCTCAACAGCCTTACGTGGTCTGCGAAAAGACCGACGGAGTCCGGCACCTTCTGGCAAGTACTGATGAAGGCGTTTTTCTCGTGAATCGTGCGTTTCATACAGAGCCCGTAAAAATACGCCTTGCCAAAGACACGTTGCTCGATGGAGAACTTGTTCAGACGAAATTAGAACAGACGCTCTTCATGGTCTATGATGCCGTGCGAGTCAAAGGGGAGGATCTGCGCCAAAAACCGTTGAACGAGCGACTCGACGCGGCTCGCAAGGTTATCAAGGCGATAATCAAGACGGCCAACGCACCGTTTGAGATTCGAGTCAAGACCATGTGGCCTCTCCAGTCGATCAGAGCCATGACGGCGCTCGACAAGTTTGATTACGAGACGGACGGAGTCGTCTTCACACCTGTGAATGAGCCTATTCGCATGGGGACCCACGAAACCATGTTCAAGTGGAAGCCCCGGGAGAGAATTACTGTAGATTTTGCATTAATGTCTGGTAAAAATTTATATGTCCAAGAAAAAGGATATCCGATACTCGAGGCTGAGTTGCTCCCACCGAACCAGAGACCCGACTTGTCCGATGGGACCATAATCGAATGCGGGTATGGTCATATTGGGTGGTTTGTCGAGAAGATTCGTACGGACAAGACCTATGCGAACAACCGACGAACGTATTTTCGAACAATCATCAATCTTAAGGAGGATATCAAGTTTGGGGAGTTTTACCGGTACCAAGCCATGTAAAACTGACCCCGGAGATCTTTGGGTTCTGGAACCTCACGGACGACCTCGTCGTCTTTAATGTACCACTTATCGTAGCGTCTGACCAAGAGAGCGTAGTGACCCCCTTGCCTTATCCCATGGTGGATGATGCATGAGAAGAGTCGGCGGTCGCCAAAGTCTTGTGGAATATCAATCGGAAATTTCCCGTCATACATTGAAAAAGAAAAGCCAATGATACGTGGCCATTTTGTAACTGTATTCCGGAGAGCCGCACATGCATGTGTCTCTCCAGAGTCGTCTTTGTAGTTTTCGAGGGGAACGGGCTCTTCGCGCGCCTTGACAAGGTCTGGAATGCTGGTCGGTTTCATCACATCTAGAATAAGGGTAGTGAATTGGGCGACCCTGACCGACTTTCCACCGGCCCATGCCACCTCCTGCGTCTCCTCCCCGTTGAACATTCCTTGTATCAATTCATTTCCTAATGATTTTTCAAAAACATCAATCAAAATTACAACAACCTCTTGGGCGTCGTGTTGATTTTGTCCATGAAAATCCTTAAATTGATTCTGGAATGCCGTGAGGAGATCTCGTGGATCGACAGGGCCTGCCTGGTTGATGCGGAAGAGATCCATGACAACCTTCCGATACTCTTTGGTAATTTCACAAGAACCTTCGTATTTATTTTCAAAGAAATATTTAGAAAGTGGTGGCACGTGTGCCAAACACTGAACTGCGGTCGAGAAGTAGCATGTGTTGCCAAGGTTCACAAGACCTCGCATCTCTCTTAGAGAAGAGACGCTCTTATTTTTTAAGAGAAAGAATGCGGGTCGAACCAACTGCCAACCCCCAAAGTCAGAAGCTGTTCGAGGCATGGGCGCCGTTGATCAAAAAGCACAAGGGCGAGAGTGCGACTGAGATTGAGTTTCGTTTCGGTCGTCGGAACAAGAAGGCGTTCGACACCAACGTCGGGAATGAGACGTTCGATCGTGTCTTCCAGGCTCTGATGAAGGCTCAGTGCTGGGAAACCAGCCGTCACACCAAGGCGACTGTGTACTATTTCTCGGAGGGTGCACGCCTGACGATTGACGAGGAGTCTGACGAGCAGGACGGTTGTGTCAAGCAGCGCGTCGCTGTGAATGATTTCGAGATTGAGAATGCGAATTATGACGTCCGCCTTGGCATTTCGACCGAGACTCCGTGGGAGTACGATGGTGAAGAGGTGAGTTCGAAACAAAAGGACAAGGAGCGTTGGTCTTTTGTTCGGAAGAATTTGTCCATCGATATGACAATCATCAAAGGGACGCCCGACGACAAGGACTCAGATGACGACACGTCATATCAGATTGAGCTCGAGATTATCAGGCCAGATGAACTTGAAACAGATATTGAATTATTTAATATTTTGTACAAAGTTTTTGACATAATAAAATGTATGTAAATAGTACACAATGGGTGCCAGTTCTTCGAAACCTCGTCGTGTAAATAATAACTACAATGCACAAAGGAAACGAAACATCAACAGAATAAACAGTTTAGAAAAAAAGTTGAAAACTATGAATTTTAATAATAAAAACTATTACACTATTCAGAGAGAAATTAGGAGTCTGGAAAAAAAGATACACGGTCTCCCAAACAGTTATTAAGTGCGTTTAATTTTAGGAACATTAAATTTAAAATTCTTAGGCGGGTTCCATGCGGGCACGCGTACAACTTTTCCAGTATTCAGATTCTCATAGTTGTAAGCCGCGCGGGAAGTTTGGGGGATGTGGTGGTTGATCCAGGGTTTCATACCGTTCGCGATTTGAGCCCGCTTCGGGTACTTTCCAGTCTCTTTGTTGGGTGTCAGGGCAATCTTCATCATGTGAGCCTTGAATGCATTCGCCTTGTTTGCGGGCAGCCATGAAGGATTCTTAAATTTAGATTCAAAATCGGCTACCGCCGAATTGCGCTTCCGGCTCGCCAACGTCTTTGCCACAAAGTTCTTTGTAGCCTTGGAGAGGTTGGCCTTCCGGACCTTGCCCCGCGGCCCCGCCTTGACGGCGTTCAGAGCCGCCTTGAGATTTACGTTATTTCCATTCCTATAATAATTTTTCAACTTTTGTTTCAGTTCATACTGTGTGGTTGTCTCCACGTCCGCAAAGAGACTGTTCATCGAACTCGAAGCGGATGACAGGCTTCGGGTCGGGATCGGGGTCTTGGCTTTGGGCCGAGTCATCTGGTAAATGACTCCAAACTGGTTCGCAGACGAGAACTTGTTAAATTCAGCACGGTTATTCGTCTTTATCACTGCGCCTATGATTTTATCCTTGGCATCTCGGCTCATCGTTGCCCACTCACGTGTGGTGGGCTGCGCACCCGACTTGAGTTTCTGTACCCGTCCGTCTTTCATAAACTTGTACTTTGTCGAACCGATCGTCACGTTGTAGGTTGAGCTGATCGGAGATGGTGCCTTCCGAGACTTGATCCGGGCTATAATCTCCACCGGTTTTGTTTTGTTTGAAACCTCTGCGATACCAGCGTTCCGGGCAACGGCCAGGAGCTCGGGCTTGGTCAGACGTGTGGCCTGTCGGCCGTTGATGCGCAGTATTCCGTTCGCACCAACTTCAAACTTGTGTTCTGGTTTTACTCCGGCTGTCTTTACGTTGGCTGGAATGTTGAACAGAGCCCGGACGGCTGCCGGAATGTTTCGCCCGGCCGCAGTGTACGTCGATATGACCGTTTTTCGTCCGGCCGCCTTTCCCTTTGGTACGGCAAACCAGTACGGCTGCTGACCGGGTCCTGGTCGCACGTAGTATCCCTCCTTTGTCGCATTCCAGCTATTCGCGCGCCTATTCGAAACTCCCGCGTAGGTCTTTTTGTTGGTCACGGCGTTGAGCGGGTGACCGGCGTTTCGGAAAACCTTGAGGGTCGAAGCCGGGATGGGCTTCCCGGCGTTTTCGAACGCCTTGCGCACCTTGGGGGCGAGAGGACCAAGGTTCACAGTTCCATTCAGAATGTTCGGCCCCTCTTGGAGCTTTCGGTAGTACTCGTATGGATAAAGACGCGGGAGACCGTTGGGACCCGGGCGGATGTAGTACCCCCGTGGGACCTTGTCCGGGAGCTTGTTCCACGTGCCGGCAAGAGGGTGGTTGCGGTTCTTGGCCGTCGTGGCAGTCCCACTGAAAATTTCAGCCCCAAACAATCCAAAACCATAATTTGTAAAAAACTGTTTGAAAAGTTCTACAGGCACCCCAATGTCATCAATTTTAGTAATTCCTGAAAACAAAATTGTACCATTCTTAAAGATCTGATAGGTCACCTTGGGTTTCTTGAATTTCACACTCAATGCGGGAGCCGTGATTCCAACCACAGGAAGATCCTCAAGCATGTCGTGCGGGATGAGAACCCGGGTCGCCTCCGCAAATGATTCCAGATTAATCTTTTTATTAATTTTAAATGAACAATTAATAATTTTATATTTTGGTTTCATGCGAATTATAGATTTTGAGACCCATTCATTCTTGGCGCACTTGACGTAGGCCTCCTCAAAGTTTCCGGCTCCACTGACCTGAACGCCATCCTTGGTCAGAACGACGGTCAAGTTATTGGTCTTGGCCGTGACGTACTTGCACTGGTCGGCTCCCTCGCCTATCCATTGACCGTTCACATATCGGACACGTGGCTTTGACCGGAGGTTCACGTACCCGGCAACCTCTGTGAATCCAGTGACTTTTTCATAAAATATCTTTCCAAAATTGACGACAATTTGCAGAGATGACACGGTTGATATAACTTTGGGCTGGGTCACGGTAAAACCGGGGCCGGACGCCGCGCGGCGCTTCCGAAAGATTTTCTGAATCTTTCGGGCGGCCGCAGCCTTGTTCATCTATTGTTTTACTATATTTTAATTTTCACCAATATCAACCCCAAATATGAACGGTTGATTTGCATACATGGAGCCCTTGTACTCACGAGCCTCGTTTCGAACCTCAATTTCACGCGAGCTGAATGGTCCTGCGTAAATATCCTGGTTGAACTTGCATACACCCAGGTTATTCTCGGTACAGTGTGTCTTGAAGTAAGCGATGAATATCTTCTGAGGTATGAAACGATCCGTACCAAACAGACACTTCTCGGAAGCCAGGAAGTTCTGGAGCGCGTTGGTCACCGTCGCGACCTGTGTCTGGATCTTCTTGAAGTAGGCCGGAAGAACGTTCCAAATGTCCTTGTCAGCATACTTGTGCGCATAGTCAAGGTAGGCTCGAATACATTTGCACATGATTGCCGGGAGCTCGAGCTCAAGCTTGTCCTCGAGGTGCGGGTCAGAAACCTCCGGCGCAATCTGTCTGCCAAAGTTTACCGTCGCAAGACGGCGCAGGATAGACCCCGAGTTGTCCTTCCAGTTGGGAACCTCGTTCCCTCCGAGAATACCGGGAGTCTTCCACTGCAGACTCACGGCCGTCTCGTTTTTGCGCGCAATCGAGACATCCTCACCCGAAACGAGCGACTGGAACTCAGCCTGTTCGAGTGCCAGATCCCCCTTGACCTCGGGGCTGATGAAGACAAACCCCTTGTAAATACTCTGGAGACCGAATTTTCTCTCGATATTGTTCGAAAGGGTCGCGACATCCTCGCATTCGTAAAACTTGCGACAGACCTTGGTGATGAGGGTCGACTTGCCGGACTGTGCGATACCCTTGAGGAATGGGATAATCTGCCACCCGTCGAGCTCATTCACATCAAAACACAAACGACCGATGAAGACGTATATCCATCGGCAGACCGCCTCCTCAAACCGCTGGTAGTCCAGAACGAGCTGCATGTTCGGGGTCGGAATATCGTACCAGTCCTCCTTGTCGATGTGCGCATCGAACGGCATGTCGAAATACTTGCAGCTGACAATTGTCGGATCGAGCTCGTGAAACTCACGGTTGTTATACGGGTAAAACTTGATGCGATACTGGTTCGACTTGACGTCCCAATCTTTTCCAACGAGCAGGCCGTTCTGAAACGACCAGACGTGGCGATCCTTGCAAATCTCCTGAAACTGAAAGTCATGGCAGTTGTTCAGGTGGCGCTCCAGGTCTGCAACCAGGTTTCCACGGCTCGTGAGCTGCTTCCAACGATCGGGCTCATCCTCCTTTTGGGTAGAGTCGTAAATAAACTTTTTAATCTCTTTGACTGGCTTCCATGCCCGGGTGTTTCGAATCTGCACGCAACACTGACCCTTGTATCGCTTGTACCCCTCGTCATAGGCCTTGGAAAGCAGGTACAAAAGGAGCTTTTGATAGGGCGTAATTGACTCATCATCCTTCAGGGACGTATCGATATTATCAATCGCAAGAGTCGGGTTCGTGCTCCTGTTGTGCTTGCGCTCCCACAGGCGAAACTGCTCGAACATCTCTTTGCGATCGGTAATCAAGCGACGAACGCGAAACTCAAGAGTAAACTCCTCGTTGTTAATGTCCGTGCTCGAATCCTTTTCGATACCCATCTGCTCGATACGAGCCAGAATCGTCCGACACCCGTTGATGTACAGATCCTTCTTGTCTCGAACCTGTCGTTCGACATAGTCGACCGGAAACTTGTCCGCATCCCGAACCTGATCTTTCGGGAAAAGAACGTACGACCACGCATTGGCAGCCGCCAGAGAGTTTGCCCGAACGTGAATCAGGGCATCTTTCTCCATATTTTTTACATAATTTTCAATATCTGCCTTTGTCCACGAGTTCATCTCGTTGGTCTGCTTTGCATTTTGAATCTGCTCGGCGTGTTCATCAGTGAGATCCTTTGTGATTGTATGAACCTCCATACTATATATGAGACTGTCTTTTTTAAGCCTCCTCGTCTGCTGGAGTGGATGCAGGGGCGGCTGGAAGTGCAGACTTGCCCATGGCGCTAAGAATCTTTACAAGAATCTTATTCTGCATCTCAAGGCTCGTGGCGATCCGCTCGACCGCATCCTTGGTTGACACGAGGGCGGTCGCGACGGTCTCGCCATCATCCGTCGCCAGGAGGCTGCTCAGTGCATCAAACATATCGGGATACTCATCCATTTCCTCGTCCTCCTCCTCGTCAAACTCCTCCTCCTCGACTGGCACTGGCTTGGGCGGGGGCTGGGGACGGCGAGACATTTGTAATTTTGCACTAGAAATTAAGGATTGAATTTTTTCGCGGGTCAGGTGCTGAAACTATTTTCGCGGGTTATATTAAAATGCCTGCCGGTGGTCTTATGCAACTTGTCGCCTACGGCGCTCAGGACGTGTACCTTACTGGAGATCCCAAGGTTACTTTTTTCCAGTCAAGCTACAGCCGTCATACCAATTTCTCGATGGAAATGGTCCAGCAGAACATTTCTGGAGCTGGAGGAAACGGTGGACTCCAGTCAGTGACCATTTCTCGATCAGGTGATCTCGTCGGTGACATGTTCGTCGCCCTGACCCCAACGACGGCATCGGCCGCTCAGCTGACCTCGAACAATATCGGGGCTGATATGTGCTGGGTTGCCGAACGTGCTTTCGACTCCGTGAGCCTGTACATTGGCGGCCAGCTCATTGATAAGCATTACCAGACTTGGTTCCGCCTGTATTCTGAGGTCTTTACTGATTTCTCTAAAAAAATTAACTATGGCCAGCTGACGTCTCTTGCGGTCGCGAATAACCTGCAATCAGCAACCAACACCTCCCTAGGCAAGGTCTATCTTCCTCTCATATTCTTCTTTAACAGGAACCCGGGCCTTTTCCTGCCTCTGATTGCCCTGCAGTACCACGAGGTTCGTATCGATTTCCAGATATCGACCCTTTATTCCAACTATTTCGGAACCAACGTCTTCGAGGTCTGGGCCAATTACATGTACCTGGATACCAAGGAGCGTGAGAAGTTCGCCAAGCTGAACCACGAGTACCTGATCGAGCAGGTTCAGCACGTCGCTCCCGATGCCGTCGGTGGTTCCTCGAACGAGAATGCACCTTCGGTCATTCGTCTCCAGTATAACCACCCAGTCAAGGAGCTCATCTGGTGCTATGCCAACCCGAACTATGCCACCAATCCCAACTCCATGTGGAACTTCAGCAGTGGTACCGCAAATGTGAACGTCACCATAGACACAAACAAGCTCGCCCAGTCCGGATCCGCACTCGGGAACAATATCGGAGTTCCTCTCCTGTATTCCCCGCCGCCCCTTGCATCTGGTTCGAACGTCTACGTGAATGCTACCACAGCAACTGGAGCAATTTCAGGAACTGCAATTGCAGCCGGAACCTCCATGACCCTTCAGTCGAACGTGACCCTTGGGAACGTCTTCTGGTCTGAGGCTGGTATGCCCAACTACGGAACCTCCAACACGGCCTATGGCTACGAGGTCGGCCCGCTCCACCAGTTCAAGATCCTGCTCAACGGCACGGATCGTTTCGTCCCCCAGCCCGGCAAGTTTTTCAACTCCTACCAGCCCTATCAGTATCACTCGGGCGCTCCATATCCAGGAATATACGTTTACTCATTTGCACTCAAGCCAGAGGAAGTTCAACCCTCGGGCACATGCAACTTTTCCCGAATTGACATTGCCCAGGCGGCCGTATATCTCAAGACTGGGATGCCTACGAACCTTCTTCAGAAGATGTTTGCGGTGAACTATAATATCCTGCGGATTCAGTCTGGTCTCGGGGGTCTCGCATTCTCGAACTAGAGGGAGGTTTCTCTGCCCAAAATTATTTTCTCTGAGTATATTACAAAATGGGAGGAGGACTTATGCAGCTCGTAGCCTATGGCGCTCAGGATGTGTATCTTACCGGTCAGCCGAAGGTGACCTTTTTCCAGGCCGTGTACAAGCGTCACACGAACTTCGCCATGGAGAACATTCAGCAGACCGTGAACGGCACCCCCACCAACGGTGGCCGTGTGTCCGTGACCATTGCCCGCAACGGCGATCTGGTCGGCAATATGTATGTGGCTCTTCTGCCCCAGACCGGTCTGTCCACCACGACTACCAACTCGACGACCCCCGACTCCGTGTTCCTGGCCGAGCGCGCCATCAGCGCCGTGGAGCTGACCATTGGCGGCCAGCGCATCGACAAGCACTACCAGTCCTGGTTCCGTCTGTACGCCGAGGTGTTCCTGGGCGAGTCCGACAAGATCGCCTACGGCAAGCTGTCTTCCAGCTCCGTGGTTGCCGATAACTCCACCAACAAGACCTACGTGTACCTGCCCCTGCTGTTCTTCTTCAACCGCAACCCCGGCCTGTACCTGCCCCTGATTGCCCTGCAGTACCACGAGGTTCGCCTTGACTTCGACCTGACCAGCGCCTACTCCGCCTATTTCGGCTCCAACGCTCTGGAGGTCTGGGCCAACTACGTGTACCTGGACACCGAGGAGCGCCGCCGCTTCGCCCAGAAGGGCCACGAGTACCTGATCGAGCAGGTTCAGCACACCGGTGGTGATGCCATCTCGGCCGCCTCCTCCACCGTGCGCCTGTCCTTCAATCACCCCGTGAAGGAGCTGATCTGGTGCTATGCCAACACGACCGCAACTGCCAACAACTCTCTGTGGAACTTCAGTACCTCCCAGTCCAACGTGCAGCTGACCGTGGCTTCCAACACCTTCACCCTCATTGGCGGTATGGGCCACGAGGTTGGTGCTCCCCGTCTGAGCTGCTCTAACATCTTCTCCGTTGGCACGGCTCTGTCCGCCAACTCCATGGTCAGCACCTCCAACCCTTCCGGCCTCGGCACCTTCTGGTTCGAGGAGGGCACTGCCTCGGGCTACGGCACCGGTGTCGGTGGCTACGAGGTCGGCCCCCTGCAGAACTTCAAGGTGGTTCTCAACGGCCAGGATCGTTTCAAGGAGCAGGTCGGCAAGTACTTCAACCAGTACATTCCCCTTCTGTACCACACCGGCACGCCCTACCCCGGCATCTACGTGTACACCTTCGCCCTGCAGCCCGAGGAGCACCAGCCGACCGGCACCTGCAATTTCTCTCGCATTGATAACGCCCAGGTGGCTGTCAACCTGAAGTCTGGCGCCCAGAACTCCAACCCCCTCCAGAAGATGTTCGCAGTGAACTACAACATCCTGCGCATCCAGTCTGGCATGGGCGGCCTCGCATTCTCCAACTAAATTTTGGACCCAAAAAATCAAAAACCCAAAACGGGCGGAACGTTTCCTTCCGGGGTGTTCCGGCCCCAAGATCGTCCTTTCGGTGATCTTGGAGTCGAAACTTAGATACGCGCAATAACTTCCCATGTTCCAGAACTGGCCGCAAATTCATTCTCGATAATCTTTGAGCACTTCTCCGGATCAAAACTTGGAGAACAGCAAAAAACGTCGATATAAATCATATTATTCTCTGGATATGTGTGAGCTGAGAAATGGCTCTCCGAGAGTACAAGGACTCCGGTCGTCCCGTGAGGCTCAAATTGGTGAAAAGCTCGGCTTACAACAGTAAACCCGCACTTTTCAGCGATTCGATTCATAATTTTCTCAAGGTGGGCACTGCGAGCTATCCACACGCCATCGATCCGACCGATCAGATGCTTCATCTAGTGTCCCATCATTTTATATATAACCAGTGCTACCGCGAACACGAGATACAGGAGACCAAAGTAGTTTTCACCCTTGGTCGCCTGAGGCTTGGAACCTTCAATCATACTCGAAACTCCAAGTGCTGCAAACAGTGCAACCATTGCCCAGAATGCGGGTGTATTAAAATCAACAGCCATACTATAACTATGGAGAATCTTTCTGGGGCCGAACTCGTCAAGGCTGTTCAACTTGAGGATCCAAGTCTGAGCATTCCAGATGTTCTGGACAGGGTCAGGACAATTTTAATTAAAAAAAATATAAAAATTGTAAAATCTCTGGGTCATGACAACATATTCCGTAATATTAAGGAGTTAGTGAATCTTGGTATGACACGCGAAGACTTGGCCGTGGCTTTAGAAGAGTTTGGGGATATTGATTCTGGTCTGCTGGATCAGGTAATCACCTTCCTGGAATACCCAGAGGATACAAGCCCGCCATCCCGCTTGTGTTGTTTGTCCTGGAGAACTGCTGGGAAAGGAAAAACACGAGGTACAGCCCCCCAACCATCAGGATAGTCGCCTTGATAATTTCGGACGCAATCTTCCGGCGTTCTGGGATGAAGAATATCTGAAGTCCAAATAGAATCAGGCCAAGTCCAAGAGCCAGAATTATAGAAGCCGGCAGCATTATACTACTTAAGGACATTTTTATTAATACGATTAATGAATTTTTCTTATCTAGAACCCCTGACTGAATTTGCTTTCCGGTCAGTGGCGGCACCTCCTGTTCAGCCAACACCAACCGAGCTCGATGATTCATGGAAGGCGTTCGAGGTTGAACTGGGGTCGTTCAAAACGCAGTATGCAAAGTCTCGTGCAAATGTCACCGTACTTCACTCGCGCCTGACTGCAAAACAGGCCGATTTGAATATTTTAGAAATGGCTTCAAAAGTTCTCAAGTCTGATGGCTTAAAGGCGAGCGTCTCTGATATAGTATCAGAGTATCAGATTACGGAAGAGCTCCCGGCTCTTACCCAAGAATATGCAAACGCGCTAGGAAAACTCGAGGCGCAGAAGAAGGTTATGATGGACACGAACGCTGAAAGGTACGCCCGTTTCACCTGTTTTGTATGTATGGACGCCCTTGTTGACACATTCCTTGACCCATGTTCACACGTCGTTTGTGAGAGATGCTGGATACGTACGAGAGCGAGTACGTGCCCTGGATGTCGCGCAGACGTTCATAACGTCAGAAAGATTTATACTCTTTCATGAGGTCCTGTAACTCAGTTGGTTAGAGTGCGGGTCTTATGGATCAACACAACGTGTTGGAACAGTCGCGCAGCGACTGACTATGAAAGCCCGAAGTCGCGGGTTCGACCCCCGCCAGGACCATGACCTGGACCTGAGCAAGTCCCTAAACTACTCGCGCGGCGAAAAGCTTCGCTTTTCTGACTTTGGCGCAGTTGGTAGCGCATCGGATTGTAGGAGGGACTTCGGTCCCGACGTGTAAAACTCCGCTGGTCGTGTGTTCGAATCACACAAGTCAGACGAGACCTGGGTACGTCCGTAAAAGGCCTGATGGGGTGCCACATCAAAACGGCCGGAAAGGGGATAGGACTGCAGCTATCCCTCGAGGTTGGCCACCTCCTTTCCACGTGCTCTCATAGCTCAGTTGGCTAGAGCGTCAGACTGTTAGAGTTGAATCTAGTTCAACTCGGCGGGTATCTGAATGTCGCAGGTTCGACCCCTGCTGGGAGCGTTTTTTGAAGTGTCTTGCTCCACTTAAAAAAACGCAACTCTTTTAAACGAATGAAAGTCTTACTTTCCGACGGACATGTCGAATGCCCATATGAAATTTTCCAAAAGTTTCGTGTGTTACCAGAGCTTATGGTTGACTCATCGTCGTTCCCTATGCCCTATGTCACTGTCCGAATCTTTTCGAAGATGATGGAATTTGCCCAAACGGGCTCAATCCCTGACGCTCCTGTCGATAACTGGTGTGTTTCCGACGAGAAGTTTGATTATTTAAAAGAAATTGCGCTCGCGGCTGACTATCTCAATTACCCTGAGCTTTTTGAAGAGGCGTGTCGTCTCATCGCACGGTGCCTCTGTGACAAAACAGGGGGTGAAATTGACGCGATTCTATCTTAGGGCTGCGAGAGCCCTTGCACGGTTTCCAGAAACACCGGACATAATTGGGGCAGGGTAGATTCTACGAGGCATGTAGCCCGAGCTTGAACGCATGTACCACAGAACCAGGAGGAGCAGGATTATAAAAATAATGTGGGAATTTTTCATTTTGTAATATTATAAAATATTTTAATTAGATAAGTGATCGCTCTGGAACTGCTTTCCGTTAAAGAATGGCATGAATGGCTGGTTGTACCCTGACGATGAACGCAGGTACCACAAGATGAGAATGATTGCCAGAGCAATCCAGATCCATGAATTTTTCATTTTAATTAGTAAATATTATATTCGAGCTCTGCTCGCGTTATACAGAGCCCATGCCGCATTTGCGGCTGGGTTCATAGCTGTAGTAGCCGCCACAAGTGCGTTGTGTACAGGAAGGAATGTGTTTGATATAGAACAAACGCCTGCAACAGTTGTATTCGCCCCGCTGAGGAGTTCGATACCTAAAAAGCTGTTGTATAAATTCGCTAAAAGATTCCAAACAGTCGCCATTGCCGCCTTCTTGGCGGTCAGAGTTGTAGTAGTTGAACTTTCAGCAGTTATAGATGCGTTTATGGCATTCGTAATCTGAGTTGGAAGTGTGGTATCTATACGAGAAAAACTGGAAGGCAATACGTTATTTACGTTTGCTATTAAATTTTGATAATATCCAGCATTTTGTAGCTGACCACGAAGCTGCCACGCCAAAAGGTAAAAAAGGTACGAGCTATTTCCCGTGATGCTGGCTGTTGCTGTTGTAGCGGCTGTGCCAGTTGGTCCCGACCACGGCCATGATGGAAGCGCATTACAGTCCACAACTGTTGACGTAACAGGGCACGCAGAAGTTGATGGACACATGCCACTCGACGTAGATGTTGCTGACGGGCACGCTGCGCCACCTCCGATCGCAGGTCGTGATGTAGACCATGCGTAGGTATATTGCTTGGGCGTCGCTGGGGTTCCACAAACTGTTGAACAAGATGTTTCCGATGTAACTATGTAACTTCCTGAACAACCGACTGACATCCACCCTGATCCTACAGGGCCCCCAATGGGGGCTCCGGGTTTCATAGCTTTACACGTTACATAATCTGCAGGGGTTCCATATCCTGCCGCCATGCCGGGTGGGCACGGTGTCTGTGTAAATGTACCATTTGCACCCGACCAGTAGTTCCCCCACATAAGAGGTGTGCATGACCCGCTTCCGTTCGGACGAGTTGGGTCTGGACACGTTCCTACACACGAATTACCATTCCTAAGCATACCAACTGGACAAGGTGCAGTGTTTGATCTCTGTGTTGTCCACGTATAACCCGAAGAACTCCGAATAAAGAGCAACACAACCACAAGAATTAATAAAATTCCCAAAATTATATTTTCCTTCATATATTTAATCAAATAATTTAATATCCAATGGCTCCTGGTCCCTTGAGAGTATCAAGTTCAGGACCCCTTGACTTAACCGTCGAATAGGTAAACCCCGACCCTGAACGCATGTACCACAAGATGAGAATGATTGCCAGTACAATGTAGATCCATGAATTTTTCATTTTAATTAGCCAAGAATTTCATTTTAGCCTGAGTCTTTGTCTGGAAGAACATGAATATAAAAACAATGAGGGGCAGTGACCGGAGCTCCCCGAGTTCTGAGTGTATATATCCCGCGGTTCCCTCGAGAGGAAACGGTATATGTTTTATAAATAAACGAGACCCGTAGACTATCGCACCTATGATTGCAAACTGTAGAGTCACCTCCAGAAACGTCACCCACTTTGGCTTGTCCTCATTCAATTTTGGTGTAAATTTATCTAAAATTCTGGATACAAGAAATGCAAAGAGGAAACAGAGCGCTCCGACCCACGCGACGCCGAGCGTGCGGATGATGTGTATCATTTAATCTAGGGCAAGAATATAATGAAAGGCCTTGCATTTCTCTCGTGGGAGTACAAAGAGACTCTCGATCTTGAAGTTAATATTTCAGGCGCAGACTTTATCAAAAGTCAGCCGATCGTTGCCGATGACATGAAAATGCTCATAGGCGACTGGCAGACGAAGTGCAACCGGATGTACTGCACGATCGACCTCAAGGATGCCAACCTGAGAGCGCTCAACGTCAAGCAGGCCTGCCGGCTCATCCGGGACCTCGAAGACTTTACAAAAGATGCTGGAATTTTGCAGTCTATAAATTTCATCAATGGGGGTCGTCTCCTCAAGGCAATCTATTGGGGAGCCCGGTTTGCAATCCCCAAGGCGACTAGGCAATTGATACGTTTTTCGTAGGAAGTTTATTTCTAGTATATAGAAATGGACTGGCTCCTGTTTGAGCCGAGTGAAGACGTCCTCTACGTGAACATACTGGTCGGGCGTCTTCTCGAGCTACAGCCGAAATCACTCGAGGGAATCGACGAGTTTTGTCAGGAACTGTACCCAGTCCTTGACAAAATTCAACAACTCTGTATTGATAAAAACTTGAAACAGGTATGCAAGGCGGACCTCACAGGGATACAGGTTCGGGAGATTAAACCAATGTCGTTGATGCGTATGGTTTGGAACGTCTATGAATACACAAAGAGTAATGTGATGTTGACGGGATGTGAGATATCAGGGTCGAGCCCATTTTTCAACACCCTCTTCGAGGCGACCCGGGGGTTCCTCCCACCATTCATGCGGGGAATGATACGCGTTTTATAATATTTATTATAAATATAATGGATAAAATCCCTAAGATTACTCATCAGACTTGGTTTCAGGGGTGGGATCAGTTGCCTGAAAAATACCATGGCTACACAGAGTCTTTGAAATTTTTGAATCCAAACTGGGAACACATGAAGTGGGACGAGGAGTCTCTCAGGGCTGAGTGTGAAAAGTTCAGCCCCGGTGCCCTTGCAAAGTTTGATGGGTTCGAGACCATGATCCAAAAGATTGACTTTGGCCGGTGCGTTGTCCTCCACAATTACGGGGGCGTCTCGGTCGACTGCGACGCCGAGTGTCTTAAGCCCCTCGAGAAGATTCCTGGGTTTGACAGGTACGAGTTAATTTTGTCTAAGAATCCATTGAACAGAATTGAAAACAAAGTTGCATCTTTTGGTCTCTCGAAGAACATGGTCATGTTCAACAACGCGACCATGTGTTGCTCAAAGGAACACTCGGTCATCCGGCATTTTATTGAATTCTTGATCGAAAATGAATCATGGAACGAAGACAGTGTTCTAGATACTCAAATCAAGACTGGTCCCCTCATTACGAGTATATTCTTCAACAAATATCTGGATTATTCAGAGTTGAATATACTAGACTCTGAAATATTCGAACCGTGGGGGAATGTCACGACGCGGACGGTTCTTGATCACAAATGTGATCAGTCGTGGACTGGTTTCGTGGCCTACCCCGTCAAGCTCTATGGGGCTATCAAGAATAACCTCGTCATTCTCATCACACTTTTGTTCGTTATTATTGCATTCTTTACTATTCGCAAATTTCTTGCAGTGATACTTAAAAGGTAAATGCACCTTTTGAACTAAGAATGAGCGACCTGCTTGTGTTTTACCCCCAGGGCAAATATCTTTACATTGAGTTTCTCGGTTCCAAATACATTGATCGCCAGCCAAAGACTCCCGCGCAGACTGAAATGTTTATGCTTTCAATCAAGCCCGTTGTTCAACAGCTTGACGATTACGTTTTGAAGCACGGTCTCAAAGAGGTTATAGAACTGAATCTGAAGGATGTTCCCATCGCAAAGCTCAACTCGGATACGGCGATCCATCTTCTCACCCTCCTGTGTGAAATTCGCCCGCATAAGAATATCCTTGAAAAAATCAACATTACAAACTCTGGTCCAGTATTTGGAATGATTTATAAGAGTATTCGTTCAAAACTTCCGATACACATCAGAGACATAGTCCACGTCGAGACTGACTCAAAGTTCTTTTAAAACATCAGGTTTTAAATTATTTTGCCGCGTTATTATATGACATGTTGGCTTGGGATGACCTCGAGGAAGAATTCCTTAGGAAACTTGAGAAGCAGTGTAACCTGTACTATAAATATTTTATGAAAGATTATGAATATTATAAATGGCTTTCGAACCGCTTTAACGTCCCCATCCTTGTCGTTTCTTCTATAAATGCTTTATGTGCAATTGCGTTGAACGACTTTTTAGTACAAAAATATGTGAGTATTCTGAATGCAGTCCTTTCGGCAGGGACTGGACTCTTGGGGTCTATTCAGCTGTATCTCAAAATTAATGAAAAACTGAGCAACTCGACACGTTCGAGCATCCTTATGAAGCGCCTGGCTCTCACGATCTCAAAAGAGCTTAGCATCTCACGTGAATCACGTTCGACCGAAGGGAAGATATTTTTACAAGAATGTTTTGCAGAATTCAATGCGGCTCTTGAACAGTCCAATCCGGTTCACAGGAAGTTTACAAACTACCTTGCGATTGAGCCTATTGATGATACCCCGGATCAGTCATCAACGGCCGGTGAAGGTTCGCGCCGGTCTCAAGCGATACTCAGGTACTTTCGTATGGCCAGACCCGCTGAAGATTCCGAGGTATAATTTATATATTTTGTAAATATAATGCCTTCTCCATTTGTATGGATACTGGCTGTAATAATCATAATTTTTACAGTTCTTATGATTATTGCATACATGACCCCGTGGTACGGAGTCTCCACGTCCGTTTCAACGTCTTGCACAAAAGATGGAAATTACGCGACAGACCAGGTCAAGGGGTCAGACTGTTGCAGTCGGAACGGAGTGACCGCCGCATATGCAGGTTCGCTTTTGACATGTAACCCAGCTCGTTCGACGTCCTCTTAAAAAAATAGGAGCTTATAGTATCAAATGGAGCAGCTACGCTGCGACGGGACGCAGTCCCTGGATCCGATACTTACACCGAGTTTGACACGGTTCACAACTTTTCCTATACATTACCCAGACTTGTGGGCGTTGTATAAGAAAGCGGTAGGTTCGTTTTGGACGGTTGAGGAGATTGATCTGGGCACAGACCTGCGTGACTGGGATAACCTTAATTCAGACGAGCGTCATTTTATCAAGATGGTTCTGGCTTTTTTCGCGGCGTCCGACGGCATTGTTATGGAAAATATTGATATGAATTTCTCGAACGAGGTCCAGATTTCTGAGGCTCGGTCGTTTTATGCATATCAGGCATTTAACGAATCTATCCACGGTGAGACGTATTCACTTATGATTGACAAGCTCGTCCGTGACCCCGAAGAGAAAGAGCGCCTGTTCAAGGCGATCGAGACTGTCCCGGCGGTCAAGGAGAAGGCTGAGTGGGCTATGAGTTGGATGGGACCCGACGCACCGTTCGCTCAGCGCCTGGTTGCTTTTGCATGTGTGGAAGGTATCTTCTTCAGTGGGTCGTTCTGTGCCATCTTTTGGCTCAAGAAGCGGGGGCTTATGCCGGGCCTTTCGTTTAGCAACGAACTGATAAGCCGCGATGAGGGTCTGCATCAGGAGTTTGCCGTCACTTTGTATTCTCACCTAAAAGAAAAATGCCCATCAAAGGACATTCACAAGATTGTCCAACACGCATGCGAGGTCGAGAGCAAGTTCATCACCGAGGCTCTGCCGTGCAAGCTCATAGGCATGGATGCTCAAGAAATGACACAATACATCAAATTTGTCGCAGACCGTCTCATGGCTCAGTTTGGTGAGAGACCTATTTATGGATCCAAAAACCCTTTCGACTGGATGGAGAACATCTCGTTGGAAGGGAAGACCAACTTCTTTGAGAAGAGGGTCGGTGATTATTCGAAACATTTAGTAGCTGATGGAGACTCGATCAGGTTTGACGAAGAGTTCTGAAAGACTCTTCGGGGGTGAAGAGTTCTGAAAGACTCTTCGGGGGTGAAGAGTTCTGAAAGACTCTTCGGGTTCTAGGCTTGCATCATAGAATGGGGATCTATTTCTCCATCGATAGGGTAGCGATCCTCACCACTCTGATCTGGCAGACCACCCCACCCGGTCTGGGCACCAAACCCACCCCAGTTGGTTGCCTGTTGATACTGGTACCCAGACTTCTTGGGCTTGAGAATCCGCATTGCGAGGCGCAGAAGAAGCACAAAAACGATTGCATGGAGGATAAGGCCGCCAATCTTGGCGGTTCCCTCGCTGCTGGCGACCCACCCGCCTGCTACGGAACGCGTCAGCTTGAAAACTTCAGGGCTCGCAACGAGGGCAAAAACAGCTGCGGCGACTATACTCATTTAATGAGTGGCAATATTTAATTAATATTTTCCGGGAACAATCTGAGTGAGGTAGGTTGACTTCTTGGACTTGATCATCCTCCATACCAGATGCAGGAGAAATGCGAAAACGAATGCGTGGAGGATAAGGCCACCAATTTTGGCGGTTCCCTCACTGGTGGCGACCCAGTCGCCTGCGACCGACCGGGTCAGCTTGTAGGTGGATGGACTGGCGACAAGGGCAAACAGAACGGCGGAAACGATAGGACTCATTTACTTAATGCCACTATTTTTCTTGTAGGTTCTGTTCATTATAAAGCCCACAATGACTATGAAAACTATGCCATGCACGGCAAGACCCGCTGGAGTTGCGAGCCCGTCTGAAGATGCCACCCAGCTGCCCAGGATATTACGCACAGTCTTGAATGCTGCCGGGCTGGCCAGCAGAATGAAGAGCACAAGGGGGACGATGTAATTGATAACAGCACTCATTTATAATATATGAATAATTTAAATGATCCTGGAGCTCATAATTATGGCTCTATTGATTCTATTATTCATATATTCTAATTCTTCAATTACGCAAGCACCTTCCACACCGGAACCATTGATGTGGGACCGGATAACATTCAATCCTTTTATCAAGGCTCCTGAATGTCCGAAGGGTTGTAAGAAATTTTCATTGAGTGATGGTGAATTATCTCCATCTGTGTTGGTGAATGATCCGACCCAAAAGATATGTGGGCGCCGACAGTACGAGAATGATAGTATAATTTATCCATGTCCGCCTACTTGCTGCGGGTGAGCTTCATGGCGAGAATGCTCAGAAGGACAAAGACGACCGCGTGCACAAAGACGCCAAACTGGGTCGGGCGGCCTGTGGCATCGGCGATCCGACTACCAAGAACAGGCAGCTTGCTGGTGATCTTGTACATCACCGGGTTTGCGACTATGAAAAAAAGAATAAGGTGGAGCATTTTCTTGCTGAGAGCCATTGGTATTATTTGCTTAGAAAATTATTTTAATTTTTGGCAAAACGGTTGAATAGTTTTTTATAGTTTGGTTCGGTTTTTGCCTGGCGGAGAAGACCATTCCTACGGGTCGGCGGCGGAGCTGGGAGTGCGAGAACCTTTTTAAGTTGTGAAGGAGCCAGCGGTTGCGCCCGTCCTTGAATGTAAGCATTTGCGTTTGATTTTGCGGCTCCAAGTTTTGCAAATAGTTCACTGTTTCCTCCCTTGTTCGGGTGTCTGTAGTTTCCTCTCAAACTTTTTTCCAAATATGATTTACGCACGTTCGCGAGTGTCGCTGTATTCTTATTGAGTCCGAGTATTTTCCACGTTTCATTTGGAAGAGACGGAGGTAGGGGGCTGAACGGAGGAGATGGCGGGGGGGCGGGTCTCATCTCTCGGCGCGGCGGCGGGGGGG
>JGI24890J29729_1000407_pt1 | contig 28177 bp, 38 predicted proteins | sample FreactcultureFD7_FD_29729 | JGI IMG/M metagenome (IMG submission 29729)
CAAGACAAAGAAGGAATCCCTCCAGATCAACAACGTCTCATCTTCGCTGGAAAACAACTCGAGGACGGACGCACTCTCTCCGACTACAACATTCAGAAGGAGTCTACTCTTCATCTCGTCCTTCGTCTCCGAGGAGGCATGCAAATCTTTGTCAAGACTTTGACGGGAAAGACTGTGAGTTGTCGAAGAGCGCTTCCTCTCAATTCTCAATTTTGACGAAACTCATCTCATTCCCTCTTCTCTCTAGATCACTCTCGAGGTTGAATCTTCCGACACTATCGACAATGTCAAGGCCAAGATTCAAGACAAGGAAGGTATCCCTCCTGATCAACAACGTTTGATCTTCGCTGGAAAGCAACTCGAGGACGGACGCACTCTTTCCGACTACAACATCCAGAAGGAGTCTACCCTTCATCTCGTCCTTCGTCTTCGTGGAGGATGTTAGTCGGGTCGCTTTCGTCGTAGCATTTCTCCCCTTGTTGTTCTGACATTACAATTCCTAGCTTTTACTTTGCCTTACTCTACTTCGACGGTTTCGCGAGATGTGACCCTGAGAGCTGTGACGCGGACGGGGTTCTGACGGTCATGGAGAGCGAGCGTATCAATCGCCGTCGACGACTCTGACGGACCGGCCGAGTTCAGACGAAATCGCTTCCCTTGACTTTCGTCGGATCGTTTGCTTCGCCTCTCCCTTCCACTACTCACTACTCTTTCAATCATGTCTCAACACACCGCTATCTGCCCTGCCGATCTCCCTTCAAACGTCTTCACGCTCCAACGAACTGGACAATTGGCGGCTTTATTCACCATCATTCGAGATACGAAAACTCATCGTGGAGACTTTGTCTTCTACGCCGATAGGATTTGTAGGCTCCTCATCGAGGAAGGTAAGCGTTTTCCCGCTCTCGCTGCCAATCGAGATGAGAACTGAATCCAAGGTTTCCTCATCTTTTACAGGACTCAACCACCTTCCTGTTGTCGATAAATGTGAGTGAGAGACTCTTGAATGATCTATACGCTCATACTGATCAGTCGCTTCCTCTTCCACAGCTGTTCAAACTCCTACTGGCAAGTTCTAAATCCTCTCTTTCCCTCTTATTCCCCACCTTCGCTTCGAAAGGCGAAAGCTAGCTCGGTTGCTTACCTCAGCTTGTTGTTCTTATAACAGGTCTCGACTACAAAGGAGTTGGGTTCGAGGGAAAGATTTGTGGAGTTTCGATCATGAGAGCGGGAGAAGCCATGGAAGCTGGGCTGAGGGAATGCTGCCGGTACGTACAGCTCTTCTTTGCCTACGACCTTGTGATCCTGCCGAATGAGTAGCGGAACACGCCACGAGCTTTTCCACGAGTCTTTCGAATCTTGCGAAACTTTTGACTGACTTCACTTTTCTTCTATCGAATCCCACACAGTGCGGTCCGGATAGGAAAGATCTTGATTCAACGTGACGAAGAGACTGCGCAGGCCAAGCTATTCTACGCGAAACTTCCAGATGATATCGCTAGTCGATACTGTCTTCTTCTCGACCCAATGCTCGGTACGCGTCTTGACGTTCTCAGCGACCCTGTGGAGCTTGCTGAACCTTTGAGCTACGTGCAGCTACTGGTGGATCCGCAATCAAAGCGATTGAAGTTCTCCTCGACCACGGAGTCCCTCAAGAACGAATCATCTTCCTCAACCTCGTTTCCTGCCCCGAAGGTCTTCGAGCGATGAAGGATGCTTACCCCGGTGTCAAGATTGTGACGGCATGGGTCGATGAGAAGCTCAATGAACAGAAATACATCGTTCCCGGCCTCGGAGGTAATTTCGACTTTTCTCTCTTCCCTTCTCTCGATTCTATCGCATTCCTCGAAGATTCTCGCTCCTCGACGTTCTTCTCTTCCGATATACAGCACTGACCTAACCCACTATTCTGACACAGACTTCGGAGATCGTTACTTCACCTCGAACTAGACTCATCATCGATTTTACTCCCCTCTCCTCTCAAGTCGCAAATATTCTTTCATACCTCGCAAATCAGATATTCTTGGCCGCTTCCAGTCTTTATGTAGCATTATCTCTATACCAGATGAGGTAATCAAACCCATCCTTCGCATTCCTTTCTCTCTCGCGGTCGTCGGTTCGTAACCTCGCAAGAAACGTGAGCGCGAAATTCTATCGCACACACTACATGCTCTATCTTCGCTCATCAACGGCCGCCTGGTCGCTCTCCTGTGATCCGCTGCTGTATTCGAGCGCGTCTTGTCTTGCCCGATGATGCCTTTAGAAACACTTTTTATGAATTTCGCAATTTATCCCTTTCCCCCAATATGTACGACAAGACAGATTTAGTGAGCTTCGGGGGACTTGGAGATGTAGTCGATAGCTGCACATTGCAAGTCCAGTGACAGATTAGCGAGGGATGGAGAAAGTTGAGAAAGTAAGTAACGAACCCTCTCCAACGGTAGTGATGCGGTCAGCATCCTCATCTGGGATTTCGATAGCGAACTCCTCTGTTAAACATACGCGAAGGATGTCAGTACAAGGTAAGCGGAAGAGAGAGAGAGAGAGTATAAGAGATTCCTCACCCTCGATAGCCATAACAACCTCGACAGCATCAAGCGAGTCGAGTCCGAGATCGTTGGTGAATGCAGCAGCAGCGGTAACCTACGAATATCAACCAGTAACCTCGTCAGTGGACCGAATGTGTTTGATCTTTTTCAAGATTGAGGAGAGTTTCAAGAGATCGAAACTTCCACGAAGGAGGTTAGAATGGGGGGTATGAACGTACCTTTGTAGCATCTACCTTTTCGAATGATTTGAGTACATCTTCAATGCGTGCCTTGATCGAATCTTGTGAGAGAGAAGAAGCGGCGTAGAATCGCTGTTGAACGGGGAATCGGAGGGGGGCGACAGCGGCTTGACGGGCGAGAGGGGCAGCGAATGATCGAGTAGCGAGGCGGAACATGGTCGATAAGTAGACTAGAGGTGTAGTGTAATGAACCAAAGATGAGCGAATCTCTCAAACCTACACTCTCCTTCCTTTCACTCACTTGTAGTGATCAGTAGTCTCCCTATACTATCCTACATGTCCAGAAGTTCGACTCCTAGATTGCCTTTCGATAGCGCATCTACTTCGAATTCGTTGAAAGCTGGTTCGTTCATGTTTTGAATCCCTTTCTTCACTCTCTCATCCACGACTGAACGCTACGTGTCGACAGCGTTTCAAGCAGAACTCGACGCAGTGCATCGAGCAGGACCAGGCCAATCGAAACCCGAAGTCTACAAACCACCTCAAACCTCGAATCAAGCGGGAGGAGGAGGAGGTGGAGGAGCGTGGGCGCAAGGAGGAGGATGGGCACAGCCAAAGAGTGAGCCTTCAACCCATCTTGTCGATACCAAGGAGATACTGAGACTCTTGCTTCGCAGAGAACGGGTTGATGGCAGATGAAAAGACGGATTTCGCATCTGCTCTTGCTTCGAGTCTTGCCAAAGCAAAGGCGTCGAATGCGAACAATACCAAGAAGTAGATTGGAGACCCAGTTCAGTGCCTTGATTGCAAATGTTGTACAGAACCAGATAACTCTCGAGAGAAGTAAGAGACTCGTTGCGATGAAAGAATGATATTGCGAGCATTTCTATTGCTTTGAATCCCTTTGCGATTGACGACGAGGGAGTCCCTTGGATGAACAGGACAAGAAAAGAAAGGGAGTAGTATACAGTATACAATAGAAACGAAAAGACCCTGACTGCTAAAATGAAAGAAACCCCTACGTCTACTTTGAAAATTCGACACGATGAAAAACCGACACCTCTAGACCCGCTACAGTTGCTCAACCCACTTGTTGAGGTTTTGCATCTCACATCCCTCACCAGCGACAGTCTCACCAATCTGGAAGACCTCGCTCTTTCCACTCTCCTTCAAGGATTTCGTCACTTCCTCGACCATATCCTTCGCGACGACGACGACCATTCCGATACCGCAGTTGAACGTACGAGCCATCTCGTTAGGGTTGACGTTACCCTGCTTCATCAACCAACGGAACATGGGAGGGAACCTGAACGATCCAGCGTCGACGGTGCATCCAACTCCTTTCGGTAAGACTCGAGGAATGTTTTCCGTGAATCCTCCTCCAGTGATGTGAGACAATCCTTTGATGCTACCCTTTCGGATCGAAGGTAAGAGTTGTTTGACGTAGATCGTGGTAGGCGTTAAGAGTTCTTCTCCGATAGTCCTTGAAGGGTTCCATGGGGCAGTTGCGGAAAGAGAGAAACCTTGCGAGTCGACAATCTTGCGGACGAGGGAGAATCCGTTCGAGTGTACTCCGGAAGAGGCGATACCGAGAAGAACATCTCCAGGTGCGATCGTGGGTTGAGGAAGAACGAGTTCTCGCTCGACGGCTCCGACGGCGAATCCAGCGACATCGTAATCATCTACAATGCGTTCAGGTCAGTATGGATTGCACACAGCGTTGAGAGAGGCTCGACTCACCTCCATGGTAAAGAGAAGGCATCTCGGCGGTTTCACCTCCAACGAGCGCACAACCAGATTCCAAACATCCATCGGCGACACCCTTGACGACATCGGCAGCGGTAGGTACTTCGAGGTGGCCACAGGCATAGTAATCGAGGAAGAAGAGGGGTTCAGCACCTTGAACAACGAGATCGTTGACCGACATGGCAACGAGATCGATACCTACGCAAGAACAGTCGGGACAAGCACATCAGGACTAGCTGAAAGATTGCCGAGAGACTTCGTACGTACCAATAGTATCGTGCTTTCCGTAATTCTGAGCAATCTTCAATTTTGTTCCAACTCCATCAGTTCCCGAAACGAGGATAGGATCCTTGAACCCAGCCGCCTTCAGATCGAACAATCCACCGAATCCACCAATGACCGAATCTGTTCCTACTCGCTTCGTGGCCTTGACGAATGGCTTGATCTTCTCGACGAGGGCGTTACCGGCATCGATCGAAACTCCTGCTGAGGCGTAAGTCATCGCTTCGGGTTTTTGTGCTTCTTGTGCGAGGAAGGCTCTACTCGATGGGCAAAGTTGTGAGTGGATGCATTGACCGCGAGGAGCGAAAGAGTGACTGACCGGTAAGCGATATCTTTTCGGTAAGTCTTGCCGTCAAAGTGAACACAATCGACACCTTTGTAAGCGAGAGCTTGAGCTTCTTTGAGAGTAGGGGCAGTGGCGGTGACAGCGAGAACTCGTCCACCGTTGGTGAGGACTTGACCTTCAGGGTTTGAAGAAGTTCCAGCGTGGAAAACGAAAACGTCTGAAAAATGAGGAAATTAGCGAGTGAACGCGAAAGCGTGGGAATGGGCGGATCTACTCACTCTCAGGTAAAGGATCGAAAGTGATGACATCGCCCTTGGGGTATTTGCCAGGGTATCCCTTCGCAGCGAGCACGACAGTGACGGCAGCCTCCTTCTTCATATCGAACTTGACGCAATCCAACCTTCGCTCGACACACGCCTACGCAGACTCATGGATCAGCTAAGATAGCAAGTCTATCGAGAGAGGAAGGTTAGGCTTACAAGCATGATCTCGGCGAGATCAGTGTTGAGGAGGGCGAGAAGGGATTGAGTTTCTGGGTCACCGAATCGAACGTTGTATTCAAGTACCTTGGGCCCCTTCGGTGTGAGCATGACACCGGTGAAGAGCATCCCAACGAAAGGCATACCTGCACGAAAACGAAACGAAACTTAAGTTCCAAGGTTTTCGTTTTAGAAAGAAAACGAGTTTGAACTCACCATCCTTTCTCATTCCATCAATAGTAGGTTGAACGATCGTTCGCATGATCTCCTCCTCGATTTCAGGAGTCGAACAAGGGGCAGGCGAATAAGTTCCCATTCCACCCGTGTTTGGTCCCGTATCTCCTTCTCCAATCCTCTTGTGATCTTGAGCACCAGGTAAAGCGAGAGCAGTGTAACCGTCCGAGAAAGCGAGGATACTGATCTCTTGTCCGGTCAAGCACTCCTCAATGACGACTTCTTCGCCTGCTCGTCCAAACTCTTTCGAAACCATGATATCCTTCAATCCTGCGACTGCTTCTTCCTTGCTTTGAGGGATGATGACACCTTTTCCAGCTGCGAGTCCAGACGCTTTGATGACGATTGGGTGGTCGACTTCATCGAGGTAGGAGAGAGCAGTGTCGAAATCGGTGAAATTGCGGTAAGCAGCAGTGGGGATGTCGTGTCGAGACATGAAGACTTTTGAGAACGTCTTGGATCCTTCCATGGCAGCGGCACGAACTGAAGGACCGAAGACGGGGATACCGACTATGAAACGAGAGTGATAAAAGTTAAAATCCGCGAATTCGAGTGATTTTGAAGGAACAGACTCACCATTCCGGAAAGCACCTTCAATGCCATCTACAAGAGGTTGCTCAGGACCAGGAATGACGAGGTTGACCTGATTCCGCCAGTAAGATTAGCTTTCTGAGATAGAGTCAAGAGTATGGAAGAGAAACTCACGCTACTCCTGATAGCGAATGCGACCAATCCATCGAAATCTTCTGAAGGAATTGAAACAGATACAGTCTTGTCTCCAAACTGGGTTCCTCCGTTTCCTGTCCAAGAGAAAGAGAGATGGGTTGAGTCAGGGGTAAATTTGGAGGGGAGAAGGGAAGAAGAAGGAACTCACCAGGAGCAACAAAGATCTGATCTACGAGAGGGGATTGAGTGAGTTTCCAAGCTAAAGCATGTTCTCGTCCTCCAGCACCAATCAATAAGATGCGTAGCTTCTGTGGTAAACAAGGGAAAAGCGGGGTTGAGAATAAGTTGTAGGAGGAGAGCAAGAGAGTTTAGAGTACTTACCTCTGGTTCAAATACACGAGCAAAGTCTGCACTAGCTCGAGGTCCCATAGTGGTGTACTTTGTGATTGATTTGAGATAGGCTAAGGAGGTGAGTTTATGTGAGAGAGATTCGCACGAGCTTGGTTCAATCTCGCCTAAGGCTCTCTTTGGTCAAGTGGATACTGTCTAGAATAGTATGATATTATCTAGGATGTGTCAAGCTACTCAAAAAGCACAAAACAGTGATGGGGAGGAGAGATAAAGAGGGAAGAAGGGTTTGTCGACAGGAGAGGCAAGCTTTTCTCTCTGAGTGAGATTGGATTCGAGGAGGACTGGATTCAACTTTTGTTTCTCTTCTCTTCACTATCACACACATCTACATTAGTCGAGTATGTTCTAATCTCCCATCTCAACCCATTCTCAAGCTACCTATAACACTCAACGCTATCGCCCACCTCTCCCTCTCTCTTCAAACTTGAACCCTCTTTTTTTACTCTGACCACTCAGCTGACCACTTTTTTTGTCTCTCCTTCTTCTCTTCTCCTCCCGCCCTCTCCTTTCACCTGCTCTCTCCTATAACAGTATGCGTGATAAGTGGCGCAAGAAGCGCGTCCGTCGATTGAAGCGTAAAAGAAGAAAGATGCGCGCTCGTTCGAAAGTCAGTCTCCCTTCTCTCTTTACTCTTCTATCCTTGTCTACTGCTTACTGATCCTCTTCCTTTCCCATCTTGTAGTAATCGACTCGCCCCNGCGTCTCGATTGATTTCAGTTCGAACCCATCCCCCTCTCTCTGAAACTCAAACCCTCAACCTCAAACTAAATAAAGGGGAAGCCTGCTCGGAAGGATGAGAGGAATGGGAATGGACAACGGGAATCAACTGGTTTTAACTGAGGAGGATCAAGTTCTGTTTTTGGATTGTCGAGGAAGGAAGTTAAAAGATCAGGAATCGCAATCTAAAACACCACTCCCTTCTTGGTGATCTCTTGCGACCCGTCGAAAGACTCGTTCTCGAATCCCAAAGGGCAGTTTCTACCAATACGTTTTGCCTCGTCGGAGACTCGAGAGAATTCCCCATATGAGCGAAAGGTTCTTCTCACTTTCGTTCTCGCTTCTCGTGCATGGTGGCCTGAGAGCTCTACGATACATAAGCAATCTACGAGTCTATACAGAGTCTACATGGCGGAAAGTATCTTGTCCTTCGGCGTCGCGGCCTCTTCCTCTTTCTTCTTTTCCTCCTCCAGCTTCTTCTTCGCATCCTCCGTTTCCTGCTGTGTCCTCAACTTTCCATGCTGACGTTTCTCTTCTCGCTCAGAGTATCGACTCCCGAACAAGTCGAAGTGAGGTTGCAAGATCAACGTGGTCTTCATCAATTCTTCGCAGACGTCGACCAATCGATCTCGGTTCGAGGAAGGGAGAAGGCGGTCAGAGGGTGTGAAACATTTCCATGCCATCGGGATCGAGGATTGATTAGGGATCTATCACAGCGGAGGGACGTGAGTTGAGGAACGAGGGAGAGAAGGAAAAGAGGAGGAACGAACGGTAAACATTCGCATCCATCGACCTAGTAGTCGGAGCGTGTTGACAACGTTGAAGGATTGAGAGCCACCATTCACTTGCACGACAGCGAGAGTTCGACCTTGCGTTGGTCGAACTGATCCGACGGAGAGAGGAATCCAGTCGACTTTCGAAAAGCCCGTGAGTCAGCGTCATCCGCACAACAGGGGACGACGATTCGACATACTCTGAGTCTTAAATACTCCTGTGATAGCTCCGTGCTGCTCCGGACACACCCAGGTCATACCGTCGCTCCACTCTGAGAGACTTCTTAACTCCTGCACCTTCTCATGTTTCTCCGATGCGTCGTCCTTCAACGGCAATCCCGAAGGATTGTACACTCTGACGTCGGCTCCCATCTTTGTCAAGATTCGAGCAGCTTCGAAAGCAGTCAAACGAGAGAAAGATCTGAATTTTGAGGTTTGCGATTAGATTCATCTTCGTCAGCATTCGTTGATTTGGACATCGGAAGTGACAGAGATCACTCACCTAACTCTCAATGAACCGTAAAGGATCAGGATCTTGAGTTTACGAGGGAAACGAGAGGCCATTTCAGTCACTTGATCCAGTTCGAGTTGATCTACCCATTCCGCCTCATCCGGCGCATTCTTGGTTTGTAGGAAAGGTCGATAGAGCTCATTGACCGTGTTCTGAGGGAGCTCTTCAATGGCTTGGACGGTGAACGGGGCAGGAGGAGTGATGGTAGAAGATGTCATGATTTGGCGATGAAGGAGAGCGAAAGATCGAGTTGGGATGGTGGGTGCGAAGAGAGGTAGAGTGAGTAGTAGCCGACTACTAGCTCTGAGCATCGAGTGGACGAGGAGAGAGGAGAAGAAGGAGCCCGAAATCCTCCTTGGATTCGAAGCAGAGTTGAAATTCTGAATTTGAAATTGATTCTTTGGACGCAAGAGAAAACGAGGAAGAAGATACGAGACAGGGGAAACACAGCCGCACTAGGTTCAGAGCATTCGATGTCGAAGGTGCCACATCGCATAGTGCATCTCACAGTTCCGCGAGAGACGCATTCTTAGCAGAGATGGTCAAAAGAGATTTACAATGAATAAGGGCAGAGGGGCGACGGGTAAAACGAAGAAGAGATCGTTCTATTATGAAGTGAGGGTCGTGGCAGAAGGGGAGATGATTGCGTACTTAAGGGGCGGTACGCTTGGGGTCACGAGGGAACAGAGATGATCGACGAATGTTTCCGAGCTTGAGGAAGAGCATGCTGTTCGAACGGAAGACGAGTCAGTCGAGAGTTTGAGAAGATACAGTGAGAGTTGACTTACACAACACGCTCGAGACCGATACCTCCACCCTGTGAGTCGATAAATAGACGGGCTCAAGTCAGCGAGCTGCTCAGATCCGAGCAGGGAGAGAGTAACAAAACGTACAGCGTGCGGTGGGCAACCGAGCCTGAAAGCGTCAACATAAGGCTTCATGTCATCGGGGTTGATACCAGACTCCTTCATCCTGGCCTCGAGCAGTGGTGCGTCGTGAACACGTTGAGCTCCGGAAAGGATCTCTTCTCCTCGCATGAAGAAATCGTAGGAGTTTGAAAGTTTGGGATCTTCTGGGTCGGGCATAGTGTAGAAAGGTCGGATCTCGAGAGGGAACTTGTCGATGATGTAGTAATCGGTGTTGTACTTCTCCTTGATGATTTTACCGAGAGCCTTCTCGGAAGAAGTGCTACAATTGTAGAGAGATGAAGGTCAGCTGCTTCCCTCAGATTCGAGACTGGCAACGGAAGCAAGCTTACCTCATGTCATCAGTATCACCAATAGGAGCAGGAGGAGTTCCTTGTTGAACACCAGCGTCTTGCAGAAGTTTGATCGCATCGCGATGTTTGAGGACAAGAGTTTCGGGCAAGAAGGTGAACTCCTCGTGAGGGAATTGACGCTTGACGATATCGATCTCATCAGCGTACTTTTGCTTGAGTCCAGCGAAGATGGTCTTGAGCATGCCATCGATCGTCTCCATAGCCTCGTGGTAGTGCTCCTCGAACGCCATCTCGAGATCGAGTCCCATGAACTCGGTCAAGTGTCGGTGAGTGTTGGAGTCTTCAGCACGGAAGACTGCAGCATCGAAGAAGAGAGTTAGACTGAGTGTCTAGAAAAGCTTTCGAAAGAGGTCTTCTCAGACTTACCGGGACCAATTTCGTAAACCTTCTCCATATCAGCAGCGATACACATTTGCTTGGCGAGTTGAGGAGATTGAGCGAGGAAAGCGATGGCTACAGAAAGAACAATGATCGTCAATTCCCGCAAGGTGAAACTGAGAAACGCCTGACTTACTCTTGAAGTAGGAGACACGGAAGACGGAAGCACCAGACTCGGTAGCAGCACCTTGGAGCTTGGGAGAGTGAATTTCGACGAAACCTTGTCCATTGAGGTATTCTCGGAAGAGGTTTCCGACACCGGATTGGATCTTGAAGATGGCTTGGTTGGTGATGGACTGAAAAGCAGAGGATATTAAGTATCCGGCAAGGAAGAATGTGAGATTGCGAATGCGAAACTCACTCGGAGATCGAGAACACGGTTATCGAGACGGGTCTCGAGGGCGACGTTGACACCCTCTTCGGAGTCAATGGGACGAAGAGCATCGTTCATGTTGAATGGAAGTTGGTGAGGAGCTTCAGAGATGACGTGGATCTGCGAATCATTGGAAGACTTGATCAGACGAGCCGGACAAGGATCAAACAGTCTCAAGAGGACTCACCTTGCGGATCTTGAGTTCGACATCTTGTACAGTGCAAGACTTGACGGTCTCAGCAGCCTTTTGTACGTGTCCGTCGACGAGCACAATCGATTCAGAGTGGATACCCTCGACCCAGCGAACCATCTTCTTCGAAACAAGTTCAGGCTCGACTTGAACGAGACCTTGGATAGTGTGGGCTTGTTGACGGAGGACGATGAAGACCATCTTCGAACCTGTTGAAAAGGAATGGTTCAGCTATGAGAAAAAAAAGAGAGAGAGGAGGAGGTTCGACGAACCTTGGGCACGGGAAGTTTGAAGACGAGCACGGAGAAGGACGGGCTGTCCCTCGTGAGCGGCAGTAATCTCGTCGAGCTTCCAGCGTTTAGCACCTGTACGTTCAGAAACCGATATGAATGAGCGAACTTCGATGGCACCTTGATTCACGAAGTTCTCCGACTTACCAGTTCGAACGGAAGAGTTGTTGAGGGGGAGAGTTCCATAGCTGTCAGGAGAGTAGTCCTGTAAAGACAAGAAGCGGAATGAGTGAAACTGCAGTATGAATCGCTACTCTCGCCTCGAGGTAGCGAAAGAAGAAAGTGAGCGTACCCTGTCGTTCTCCTCTCGAGCAGCCTTTTCAGCAGCTTCCTTCTCAGCGATCTTCTTTGCCTTCTCTGCCTTTAACTTCTCCTTCTCCTCTGCCTTCTCTCGCTTCTTTCGCTCACTCTTTGATTCGGGTTCACCGTTGGCGCTGTAAAGTTCCGTTCAATCAGTCAATAAGGGATACATCTTGCACAGCTGAGGGCTATACTACATTGCTTTCTCGCTGGCCGCGGCAAAGCAGGTTCCAGAGGAAAGGGAGGAGAGAGAAAGAGAGAGGGAAAGATCTGACTCACTTCAAGCGAACGGGTTCCGAATCCTTCGAGTCGATAGACTTGCGAGAAGGTTCAGGAGACTTTGTGTGGGCTGAGCGACTGGGCGAACCAGACCTCGAACCGTGGTGAAGTGCCTTGTCAATAACATCCTTGAAACCCGTCATTTGAGTGATTGTGCTAGAAAAGGTACGAGTGTAGTGAATAGATCGAGTTGCTGAAAGTGGTCGGAAAGTGATTAAAGCGGCTCTTGTCAAGGGTCGCAGAAGGAGCATCAACTGATGAAGGTCAAAAAAAAGTTCACCAATTTTTGGGTCAGAGGTAAGTGTATCTCGCAAGTTCACTATCACTTTGCTTATGCTCTCATTGCAACAACGAGATAACGAGCAAGACTCTCGAACCCTTCCACGAAATATCGACAGCGAGAAGTAGCGAAAATTGTTCTCGTTTCGCAAGAACAGCTGCTAGACAGCTAGCAAAATCTACTCGAAAGTAGTCTTCCTACCAGTAGATTGTACGATAGCTTCACTAGCCCTTTGTGCCATAGCGAGAGCAGCACCAGGTTTCGCCCTTTCAGTACTCGCTTTCCCTCCCTTTCCACCAGTTCGGTCTTCTCTCTTCGGTCGTTCACCGAACCCATCTCCACGAGGTTGACGACGAGCGGCAGGTGGTCCTTCGTAAGTCGTCGAAGCGGCGGTAGCGGCTGCGAGGACATCGGCATCGTCCCAATCTCGTCCTTTCCTCTTTACATCCCCTCCAGCTCGAGACGGTCGTCCTCCTCCTCCACCTCGATAGCTATCATCGTCATCGTCTCCACCACGAGCTCGTGCTGCTCCATTCGCACGACTCGCTGCTCGAGTCCCGAGTCCACCTCGACGAACCGCTTCGGCTGAAGCATATTCGACGTTGAGAGTTCGACCGTTGAGAGTGTGATTGTGGAGGTTGAGAAGTGCTCGAGTCGCTTGAGCGGGAAGGAAGAAGTCGACGAATGCCCATCTACAGGTCAGTTATTCGTTGTCAGTTACGGAAGTTCGCGAGTGCAAGAGAGAGGTGAAAACTTACCCTTTACATTTTCCAGTATCTTCGAATGTACCCAATCGAACTTTTCGAATACCAGCGGTATCGGCTTTCGTAAGATCCAATGGACCCTTCTCCTTCTTCTTACTCTTGTCTCTCTTTGGCTTCTGCGTCGACATGTCTGCATCTTCATCCTCAGATCCAGCTTGACTATCCTCCTTGTCCTCCTCCTCCTCCTCATTCTCAGACTCTTCCTCCTCACTCGATGAACCCTCCTCGTCATTACCCTCCTCCTCCTCACTGCTACTATCATCTCCCTCCTCACGCTTCTTCTTTCCTTTACTCTTCTTACTCTTCTTCTCTCCTTTCTGTTTCTTCTCCCACTCCCTACTCCTCTTCTGATTCCGATCAAACATATCCCTGATATCATCCACGACCGTCTCAAACCCAAGGTTACCCAAGAACAGAGTGGGTCCAGCAGGGTTTCGTTGTCGATTCAAGATCTTTCGTGCGGTTCGATTCAAAGTCTGAGGAGGAGCGGAAGTACCGTTTGCGGGGACGTTACCGATGACGGCCGAAGTAGAAGTGGAAGGGTCGGAGGGTTCGAGAGCGGATGGGTCGAGGGGAGGGAGAGTGGTGATTGCGGGAGCTGGTCGTCCAGTGTAATCGGAAGATGCTTTGATGAGGAGTTTTCGACCGTCGAGGTTTTGTTCAGAGAGTCCAACGGCGACGGTGACATCGGTTTCGCTCGGGAAATCGAGGTATGCGAAACTGAAAAGAAGAGTTTGAATGAGTTTCCCGCGATGTTTCGAAAAAGCGCAAAGATTGTGCTTACCCTCTGTTGTTCTCGTGCGCACGCTTTCCGTTCGGCATGTTGATCCTCATAATCTCTGATAATCCTCTATCCTTGAACCAAGCGAGTAACTCCCTAGCATGAGTTGCGAAGTTCATATTTCCCACCCAAATTCCGTGTGCTGATCTCGCTGGAGTGTTTCCCACTGCGGTTCCTCCAATCATCAATGGTCCAGGTGCTCCATTCCCAACTCCTCCAGCTGCAGGTTTTGTTGGTTGTTGGATAGCATCTGGATCTTCTCCTGCTGCTTCGGCTGCGATCCTCCTCTTCTTTGCTTGACGTTTCTCCTTGTGAGATAGGGGAGTTGGTTCTTCTGCTGCTTTCTGTTCTTGTTCAGCTTGTTGTTGAGCGGCAGCTTGTTGTTCTTGTTCTTGTTGCTTCTCTAATTGTTTAAGCTTTCTCTTTTCCTTGTTTGACAGCTGTTTGGCGGGTTGATTCGATTCAGTAGGTTCATTGGGAGGTGCGATATCGAATTCTGCCTCCATCTTGAAGTCTTGAGTGAAGTTGAGGCTGCTGAAGAATAAAGTTGAGAGTTGCCAGAAGTTTGAGAAAATTCAAGGTCGAGATCTACCTCCCCTGAGGCAGACCCCTGAAAGTACTAGGCGGCTCTTGATTGAGCAAACAATCGTGAATCATACGGACGACAACTTAACCTCCTTTCTTTCACTCACTTTGCCCAACTTTGGTCAATATCACTCTCGCCGGATCAACGAAACATTGGAGAAGATTACAGAACAAGGGGACAGTGTTTGTTTGTATCAAGGCAGGCTTTCACGTGAAGCAAGTATGCCATCATCCAAATCTAAATCAGCTAGGAAACGACCTCCAATCGTAGCGACTGCGACTACACCTGCTACACTATCTGGCAACGGTACCCTCCCACCGAATCGAACCAGTTCACCCGGATCAGCCAACGCGGCATTATCTTCCGCACTTCGTCCTCAAACTGATTCACTATCAGTTCGGGGAGGGACTCCTCACAACCATACAGCGTTCACCTCGAATCCAACTACTCTAGGCTTGGACAACCTCGTAGCGATGGATCTCAAAGTACCTGAACCAGCTATCGCAACTCCAACTATCGAAATCAGTAGTACTTCAAACAGTAGTTCAACTTCATTAACTAGCTTGACCAGTGATCAAGGAGGCGCACCGTTGAAGAGAGGGAAAAAGAGCGTCGATAAAGGCTATGATGGAGATACAGTCAGGGAAAAGTTGACAAATATGAGTCGGGCTTTGAACAAACAGAACGGTGTAAGGGATTACTTGAGTGGTATGTTCTCTTCTACTATCTCACTGAGCTAGACAGTGACGTAATTGAACGAGATCTACAGGTCCTACGGATGAACTCGTGATTCCCCTTCCTCGACCTTCACCTCTCTCCGCTTCAAACTCCCCTTATCCCTCTCCTGCCCTCTCTACTACTTCGACTACTTCCGTCAACGCAGTGCCCATGCTCGAATACGATACCGAAGCAGAATACACCGAAACAACTCCTTCTCTCGCAGCAGCCATCGACCTGTCCCAGCGAGTTCCCCTAATCGAAGACGATTCGACTCCATCTCGACCTCGACCCCGTGCATTCACTCTCTCCCACTCCGCATTCGGCTCGTTCGGTACCTTCCCTTCTACTGCACGATCCGGTCCCCTCGCTCCCCCGACGATAAAATCTCGGTTCAAACTCTTCTTCCTCCAACTCTTTGCGAATGCCGCTTCGGCAGCTTTCCTCTGCTTGATCATCGTATGGGCGTTGGCTTCACAAGGATTAAATTTCGTAGTGAGGTGGATGAAAGGGATCAGTCCGGATCGGAGACAGAGGGAATGGGATACTGAAGAAGCTAGAGCCAAGTATACGAGGGAGAAATGTGTCAAGGATATTAGGTATTATGCGAGGAACTGTGGGTTTGATGTCGTGGAACAAGAAGTCGAGACGAAGGATGGTTACCTGTTGAAGGTTTTCAAGGTCGTTTGTTTGAAGCAGAAGATGAAGATTCATTCAGATGGGAGAGGTGGGTTCCCTGTACTCATTCAGCATGGCTTGTTCCAGAGTTGCGGTTCATTGTACGTTCTTTCACGCCTTGAATCGTTAGGAAGACTTGCTGACGATTTTTATTGGGTCAAAACAGTATCACAAGTGAAGAACGATCTCTCGCATTCTGGCTCGCAGAGCATGGGTGAGTCACCGAGTTCGTTCAGTCTCTGTCTATCACTGCATGACTGACTCAGCTTCCTCCGATCCACAGTGACTATCAAGTCTATTTGGGAAACAATCGAGGAGTTTTCGATATGGGACACGCATGGTTGAAACGAAGCGATCCTCGCTTCTGGGGTATGTCTTCGATTCTCTCACAGTCGCGAGGCGGTATTGACTGTAGTCATTCTGTGCGTACAGATTACAACATCAAAGAATTGGCACTTTACGATTTACCTGCAATGGTCGATCACGTTCGAAGGGATACTGGTTATGACAAGGTACCCCTATTACTCTCTGTTCGTCCCGACACGAGCGCTGATTGATGATTGGGGAACAGGTCGCTTTCATCGGACATTCACAAGGAAACGCTACCATGTTCTGTTCACTCGGTGAGTTCTTATACTCGAGTCAGCAGCTCCTCGACGTTTGCTAAGTCGTTTGAAAGGTCTCAGCACAAGGAATGGTTCCCGAACTCGGACAGAAACTCAGTTTATTCATCGCTCTCGCGCCCGCCGTTTTCGCCGGACCTCTCACGACCGGTTTCCCTTTCACCTATCTCAAGAGTATGAAGTGGAAGACATGGAGAAGATGGTTTGGTGAGCCAGATCGATTCTCTCTCGCTCTACGAGATCAGAACTGATAAATCTCGCTTTTCTCAGGTGTCCTCGATTTCATCCCTTTGATGAGAGTTTCATACGATTTGACTCCATCGAAACCTTTCGGTCTCCTCGGATATCAGATGTTCGCTTTCCTGTTCAACTGGACTGATGTGAACTGGGTTAGTCTCGTCGTTTCTCCTCTTTTCCCGTTCTCGAGCTAATCTTCTTTCGATGGTGAACAGCTCCTTCGTCGCAAACCGAAAATGTTCCGGTTCACGCCTTCACCTGTTTCCTCGGCATCAATCTTCTGGTGGACTGGCTACAACGGGTTCTCGACTCGAGGTTGCGTTCTTGATCCTAACGCTGCGAAGTGGTTCGACGATCGATTCCCTCCTCTCTCGATTCATCAGTACGTATCTCTCTGTCTATTGTCGATTCGTGCGCGCTCTGGCTGACAATCTACGATGATTGAAACTTGCCCACAGTGGTGGAAAGGATTACCTAGTCTTGACCGAACCTCTCTTACATCGCTTGAAGACAAAAGAAGTAGACGTCGATCTCATTAGGGTACAAAAGATGGATGATGGAGAACACTGCGATTTCTTCTGGTGAGTCGAAATCCTGTTTTTGCTTCGCCTTGTTCTCCTCCAGCTCCTGCTGACGCTTCCTTCTGCTTTCTATTCGATAGGCACGTCGATGCGGTAGAGCTCTGCTTCAACTCGTTCCTAGAAGATATCGAAAAGACTCGACCTCGTTACCCAGAGGAACGAGTCTCTTCTCACCACCATCATCACGCTCGCCACGATTCTTCTTCTTCCTCCTCTGACCGACGCAAGTCCTCCTACAACGTCGACGATGAAGCACCTGAAGCTGTAGGTGCTCACGCTCATGCGAATCAGAAAGGAGATACAAAGGAAGTCGAAGTCGTCACTACGGGCGAAGGCTACTAGATTCGATCGTGTCCCCTCAAGCTGTGTACATACTTCTCTCTTCCGTTTATAGATGCTGTCTCTACGGTTTGCTGTACTCGTGTTATCTACTATTTCCAAGCTTGATTCGCAAAACAAAGGCTATCATTGCTTTCGCCTCGAACTCCTCATTCTCAAACATCTCGAATTGGAGCTAGTGACCTTGAATATCTCCTCCTTCCCCAGTATCGTAACTCAAGCCAAACCAACTTCCTTCTCTGCCTCGTCTTGTTCCAAGCCTGCGATTACCTCATTGACCCTCCTAGATTCCATCTGCCTCTTCCCGAATTCTTGAGAAACGACTGCGTCAAGTTGCCAATCGCTGGGATGCTCTTCGAATATGAGATCCACCTTCTTTGCCTCGCAGACCTTGATTAAGGCTTGTGAAGCACGCTTGAATTCGGCTGGCACGCGAGGGACGATTTCGAAGGGAGCGTCCAAGTAGAGCGAGCGAAGGGTGATGGCACTCTGTGAACGAATATACGCCGTTATACGACTGAACTTCATCGAGAGTACCGTCTTGTTTCTGGTGAGGAACAACCCCGTGATTCGAAGGTGTTGCACGGGGAGCTTGCACTGAGTGAAATGGTCGAAATCGGCGATATCGCAGTTGAAGAGAGTGAGGTTGATCGCTTCGTGGAACCATTCGGGAGCTTCGGGGAGTACTCCCCATGTCAAATAAAGGGTTGTAAGCTGCGCGAGGAGTTTAGTGAATCGGGAATAGTCGAGCTGTTCGACTTGCCTACGCTTGAAAGTGTCAAGCATAGCGAGATGGTGGAGGTTCGGAAGGAAGACGGGGTCGAGAAGAGGCGATATAGCGGCTATAGTATCGTGACTGAGAGTGAGAGATTCGAGGTTAGAGTTTGTGAAGGGCGATGAGAGCGAGAAACCATTCCCAGAGAGTCGAAGTTGTGAAAGATCTATTTAGTAGCGAGATGTATTGAGCTCGTGAGATCATCTGATGTAGTGAGTCGTCAAAGAAACATACTGTTGAGTTGCTTCAAAGGCGCCAAATCCAATTCTCCTGATTGAGAACGCCGGACAAGAGTGCGAAGATTTCGAGCATCTCGAGCAAGCCGATCGAAGGGGCTCTGCGCGATACCGCCTCCAACTTCGTCACTGCAAACAATCTCCAACATCTCATTGTACCATCCCTTGAGCTCCATAAAATCGACAATCCTTTTCAACTTTCGAGGCGACATCCAAACGATTTCGAGGAGAAGTGGTTGTGCGATAGCGCAGAATCGGCGTGAAACAAGGCAGAGGGATCGGAGTGTGTATTGACGTTCACTGTAGCTGGCAAAGCGGAAGGACGAAGGAACATTCGATTCGATGATTTGACGAAGGAGTTCAGTGGGAAGCGAGGAGAATGACATAGTCGAGACGGCGGAGAGGTGAGGGAATGCGTGAGAGGAGGGATGAGGGGGATGAAGTAGTAGATTCTGAGTGCTATACATGTATCGTCTGCATTAGCTGCAACTCCGAAAAGAGCCTGAGAGGGATTTCAAGATGAGAGGAGGAAAGTGAACCATACAACTCACTCGGGCAACCGTCTGTATAGTACGAGCTTCTCTCTACTGATCTCTGAGTGCTCCTAGATAATCTGCTACCCTGCGTGTGTTCGGCTTGAGGGAGAGGGTGATGTTTGATGAAGGTTGGACGCGATTCAAACTGACGAGTAGACGCTTGAGGGGATCAGAGAGTCACTCAATGGTTCTCTGAGATAGTCTTGAGTCTACTGAGAGTGTTTGAGCAGAATCTGAGGTTGTCAAGGGAAAGGTGAGAGAGAGAGAATTCGTTTCGCTACGTTGACGGGTCGACATCCCTACTTCTCTGTCGCTTTGCAGCTTCGAGATCGTCGAAGAGCTTACCACAACACTAGCGAGAAGCGCGAAAAGTGAATACGAAAGTGGATTATCGGAATGTTCGAACTCAAAATAGTTTCGCAAGCTTGACTCCCCTCGAATCAAACTGAGCCCAACGAAGACACAAGTATGAAGTTGCGCAGACTATTGTAGGAGTATGTTCTTCGAGGCTAAAAGGTAAAGAGGGAAGCCCAGAGAGTATAGTAGAAAGGGGAAAGCAAAATCTATCAAACGAAATCCGACTCCTTTTCTCCGTTTCGACCCTTGATCCATATCATCCTCCGCCTCGAACCACCATCCTGAAAGCGCTCACTCCCCTGCCATTTCCAACTTCCTGATCTCCCGCTGCCTCCTACCGAAATCCTCAGATGGCCTCTCTTCACATGCAAACCCAACTTCCTGATCCACGTAAATAACCTCAATTCTCTTCTCCTTACATACTCTCAACATGTCCTGTATAGCTTTGACCAAATCAACCTCGCGAGAAGGAAGGTCGTTGAGGCCAATCTTGTCGAGGTAGATAGAGCGGAGGGAGATTTGCCGATCTTGATTTTCGACAGATGCCACCAACTCCGGAATATCTGCGTTCCAAAGGAACTCTTCTGACATACGAAGGTGTTGAGCCACTTGTAGTAGGTCGATGCGGTCGTCGTCTTCAGGAAGGTATCAATCGAAAAGAGTGCGAGAGAGTGCGGGAATGAGATATCCGAGTCGGCGAGTCCCCTCTGGATGATGCGAGAGTCCAGGAATAGCACTTCAAGTTGAGGTACGAGATCGGCGAGACGAGACCGGATGAGGTATGCGATTTCGTCGTTGAGGTCGACTCTGATCAGTGCGAGTGATCGTAGGGAAGGTAGAACTACCGGGTCGAGTAAAGTAGGAGCGACTTCAATAGCGGTATAGCGGATGCTGAGAGACATGAGCGCTGCGAGTTTGAAGCTGGATGGGATCTGATATTCTTTGCCGCAGAGATAAAGATCCGTGAGATCTGGAATCGAGCAAGGTTTGTTTCAGCGCCGGGGTTCCCCTTTTGTGAAGCAGAAGCAGGCTTACGAGGTAGCTCCTGCAACACAGATTGGTCCGAAAGTCTGCCGTATACTAGTTGGAGATTCAGACTTCGAAGACCCTGACAGCTTCGTAAGATCCTGTTGAGGAGCTCTGTATCCAACCCCTGATCGAGTCGGTCCTGGAAGATCAGTCGCCGGATAGTACCTCTCCAACTCTCCATTTCGAGTGCTCTGTGCCGAGGATTCAGCTTCGACGGTCGATCGATCCAGATAAATTCGAAGAGAAGCGATTGAGTACTTTCTCGGAAGAGGCGGCATACAAGGCAGAGAGATCGTAGAAGGCTTTGTCGGTTGTGGTAGGTCGACCAGTGCATGGCCAAAGGGATGGCAGATTCAATGATTTGTCGAACGAGTTCTGAGGGAAGACGGTTGAACATGTTGAATCGGAAGCGAGATAGGTGAGAAGGATTAGGGTTCATGGAGAGAGAAGCGGAGGTTTTTCGTGTGGGAAGGATGAGAAGCGGAATAGGAGAGGTGGGCGAGATGTGAGGGGAGGAAAGGTGGAAGAAATGGGAGAACGAAGGGGAGAACCGGAAGATGGAAAGAGAGATGCTGGGGAGTGTCGAGAGGGCTGGAGCAGAGAGGGGATCGACGTGTAGAGGGGCGGAGAGCTTGCGTTGACCTGACTACGGAGAGAGGGTCAGATATAACACCCAGAGGGGACGGAGAAGAGCGAAGAGGACGAACCCGACTTGTGAGCGACGATAGCGAGCGATCCAACTACGACTACTGCTGAGCTCCCAAAAGTCAAGCTGAAATGGCGAAGAGGTTTGAGAAGGAAGCGAGAGGAGTGAAAGGAGAAGAGAGAGAGGGAAGAATGAGTCCTCCTCATTTTCGCCTCCGAAAGGATTCCGCGGACCTCGACCGAGTGAACCCACTTTTGCCCGTCTTGGGGTAAAGCTGAAGTGGAGGAGGTGAGTGGAGGAGCTGAGTGGGCGTAGGTCGACGGAATTGCCGAGTATGAGACTCTCCGGCGATTCAATGAGTTGCCGCGTCCAATTCGTTAGATTCGCTCTGTTCCTCTTCTCTGTTCTCCCTTCTCAACCTACACAGGACCCAGATCCAGAGAAGAAGTAAAGTCGACGAAACGTGAAAAGCGGGCGGTGAGAAAGCTAGTCGAAGATAGAAAAGAGAGCTTTTCGAAGATCTGAAGGTTGTTATTACGATTGGAAACTGAATCGCTCGAACGAGTGCATCAGTACTAGTCGATACACGAGACGGAGAGATAGAAAGGACTTACCTCTATTCGACACAACATCTGAGCAGAGTACCATAGCCAAAAGCAGTAAAAATTTGTTACAAAGATTCAGCACAACATTTTGAATTCTCGAACAGCTCTTTTATACTATCGTCACTAGAGCCTACTTCCTCTTCTCTTTGTCCCTCTTCTTGAGTATCTTCACTACTCGAGCGAATCTATCCGAGTTCCCTTTATCAATACGATGTCCCTGATCTTCCTCGTGGTAAACTTCGATCCCTTTTCCCTCAAGCACCTGAAACAACTCGACGACGGCTTCCCTATGCATCTTGTCCAACTCCAAATTGGCTGTGGGGATTTCAACATCGTTATCGAAGCAAATTGAGCGGAGGCAAGGTGGATCTTGGAGTTTGAGTTCCGACGTCAACGATGTGACGACCTCGAGGTAAGTTCCTTCGCTCGGGCAATCCATCCCTACGATCTTTAGATGTTGAATGCCTTGTTGTAGAAGTGCGAAGTCTCGAGGATGATCGACGATGTGGTTGAAACGTGTTCGTGAGAGAATCGGAATGATGCAGTGGGGGATACCTCGATGTTGATCGAACTCGAGGAACAGCATTTCGAGTTGAGAGAGGAGCTCGACGAAAGGCTTGTAGGGCAACTCGTCCAAGTCAACCAGAGAAACAAATGCCAGTTCCCGCAACGAGGGGAGAGCCTTCGGGTTGAGGATTGATTTGACCCCGTCGAACATTCGACGTCCGATGTCGAGCGATTTGACCTTGGGCAGTATGACATCCGGTGAGAACGTGAAACGCCCGGTTGCGAGCTCCACTTTCGTAAGGTCTATGCAGAATTGAATCCTGTGAGTTCTGATCAAACTCATACAAGCACTGAACAGTGAGCACATACTTGGAATTTGCGACAAGACAGTCAAGTCTATTGGATCGGCGCACCACGAGGACAAGACGAGGGTGCGAAGGTTCTCGCCGATCTCGACGAGTCTCGAGATCTGCATCGCTGACCAGCTTTGATCAGGTCTGGTGTCCATCACTATCTTGCCAATAATGCGCGATCCTCCGTTTGCCGCTGCTGAATCCAGAACAGCGTCCAGACGATGAAGTGAGCGAATTCGAATAATGGTCCAAAGTAAAGGTTGTGCAATTTTTCGGAAGAGCTGGGAAACGAGGCAGAGGGGTCGAAGAGTAGAACATCGTTCGTTGCACGTGGAAGAGCGGAGGGAAGAAGGTATTGTTGATTCGATGATATGGCGAACGAGTTCGGTGGGAAGTGAGGAGAAAGACATGTCGAATTGTGCGGGAGGAAAGGAATACAGGTGATAGTAGGCTGTACAAGCAGAGCGTTGATCAGCTGTTTCCTTTCTAAAGAGTTCCTTCAGATGCCAAAATGAGGAGAACGTGGACTCGGAGATGAAGAGGTTAAGACTCACTCCTTGAAGGTTCGGGATAGCTATTATATTTTCCTAGTAGCTTCTACCTACTCGTGATATATTCCCTTCCTTCTGCAGAGTTGAAGTGGTCGAGTTTGAAGCGATGTTTGATGAGGTATGATGAAGGGAAAGTCGAAATTCGGAGGGGTGAAAGTAGATGTCTGACTCGACCAAGTCTATGTTTTCGTGTACTGTTGAGCCGTCTGGCGGGGTTTCGAAATTCGGAAGCGAAGGGGAAGAAGCGACGAATCTGCAATCAAATCGAACCCCTCCAAAAGCGGTTTCACGACGTCTTTGCTGCTTCTCTTTATGCTGATGGGATATATCAGGACTTCAAGTCCTTGAGAAAGCTCCGCCCGCTCGAAGAGAGAGGTTTTGATAGTCAGCTTGATCGATTTCGCAAGTTTCGCAAAGGATTTCGTACCGTTCGTACCGTCTCAGTCGGCTGTACCTCCCAATTTCGTTTGATCATCAGTATACTCTACAACCCCGCCCAATATCGAGGAGTCGCGTTGTAGTTCTTTGTCCCGAAGGAAGCGCCCCAGAGACTCGAGAAACCTTCGAATCGAAGAGTCTCAGCAATCTCTCGCGCCGTTCTCAAGGTTAGGGGTATGGGAAAGGAAAGTTGCAGAGTCAAAAGTCTATCAGAGGCAAAATAGAAAGAGCAGACAAAAAGTATACGAATCACACAGTCACTAGTAACGGATCCTCCTTCGTCCGAGCACCACCTTTCCCAGCTCATGAGATGCTCGCTTTCCTACATTAAAGGGGTTTATTTTCTGGAGATGTCCACGAAGGCTGACAGAGGGAATGGAGGTGTTCCCGCCGTCAGGCAACCCTGTTCCTTCGATGCGTCGACGTCGTTCTTCCCACAATTCACGTCCCTCTTCGCGCGCTTGACGCCGGGCTGCCTCAGCTCTGAGCTCCCTTCTTACTTCCGAGTCGCCCTGNTGCTCCGTACTTCGACGGTTCTGTTCTTTCATTCGATGATTGGCGCCTATCAATTCAAACGAACGATATCAATCAGTTGAGAGCAGTCTGTACAAGACACAGCGGTCGGGTGACTCACATTCAGCCTCATAATGTCCATCCTCCGCCTGTTTTCGTTGGCTATAATCCCCAAAACAGGGAAAAGGCATTGATGAAGAAGAAAGACTGCTGGTTTCCTTTTTCAGAGGGACGGACGCTCAGAGCCGACATCTATTCCCGACAAACAACATTAGAAGCTTGGCTCGGCAAGAGGCAACGCGAAAAAAGCGGGTTTAGGGAAAGCGACCAAAACTCGAGCTCGAGGTCAAAAGCAAAAGTCAATCTGCGATTTGGTTGCCCTCCTTTCGGAGAAGTCGCTGAATTCCGCAGACTTCTGACATCAGCGACACCGACGACGACAACGATACTCAGTGGTAGTCCTCCAGTTGATGGCTCGACCTCCAACCAACGAAACACAACCCCTCGTCGAAACGTTTCGAACTCTTCTTCCGATTCTTGTCTCATATCCTACTCTGATTCAGATGTCTCCCTCACTCCTCCCAAGCACGACGTCTTCTTCCCTTCTCCATCGATCGAATTTCCCCCTCCTCCTCAACATTCTCGAATGCAAGAACCTCAATCCTTCCCTTCCTGGGTTCCATCCCGCCCTCATGAAGTAAATGACGTACCGATGATGCAATACACCGAATCCACTCCGATCACTACTCAATTTGCTCGACCTCCTCCTCCTCGTCTCCCTCTCGGTTCAACTCCATTCCCTCTCCCTTCACCTCCAACTACCGCTAAAACCGATGCCTTCTTCTCCCTCCCTCTTCCCTCGACTCATACTCCTCCTCTCTCCTACTCTCCCACCGATTCCTCTCCAGAACGTGTTTGGGAATTTGGGAGTGATTGCGAACGGTGGATTGACTTTGATGATGGATACGATCGAGGATTCTGAAGGTCAAGGAAGTGGGAAAGGTTTCTCTTTTGGGTGGTAGAACTGCGAGTTGTATAGTTCTAGTGTTCAGCCTCCTCTTCGTCTTTCTTTTATCTGCTCTTCCCTTCCTTGCGATCTATTCCCTTCCTCTCTTTTGAGTCTCTGTTGAAAGTGTTGCACAGGATCGCTGATCAGTTGTTCATGTCTGGTTCTTCCACTTGAGTCTTGAGAGATCTATGAGAGCTACCGAGAGTCGTCTGAGCTGGTTCGAGTCGAAGCGAGTGAATGGTTGAGGTCGAAAAAGCGAACTTCGAAAGTTGACTTGAACAGTTCACCATCATCTCGAGCTATGCTCTCGATCAGCTCAGTATCCATCTCACAAGCTCAATATATACTCCTCGATGAAGCGCGAGCTAGTCCCGACTGTTCTCGTTGATTCCCCACTCTCATCGGCTCCTTCATCTTTTCCTTCGACAATCTCAGCGACAACACCTCGAGAGGAGCTACTTAAACATTGCAGGGATAAAAGATGGAGCTAGGATAGGCTGGGGAGATACACACGAGTAGCGGCATGGCTTGCAGCGAGATGGAGTGTCAATCCCTCTGGGTTTTCTCTTTCTCCTCTCTTCTTCCTTCCCATCACTTCTCCTCTCAACTTCACTTTTGTTCCGACTTACTCGCTGAAATCCAACATCAATACCAACCTCACAGTCAGCCGCTCAACTAGAAATAGGAATCTCATCTCGCCCACTTCATCCAGCGAACCGAGTCACCTCCTATCTTACTCTCTCTTCCCCTTCTTCCTCCATTCGACTCTAGTCACTTTCGCTCTCGGTTGCACCCAATGGGTTCAAACTACACCCTCCCTTCGCTGCGATCAACAAGATTACTCGAAACTCAGGAGGAATGGGCTTACTTCACGCAGCATTGGAGACTTGATTGAATTGTGAGTACTCGAGCCCGTCTCAGCATCGTGCTCGATACTGGAGAGAAGCTGATCAGGTAGAAGATCCACAGATATGGACAGATACCAGGTGAGCGAATCAGAAAAGGTTCAGATACTTTACCTCATAAACGGCACCGCAGCAAAAGATCTCACTGGTAGGTCGTATCTGCTACCTTCATCGCTCTCGTCGAAGCCGAAGCTGATGACGATTGCGGAGGTCCCTACAGCCGCTAAACTCGGAGCTACTCTCATTCACGCTACCCCAAACGATGCTGAATGAGATTCCCTACTTACAACCAGTTCGTTGCTCTTCAATTGTCAGTCACACTGCCTCAGTCCGATTGAGTTTTCCAGTCTCGAACAGGTAGGTTCGTCGTCAATCCAAAAACTTGATTCTTCCCAAAAACGAACGCTCTCCTTTCCTCTCTGTGAGTGAATGAAAGACAACCTATCTGGTCGTACTATAACTGACGATAGCACATGTTCGTTCCTCACAGTGCTCTATCTTTCGTCCTCTATTCGACACATCTCGGAGGTACGTTTCTCCTTTTCTCAACGTCTTCCTTCCGATTGAATCGTTGACAGATTTAGCCCGAACCGTACAGGTCAGCTCGTCTAGACTTACTCAACGCGAGTGCAAAGTTAAGGAGAAGCTGCAGAGATGAAGAAGGAAACGGAGAAATCGTGAGTCGGGAACGAATCGCATTAGTCAAAAGCGTCCTAGCTGCTGATGAATTTCGTTGGACTGAGCTCACAGGTAACAGGGAATTTCACGTGGTGTCCACGCGACTCAGCTTGAATTACTATGGAGTTGACTCAAGTGTTCGTTGTCGTTTGTGTAAAATCCCTCGTTGTCCCTCCTCTCTGCAATATAACTTCGTTTGAGTCTGCTCTCGTGAATCGTGACCTCAGTCAGCACAGTATGAAGACGCTCTCAAGAGTGAATTGCGAAGTTCTCAAACTCGTGCTACTTGCGATGCGAACTCTCGAAAGACTCTGAATTTCTCCATCTTTCCCTTCTCTCCTCTCTCAATCACTCAAAACCACTCTCGCCCTTCAACAACTCTCATTGACAACTGCGAATCGTCCTCGACAGCTCTATCACGTCTACTCCTTCTAAGCGATGCTCCTCTTTTCCCTCATTTCGATCTTCGTCGTACTACTTCAAACGGTCTCTGCAAGCTTTCCTGGTCGCTTCGAACGACCTTCGAAGAGATCTAGGCACCCTGTAGTAACGGCCACATTCGTTACGCAACCTTACACCAACTTCAGAGAGTTTCCTTTCGCATCGCAAAGTGAGTTTTCTTTTTCTTCTCTCACACCTTTGGAAATGAGCTAAGCCTCCGTCTTTCATTGTATCTAGCTCATTCTATCATCTCTCTTGTCAACCTCAATGCAACTCCTACTCCCACGCCCACTCCTGAACTTCTCCGTCGTTCGCCTTCAGATTCGCCGCATTTCATCACTTTCGATTCCTGGTTCTCCTACATCTCCGACCCGAACCATGACTATCACAGTAACGACAAATTAAGCTGTTACGCCTCTTTCATCAACGATTGGAGTACTAGGAAAGGGCATGATGAATGGACGACGGATCGGAGGGAATTGCAAAATGAATGGTGGGATTGGGAGAGAGTACATTGTAAGGGTGATCATGACGGTCACTGGAATGAGGGGAGTAGGATCAAAGGATTGAGGCGAGTCGAGATCTCTTGAGGAAGCTGAGTGTGAGCTGACTTTGTATTTGCGAAACGGTGAAACAGTTTCGTACGTTTCGCTTTGGGAGTCGTTCTTCTTCTTTGGCTTATGTGATGAGAGAGCAGGGGGTCTTGTAGCTTAGTAGTGCTATCTAGTATAATCGAGGCGAAGACAAGGGGGCCGGGCGAGGTTCACATGCATGGAGAGTTTCGTGATAGCCGCCGTTTCTGGTGGCACCCTCACAAGAAGAAAGGAGATTGAACGATCAGAAGAAAGCAAATACAATCTCGTCAAGCGTTTCATCAATTCGATTCAATGAGAGTCAAGCGTTTCGATTCCTTCTTCCTTCCAAGCTCTTCTTCTCCCGCTTGCTAGACCTCCTCAGCGCACCTTCGACGTGTCCTGTCCACTCTTGTTCTTCCTACCTTCCCTCTGTCTCTTCCAGAAAATCGGTGATACGACGGGATCAACTTCGAATTCGACCGGCGATTCTTCCCAAACTACTTCAATCCCTTTCC
>JGI24890J29729_1000408_pt1 | contig 28133 bp, 44 predicted proteins | sample FreactcultureFD7_FD_29729 | JGI IMG/M metagenome (IMG submission 29729)
GTGCCCGTAGCAGCGCCCGTACCGCCGAAATTCATAGTTCCGGAAGTCACGGAAGGAGCGAAGGTATATGTAGAGGTCGCCGCTCCATCTAATGAGAAGTTGCCTGTACCGACTACTTGGCTAATTGAGGAAGCGCCTGAATTGGAACCAATCGTAATAAGAGCTGCCGATCCGGAGTTGCCCAAAGTTATTGTCTTTGTGCCTGTCCCAGAGCTGCCGATCGCAATTGTCTGAGCTCCAGTCCCCGGGCCAATTGAGATTGTGCCCGTTTGAAGTCCTGTGCCCCCTACTGCAATTGTTCCTGTGGTCATCGCTGTCCCTATATTGACAGCTCCGCCTACTTGAACCGCTGCAATATTAACAGTGGTCGCCCCCGCTCCGTTGGCTATTGCCAAAGTATTGGTTGCCGAGCTTGACCCAAGAACAATATTTCCGCTTTGAGCCGTACCCCCGATCGTAATTGTCCCGGTAGTTGTCGAGGCTCCTATTGCATAAGTCGACGCTGAATTACCATCGAGAGAAAAGTTGCCTGTGCCTACAAGCGCCGTAATCGATGAAGCTCCAGTATTTGATCCTAAGGTAATGACATCTGCCGACCCTGTCGCTCCAATCGCAATAGTTTTGGCTCCTGTACCAGAAGCCGCGATATTGACCGTTTGAGCTCCTGTGCCTGGAGCTATAGAGATAGTCCCTGTCTGAAGGCCTGTTCCGCCTATGGAGATTGTCCCGGTAGTCATCGCAGAGCCCACATTTACAGCGCCTGCCGTTTGCACGTTTGCTATTGAAACTGTGGATGCTCCCGAACCATTAGCGATAAGAACGCTGTTGGTACCGCTTGACGAGCCTAGAGTCAAGGAACCTGTTTGTGCCGTACCGCCGATTGTTATCGTACCTGTGGTCATACCTGCGCCCACGTTTACCGCTCCGGCTGTTTGGGCATTAGCAATATTGACTGTAGAAGCTCCAGTACCTCCTGCAATAACTACTGAATTTGTTCCAGAAGAACTTCCGAGTGTTATTGTTCCGGTTTGAGCAGAACCTCCAATTGAAATCGTGCCGGTAGTCATTGATGTACCGGCCACAATTGAACCTGCGGCTTGATTAACAGCTAGGTTAAGGGTTGTTGCTCCTGTGCCGTTAGCAATCGCTAAAGTATTTGTGCCCGAGGAACTTCCCAAAACCATATTTCCGGTCTGAGCTGTGCCTCCAATTGTGATTGTCCCCGAAGTAGTAGACGCGCCGATCGCATAAGTAGTAGTAGCCGCGCCGTTAAGGACGAAGTTGCCAGTACCTGCCTGCAAGGTCAATGAGGCTGCTCCGGTCAGAGAGCCAATTGTTACTAAATTTGCTGCCGCGTCATTAGCGATGCCTACCGTGTTGCCTCCCCCCGTTAAGGAGAAGTTTCCGGCTCCGGTGGCAATGGCAATCGCGCCGGACGACCCCCCGATAGTTGTTGCCCCTGTCCCAGAAGCATTGAGGCTTACTGTGCCGACTGCTGTCAGGTTAGTAAATGTCCCGGCTGCGGGAGTTGTGCCACCAGTGGCAGGAGGAGCGGCAAAAACGGCCGCCAAATTAGATGGCTGAATTGCTAGGGCTGTCACCCCCGGCACTGTTGCTGTCCCGGCTACTGCCTGAGCATTGGTCGAGAGATTAACAATACCCGTAACGCCTGTCTGAGCGATAGGAGCTCCTGCTAGGACAATACCGTTGACATAGGTAAAAACGTCATTTGCCAAAGGAACAACCGCTCCAGCTGGGGCCGTACCTGCCTCCAATTGAGCTAGAGTGGATAATTTTACCGATCCGAAAGCTGAAGTAGTGGCAGGCGATTCGCCCCCTACTAGCCAGTTACCCGCACCTGTTGTCTCATATATGACAGGGGGATTTACGCTGTTGTCTTGCCATCTAGTACCAGGATTATAAATATCTTTTGTTGTGGGGGCTCTTTGCGCATATCCGATAAATTGTGGGTAAACATAAGCGTCTACACCAGTCGCAAAAGGGGTTCCTTGGGCGGTATTGCCTAGAGATGAGGTCATAAATGGGTCTCCATAGTGTTAATTTCTACAATTTCAACTACTACGGCGGCGATCCGTAAGAACGGCCTTGGAGAGCGACTCCATTTACGCTAATCTGAACATATCAAATTATTTATATATTCGGTAGGAAAATTGAATTTTTATTTCATCTTCCTAGACTAAAAGAAAAATGATGGGTAAGATAGGGATGTCCGCTCCTTTCATGTAAATTCTTAGGTTTTGGGACTCAAGGTAAAATCTTGAGTCCTTTTTTATTTCATTATTTGCTACAATACTTGCGTGCGAAGGACTGTTCCCACGACAGATTTCTCTTTTTAAAGTTTAGGTTCAGGCATCGCTTTTAAGGGGCGATGCCATTTTTACGAAAGTCTTTGATAAGGGTAATTCCCCCCTTTAATGAGAGTATACATAGACGCGCCTAAGCTTGGGACTTTCCCTTTCCACCATCTGCCCCACTTATTGGCTCCATCTGTGCGAGCAGGAACTGCTCCTTTCTGAAATAGATCAAATATCTGCTTAGGAACTCCCCCATAAGCGTAGATTGGCCCTTGCCGATTTGGATACTTGCCTAGAAACCGCACTAGCAATTTTCCTGTCTTATCATCGTAGCCAAATGACTCAATGTTAGACGATGGCCCTCCTTCTTCAAGCTCGGGATTTTGTGGAGGAGCTGGAGGCATTCCTTCGACAGAATCCCCTTCTTGTCTTAACTGTTGAATGCGAGTAGCAACGTGCTCCATAACCTGCACAATCATTAACTCGGCTTCTTCGTCTAGTTCGCCTTCCTGCATAACTAGATTCATGAATTCGGCTAGTGCATTCTTTAGTTCTTGGATTCGTTGCTCATTCATGGCTACATTTGCATTATTTTATTTAAAGCTGCTTGCATTTCAGGAGATAACCCTTTTTTTTGCTGTGGCTGGGCTTGCTGCATTTGCTGTGGCTGTAAAGCGGCTTGACTTCTAGTCGCCTGCATTGGGCCTAATGCTTTATGAGCCTCTTTTTCTTTTTGTCCTTTTGTCATCCCATAAACCCATTCCACAAGATCATCCCAAGGCATTTTGTGCTCGTTAACTATTTGTTGAATTATTTTTTTGAAGTTCTTTCCACCGCTTTTTTCCATAGCAGCAAGTCCGGCTGCGGTCTTTGCAGGTTTCCCCTTTTTAATTTCTCCCATAAGGAATTCATTTAGCTCAGGGGAATATTGTTCAATAATATTACGATGGAATTTTTCAGATTCTGGGCCTACGTCTATTCCTTCTTCGCTTGCTGGCTTTTTTTGACTCTCCATTTTTTTAGAAATGAAATCTTTGATCTCGTCGAAGGTTTTTCCGCCCTGCTTGGATTTATTTATAAATTCACCAAAACGAGGATCGATTTTATTCAATCCCTTAATCGCTAAATCTTCGGGAATATATTTGCTTAAGAAGGGGGCAATTTTATTAAATGCTAGACCCCCGGCTTTTCCTCCTAAATAGGCAGATCCGGCTGTTAGTGCCAATGATCCCGCTTTTTTTGCAGCCGTAAAAGGAATTTCTCCTTGTCTTCTATTTTCTTCCGCTGCCGCTTGATATGGCTCCATTATTTTTCTCCTATTGAATTCCTGACCACGATTCAAGCCACCAGTCATTTAAAGGATCTACTGCATTTAAGGGCCTTGTGAGTTGTCGATTTTGACTATCTCTTAAATCAAGATCTTTTTTGTGTTCCGATAAATATTCCATCCATGCGCTAGGATCATATCCTTTTTTTTCCAGTTCATGAGCAACGGCAAGAGGGCTTAACTTTTCTTCCTTTTTCATGATTGCAGCAAGCCCCGGAGCGGCATCCATTGTTAATTCGTAGCTTCTGGGATCTGGCACAGTTTGAAAAAGATCATTTTTAGGTCGTAGCGTGGGAAGATTTTTTATATATTTATTGGCCATAGGAACTCTATAAACTGGCTGCGCAAAAGAAAAAGCCTTTTTAGGAGATACGTTACCTTCTGCAATTAAGGCATCTGCTAGATTTTCGGTGTCGCCTCTCTTTTCAAAATCTTGTTGCAAGCTTTTGAGTGCGTTTTGTGTATCTTTCGCTTTTCTGCCTGTCACAGACCAACCGCCCATTTCCTTAATCTTAGAATATTCGCGTGACACCAAATCCATTTCATCGCCATATTTTTTCATGGCTTGCTGCTCGGTTAACCCTTCTCCACCTTCTGATTTTGGCTTTACGGCATTAATGGCCTTATCTTCTATTTTGCTGTATACATTTGCAGGAATTTGCGCTTTAAGTCTTGATGAAAAGTCCTGCAACCTACTTACAACATTATCTTGAAGGGTTTGAAGATCAGCATGTTTTTGTTTTTGTGCATCATAAATAGACTTTCTTCGCATTTCGGCTTCTTCAGCCGCTTTAAATGCGTTATTTGGATCGTTTCCATAAAGTCTAGGGTTGGCTCCATATCTGCGGCCTGCATCTTGCAGAAGTTGGTCATAATTAAGAGGAATGAACCCTTTTTGAATTTCTTCTAATGTATCCCCTTTTGTTATTGATGGGGACGCATTGGGGGGAGAGCCTTCCGGTGAAGGTGGAAAAGGATTTTCAGGAGCTTGTTTTTCTTGATTTTGTTGTTGAATTAATGCGTCTCCTCTCATCTGTTGACGCGCTAATTCTCCCAAAGTTTGAACCACTTGAGGACGTTCAGCCATTCCCGGCGATACAGACAACGCCCTTGTGAAATATTGTTGTGGATTGAGATTCTGGCCTTCCAGCTCTTTAAGGCCCTTTGACATTCTATAATGTTCCATCTCTTTTGGAAGCTGCAAGCCCATGCCTTCCGCAAGACCTGATCCAACACGGCCCCAAATATTTGCCTGCTTAATTTTCTGCGCCATCGTTTCCCCCTACCCCACTCTCGGGCTTGCTTGCATTCCGCCGCCATAAGGACTAGTTTTGCCAAACCCAGTATTGTTGGCCGAAGCCATAGGGTTTGCATAAGAGCCAGCTGCACTAACGGCCGCTTGTCCTACTGCTGGCGCTATCATATCAAAGAAACCACGAGATCCGGGCTGTGTAACCATATTCTGGCTGTAATTGCCGAGTCCGATTTGTCCTAGGTTTGTTAGCCCTTGTGCGCCATGCTGCCTAAGCTGTGCTCTAAGGGCTCCTAAACGTTCGGACAAGTCCGTAGCTCCTTGCACTTGAGCATTTCTAAATCCAGAGCTAGACAAGCCACCTGCGCCCATTCCTGCGAATTGCTCGCTTAGACCGGGCACAATATCTTGATTGTATTGTCTAAGTGCGGGAGCGGAAAAAGCTTGCATATCTGCGGGATTGTCGGTCATCAAATCTCTGTAATAATCCGCGGCGGTCCCGAATGATCCCCCCGCACCTTTTTCCATATTTGCGCGTTGTAGCTGTTGATAGAGGGGCTCTTGCTCTTCTCGTAAAGTCGATACGTTTTCTCGCGTCTCTGGAGATCCGGTAAAAAATTCGTGGCCCCAGAAGCTTTTTCCGGGCTTGCTCCACATGTGACTTTTTGAAAATGGATTGATAAATTTGTTAAAAAAACCAGCCATATTAAGGCTCCTGTATATACTCCCAAACCAGGAATGCTCTGTCAAAAGCACCGGGGGAGTTGATTAAAATATTCGGCCCAACAATTTGTAGCTCGGGTGATACCAGCGTTATAGCCGTAAGTGTAGTTGAGTTTGTGGCTTCTACCCATGAATCTATCGATGTTAAATTTGCGTCAAAAGTCACGCCGTGAGGAATTGGCGGATTTACTCCGGCTACAAGAGGCCCGACATTTACTACTTTTCGAAGGATAGATCTATATTGCTGCGAAGTGCCGCCATCTAGTACGTTATTTATGCCGGGAATAAAGGCTTTTCCGCTGAGCAGTTCTTCATCAAGATACCAGCCTATTTCTCGAATATTAATGGCTGTAGCGAGTTTTTTGAGCTGTTCCACAAGGAACGCGCGAGCGTCCTCCCATTTTTCTGGTGCTACATCGTAAACAGGCACGTAACTTTCGAGCTGCTGGCTGTCGGGTATAGTCATTTAATATCCTATTGCAGTGACATACATTCCGGTAAAATGGGATGAAGATGTTGCTTGTATTTGAAAATTAGTCTTATTTACTGTTCCGTCGGCAACATACAACCTGATCGTAGAATTATCGCTTACGATAGCTGTTAAAGAGACATTGAATACACCGTTTGGGAAAGGTATCGGATAATTATAATTAGTAGAAATTACAGGATTCGGAACAAGCATCCATTGCATGATTACTCCTCCCGGAAGAAAGGTATATCCATTATTTGCCCTAGAGGGCTGAAGATTGCTTGTCAGTTGGAGTAATTTGCCTTTACCTGTTAGGAAGTACAGAATAGTATCTGTATCCAGTCCATCATTTACCACGGCGCTGAAGAGCTGCCCTATAGTAGCAATCGCTCCAGGAGTAGCATTAGAAGTTAAGTGAATAATATTGTGATACCCAGCTGGATTAGTCAGAGTATTTACAGAAAACGGGGTGTGATCTACTCCGAAACTAGTATCTAATTGCTGGAAGTTCACTTGTATGTTGGCGTAGTCTGTGTCTAGGTCTACAAACCCTGTGGGAATGCCGGGCTGAAAAGATGAAATAACTACCTCCTTAAACCATTATGTCACATATTTCCAAAATCTATATGTTACGATTCCAGAAACTTGAGACTGGCTCAATTTAAATTTTTCTTGTATATCTTTTTGGGAGCTTCCATTTTTATATAATTCTCTTATCTCTCTAACTTGGTCTTCCGTTATTTTTCCTGATGCTTTTGATCTAAGATGACCATTACAAAAGCGTCCTTTTTTTACGCAATCTTGTGTATTTTCTTTGTTTGTTCCAAGCCATAAATGGTCAGGATTAATGCAAGCAGGATTATCGCATTTATGAAGAACGCATAACCCATCTGGAATCTCTGACCTAAGTAATCTAAAACTTTCTCTATGAACAAGAACATCTAGTTTTTTTCCTTCTTCCCTTATGTTTAGGACTCCATATCCGCTTTCATTTATTTTTCCCTGCCATTCCCAGCAATCATTCACAATTTTATAACGATTCAAAATTTTGCATTTCGTACTGCATTCTAAACAATTCTCATGATGCTCGATGCGACAGACGGGACAATTTTTCTTGCTTCTTTCTCTTTGCATAAAGTGCAAATATTTTTGTCTGCATTCCTTGCAACATCTTCCATGAAACATTTCTCTAATTTCAAAACATTTCGTACATCTTTTCATGATAGCCTCCCCATTTTGGCTATCATATTTTAGTTCTTTGCCCCTATGATGTAAATCAAATAGATGTGAGCCTCCCTGCTTTTCTGATCCATAAGACTTGGGCATCGATTTGGACTTCTTGCTCTTGTTCTTTTCCTACAAGTTGGGCATTCGAAAAGGTGTACTGAATTGTTAAAAAATTTGCCCTTGTAGCGCAGAAAACACGCTGCCAGAATTTAGTTCCTTGTGGTGCAACGGCAAGATTTGAAGGCGTAGTCGGGATTACGGAATTGAAAAATGTGTCCGGAATTTGATTCTTAGGCAGAGTATTTGAAACATTCACATCGTCGTAATCTAGATAAACATTCATCGTTATTGCGCCGGGATTCGGTACTTCTGAGGCTTCCATCAAAACGTCGATAAATCCAAGCTGTATGGATTGCCCTTCATCTAAAAAGTTAAATTTTTTGCTAACGATTGAGAAGTTTTCTCGGATATTAATAAGTCCACCACCCACATAAGAACCTGGCAGATCAAGCTGCGGAGTGCTAAATTCCATTGTTGCCGGCGTATAGTTCATCAACTCAAAGGTATTGGCTGTTAGCACAATAATGCCAAATTTCCCCCCATTTAAATTTGCAAAATGACTTCCTGAAACAATCCCAGAAATACCAATTACAAAACCTGTGGACATATTGTGATTTGGAGAGGTGACTACCGTTGCGCTTGTACTATTTCCAACTATCTGCGTGATGAAGAGGCTGACATCATTAGCCGTCGTTTCATCCAGATATTCAACAAATCCTTGCTGATTGCCACCTATAATTGCGGGTATACCTGCTGGCTGATTAATCCATGGAAAATGGCACTGCACCCAAGGCAAATGCGTATTGAGCCACGTTCGGCTTGATTGCGGCTGATAAGTGCCAAGCGCAGTCAAAGAATCTGTAAAAAGCGCCCAAGAATCGTTTTCGTAATTATAAACCAAACGCTGGGTTGGAAAGATAGAACTGCCCGCAGCAATAGGGATTGTCCAATATGCCAGCCGATTAACAAAATCACGTATTCCGTGAACTCTAAAAGGGGCATTATTGTTGATTTGAAACTGAAAAACATAATCAGGAATTTTGATATCAATTCTTTCGGATTTATAGCTGTCGCACTCTACAATGCCTTTATCGCCTATGCCGACAAGAGAAGTATCAAATTGTACCGCAGAAAGCGGGCCTTGTCCCCCCAGTTCGGAATTGACTCTTTCTATTTGAAAGGGCGCGATAGATCGGCCAGTGTAGCGAAGCTGCCACGTAGATCTTTCGCAATAAATAACAAGGTTATCCCGTACAAAACCCACGGAAACAATATCTTCAGAAGTAGGAATATCAAGAAAGCCCCCTTGGCCCCGAATGTCATCTCTCCATGATCCTTTTGCAGGAGGCCCTGCCGTAAATGGAATAAATGGATTGCCAATCGTAGACCACCGTATACGATTAGAAAATGGTTGCGCACTTCCCGGGGCACCCGTCGGCCCTTCCCATGTATTAAATACAACCATTCTACCACGAAAAGGCAGCATTGAAAGCCAATTAAAGAGGGTATTCGTCGCATCTATTTGGCTCCAAGTGCCAGAAGTAAAGTCAACCCATGTTGATCCGTCTGTTATCCTTGGTGGATCGGCATTGGTTCCGTATTGTCCTGTATTATTGGTTACCCAAAATAATTTTATATTTGTAGTTGCAAAAGGAGTGGTGGCTGGATTGCTTATCCAGTAATTGGTAGACCAGAAAAAATCTGTTGCAGCTACGCTTCCGGCATGTTTATTCCATGTCGTTCCGGTAATAAATTCTTGGAATTGTGAAGTCGCTGCGTTAAAGTTATAAGCATAATTCTGATCAAAAACGAGGGTCATGTCATTCGCAGAGTTCTGCAATTCTCGAATTCTTATGCCCATGACAGGCAGTCCCGGAAAGTATTGAACGGCAGTAGCGGGAACAGATCCTGAGATCGTTAAAACTCCTGTGGCTCGATTAAGAGTGGCTGTACCGGGGCCATTAGTTAGGAGAGTCACCGGACTTGCTCCGCCCGGATCAGTAAACACGTTCGTTCCTACAACAAAAGAGGCGACACCTATCTGAATGGGCTGCGGATTGATGGTAACAGTTAAATTGCCTGCGCCATCAGTAGTGCCTATATTTCTTTGTAGTCTGCCTAGTAGCTGATATCCCTTTTTTCTAAGGATGCGTTCTCTCCACACATAAGCATTTTGCAATACTGGGTAAGCATCGTCAGGCAGGAGAAAGTTCTCGCGCTCTTGCACTAGCCCTGTTTCCATGCCCGTTATTTTGAGGGGTGAGTATCCTGTCATTAGAATCCTTGCCCTATACCCCAGCCGGCTCCAGCTGTGTTGCCATAAGTGGTACTGTTAAATAAAGTAATGTTTGGCTGAAAGATTTCTTCTACCGCCTGCCGTTCAAGTACGAGTGCTTCTTGCCTCTTGAACCCTTCCATAAGATTCTGAACGCCGTCCATGTCTTGGCGATCGCGGAGTATTTCCATCGCAGCTCCATAAGCAATATACTGACTCCATTGGTTGAGAATTGGATTATCGGTCGTCATCATGAATTGCGATGGGGTCTGGAAGGTCTCTAATTCGACAAGATAGACATTGTCGGGGACTGGACGAATCGTAAGTTCATTATTCCAAAAAAGAATGTTATAGGGCCTTCCTACGTTATAAGTGGCTGCCCACACGTTAATCATGCTGCCTTTTGCGGGAGCTACTGGGAAATTTACCGTTATCTGAGTCGTAACGTAATTCACGGTGCCGCAATATTGGGGTGTCAAAGGAGCTGGCGGATATGGCTGATTAGGCAAGTTGGCATTTTGCTGACCTCCAAGAGGTGACAATTGAGGGATAGCAGGCATCTGCTGATTAAGAGGCGGTGTGGTGGTCAGATATACATTATTGCCCACAGCATTCTGATTTAAAAAAAGAAGATTACCCGTCGTTGTATTGCTTCCTATTCCGTAAGCATTAACAACGGCTCCCCCATCATCGACGATCCTGATGGGGTTTCCATTTATATCTATGCCGCCTATCGTTACTTGAGTGCTAAGTATCCCAAAATTTGGTTGAGGAAAAGGATTAACGTTATTTCCAAAAAGAGTAAAAGTAAAACTTGTAGTAACACCGTCCCCTCCTACAGGTTGAAATTGAGTGGGCCATCTTGGATAGAGGTTGAAAAGCTGATCTCTATTTTTAAAGAAATTTCCTTGCACCCCTTGGAAGTATACAGGGGCGCGAAACCCCTGCATATTATTGACATCGACCGGATATCGGTCTACGTTTGGGATGGTAAGAAATTTATAGACAGATCTTTGCTGATCAATTTTGATGGCATAGGGGAAATCCTGAGAATAGAATCGGTTAACTGCATCTTGGATATCGGCGCTAGTTAAAGCGGATTGGCTAGCCGACGCAGTTAGCCTACGAATTTTCTGCTCTATAAAACTGTAGGTCGAATTTGCCGGCAATATCGCTGTCATATATCTCCAATTACCAATTTGCTACCAAAACCTACCAATTCGGCAGGAAAGGCGCTTACAAAGTCTTTTCTACTCCTGCTGAAAAGAAACCCGCCGGAACAAACTTGTGGAGCCACTCCCCGTCTGTATCGGCTTCGAGAGGAGCGTTATCTTTTCTAACGGATTCCCCGTCGATACTGATAAGTCCGCTTCGTCGTTTAAGCACTTTATTTTTGTCGTTAACTTCTTTGACTAGACCCATAGGCACTTTATAGGTTTTCCCTGGAATGAAATGCCAAATCTGGATAGGATCGCCCGCGTATTTGCAATAGGGCTTTGTGAGACGCTCGTGTTTGCCGCGGGAGTTCAGATATTCGACTTCGACGAGTCTTTCATCTTCCTTTTTTTGCCTTTGCATTTCTTTCTTATGCTCGGGCTTCATGTTCTTGAATTCGTCAAATAGGACGCTGTTTGAAAGTGTATTGATAAGGCCGTGAAGCTCTCCGCTTGGAGTGGCTAGAACAATGTTATTGTTATCCATTTAATTGCCTATGTTGTTTAGTGACTGAAAAGGTACGGCCAATGAGGTGCCGTTTGTATATTGCAGATTCCTAGAACCCGCAGGCGAAATACTTGCCGGGGATGTCACGTTGCCACTAGGAACTACGAAAGCATCAAATAAAGAGGAATCGAGGTTCAGCGTGAAATTAGATCCACTGATGGCGATTATCGTGCCAACAAGTCCGTTAGCCTGAAACATGCCGTATGTGATCGGAACGTACAATTTCACTGCTTGACCTACGATATAAGTGTTCGCTTCTGTGGAAGGGCTCGCAATCGAAACAGTAATCACCATGGGCGCAGATTGAGTTATAGCGGTTATCATTAGAGAACTCGGTATTGCAATTACGCCAGGTAAATATTGATTGGGCATCTTTCACTTAATTGCGGACCATATTGTTGACAGCAACAATATGGTCCTGGTTACATCTACAGCTAGCTTGGAACAGAGGCGTTGATAGTCCCGGTCTCCATCTTATAAGCCTGCCACACAATAACGTCCGCGGCCGATCCTCCGGGGGAGTTAGCTCCTGCGGGCACGATCATGTAAGGCAATAACAAGTTTGATCGGAAAGGTACAGTCGTGAAGTTATATCCAGTCTGTACATTGCTGATCGGATTGAAAGTTGTCGCTTGACCTTGTGGCGCAACAGTTGCAAAAAGCTGCGTAGTCGGAGATCCCGAGCTGGCAGGGAATGCAAATGCTGTGTAGTTAGTCGTGTCGATATTGATGGTAAAGTTATACGTATCAACAACCGAAGCGACAATAATGGGTCTGCTACCCACTTGGTAGTAGTTATTGAGCTGAACCATTCCGAAAGATCCGGGAACGGTAAACTCAATCTTTTGTCCTACAACCAAACCATGCTGTTGCGAAGTGGTCACTTGTGCGCCAACAGCTTGTGTCACTGCGGTCACATACAAATAACTAGGTGCAACAGGTGTTACCAGCCCAACGGGAGAAGAGGCAAGTCTTCGAACGGTGAAAGCCGTCGCTCCGGCTCCAAAGCCACCCGCATTTAATCCCGATAGAGTAAATCCAGATCCCGAAACAGAAGAAATAGTAAAAGTCATACCAGAAATCTGTTGCATACCCACGGCATTATAAATAACGACTTGATCGCCATTAGAATAAGTGTTGGTTACAGAAGCTACGGCTGGGCTAGCGTTAGTAATTGTTGTACCAGTAAGTGCGGCTTGTGGCACTGGATTGGTAGTCACATAAGTAAAACCGGCCGATGCGGTCGAATTTGAGAACTTATCAATTAAAATGGCGCTAGATCCGGATTTTCTCCATCTCAGTCCATCATTGACTGCTGTTAAACCACCTCCAAACCACTCACCCGCTACGCATCCTGTTGGAGCGGCAGTGCCCATTTGAGTAAGATTGATAGTTTTGAAATAGTCCGCCCCACTTGGAAGAGGAATATTCATATTTACTGCCGTAGCAGGCTGGGTAAAAGCACCCTGTGAAACAATAGTAAAAGGCATTTGAATCTCCTTATGATGGTTGGAATGTGGTTACATTCAAGCCAGAGATCCAGTTTTGATTTGTAATCGCGCGAGCGATGGCAAATTTGGCGTAGAGCTGGCTATTCTGGGCGACGGAAGATACGACCCAATCAGGGCGATATCCGATTTTTGCTGTGTAGTTGTTTTGTTCTACTTTCGCAGCAGCTTCAAGGCCATACATTGGGATTGTATAGACTGTGTTGCCTTTCAATGAGATGCCGGGGATTCTTGCCGCCTTAGAAGAGACAAAGAATCGGAATCTTGAGATAGNGCAGTATTCTTCAGGTCTAATCCCTTCTTGCGTTGGGTATGCGGATTTGAGAAGAACACCTTGCACTTTTTGAAGGTCGGCGCAGAGGTTGGTATTCGCAAGAGCGATAAACGCGTCACGAACGCCACCTGTAGCAAACTTAAGTGTTGCTTCAAGATTTGTGAGCATAGAGCGCGCATCATTGCCGAGAAGGATGTTTTCAATGTTGTTAACATCGTTCAGGGATATGTTTGAGGGCTGGTCGCCGTTTAAACCCCCTGTGGCGTTTATGTACGAGACGCTCGAGCTAAAAAGATCTCGCATTAAAAGATCTTCCTTTTCTCTCAACCATTGTCCTAGCAATGCTGTGAACTTGGTTAGGGTCTTGGAATTCTCCCACAATACGACTTGCTCGTTTGTGACGATGGATTTTGCATATATTTCCATTGTGGCGTCAATGTCGGTACGGACAGGAACTTCGGAGGCTGGATCAATGCCGCTTCCGTCAAGTTGACCGCCATCGGTCGAAAGGCGCTCAAAGCGTGACATACGCGTTGTTTTGCCAATGTAGCTTTCTGCATGGTGTAGATCCACCCCAAAGGAGTGAATCAGGTTGAACATAGGAGTTGACAAAAGATCCTCAGAAGCTTGCACTGGAAGCTCTGGGGCCATGTTCTGGATATTCGTAATACCAGTCTGGAATGACATATTAGCCTCGGTAAGTTAATTTTTTTATCGTTGGGTGACGACACCAAAAATCAGTCTTACGGAGGCGAATCGTATATTTCGGCCAATGTAGATCTGCGAGATCCACTAATATCTGCTAAACTCAGCCTAGCAAATTAAATATTTAGCTTCAATTATTTCATGCAGAAATACCTTTCATAGTTTGTTGCATGCGTGCCCAATTAGCCGCTTTTCTTTCTTCAGATAGGCGAGCGCTGGTGGGGGCTTCAGTATTTTGAGTCAGTCCTGTGTTAGACATAGAACGAGGTTTCATGAAATTAGCCTCTGCTTTTGCCGATTCTTTTTTAGCGGTTGTGGCGTTCGGCACATATTTTTTGATTACTTGATAAGCATCCGACCACTTATCATATCCATCGGGAAGTCTCTTTAATGTCCGCGCAAGTTCAGGATGATGGTACTCGAGATAGTCTAGGTTTTCCGTAGTGACTACATTATTAAAATCCGCAAAATTCTGTACCAATCTTGTTGGATATTCTTGTTGCTCTCGCAAAGCCGCTTGGCGACGGTCATTTTCTTCTTTTTTTGCTAGAAATTCCTGAACTTTTCTTTCTATTCGCTGCTCTTCGGTTTCTTCTTGCTCAGGATAAACATTTTGATATGGGGGATATTGCGGAGGAACAGGAGTGCTTTTAGAAAAAGCCGCTTCCATCGCCGCTTTAAGCGCCGCTGCTTCTGCTTCTTTTTCCGCAGCCCTTCTTTCAGCGGCTTCCTTTTCAGCTCTATCTTTTTTGCGTGCTTCACGAAATGCCTTCCAATTGGGATCTTCAGCTTTTTCTTCTTTTTTAGCGGCATCGGGTTGCTGCACTGTTGCGTCAACTTTTTCTTGACTCACTTGTGCGTCAACTTTTTCTTGAGGTAAAGAATTTTCTACTGTATTTTCAGGATTTACACTGGTCATTATGGATACCTCCTATGTCGGATAATATTGTTGCGGATAAAAATGTTGAAAAAACAAATTCAAATTTTGAAAGAGACATTGAACTGCAAAAGATTAAAGAGCAAGTTTTAAAGAAATTTACAGAATATAGGACTACCATCAATTATCTCGCTGCTGATGCCCCTATAGAAATATTGTGTTTGCCCAAAACTATTGAAACCTTACTTATCGCTGCTAACTGTCTTCGTGTCTACGATCTGTTTAATCGCGATCTTACTGAAATCAAAGGGCTCGGTGAGAGCAGAATTCGGGATCTTACAGCCCGCCTTGATGAGTTCTTCTCTATGCTTTAAAAAGTATTCATGTTCAGATAGCATATCAATATTTTGATCGTATCTTACAAACTCCCAAAAAGTTTGGTTAAAAAAGGCGACCGACCATGCTTGCATCGTCTGATATTTTTTATGGACTATCACATTCGTTCCTGCAAGCTCTGCCATCACCATATCACTGGGCAATACCCATAGCCTTTTTACTATTTTGTCTTTGGCTTTATTGTACAGAAAAACGGCCTGATTAGGACGGGGCTTAGGAAGGTAAGGCCAACAATAAAATTTACGTCTGATCACGTTCTTAATGAGGGGATCTTTAGCAATGACCATCACCACGCAAAATTCGGGCTCATTGATAATATGCTTATGTTTTTGAACAGATTCATAGAGCTGTTTTTCGATATCGTCGGCCATAGCATGGCCCACTTCAAGAGCGTTATATTTTGTACAATCGCTTAATGCTTTCTGAGACAATTCACCTGCGGTTTTGCGTTCCGTCACACCAAACCTTTATTATAATTTGTCTTGTATGCTCGCCATTGTTGCGGCGTGGGATTTGGAAGGAATTTTAGCAGTTTTTTTCTTAGCAATTTCACTCTTTTTGCTCGCATCTTCAACCTTATCAAATTTCATTTGTGATTCTAAAACGTCTCTATATTCTTCATCGCTGCGCTCACGGCGCTCTTCTTTTTCGATAGAATAATTCTTATAGCGCATCAATGATCGCACTCGTTTGTTTTAGTATAAGTTGTAGGTCGGCTCTTCCCAGATCTAGGCATGAAAGCTCCATATGCGGAATTATCTCCGGCAGGAGTAAGATCACGATTTATTTCCCAGTGCTTATTTGGCACGGAAGGGCCAGATCCATGTTTGATTACGTCTGCGGTTTTGTCTTTCGCATAATCTGGGTTATGGTGCGTTTTTTTCGCCATGTCGCATCTCCTTTAAAGCGGTTTCCGCGATAAAATCTATGTCGCTTTCGGATAGATCAACATCAAAAGAAAAAGGGTCTTCAAACCCTTTATCTTTATTTTTTTTCTCCGAATTGCAACACGGACATATATCGAAACGAAAATAATTCATATTTTAAAAATAGGACTTATNTCGGCTCAGCCTTGATACAAAACCGAATGCCTAAAACCCAAGGTAAGGTTAATGTTGTGCCTTATGCTTTTTTGCATAAGCGTTAAGAGCATCGACAGAATGCTTATATTCTTCGGCTTGGTTCATCTCGGAGGAATAACGCATATCAACGTAATTCACATCTTCGACCTTTTTTTCCCAGTGATCTTTCTCAAATGCAGCCATACCATGGCTCTTATGTTTTTCTTTCATATTGGCCTCCCAGCCGAATCAATATATATATTTACTCTATTGTATAGTTGAAATTTTAGCTATACCTGAGCCATTTTTTCTTTTGGCTCTCTTCTAAACTCTGGATGCTTGCTTTCTGAGCCCTGTGTCATTTTTATAATTTCAGCCATTTCAAGGTTTGCTCGGAAGTTAGCTAAGTCCATGTCCTCAAGTTCTACCATCTGTCTGACGATATCAAGGTCGGCAGCAGTGCGCTTATGCTCAGCCGATGCTTCAAGGTCGTCGATCTTGGCCTGAGTTTCTGCCACTTTTGCCATATCTAGCTGCGATTTAGTAGTAGCCTGCATAATCTTCGACTCGTTCAGCTTTTGCGCTTGCTGGGCTTCCTGTTGCGCCTGCTGGGCCTGCTGTTGATTTTGCTCTTCCATGTCTTGTATGACTTGGCGTTTGTTCGTGATTATGGCTGCTCGGATGATGGACTTATCGGCAATGCCCATTCCGATCTCTTTGAAGTGAAGAAGCTGCTGCAATTCTGTTTGTCGCTGGGTTGCACTATAATTACCCTCTTCGACAGCGACGGCATATTTTTGAGCATGCGAAGTGAAAAATCTCGGATCTGCATCATGACCAAGAATGTTACGTATTTTGCCTTTACTAAAGTTCTTTCTGATGGCTTGCAGACGAATTTTACCATACAATCGCTGAGTATAATCAAGCTTATCGAAGATAGTCTGTAAAGTAGTAAGACCTGCCCCCTGCCTGAGCATCGATAGAATGCCCGACTTATCATCGGTTGCCGCACCGAGTAATTCCTCATTAACCCCCGAAATTTTTGATATGTCCTCTGCAAGACTATTAGATAGTTCAAGAAGTGATTGAGGGATGGATACAGGTTCGATACGCTGTATTTCGTTGGGCAAATGTCCGGCTTTAAGAGGGATAAGAAATCCATCGCCGCCACTGCTCTGTCGGAAACATTTTGTGTCTGGTACTACATCTACAGGGTATATCCATCCAGCATTTAAAGAACTTTGTAGCAATTGTAATTCTATGACCTTGCGCATGTTGTAAAGAAACTGCGGATCTCGGAGGTTTCTAATAACGCCCTGCTTCCTCCAAGCGTATGCCTGAATATCTGGCTCTACATAGCACTGACAAGGCACAAAGGGATAATCATCAATGCCAAGTAAATTCTTGCCATGATAGACCACTTTCCCAGAAAGACTTACCACCAGCTTAACGGTAGGGATTTGCACCTCTTTCACTTTTAGCCAAGGTTGTTGGTAGAGGACTCGCTCCATTTCATCTTTTCCGGCCTCGTCATCATCCTCCCATTCCGTTGTCTCCCCTGTCATAGGATCTAATACAATTTTTCCGGGTCTTGTTGTGCGATAATAGAATTCATCGTATGCGAATAGATTATTGATCGCAACGTTTTGCAATTCGGCCTGAAGTGGAAAACGCCCATCCTTCATGCCGCCAGGTTTCATTTTGTCAATTTCCTTGGCATACCCTGGAATTAACATTTTTGCCATCTGCTTGGATGTCCAACGCCTGCGCCAGATACCATTACAGTCTGAAAGGTCTTGCTTGCGCGTGTAGATATCAATCAAATAATTATTCCAAGAGACTGCGTCAGTGAATAAATCTCCTGATATTGGGTCAAAAGTATAGTCTGGATATAAATGTAACAAAGACTCCCCTGTATCTACGCAGCCTTCAAATCCCTGCGAAAGATATTCTTGAAATCCGTCTCTATCGTCACACCATCGCATGACCTTGTTGTAGTCGTCTGAAACAGAGTCGTCGTTTTCATGTACAGGTAGGGTAATTGTGGATTTGCGATTTTTTCTTTGGTATCCGCAGATCATATTGACGTGACGGCGAATTAAGTTAAAAAAGAACTTCTGCACGTTTTGCGAATTTTGCCCGTAAAACTGATTGTAGATTTGCTGATCTCCAACCTTAAAGCGCTTGTCAATTGCTCCTTGAAGCCAAAATGTGGAGTTTGTTGTGTAGTTAGACTGGTAAAACCAATCCTGCATTTGTTTTAGATCTTTTGCTTGGACATCGCTTGGGTCGATATAACCGAGAGAATATTGACCGGATTCATAGCTTGGCATTAAAAACCCCTGTATACAGGGACTATAAGACAAAGTTAAATTTTTTTACATGAACTATTCTTTTTTTATTATATAGCCATATTCTTTCAAAAATGCTATGCACCATTCAATTTTATCTTCAACTCTTTGCCCTGTCGGCTGTCCTTTATGCCAAAGCTCTAAATTCTCTATGCGATTATCGTCGCGGATTCCATTCTTATGATGAACCGATTCGCCTTTGCGTAAAGGTCGACCTAAATGCTCACTCATAACTAATGTATGTTCAAATATCTTGTATTTAACTTTTGAAGCATTTGGATGATGTTTTTTTCTGATTATTTTATAACCTTGTTTGGTTATGTATCCAGATCCTGCCGGAGCATATCTAATAGGAGAATCTTCGGGTCTACCTCTTATCCTATTATCTCTTTGTCTTTGCCATTTAAGTCTTTTTTCCTTATAAAAAGGATCCTCTTTAAATTTTTGCCTTCTCCAACACATTGTGCACAACATATCGCTTTGACGATAAATCAACACATCGGTTTTTTTACACATTGAACAGGGGCGGCCCTTTCTTTTGGCCTCTCTAATTTTTCGAGCACAATTATAACAATTTTTTCCTGTATAATTTATCTCTTTGTCACAAACAGAACATTTCTTCATTTTCCCTCATATTTCTGGGGAAATTGTAACAGATTACACGCATGTAATCCAGATTAAATCCACATGCCTCCGTTATTAAAATTATTGTATATATCATCGTCTTGGAATACTTTTCTCATAAGTTGTGCATGGGATAAATTTTCATCTGGATGATTATGTAGCCCATTTTTAAATCTGCTGGCAATTAGATAGCGACAGGAATCCACAGCGTGGTCATTTTTTTTTATTGGCTTATCTTCGCCATTTGCGGCAGCTTTTGGATCCCACGCATAACCTTGGATTTGGTCGATTAAATTTTTACAGCATTTTCTAATAAGTAAATTCCTTCCTCCTATATATTGAGACATGGTTTTTATCCCAAAAAGAACGTCATTATTTGCATCAATAACAGGAAGATTTAAATTTCGTAATTCTAGCTTTAGAGATGCTGCTGCCGGATCAACATAAAGAGCAGTAATAGGAGTAAATCCTATAAACCCCTTTATATCAATTGCAAGTTCTCGATCAGTTTTTGATCGGCCGTGTTTTGAACTGTCAAAATAATATTCCCTTTCTATACGTATTTGAGGCCATTGATTTGGAGAAATTGCGGCTATATGACAAGCCGTAGGATTTATTGTTCCATAATCTAGTGCCGCACAATATTCGGTGGGTGCTGGATAATCCTTGTCATATATATTTATTTCGTCCCAAGAATCAAAAACGGCCCCTGAAGCCATACACCAGTGTCCTAGAACATATCTTTGATACCACATTCCGGTATAGGAAGCTTTTAATTGCTGTTTGTATGCCTCATCCAAAGATGGGTTATCATCCAAACAAAAATTCCAATGAATTAAATCCAAAGCTTTGTTGTCAATATAGTCACGCTTGATAAAGTGTGCGGGTGACTCGGGGTTGCATGTAGCCAATAATTTTGCACCCGGAACACGTAAACGGGATTCTAGCATCTTCCAGAAGGGTTCTGGTAAATTCGTAGCTTCGTCCACATAAGCAAGGGCTAATGTAGATCCTTGAATCGTACTCACTGCAGACACATCGGGAGCGCCAACAAACCATACAGCTCGTCCGTAAAGTCGCGCCTGCTGGGATTTTTCGGTCGGACAAGGGAAACATAGCCTGCCGTAGAGATGAGTTAATATATTGCGCTGTATAGAGGTCCGATTGACCCCTATAATCATAGCATCGCCGGGGGGGCCTTCTTTAAGATCTTTAATAAATCTTTCAATACTGGAATAGGTTTTCCCAGAACTTACCGCTCCTACCCAAATGTTAAATCGGTGAGTGGCTTCGTAAAAGGATTTATTCTGTTTTGGGCTTGTCGGCATTTATTGCTTCTGGATCGTGTCCAAGTTCTCGTAGTGCGTTTTTCAAAGTCTCAATTACGTGGTGCTGTCCCATGATGAGGTGGTCTCTGTCGATAGACTCTTGCGCAGGAGGTACAGACGAAAGAAGATCCGGCTCGCGCTGACCTAGCCTTACTTGTCCCAACCAAATCAGCATCTTCACATTTCCGGACAGGGCCATTTGAAATTGAGTCGCTTCAATCAGCAACTCTCCTGTCGTACGGAATTGGGCACATACTTTTGAATAGTCCGCCCCATATCGCTTTTTTGCTGCACTTTTCAGGAACTCCGGGGTAATTCCAAAACTTTCGGCAATGCGCACGTGATTTGCGCCTGCCTTCATGTAAAGCTCTATTTTGTCCCAATCCTTGGGAAGCAGCTCTCTTATCTCCATGGGCTTCCTTTGTATTTCTCAAAAAATATATACTTTAAAAGACAAAGTATTTCAAGAATTTGCTGTAATCAAAACATTTTTAAAGGAAAAAAATGGAAGATATAGGCGCTCCACATGTAACTAAAGAACGGCTTGTAGAGATGATAACCCGCATGGAACGATGCCCATGCTCCCAATGTTCTGACGAAGCGAAGGAATTAAAAGACTATTATTGTAAATATTTCGGCCCACAAGATGCTAAAAAGCCATCTTCGCTTGCCAATATTTAACAAACTTGTTAGTCTTGTGACTCTTTCAAAATGAAACATAAATTCACCTACGAAACAATCCGCTCTCTTGTCAAAATCACAAACGAGAGCAACGAATACAAGCTCATCGTCTCAACCGCTCCTCAGCCCCGCAAACGTCTGCACAAAGACGTAGAGGTGATTGGGCCGGGGGAAAGTAAGACATTTGAGAAAGATTCGGTGATGGGAGATATTGTGAATTTATCGTTTCGGTTTATGCGGGAGCCTTTGTGGTAAGAATACATAAGCTGAATTATCGGACATGAAAGAAATGTCATTTGATGAATTGCCTTATCCTGTAAAGAAAACATTACTTGAAAAGCAATCAGAAATAATCATAGACATGATGGCGCAAGCCGGACTTCTCTTAGAATTTTATGAATTCTTTCAATCGATTGACCCTTTCGACAAAACACCTTTTGAATATCTGTGCACACAATTCGCTGAAAAATACCCAGATAAATTCCACATAGTTCCAAAAGAAAATAGGTACGATAAAGTTTTTGTATGCGAGATTGATAAGACATGAATTCACAAATCGATAAATGCCAATATTGCTTCCTGCATTATGATGATTGCACCTGTTGCAATTATTGCGGGCTCATGAACGATTACTGCAAATGTGATCTTAAGGACGAGTCCTCTTTTGAGGATGGATCTCCTTGTATACAGCTACATCCGAAGCATTTATATAAAGCTTATTATTTGAAAAATGAGTATTGGGTCTCTCAGGGATTTGAAACATTGCAAGCTATAGATGACAAGGTCGTTGGAATGTTTAATAGAGATTGCTGGCCTGAAAGACTTAAAAATAGGCATGAAAAATGACCATACTTAGCTTAAAAACCCGAAATAAGCATAGTACGCTATATCTTTTCGACATATCAATTGGACGTGTCGAAAATTTAGAAGGAAATCGACGTAATGAGTGAGTGGATCAGCGTTGATGACAAACTTCCTCAAGTTTATGATTATTGTTTAGTATCAGCAACTGAAAGCAAAACAGGGGATGTGACAACTATTTCAATTGCAAGACATAATACAAAAGATTGGGAAATGTTGAGCAATGAACCTGAAAGTAATGCGGTTGCAAAAGGTGATTTGATTTGGTTTATGTATCCTTGTGAAATAACCCACTGGATGCCCCTTCCATCCCCTCCAGTCGATGACAAAATGTAAGCAAGTGATATGATTATAGAAATAAATGAGGAAGAAAGAGAATTTATTGAACGAACTTGTATAAGAGCCAAGCTTTTTTGTGAATTAAATATGATGAAACCCAGTAAATATTTAATGTCTGAATTTAAGAAAGATCTTATCTCAATAAATCGTCTAATAGATAAGTTAAAAAAGGAATCCCATGATTGATTATCCTGTCGAACAACATTGCACCGCACAAGATTACGATTGCGCATGTGAAAACAAAATCATCGAAGACGTAAGATCGACTTTTGCGAATGAATACCGATTAGTCATCACTTACAACATCCGCCTCGAAAAGCATAATCTCTATTACCTTCCTATGTACGATAGATTATATATGGAGCAAGATCCCGATGTAATCGTCGCTAATCGCTCGCCGTTGTCTCTTGAGATGGCTCAGAGCGTTTTTCCGATGTACCATTTTGACAAAGAAAATTATTATTATTGCGCGCAAAATGAACTCTCATATCTACCATAAATAACAAGGTAGGAAGGCTTTTAGGATGTTTTTCTTCCAAGAAATTAAGAAGATCTTCAGGATCTAAATTTTTGCCGGAAATATATTTTGTTAAGAGGGCAAAGCTAGTGAATGCCATCATAAAAGCGTCCATCAAAGAAACGTCTTGTTCTTTAAGATATTTTCTTACTAAATTTTCAACTTCTTCCGGTTCCATACATCCTTTGGGGCGCCCTCACAAGAAGGCGCCTAACTTTTCTTTAAACCCATTAAATAATAATCTGGGCTGGATTTCTTTGGCCAAGCGCAACATCTCGAAAAATAATCCGCTTCGCTCTCCTGCCAAGCCTTTTCCATGTCCTGCAATACTGATGTCCTGGCATGGAAAGCCTCCGTAGATAATGTCGATGGTCTCAGGTAAAGCCCAATCGAGTTTGAGAGTCTTAATGTCATCCCATATTCTAGCTCGGGGAAATTCTCCTGCGTGCATTCGAGATAAGAGGATTCCCTGACAATAGGGATCGATTTCGCAATATACGATGGGTCGCACCCATTCTCTGAGTGCGACTGTAAGTCCTCCGATGCCTGTAAATAAATCCAAGCCATTCATTTATAATATTGTGCAGCTATCTTTCATCCATTTATCAAATGGCGCTTTCTGTTGCGACCTAGCGATCGCCTGATCGTATACAGCCTGTGCTTCTTCTGTAGTTGCAAAGCCATAATGGCGAATAAGCTCTTGTCTCGCGTATTTAGAGGGGTTTAGCAGGTAATCCCAGCTATTCAAATAGCTTATGTCAAAGCCGGGTGGGGTTAATGGTGTTGTCATGTGTATCTCCTTGTTTTGCGTTAAAATGGGTCTCTAGTCACTTGAAAAGTGCTATTGTATATTGGCAACTGGATATAAGTATGCGCCAAAGCATTTACCCTATTCCTGTTTCTCTGCTGTAAGATAATAGCCCTACGATCTTCCTGCACTTCAATAACGTCAGGAATAAATATGAACGAATTATCTACACCACAAGCATTATAGGCCATTATAAAAGCACTACAAGCATGGTAATTCCAAGAGCAATAAGAGCAACTGTCATCACTGCAATTACTATTTTTAATAGGTTATTTTCCCTGTGTGCCGCAGAAAGAGCTGCGCCATATCTCTGGTGGATATAATTTGTGGTCTCGGTAAATTGACCAAGATAATCACTCATTGTACCCAAACACGAAGTTCCATAATCTCTCGCTTCTCCTAACCGTTCCTGAAAAATTTGGATTATCGCTGAAAAATCTTTTTCTAAAACAACGTCGCCTAATATCGATCTGTAAGTAGTGTATCTTACTCCTTGACAATCGGTATCGCCCTGTTTTGCTTCTACATTCATTACAACTGTCATAAAAACCCTTTAGCATTTTATTAAAACAAGTTTCGTGCCAAGAAAAATCGCACACGCTGCCACAGCCAATAGCGATAAAGCTAAAATCTTGATAGTGCAATCTCGATCGGAAATTTCCTTGTTGTATTTTTTTTTCATTGATTCGGTGGCCATCTCGAATTTTAAGATGGCTTCTTCGAAAGCGCGATTTGTTGATGTAGTTATTTCAGAAGCTTCTTGCGCTACCTGAAATTGCTCTCTATCCAATTGTTGGTAGGCTTCTAAATTTGTTGTTACGCTCATATTTTCTCGTCTTGTGTATGTTTATAAACTTTTGACTACGATTCCTAAAATTTCGTAGACTTCTTTGAGAGTTAATTCAGGATGCGCAGCAGCAAATGCACGTATTGCGGCTCTGCTTGCTGACCATCCCAAATATGTGATTTTTGTTATGTTGAAAAAAACTGTGAGTACATTCAAAGTCATATCGACAAAAGCTAAAATCTCATCAGCAGAATCAAAAGTTTTCCTGCACTCAATTGCAGCTTTCAAATTCGATGTTTCCCTATTAGCAGTACAAAATTGCGTTGAAATTACGTAGATATTTTTCCAATCCGTACGATAGGGCCACGCTTTTTCATATGAAGAAAAAGAGACTGGATACTCAAATTTAGTGCAATCTTTAAATAGAGCCGCCTCATTGGCATCTATAAAATCTCTAATTTTTTTGTTAACTTTTCTGCAAGAAACTGTACCTTTTCCAGGTATATAAAATAGGATTCTTAGCAAGACTTCTGGGGGCGAGTTTTGGATTATATTCATGATTTACCTACAACAAAAAACAAACGATGGTAAATGCCAAAGCGCCAATCCCTATCAGGATAGAGATAGTGCGAGTAAAAATTAACCCAAACGTTCCTTTCTTTATCACTTGAACATCTGCTCTGTTTTGTTGAACCTGTCTAATACTATCAACTGCCATTGTATTTGTTGAATGTGCTACAGCGGCATTCGCTCTTGCCACAAGAGATTCTTTATCTTTTTGGTTTTCTTCATTTTTTTTGTGTAAATTAAGTACGTCAAATTGACGACCCTTTAAGATTTCTTTAGTCTGTTCAGGAGTTAATTCATCGATCTCTTTGTCGGTCTTCAAATTGTACTTATTGACTATTTCTGGCGTAACTTCATGCCCGGAAATAACATATGTGGATGTGCTGCTCGAAGAGCTGCTTGAGGATGACGGGAATCCGCCAATAGGTGTGGTCATACGTTATAGCTCCTGTGGTTGTCTTAGGTTTGTTGGGTCGGCATTAACTGTAATGTTACGTATTCTTTGAAAGTTTAGGACATCTATATTGCCTTCTTTGATAAGTCGTCTTATGTATCTGTATAAAGTCTCACGTGAAATACCCACGTCTTCCGCAATCCTCTCTATGCTTTTTCTAGTTTTGAACGCATCATGTATTAATTGCAACCTTTCAGGCGTTAATACGGTCTGACGGCCTTTATATAGGCCCTTGCGCTGGGCTATTTTGATGCCTTCCATCTGCCTTTCTTTTATGATATGAAGCTCGAACTCGGCAACAGCCCCCATAATTGTAAGGATGAGTTTAGAAACTGGCGAATCGTCGCACCCAAATACAAGATTCTCTTTTATGAATTGTACGGTGACTTTTTTTTCTGCGAAGAATTCAACGAGGGCGAGAAGATTGCGGCAATTGCGGGCTAGTCGATCCATAGAGTGTACTATTAATACATCGTCCTCGCGGACATATTCTTGCAAGAGCTTGAGTTGGTAGCGATCAGTAGAAGACCCGGACGCGTACTCGATAAAGACCTTATCTAGCTTCGCGCCTTCTAATTGTCGTTGTGGATTTTGCTCATCAGTGCTTACTCGAATGTATCCGAGTGTCTTTCCATTTCCTTTTGCGATTAGGTGATTCAAAATAGATTCCTTGTCATATTTAAGTCACAAGAGTTTAAACTACGCGCGGATTTTCGTCAACTAGCCAAAATAAACTTTTAAGACATATATTTTTATCTTTAAATTAATTTTCAGGGGGGTGCACTCTAAAAATACAGGTTAGTACTTTATTTGTTCGGGGATTTTGTTAACATTAGTTACAAAAAAAACGCTTTCTTCTTTTTTTTAATGTATGTTTCATTTATAATGATAGCAACCCCCGACCCGGAGTTAATATGTTAGCGAAAGAACTTACAGAAAATCAAAAAGACGTTTTTGTAAATAGTTTTTATTCACATTGGGAATTCCAAGAAGATGATGCAGAAAGCAAATTGCCTTGGGGTTGCCCTTGGCTTAATCGGCATGATGAATATCTTCGAGGAGAAACCATCGAAGAAATGGCAGGCAACTACTATTACAGAGTCAGAGATGATATATGGCTCGAGCATGAGATGTCGCTCGAATATACAGGCAGTTAAAACTGATGCCCGCAATTAGGGCACGCTTTTTTCTTAGAATCTTCCTTCATCGGCTTTAGAACTTCTTCAGCTTCTTTAGCCGATGAAACTAGCTGATCCTCATTAAAACCCCATTTAAGCAAATCTATAGGGTTCCAGTCATTACTAAGTATATCACTATCAAACTCCCCCTGATTGAGATTGAGTCCTACGCAAAGGTGGTCAAGCTCATCTTGATCGAGCACCTTATCGGGCACCCAGCACTCAACTTCTTTAACCTTCATTTTCTTGAGGACTTTAACGCGCTGATGGCCGCCAATTATGACCATGTCGAGGTTAACGATTGGCTTGTCGATGAGGCCGTACTTTTTAATCAATCCCTCAAGGTGATTGAGCTGCTCTTTCGATATCTTACGTGGGTTCTTGGGGTGATCCTTCAGATCTTTGATAGGAATTGTTTTTATTGTCCAATGAATCATTTTCTCTCTCTAATCTACGGTAAAAGTCGCATAGCTCTTGTACCTGCTCAATTGCAAGAGTGGTTCGGGAGCTTTTGCTTGCTAGTCTAAGGACTAAACGGAAGTTTCTGGCGAAGAATTGGGGATCATTGCGGTTTGCCATAAAGTCGTGTTGCATATCACCTACAGGGTAGTCTCGTTCGAAGTATTCAAGCATACGTACCTAGTAACGAAATTTCTTTTTTGCATCTGGTGCTTATACAAGTTGTACCTCTCAACAAACTTCTTCATATCTTTTGCGGGAATTTTGGGATATTCGACCGGGCATTTGTACCATTCCGTGACTTTATGAAGCTGTTTACCATATATGGATCGCCATTTTTTCCTATAGTATCGAGCCTCCCATATCTTCCCCCCATTTTTTACTCTTATACTAACGTTCTGTATGGGAAGGCCATCCTCAATCTTTATCCACATTTTCAATATTTTCCTTGTTGAACTCTATCTCAACGCGAATTCCATGTGTAGCACTTTTTTCTTGAGAATATCGCCACTTGATACGAGGGTCAGAATCGGCCCTGCCTTTGATTTTTATAGTCTTACCTTTTGCGTTAACATAGCAGGATCTTTTCTCAGGTATGAGGCATTCGGATAGCTCGTCCCTTATGTATTTGAAGCAAATGGCAAGATTATCATCGTCCATTTCGCGAGGGCCAAGTCTTACAAAAGTGATAGTGCAAGGGAGGGTTATCTTCTGCGACTCTCTTGCAAAAGCCTGCCGAATGAAAAATTGCTGCCTTTTATGACGGGTACTTTTAGCCGTCCAGTGCTCAGAAGAGTTTGCTTCGCTTACTGTGCGGAGAGCAAGCTCCCATGTGACTTTATTCACGCATTACCAACTATTATTTCTTTCCTCGAGCAAAGCGCCCTTTATCTTGGCCATTTCTTGGTCGCGCTCTTCTATGGAGTCATAGAAATAGGTAACCTCTTCAGCTCCTCCCAAATAGATAATAATTGCGTGCCTATTTAAC
>JGI24890J29729_1000409_pt1 | contig 28048 bp, 41 predicted proteins | sample FreactcultureFD7_FD_29729 | JGI IMG/M metagenome (IMG submission 29729)
CGAGGTGGTACTCATGAGGATTTCAGTGATTTCGCTGCGAAAGAAGTGGCGAAGAGAAGGAAAATGGGTGAGTCTTTCGATTTCCGCATCACCTACCAGTATTCTTCTCATAGTGACGAATTAACGTCGACTCGACTGTACAGCCGAGGGCAAGAAGAAGGACAAGGAGAAGGAAAAGTTCAAGTTCTAAAGGACGAATGCGGTTTTAGTGAGCAGGGAACCGTTTGTGTGTTGCAACGATACCTGTTACCTTTCGAATCTATCGTTGTGCTCTTCTCCTTTGCGAGATCGAAGTTCAGTTGCCGATGCGAGATGAATCGCTCTCCCTTCTTCTGCTGCTTAGCGCTTCTTCCTCATCATTTTCTTCGATTTAATCAACAATGTTACGCACACCTCTACGAACGCTTCCTCGCCGTTTACCCAACTCTCAAATCCCTACACGGCGGTTTATCTCAGAGTCTACCTTGAGACGAGCGAGTGTTTACCAATCTCAAACTTCCCGACCGATCGTTGTCGCCTCTCTCGGTCTCGCAGCCCTGTTCGGATGGACCGCAGCTGTCTTGATGGTAGGTGGAAAGAAGGATAAGAAGGGTACTCTTGAACATGTCAAGGACAAGGCAAAGGAAGTCAAAGAAAAGGTTCAAGATGGTAAGTCGAATCTCGTCCTTCTACAAGAGTAGAGGCCAGCCGTAGAGCATTCTCAACTCTCATTGAAAGATTCGAGATTGGCTCTACCTGCATCGGTAGCTCCTTTGAGATCGTATTTCGTAACTTTCGCTAACCTCAGCCGTTTCATCTCCCTTTCTCTCCGTTCCCAGCTGTCCCCGAATCCCTCACTCCTTCATCTCTCTCCTCTTCATCCGATTCTGAATCCTCCCCCGCCCCTTCCGCCGCCGACCCCACCTCTTCCACCGCACCCGAAGAAGAGAATTCACAAGCAGCCGCTTTCAACCCTGAAACGGGAGAGATCAATTGGGATTGCCCTTGTCTAGGAGGAATGGCAGATGGACCATGTGGAGAAGATTTCAAGGCGGCCTTCTCGTGTTTCGTTTACAGCGAGGCGGAACCGAAAGGAGTCGATTGCGTTGAAAAGTTCAGAAAGATGCAAGAATGCTTCAGGAAACATCCTGATATCTATGGAAATGGTGAGTCTGAGTCGACGCTCTTCGCTTTGTACTCGTCGTACTGGCGACGTTACTGATTCTCCAGTTGGAATTGATTTCGCAGATGCGGATGATTTGGACGATGAGGATGCGGATGAATACGATTTGATCACACGTGCAGAAGCTGCTCTCTCCTTACCCGACGAGCACTTCCTCGAGAAGGTTGCGGAAGCAGTGGACGAGGCGATGCCATCGAAGAAGTAGACGAAGGAAGTATGGGAACCGAAACCAAATGAAAATGTTAAATAGTCACACTTCACCTCAATCGGATTTGGCAGAGTATGTTCTACGAGGTTTGTATAGCTTGTTCTTATTGCTTTTCTTTGAGAATGAGAAAAGTGAGAGAATATCAGAGAATGTCTTTCTCTTCTCTTCTCTCTTCTCCTCTTCTCACTTTTCTCACAACACTTTCATCAACATGTCTACGCGTCCCAAACGTGCTCGCAAGGCATCTAGCAAACCTGATTACAGTCAACAAGTCGAATTGGATCTCTCCGGAACTTCCTCGGATGAATCTGATCAACCAGTGAAAGGTCAGTCTACTCATCTTGAACAACTCATGGAATGCCTAGAGCTGATGATGAATGACAGCAACAGCCTCCAAGAGTAGGAGGAAGAAAGGGGGAAGCAAGAAGAGTGGACAGAAAGACGAAGAGGTGGATTCGAAAGAGAAGAAAGGAAAAGGTAGGAAAGGGAAAGCTACCAAAGTAGACAAGGTGAAAGTGAACCCATTAGATCAACTTCCATTCGAATTGGTATCAGAGGTGAGTCTCATTTATCATTTGATTCGACTTTCGCAAATTCGACTCGATTGATTCCCCTCGTTCTCTCTCGCAGATCCTCTCTCAACTCACTCCGAAAGACCTCCTCAACTTTGCTCGTACGAACAAGTACTATCGCTCAATTCTCATGTCCAAGAATCGCTCGAATTCAATCTGGAAAACATCGAGGAGGAGAATCGGTTTACCAGATTTGTCTTCGGAGGATTTCTCTGAACCTGCTTACGCTGCTCTAGTATTCGATACTCACTGTCAGGTATGCTCATAGTACTCTCTCTACGTTTGGAAGGAGACTGAGCTCTTTCGAATGGATAGCATTGCGATCGATATGCGCCAGCTATGGTCGACTACGTATTGCGTTTGAGGCTTTGCAAACCTTGTCGTGGTGATCAGTGAGCTCCTTCTCGCTATCTTCTTCATCCTACTCGCAGCTGATGTAGGAGGATTCGTGATGATAGTGTCATGAAAATCACTCCTCAATTCGATAAAGAGAAACGCTTTCATCCTGCAACGCTCAAGTGTGTAACTATGACACCTAGTACGTACCTCGTCTCTCTGAAGCTCTCTCGTACTTCTGCTCATCTTTGTCGAATCGCTTAGTTGGTATCGACACGGGGAATCACCGATGGTATACCAGTGCAAAGAGTACAACCAATTGCTCTACCACAGATACCTGGAGCGGTACTGACGTTATCTCCTGGAGTAGAGTGGGTACTCTCAAGTGATCTCGAATACTATCACAAGAAACTCTCGATTCTTCAAGAAGATGATGAATTCGACGAAACCCTCGAAGCTCCGATCATTGAATCGAATGACTACAACTCTCGTCGCCGTCGTCGTTCTGGACAGAAACGTGGCAAAGTTAGCTATCGTGAAAAAGACGAGGAAGAGGAGGAGGAAGTCGTCGTCAGGGAAGGAGGAAGGGTTGAACGTTTCGTTGCTGAGAGACAAGGAGAGCTTGAGAAGATTTACACTGTAATTTTTCCCTCGTCGATCTCTATCCTTATCTCTTATTGACTGTGACTGTGACTGACTCTCGTTGGATGATAGGACGGTGAGGCGATCGCCGGAGCTACTCCCAGTGCTATCGCGAGGATGAAAGAGGAACAGCGACTTCTCCAGCTTCGCTCGAGTGGAGAGAAATCGTCACAACAGTACAAGCTACAGAGAGAGTGAGTCCTGTTCCGGCTGCCCCGCTCGTTCGTCGTCGTTAATTTCTTGCTTGAACGCTTTGCAGAATCTCGAATCGACTTGCTCTCGTCAATGGATATGATCGTGCAGAGTGAGTCTTCACATCAGAACAGGTCTCGTGCAGACCCGTACTGACTCGGTCGAGGACTGTGCAGTGTCTACCTCCTCACGACGAGGTTCCGCAACTCGATTCTCGAACCTGGACAATCAATCACGAACAAGATCTGGAAATCTATCGAATCGAAGGTTCTCGCGGCTGTCGACAAAGCAAAAGCCAAGAACGTATCAAACCGCAAGAAAGAGAAGCTACTCGCAGCAGAACAAAGTCGAAAGACTTCTCTACGAAAATACTACAACGATTTGAAGAATGAAGTCGGTGACAAGCTCTACTTTCCTCTCTTTGTCGATTTCCTCACTCTATCGGCAGTCAAACCACTCTGGCAAGCTCAAGACGATGAGGATGAAGAAGAGGAATCGATCGATGAATCAACTTGGAAACTCCTCTTGCCTCTCATTCGCAACGATCTCGAGGAACACCATGTCGAGTTCGTCACTTCTACCATTCGTCTCATTCTCTCAACTCATCACGACTACGAGACGGAGGAAGAGCTTGAAGATGCGATTCAAGAAGTACTCGAAGATGATCTCGACTCTTTCTTCTCCCTCGCTTCTTCTCTCGTCATGTGTGGAGGAGGATGCCGAAGTAAGAAGAAGGTGGCTCTAGTACCGCATTGGAATGGAAGGCTCGTCAGCCGCAGGAGGAAGCAAGGTGGTTTCATTGGATCGGTTCCTCAAGTCATCGCTCATCTCCTACAAGATCACAACGGCACTTATTCAAGCACCAAGCGTCGTTCTGATCCTATCATCTTACCCCTCGAAGTCGCTTCTGCCATCTCGGCTGTACTTGAAGTAGGTCAACTCGACGCATCAATTGCAACTGCCAGAGATATGAATCAGCTTGATCGAGGTCATTATCGATGGGACAACTCCAAGTCAGGTAAGAAGTACTACAACACTTGGAAAGAACTCGTGAGTCTCTTCTCTTTCTAACTCCCCACGGATTCCACAAACTGATAAAAACTCGACTTGCTCTGTCTTTCGCAGGTCAATCAAGTTTCTCTCGCCTCTCACAAAGCTGAACGTGCTCGACCTCCTTACCATCTCGATGCACCACTCGTCATCTACTACCCTTCCTCTGTTCCTCCTCCTCCCGCTTCAGAACTCGACGAACAAGATTCATCATCCGAATCTTCTCCCAAAAACGCAGTTAAGAAAGGTGACGATTCTTCGGATGAAGGTGAGGGAAGCGACGAGGAGATGTCTTCGGGAAAGAAGAAGAGGCAGGTTGAATACATGAGTGACGACGGGGAGCAAGACGAGGATGAGCTTGAATCTGAATGAACGAAATGGGGAAGTGGAATAGCTTGAAACCGCTTGTCGCTTGAAATCTCACACACAGTGCCTTTGTACAATGGGTACTCGTCTATGTCTCGACGCTCATAGGTCGAAGGCGATGTAGAAGACGAGATAATTTGTGTCAAAACAAGATTCGAAAAAAGTACAAAACATGAGAGATAGCTCAGACTGGTATAAAGTTGCGAGACGCGAACAAGGGATGTCGTTGAACTAGAGGTCGACAGTCTTGATCTTTGTTCCCGGAGTGACAGCCCATCGTTGTCCGGGTTTCCTCGTTCGATCGTGAGGTTTATCTTCCTATCACAGCGGAAAGATGGAACGTCAATGAAGCGCTCGGGAAGACAGTGCGAGAGAAGAGACACCATAACTCACGCCGACTGATCCGTAGAAGCCGTAACCATCGTCGTAATCCGCTTCGTCGAGTTCGAGCGATCCATTCCGAATGTGCGAAATAGGTTTTCCAGATCTCGCATCGACTTCTCCAGCGAAGTGATCGACGAACACCTGAGAACGAATGAAGAAGATGCATCAGCAGAAAGTAGCGCGAAAACGAAAGGAGAGTGAACTAACGGAATTCGGTTTGCGATTCGCTTCTTGATGAAGTTGTTTAAGCATCTTGTGAATCTCAAGGAAGTACGAGCGCAAGATGTCGAGGAATCGAGAGGTTTGACGATGCTTCGAGGCGGCGCAGATGGCGATTGAGTCGTCCTAACGAGAAGAAACGACAAAGTCAGTTTGAGCGATCGCTGACTTCGAAAAGGTGAGAGCTCACCTTGATGATGTATCCGATACCGAATCCATCTCCTGATACTGGACCGAATCCGAACAGTCGCAAAGCAGGATTACCGCAATTCGAAGTACTAAGGATCGATTCCCCCAATTTGCCGTATCCCGGATCTCTGAACAACGCTGGAATCCTCGCTGTGATTTGTTCGGGATCTTCCGAGTCACTACCCTCGCTGTCGGAAGGAGGAGCTGAAGAATCCGCTCGAGCGGCTTTCTTCTCCTTTTGTTGAGCGAGACAGTACATGGCGTAGAGGATTCGATCTTGTCCTAAACCTTTCGCACACGCTTTCGTCAACTCCGTGTGAGCTTTGCAGGCGGCACGAAGAGCAGCGACCTTGTCGCGAGGTGAGGCGTCGGAAGTGAAAGTCTTGACGAAGTTGACAGCTCTGCGAAAGCGCAAAATCGTCAGCCACGAGAGGAAGGAACTATGGGTCGACAGAACTCACTCTGGAGTGACTGATCGGATAGCTTCTGTTCGGCCGTGCAAGAAGTTCTTCGTCATTGCTGGTTCGTACGTCGAATCGACTCGACCGTAGAGAGTGAAGTAAGCTGCTTGATAAGCCATCTGAACGAAAGCATCCGGCGAGAAACCATGCTCTGTATCGTATTGATTAATCAGCGATTGTACGTCTATGATTCGGAGCGAGAGAGAGGAACAAACGAGTGATCGCATTCTTTCCGTAAACTTCGAATTCGAGAGCGACTGCCTCGTTCTGGCAGATCAAGTCGGCGAGTCGAGTCTCGGCGAAACGCTGTGTATCACTAGTATCAGCGTATGAAACATAGAAGACAAAGGGACGATGCAAGCTCACCACTGCCAACTTGAGCTCTGGAGTCATGATCCAATCTAGTTTCTTCGGCTCTGTATCAGGTTCTTCTGGCACTTCTCCTTCCGGCGCAGCTTTCTTCCCTGGTCCGCCCTTTGCCCATGGTGATAACTTCGCCTTGAACAGAGTACCGGAAGCAGAGTTGATCGAGCGAGCGAATCGAAGAATGAGTTCTGTGTAAACATCGGCGACGAAGCTGTTTGGTTGGAGAGGGGCTCATCAGCCTTTCACTTCAGTATACGTTCGATCATGTAGCGACTCACCGAAGAACTGTGTGTCCATCTACTCCTGAATGCTCAAAGTTGATTCCGGCAGCACCGTTCGCAGCGACGATAATTTGTAGCTACTCCCTCAAGTCGTTGTTAGTGTGACTCTTAGAGCAATCGAGGAGACGACTCACCTTATCGTAGTAACGATTCGTACAGGTTCCGACTTGAACACCTTTGTCGAGTTTGTAAGTTCCGCCTAGTCAAACCTCGAAGCATCAGCACATCGCTCAAACTGGGAACACAGCGAGAGGAGAGCTCACATAGCATATTACTGCATAGCTCGCTCGCACTTTCTGGGTTCGAGTCGTCGAGACATACAACGAAGAGTGCTTTGTCGAGGACTTCGAGACACATCGCGTTTCCCATATTCTTCGAGAGGTGAATGCGTTGTTCAGCCCACGTCGCTCGTCGTTCCGTACTCAGTACACCGAGAGCTGACTGTGCGACTTGATTAGGAGGAGTTCGAGCTGCATCGGCAACGATAGCAGTGAGATTGGAGAGGAGAGCGCGTTCGGTCAGGCAAGGTCGGTTCTTCGAGTCGAGCACCTGTAGTAGCCCTAACGTGAGACATTGTTTCGCGACAGGCGAAAGCGAGAGCAGCTTACGTCGAACCAATAAAATTGACCTCGAGCCATAACGATAATATGTCTAGATTCAGCATCGACTTGCATCTTGCATCCATTCCTGTCGGGTGAGCAATATCAGTATTCTGCTGACCCTGTAGAATCGAAAGGGCGACAGACTTGGTTGGGATTCGAGCAGTTGCGAACAATTTCGTATATTGACTCATGTCGACTGTTAGAGCGCAGAGTCTCGTCAGTGAAAGCGCTGGATTGACACAACTTCGAATGAGAATAACTCACGAGGTGTCCCTCGGAAGTTGTCAGGTTCAAGCACACCCTCTCTCAGGTCGTGCACGAAAGAAAGACTGGCGAGAATGAGAGAAGTCGCTCGCATAAGTTGACTTCCTCGAGCTGGTGTTGGATCGTCTCTGCTCGGAAATTGTCAGCTATAGTCTTTGAGATGATAAGGTAGTGGACTCACTCGAGAATGAAGAAAGGATTCAGGGAGAGAACGACGGATTCGGCGTAAGAAAGGTAAGATTCTGTCCACCACTCCTCGATGTAAGACGCTTTCGTCGCCGCATACTCCTTCAATTTCTGGTGTAGTTCAGGACCTTCCTTCTTGAGGAACGCTTCAACGACGTGCTTGGTGTGAGAATGTTCAGATGGAGTCTAAATACGTGGGAAATCGTTAGCTCTCGTTCGTGACAGATCGGCGCTGGCGGTCATGTGAATCTCGTCTGAGAAGCTCCCTCGCCCAGTGCAGTCCCTCTCTTCCCTTCCTTCCTCTTTCTCTGCCGTTTCCCCCACCTTTGACGTCGTTCTTTCCTTTCTCTGCCATTATAGCCTGAAGTAAGAGAGCTTTTAGCGTACCTGTAAGCCTTCTAATGCTTTCACATACTTCTTCATCGTCTCTTCGAGGGGTGGAACAGGTAGTTTTGGTAGTTCATCTTGACCAGCGAAAGTTTTCCCAGTCGCCCAAGGTGCTAGAGCTTCTGTATTATCGATACGTTGCGGCCGAGGTGTGTTCATAGTCGTGGCAAGTTGAGTGAGGTGTGTTAGAGTTGCAGCGAGAAGCAGGAGTTCAAGAAAAGTGGAGGAGAAGAAAATCCTCTCCCCGCACCCGAGTTCCTGTCGATGACAAGCGAGTGTTTGGAAGGGTGAGAAAGCGCGTCGGAGAATCGAGGAGTCGAATGTGAAAAGTCGAGACCGAACTCGGAAGGGATCGCTTTTCGCAAATTGCTTTTCGCAAGTCTCTGCAGACGTTTGCAGCTTCGAAGGACACTCGCGCTTCGCTGATCTCGTCTATCTCGTACCTCTCGAGAGGAGAAGCGAATATAGGTGGGTGAAACTTCTTGTAATCATCGTTCGAAGGTATCTTAAATTCTCCTCGCACAATCTCGAACGAGTCGTCTCGCCGTATCTGAGCGTCACAGGCAGAGTGATTTTCTCGGATAGAATGATTCACACTCGAGAAGCTGAAGTATACTCAACGAAGGTAAAGCTAGCCAGCAGCAAAAGAGAACGGGTAAAGACGGAAACGAAATCTAGGGGTACTGATACGGAGTGGAATCGGCTAGTAACGTCCGCCGGTGGAAGAGAGGTAGTTGGGCTGACGAGAGACGGGGCGGAAGCGAGCGTTACCAAGCGAATTCGAAGTGGATTGGCCAGCAGACGGGTAAAGCTCTTTGAGCTTGACGTCGAGAGTATCGAACAGCTCCTTGCGTTCGATCGTCTATGCAGGTCAATGCGTCAGATTCTGCTAGCTGCCGGCAGCAAGACAGGACAACGACGTACAAGTTCCGAAACCAGGTCTGCCCTTTGTTTGTCGTCCGGCTTCAGAGACTTGGATTCTCCAAACTTTCTCTTCCAGATTGTGATTATCCTTTTTAGTCGATCAACTCTGGCCTTGTATCGACTATACTTGTCGCCGAGCGTGACCATTCCTAGACAAGCAAGCCAAATCATGGGAAAAGGAGCTCGTCGATGGGGATCACAAAGCACTCACTGTGATTGAAGTACAGCTCGTGAACGTCGTTGAGAGCTTTCTGCCTCACATCAAGCTCCTCCTTGAGCTTTGGCAATGTGTACGTACGTTTGGGAAACGTTGAGCTCGTCCATATGGTATCGTCGGACATGATTTCGACTGTCAAAGAATAAGTGACTCAGCGAACATCACAACTGGCAGTCAGCAAATAGGGAAAACTCGGTACCGTCCTTGCAAGCTTCATTGTACTTCTCATACTCTTCGAGCGCCGCTATCTGTAGGATTTTGCGTCTGCGTTAGCTCGAATCTGGCAGATTCGCTTTTGAGAAAGAACAGCGTGCAAGATTCGGTTCTCGAGCCCGATCAAGGCAGTGATTAGCTGCACACGACGGCGAAGAATCAGCATTGGTTTGCGAATCGGGACATGTAGTGCCGTACTCACCGTCATCTCTGACCTCCTTGTAGCTCTTGATGGGCTTCCTATCATGAGCACTCATGTTGGCTACTTGTGGAGATGGGGAGAGAGGACAGAGGAAAGAGGGGAATGAGGAAAGAGAGAAAGGAATCGAGTCTTGTGAAAAAGCGGATAAAGACGATTCCGCGGATTTGTCGCTCTCGCGTGGACTCTCCTTTAGCTCCGTACCGGCCCGTCGATTAGCACAGCCTCAAAGATAGGAGAGCTCTGGTGAAAGTGGGCGAGGCCAGAAGATAGGAGGAACAGGACGTTTTTCGCAACTTTTCCGAACATCCCAGGGATTGCCGCGAAAAGACTTGCTGGTATCCCTAAAGTTCGAACTGCCTTCCACCCGCTCCCTGCGGCTCGTGCGTCTTGTGGCATTTCCGTTTCCTTCATTGCGAAAAGTGATTTTTCCTGAATTTGATCGAGCTCGTGGTTGCCTCCCCTCGAAGCGGACTGCCGAGTTCCTTCCACTTCTCTCCCCCTTCTCCCTGTCCCCCTCAAGATATGCTACAACACGCGAAGAGAGCAACCCGAGCACTCACAAGGATCTCCTCCCCCTCCCCTCTCCCTCCTTCTCTTTCTCCTTTCCTTCTTCCCCACTTCTCCGAAAGGTCACTCTCTTCCTCTTCAAAACGAAAGCCAATCAAGATAGTAGAAGTAGGACCTCGAGATGGATTACAGAATGAAAAGAAGCTACTCGCGACCGAATTGAAAGTGGAACTGATCAAGAGATTAGTCGAAGCTGGTTGTCGGGATGTTGAAGCAGGTAGTTTCGTAGCTCCTAAATGGGTATGTCCCTTCATCCCATGCCCCATCACACCAGATCAAGCTAAGTAAGAGAGCGATAGGTACCACAAATGGCATCAACTCCCGAATTGTTAACTTCGCAAACCCTTTCCAAACTTCGAGAAGCCCACTCTTCACTATCCCTCCCCGTCCTCGTACCTAACGCAAGAGGTCTCGACTCACTCTTCTCTCTACTCGACTCGCATCCTTCATCCAAAGCTCCTTCATTAACGAACGAAATTGCAGTGTTCGTTGGATGCACCGATGGATTCTCGAAAGCCAACCTCAATTGCACAGTCTCGGAATCACTATCCCGATTACCATCTATCGTCAATCGAGCACAAGAGCGAGGGCTGAAAGTGAGAGGATACGTTTCAACCGTGTTGGGTTGCCCGTTTGATGGAAAAGTGAATCCGGATCAACCTGCGAGAGTTGCGAAAGAGTTGTTGGATATGGGATGCTATGAGGTTAGCTTAGGGGATACTATTGGAGTGGGAGTACCGAGTGGATGGGAGGGTTTGGTGAATGAGTGCGAGAAGTTAGGTGTAGGAGCAGATAAATTAGCCGTGAGCTTGTCAAATTCTCTTCCACTCGCGGTCGTGACGCTTGTAGCACCCTGATCTCCGACGCTGATTTGACTGGCGAGAAACGGTAACTCAGGCCCACTGTCATGATACTTACGGAACGGCTCTGGCGTCGATTCTCCACTGCGTCAAAGTAGGGTTTTCCTCTTCTTCTTCTCCTCCCGTGAATTCCTGCTAATCTCTCCCTCCCCGCATAGACACTAGGAATCCCGACAATAGATTCCTCGATCTCTTCCCTCGGCGGCTGTCCCTACTCACCAAATTCAACTGGAAACGTCTCAACCGAAGATATTCTCTACCTCCTCTCGTGTTCCCAGATCCCTACTACCCTCATTCCAGATCATATCAGCTCGGAGGAGTTGATGGAGAGTAGTGGAGTGTTCGGGAAGTTGTGTGAGGTGGGAGAGTGGATCAGTAATGAATTGGGGAGGGAGAATGGGAGTAGGGTCGGGAAGGCTTGGAGGGGGAGAAAGGAGAGGCAGAGGATGTTGAGAGAGAAAGAGAAGGGAATATAGAGTGATCTATACGAAGCGAGTGAGTCGAGTTTCGGTTGCAGGATTTCGACGAGTGTGAATAGTATTATCAGTAGTGAGACTCTGTAAGTATACCCAACGATACAACCTAGAAAGAAGGGGGAAAGGCACAGATTGCGTCGACGAAACGAATGAGAGTCGTAAAAGTGGTTTCGGAAGGAGAGAACAACAAATTCGAGCGAGGGTACTGAGGGAATCGAGGGAGGCTGAACGGAAAGGAACGTAGAAGAGAGTGGGAAGAAAGAGAGGCTGGGGATGGAGAACAAGTGTCTCAGGGAGGATTCTGAGCAGGAAGGCGATCTGGAGGCGAATTCGAAAACGGTCGAAGATGCGTTCAAGTGAGCTTGCGCCAGAGGATGAGAGCGCTACGTGTCATTCGACTCCGCCAATCAGTATTCCGTCCGAAAGATCTACTGAGTGAACGAGACGTACATGAGAGTGACCAGAACGACAAGGAAGATTCCGATGGTGATCCTTTGTCGATAAGCTCTGTATGTCGAATTATCTCACTCAATTCAAGCGATCATTCAGAGATGACCAGAGACTTGACAACATACGTTCTGATCATTTTCGTAATCGTTCTACTCGCTCGATTGACACTCATGTCTGCCTCTTCCAACGTTTCATTCGCACCCTGTAACTGAATCCTCTGCCCGACCAGGCTATTCAATACTCCTTGTCCAATCTCCTCATTCTCCGCTGCTAGTCGATGAGCATTATCCAACCTCCCCGAACTAGTATTGATCGTTTGTGTCGAATTCAACAATCTCTGTCGTTGTTGCTGTCCCGATGAAGTCAATGGTGCATCATCTCCCTCATCGTCGGATCCATTTAGATCGTAGGCGGAGTGAGTGGGTCGAGAGGAGAGTAAGAGATCACGATCAGATTGGGATTCGAGTGCTTGTAATCTTGATCTCCAGGATTTTAGTTGAGTTTTTGCAGAACGGACGAGGATGGATTGTTTCGGGTTTGATTTCGCTGAGATTTGGAGTTGTTCAATCTGTGCAAACGAGAGAAAGGGGTTGAGAAAGGGAGAATCAAGTGTTGAGAGCGAGAGAGGGGAACGAACGATTTCATCTGCTTCATCTAGATCTCGATAGGTTCTTCTTACTGCCGCTTTACGTTCCTCTGTGTTGCTCAGATAGGATTCAAGTCAGTGAGATGCAGAAGGATATCGACTTATAGATGAAAGTGATGATTCACCTCCTCGCAGTTTGGGTAGTTCTGAATCTAATTTCGTGTTGATCGCTTGTTGGATTGAGAGATATTCATTGTGATAAGAGTTGAATGCGTCCATATCTGGATTCGGAGTGAGAAGTTTGAGATGACGACGAGGAAATCTCTCTCCGTCTTGCCTCTCTCCCTCTCTCTAACAAACCCAGTACAGCACACTACATAAGATGGGAAGATTCAATTGCGAACAAGTAGGATTCATCGGTCTCGTAAGTCTATACTCTCTCTCTCCCTCGAATTGAGTCTCACCGAGGTTGCATAATCTCATCTCGATATAGGGCAACATGGGAGCACCCATGGCCAACAACCTCGCGAAATACTTGCACGAACAAGGCAAACCCGCTTTAACCCTGTACAACCGAACCGCTTCAAAATTACCTCCCGCTTCGAAAACCATCTCCCACTCTCCTTCCCCTCGAGAACTAGCTCGTACTTGCGACGTAGTCATCACTTCCCTCTCCAACGACGAAGCGGCTTTGGCCGTGTACGCTGAATTGTTCGAAGGCGCGAAGGATAAGAAAGCGGAACGAGGAGAGGAAGGTGAAGAGAGAGCTACTATCTTTATCGATACCTCGACTCTCTACCCCGCTACTTCAGGTCAATTGGAACGTCAAGCTGCTCAAACTCCTTGGTCATTCTACCTAGCTGCTCCCGTCTTGTAAGTAGCAATCTCGAAAGATCTCCTTAACCGAAATCAAGCTAATCCCTCTTTATCCACTTCATAGCGGACCTCCCCCTCTTGCGAAAGAAGCGCAATTAGTAGTAGTACTTTCAGGTGATATCTTTGCCAAGAAGCACGCCGAGAAACTGTTGGTCCCTGCGATGGGAAGGAAGATTATCGATGTCGGAGCAAACGTCGAGAGGGCGTCGAGTTTCAAGCTACTCGGAAACTCGTGCGTCTTGGGTGTGATCGAGCTGTTGGCGGAATCAATGACTTTGGCCGACAAGACTGGAGTTGGCGCCGATTTGTTGTATGAATTCATCAAGGAGTTCCTTCGTGAGTTCACCCTCTCTTCTGCCACTACTTGCATACTCGACTCGACTGACCTTGCTTCTTTTGATTTGCAGCTGCCCCGGCTTTTATCGGATGTAAGCCCTCCGTACTGAATCGTAGTCAGGTTTGATACGGAGTTCGAAACTGATCCTTTCCTCGAGTGCTTACAGACGGAAAGAAGATTCTCGAGAACAACTTCTCTGGTGAAACTGGATTCACCGCTACTGGAGGACTCAAAGATGCTCAACACATCCGACGACTAGCGATGGAAGCGGGCGCGACCGTTCCCGCTTTGGATGTCGTGAGTTTTTTCCCCTCTGCTTCACATTCTTTTCACTGAGCACGATCGACTAACCTGATACTCTGAGTAGGCACACCGTCATTTGGTCACTTCGATCGCCAACGGAGGGGGAGATATGGATTGGAGTTCGCTAGTGGCAGGGCCCCGTTTGGCCGCAGGTCTTTCTCCTTTTACTGGCGTAAGCTTCTCTCTCTCTCCGTAGCTCTTCCGCGCTTCAATCGCTGACACAAGAGAGGTTCGTGGTTGCTGTAGAGGAAGGAACACGCTCATGATACTGGATTCGGTGCGAAGAGTGATGAACCCAAAGGAACTTTGGAACCCGTCAGCGATGGAGGTATCAAGGAAGTCAAGAACTTCTGAACATGAATATAGTGCATTGTGTAGATAGTTAGGCATAGATCCGTGAAAACTCGAAGAACGCAAGCCGTTGAAATTTGCGAAGTTCTCATTACATTTGTTCGACGTTTCGAAAGTAATCCAAAAAGTTTTTTCGATCAAGGTTTCGTCTTAACCACCAACTCTCAACTCCAAGCTATGAGTGAACCTACCAGTAAACGAGCACGCACAGATGCGCCAGCAGCAGTCGACAACCCTTACCTCGCCCATTTGAACGAACCTCACAAGAGAATGACTGGAGGCTCATCAGGCAACGGGACTACTCCATTCGATGGATGGATTCCGAGAAAGATCACTGGGAAACAAGTAGAGAATGTCATGGTAAGTCCTACCACTCCTCTTGGCTCAGTGAAACGAGGGAGAGAAAATAAAGTCAACAATCGACTCCATTCTCACTCTCCTCTGGAGCTACGGTAGTATGGTAGAGTTGCTACTGATCATTGTATTGAGCGGATCATCATAGGCTGGAGATGTCAACCCCTTCACGATGCGACCTCACTCGAAACGTTACTTTGACATTTTCGAAGTCCGAAAGAAATTACCCGTTCATCAACAGATGAGCGAGTTCTTGACCATGTTCTCAGAGAGTCAATTCGTTGTGCTCTCTGGTGAAACCGGTTCTGGAAAAACTACTCAGTATGTTTAGTTTCGATTCTCCCTCTTTTCCTCTTTCGCAAGCTGACTCAAAGCTGCGAGTAGAATCCCTCAATACGTAGCTTACGCCGATCTGCCCCACTTGAGAAGACCGGGATTACAAGTAGCTTGTACTCAACCGAGGCGAGTAGCTGCTATGAGTGTTGCGAAACGTGTGGCGGACGAGATGGACGTTAGTTTGGGAGAAGAAGTCGGTTACAGTATTCGTTTCGAGGATTGTACAAGTCCGAATACTTTCCTCAAGTAAGCTCTCCTACTCTTGTTCTTACAGCTGAACGAAAGCTGATGCGAGAATCGTCGATTCTTGCAGGTACATGACAGATGGTATGCTCTTACGAGAAGCTATGAACGATCACATGCTCTCCCGATACTCGACTGTCATTCTCGACGAAGCGCATGAACGTACTCTCGCAACCGACATCTTGATGGGTCTCTTGAAGGATATCGCCAAACGTCGTCCCGATCTCAAAATCGTAGTCATGTCGGCCACTCTCGATGCCGCCAAATTCCAGAACTACTTCTTCGGTGCTCCTCTACTTAAGGTTCCTGGTCGAACTTTCGCTGTCGAAATGTGAGTACTCTCTTTTGACTGTCTCCTCGTTCTGATTGTTGATAAACTTTCTATCAATTTGCAGCTTCTACACTCCCGAACCTGAACCCGATTACCTCGAAGCCGCTATCCGAACGGTACTGATGATTCATCAAGCCGAACCAGAAGGAGACATTCTAGTATTCTTGACGGGAGAAGAAGAAATCGAAGATGCTTGTCGAAAGATCATGGTCGAAGCCGATCAACTACCTCATCACGTCGGACCCCTGAAAGCTGTACCTCTCTACTCTTCCCTCCCTCCTCAACAACAACAACGAATCTTCGACAAAGCCCCTCCTCCACGAACTCCCGATGGTCCCCCTGGACGAAAAGTCGTCATTTCAACAAACATCGCCGAAACTTCCCTCACTATCGATGGTATCGTCTACGTCGTCGACCCTGGGTTCTCGAAACAGAAGATCTACAACCCTAGGATCCGAGTGGAGAGTCTGTTGGTCAGTCCAATTAGTAAAGCTAGTGCGAATCAAAGGGCTGGTCGTGCTGGACGAACAAGACCTGGAAAGTGTTTCCGATTGTACACTGAATCTGATTTCGTCAAAGAGGTGAGTTCTCCCTTCCTTCTTGATGCCCGTCGATTGAGCTGACCTCGATTTTCACCCGAAAATGATAGCTCGAGGAACAAACCTATCCCGAAATTCTTCGTTGCAACCTCGCTTCCGTCATTCTCGAACTCAAGAAACTTGGTGTCGACGATCTTGTACACTTCGATTACATGGATCCTCCAGCACCCGAAACTGTTATGCGAGCTCTCGAATTGCTCAATTATCTCGCAGCTTTCGACGATGAGGGCAGTGAGTAGCATCTCTCTTTCTCCTGAATGAAGACCAATTCGAAGCTGACGACACCTTTGCTTCAGACCTCACTCCTCTCGGCGACATCATGTCTGCCTTCCCTCTCGAACCTCAACTCGCAAAAATGCTCATCGTTTCTCCCGAGTTCAAATGCTCAAACGAGATCCTCAGTATCGCCGCGATGCTTTCCGGTAGGTTTCTCCTTGATCTCTCGAATTTGGATGAAGGCTAACGTTCTCTTTCGATTCCTCAGTTCCCAACCCTTACCTCCGACCGAACTCTCAACGAAAAGAAGCCGACGAAGCGAAGGCTCAATTCGCCCACCCAACGGGAGATCACCTTTCGCTCCTCAATTTGTATCACGCCTACAAAGGCAATCCCGATGCGAACTGGTGCTGGAACAACTATGTCTCGTTCAGGGCGATGCAACAAGCCGATAACGTTCGAAATCAATTGAAGAGGAACATGGAGAAGCTTGACCTGTACGTGACCTCTACCTCTGTTTCGGGTTCTGTAAGCCTTTCGCTGACATTCTCACTCGTCGTTCAGTGATTTGGTTTCGACCGCTTTCGAGGACAAGTCGTACTACGAGAACATTCAAAAGGCTCTCACCTGTGGATTCTTCATGCACGTCGCTCACCGAGAAGGAGAGAAGAATGGATACCTCACGATCAAGGATCTTCAAGTCGTCGGTGTTCACCCTAGTACTGGATTGGATCACAACCCAGAATGGGTCATCTACAACGGTAAGCTTCCACTCCCTTAACTCGCACTTGACCCATCTGACTAACTCATTTATTCTTGAACAGAATTCGTTCTGACTACTCGCAACTTCATCAGGACAGTTACTGAAGTACGACCGGAATGGTAAGTTCTCTTGTCCATTCCTCGCGATTCCGCATCGAATGCTGACACCGTCCCTACTGAACAGGCTTTGGGAGTTCGGTGCTGCTTACTTCGATCCTACCAACCATAAAGCGTTCCCCGACTGTGAGGCTCGTCGTATCTTCGAGAAGATCGCGAGTGGGAAATACAAGGGAGGCAAGGATGCTCAACTCGGGTACTCTGGAGGAAAGGCGAAGAGCTCGAGGAAGGAAGGAAAGGAGAAGAAGAAGAAGTACTAGACGATATTCGCATTATTAGAATCTTTCTGCTTTTAGCCCCCTCACTGTTTGTAAACGAGGTTCACTTTCCCCCTCTTTAGCTCTCTGCTCTTCGAGATTGATTGTTACGAATTCAATTCAAGCGTTTCAAGCGTTTCAAGCTACTTTTCCTGTCGTCAATCAAGCTAATCAGAATCATTTTCTCCTTCTCCCTCACTCCCTTCTCCGTCTTCGCTCGAGTGCTCAGTGGTGACTTTGTTCTCCTGCGCTGCTTGTGACCCAGGGCGATAGATGAGGCAAGGAGGATCTGGGTTGAAAGGAGGGCGTGCACGTTCAGCCTTGTAGGAAGCGAGACCGATGTTACGGATCTACATCGATGTCTTTACGCATCAGTACGTCTTGGATCGTTCGAAGGGCACATGTTGAGTCGAGAAGAAGGGGTTCGTACGAGTTCACGCCATTTGTCGAAATACTTGTTCTTCGTGCGAGAATTATCCCACCTGTAATATCCGCTATCGAGAGAGTCGAGATCGTCCGAAGTAGCGACGTCTTCATCGAGTTGTCCTACTTCGAGAAGGGCGAGAATCGCACATGCGACTTCGAGAGATCGAGAGAAGCGGTAGGCAGGAATGATCCTCTTCTTCTCTTTTGCTGACAAATCGCTGTCGTCATCGTGATCCGACTCGAGATAACCGTTGTGTTCTTGTTGCTGATGAGCGATGATCTCTTGAAGCGATCCGACGAATCCTGTTTGAGACTCCTGGAATCGTCGCCTGCATCCGTAGCCCCAATAGCTGATACGGCTGACGAATTTCTTCGATGCTTGACAGCCTCCATCGCAAACGAGGAGAGAAGTAGCCAGGTTGAAGAAGGAATCGAGATCGCCTTCGAGAATCTCGTCGACAGCGTCTTCAAGATCCTCCTCCGTTTTGAACTCGTCGTTCGTCGAAAGAATTAGGCGTACAGCTGAAGAGATCGACTCGAGGTGGTATTCTTCGAGTTCGGATTTGATCAAAGGGAGAAGAAGTTTCCAAGCGGAGTCGTCGATAGTGTTTTCCTCATTCGAGTCGTCTTGCCATAGGGGTTTTACTGAGGAGAGAAGAAGGAAGTCGATGAAGAGAGGGAGGAAAGAATCGGAGAAAGAAATCTTGAGCGATTCGTAGAAAGGTCGTAGAGAGCGTTTCCTTGAGAGCTGCCTATCGGTAGCAGCTTCTTTGAGTCCGCTTTGAGTCCGCTTTGACGTTGTAGGCATCTATCAAGGCGAGAAGTTTGGGCTTGATCGCAGTCCAGAGCTCCTCGGTGATAGTTTGATCGACTTCGACGATTTTGAGTAATGATCTGCGATTGATGCAGTAAACGCTTAGAGCGGAACAAAAGGTGGTTAGTACCGTTTCATTATATGATTAACTGTGAAGGATGTGACAATGCTAACTCGTCTTTGCTGTAACCTTCGATACGATCCAAGCGAATTTTGATACTAAAGAAGGAATCGGTTACGTCAGCTCATACACGATAACACAGCTCATGCAAGATAACAAATCGGAATCGCGCGAAGCATACCTTTTCTGCAACTCCTGAACAGCGGCGTCGGTGGAGCTCGAATCCTTCGCCAGCATCTGGAGACGAACTTCCTCCTCTTTGACCTCTTTGACGATTCGATACACGACCGAACGGATTGCGTCACCATCCTGATCCGGGCAAGCTCGCGTCAGACAGTGACTCGTCTCAAGTGTATTCGACTTGCTACGTACCGTTGCGATCCTACGAAGAAGTTCTTGTCGATTCTCGACAAAAGTTATTACCCGCTTTCCAACCTCGACGCCTTCCTCATCAAGCTGTCCGTCTCCATCTTCACCGTTTGACGTACTCTGAGCTCCACTAGAACTGTTCGACTGACGGTGGCTACGTTTGGGGCGAGCAGCGTCAAGATTGATCTCGTCGTCTTCCTCCATCGTTTTGAGGAGATTGTCGTAGTGATCGATTTCACTTCCGAGAGTAAAAGCTGTACTCAAGCAGAAGCTCGTCAGGTAGTCTCTTCTTCATCGAGTGCGGCGAAAGAAAGGACTGACTGTAACAATCTGGAGAATCCATGCTAGATCCATCTGGGAGAAGCGAAAGTATTTGCGTCAGCTGCTAGACTTCTGGAAGCTGTGATAGACGTACAACGTGTCGTGATTACACATCCGAGCGTAAACTTGTGCAAACCGCGTTCTCTCCTGAGTTTCGAGTTGAATCTGACATAACTATGAGCTCTCGATTGATGTTAGTGACCAACCCAACGACACTGAGTGTGAGTGAGGTGTCTACTTACCTCGGCCTTCGACAATCAGTGCAGATCCTCTGGCGAAGCCACCAGTCACCACAGGCTTGAGCTTTCCTTCCACAACACTGTCTTACCCGTACTCTTGTCAGCTCACAACCATCTAGACAGAGCGAGGAATCGGAAACTGACCTCGCAGTGAACACCAAAGACTAGAGCGGCGTAAGCAGGTTCCGAGAGATCTTGTGCCGTCAAATCAGGTAATTGAATCCTCCTCCTCGACGTTTTCCAGATTGAATTCTCGAGCGATTCTTGGACATGAGAATTGAGCGATATTGTTTGTTCGTACGAGCAAAGTTGAGGAGGTCTTTCGGAGTGAGTTGTGAGAGGATCTGCGAGAGAAAAAACGAGGGGAATCAATCGAGTCGAAGTTGCGAAATTCGAATCGAACGAGAAATGGGACTCACCTCTGATACCAATTCGAATGGAAGGTGACCTAATGGGTTCACTTTCACCTTGTCTACTTTGATAGCTTTCCCTTTCCTACCTTTTCCCTTCTTCTCTTTCGAATCCACCTCTTCTCCCTTCTTTTCACTCTTCTTGAGTCCTCCTTTCTTCCTCCTACTCTTGGAGACTGTTCCTGTCATTCATCATCAGCTCTAGGTATTCCATGAGCTGTTCGAGATGAGTAGACTGACCTTTCACTTGTTGATCAGATTCATCCGAGGAAGTTCCGGAGAGATCCAATTCGACTTGTTGACTGTAATTAGGTTTGCTAGATACCTTGCGAGCACGTTTGGGACGCGTAGACATGTTGATGAAAGTGTTGTGAGAAAAGTGAGAAGAGGAGAAGAGAGAAGAGAAGAGAAAGAGAAGTTTTTGACTTTCGAGCCCGAGTTTTGGCAGCAAGTCCAACGAGAAAACTTACGCTGATTGCAATTGACTGAGAGAGAGGAGAAAGGGATATACGATAGAAAAGTGTCTGTGGTGATACTAAGNGAATTTACTAGGTCTCTCTCCGGATCCCGCCAAATCGAATACGATTCCCGCAACTTTCTGCGCCAACTCTATTGCTCCACATCCCAAAGACTCGTTAGCTCACGCCACCGACGTTCGAGAGAAGGAGTGAAAGCTTACCATCCGCGTCTTGCCTCGTCTTTGCCTCTGCGTAAACTCTGACACAATCCTCTGTCCCACTAGGTCTAACGAAACTTCTCCCACCCTCGACTTTCCCGACCGCTTCATCCACCTTGACTTGCAATCCTTCAGGAGTCACTACTTTCCTCTCTGCATCTCGAGTAGTGAATGCAAGTCGATCTTGAACGTAAACTTTGACCAAACGGTTCGAGAAATCTTCGTAAGCCTTGTCCCACTCTGATGGACTCCATTGTCGATGTAACAAGACCGTCTCTACTAATAACATGTCGGATAAAGCGTCCCCTACTGTTTGATTGATGACGTCGATGAGGGCGCGGAGGTTTGAGATCGCTTGAGTTTCGGAGGGAGTCGAAGGGGAGTGGGAGGAGATTTTGGACAAGGATGAAGGGGAGAAGAGGACGGTACCGTGACCGTTCGCTTCGAAGTAGACTCCAATATCGTAGGATTGTGCAGCGTGGTGAAGGTGTTTAACTCCCGTTGGAACACAAGTCACAGGTACTCCCTTTTAAAACACACTCTACAAGAATGAACTCGGGAGAGTGAGTGAGGGGAGAGAGTGAGTGCTCACGAGTACATCAGTGAGGTATTTCGTCGAGGCTCCATTTGCGTAAGCGGTTTGAACGACTCCAACTTTCAATCCTTCCAAACCAGAATCCCTAACTAAATCCATAATGAACCCAGCACTCAATCCAGCAATCTTGTCTCCATCCAACAGGTGGAAGACGTTCTCGTCATCCGAGTAGTAGAAAACGATTCGATCTGCGTCTCCATCGAACGAGCAGTAACGTTGATTCGGAATGAGTTGGACACCAGGAGGTGAACGTTGTTGAGTTTTGACATAGTCTGCTCCACAGTTCGAGTTGAGTTGACCAGGGGTAGAGGTGTCGTCTTTCGAGAGGATTAAGGGGAGGATGTCGGATGAGAGGTGGGAAGCGAAGGATTTCAAAACGGGTGCTCCTACTCCATTCGCGCAATCGACCGTCAAGGCGGGAAGTAAGTGACGTCCTTTCTGTACGCCGCTTCCTATCAGTCTATCAGCGGATTCACGGGAGCGATAAGTGAAATGAAGTTTCGAACGTACAGCTAGAATTGTATAGGCTTTTGCCAATTTCTTGTAATACCCCTCAATCGTCGGTTCACCATAAGCCTCTTCAGTCCCTTGAGTATTCGTACACCTAACGAGGTAATGCAAGATCGGAGTCGAAACCAATCCAGCTCCAAACATTTTCGTATCCATCGCGTTCAACCCATCTTCCAACGCTCTAACGAGACTAGGACAACTAGGTCGAGTATCGTAACCGTAGATGACGGTAGCGGGTACCATCAAGTCCGTTTGAGTCTCTCCTGCGATTTGTTGAAAGGTTGAAACGAGTTCTGAATCTGTTGAACAGTTTGCGAGTCGAGTTGCGTAAGTTTCCCAAGTTGAAACCAACATTTCTCCCATTGGATCTACTAATTTGACACCATTGTCCTATACATGACACTTTTAGTCAGTTTTCGTCGGGACGAGAGGGGTAAAGGAGAGAGAGAGAGAGAGTTTTTACGCGTTCAGGATTGTGCGAAGCGGTTACCATTACTCCTATAGCTTTCCCTCCCAAGTTTTTACTCCTCAAAGCAGCGAGTAATCCAACTCTATACAATACACTGTCCAATACATCGGCGCTAAATCATTCCCAAGTTTGAGAGGAGTTATTGAACGTGTTGAGAGAAGGAGAGAGAGGAGGAGGAACTTACTTTGTTCTGAACCCTGCTGTACCATAAGTGTAACTGATTGATTGTGGTTTAGGATGAGCTGATGAACCTGCTAGTAATCCAGATTGATCGAGTGACATTGGTCAACAAGTGAACAGATGAAAGCGAACCAACGAACCTCTCCTTGTCCCTCTCCCCTCTCATCTTCGAATACTTGTACAATGGCTCCTCCTCAATCTGCACTCCCAGATGACTTCCTAGGTAAGCAACCAAATTTGTTAATACTCTCCCAATTCGCTCTTCTCCTCAACTTCGAACATCCTCATCAATTCAAAACCAACAACTTCTACTCAAACACTAGAGAAGGGTCTCTAGAGCTGGTGGGAATGGCTTGGAAGGGTAGCGATAGGCGCAGGGGAGCTAGAGAGGCAGACCAAAGGAGATTTGGGAGATGTAGGCGATTAAATCAAGATGGATTCAATCACACTATACAGCTATACAGTGGTTGTACTTGGATACAACCAACTTCCGATGGCCACTGACGACCTCCCCTCGAATCTACAACTTCCGATATCTTTCCAACTTGGCTTTTTACTGACTGTTCCTCTTCGCACTCGACACTTTCCACCTCTCTTGTACAATAAAACAGGTATCAAAGCCGCCCGAGAAGAGAAGATCCGACAATCCTGGATCGGAGTGATGGAAGCTAAACTAGTTCGAGAAGAATTACAAAAATGTTGGAGAACTGAAGGTGAATACCTCCCTCTCTTCCCCCCTTCCCTTTCCCATCTACTGGAACGAGTGCTGATGATTCCGGAATGGGTGAGAAATTGTAGGTGTGAATCATTATGAAGTTTGTCACCCTTTGACAGAGAAATATTTGGATATGCTAAGAACAAACAGGGTACAGCTACTCAACTCTCTCGGAATGATACAGGTGAAAGTACTGATGAGATTGTGAGGGTTCATAGGTCGAGGGTTACACTAAGCTTGACTTCAAGGCATAGAGCAGTGAGGTAGTAAAGGGTCATTGTAAAACGAGATTTCATGTTCTTTCTTCTGTTCCCTGTCTATCTCAACAAAGAGGACGACGTTCACGAGAGGATTAGGTTGAACGAGAGTTCTTGCACAACAAAGAGAAGAGAAGAGGAACATAATAGAGAATAGAGTAGCGACATTCTCTATCGGGTCCTAGGCATTTGTTTCTTCTCCTTTTGACTAGTCTTCCTCCTCTTCTTGTCCATCGCTTTACCCAACTTCCTCTTGTCCTGTGACAACTCATCAAACTTGGCTTTGAGGAACAACTTCTTCTTCTCAGCTGTACAAAAACACCAAACTCCTCTCTCAAATCAGCGTCTTATCCCCACAGATCTCAAAGAAAGAAGATAACTTACTCTCTTTGAGGTAGAAAGCACCTTTCCCTTCTTTCCTCTTCTCCTTCTCTTCTTTCTTCCAATCCTTCATCGCAGCCTGTTCCCTCTCCTTCCGCTTCCTCTCGACGAACCGATTCTCCATCCTACTCAATGAATCCTCGATCCTCTCCAGATCCTCGGCGGGTAACAAAGGATTCTTGCGAGCTTTGGCAGCAGTTTGACGTAACGTGTCGAGTTCGGATTGGAGGGAACCAGAGAGGAAACCGTAAGATCTGGCAAAAAGTTCAGGGTTGACAGAACCGGATAACGAATCGAATCGAGGATCTCGTGATTTCTATACACTCTTCAAGATCGCATCAGTAGATGGTCCTTGCTACAAATGCGAAGGAAAGTGAGCGTACCTTTGTACTAGTCTCTACGATCTGTCTCGCCCTCGAAACTGGTCGTTTCGTACTCATCTCAGTCGGTCTACCTCACCCTCAAAATCTAATCAGTAATCCTACTACACCCTCGTATCAGAAGAAGAAGTATAATGGACTCACGCATGTTTATTACTCCTCCCCTCTACATCTCTCTTCTTCCCAAACTTCTCTTTCTTATTTCCTCCTTTCCCTTTCTTTCCTCTCTCTCCTTCTTCCTCCTCTGCGTCTGAATCTGAAGTAGCTCTTCCTTTCCCTTTTCGAGATGCATGGGCTGTAGATTTCGAGAGTTGTTTCTGTGCTTTCAAGAGAGAAGTGAATGGGATCGAAGCGAGTTCTACGAAAATTCATTCGAGATCCTGAATCAGTTTCAAATTCATGCTCACTGAAGGACGAAAGGGACTAACGATTTTGAATTGCTTCCTGTATGATGCAAACAGGGCTCATTAGTTGCCAGCTTCAAATACATTCGAGTAAAGAGAGAGATATTGAGGAATTACCTCTTCATTCATATCCTCCTCCTCAATGACCTCCCCTTGATCACTTTCATAAGCAGCCATTCCATCCTCACTATCCTCCTCACTCTCACTCTCTTCATCATCTTGTTGGAAAACAGAATTAGATTGTTTCCCTGAATTGGTTCTCTCAACGTCCCATTCATCTTCCTCTGAATCCTCATTGCCAGCTTCTGAGTCCGATTCTTCTTGAGTGAAAGCTGCGGCTGGTGGTGGAGGTCGAGAGCGAGAAGTCGAAGTAGAGGGTTTTGATGAACTTGAAGAAGTTGAAGAATTCGAAAGTTTGCGAGGCATGTCCAAGGCCCTCTTACTGACAGATCAAGGATGTGGTGGATTTGAGAGAGCTTGTGACGAGCCGTGAACTTCGAAGAATGAGAGGCTTGAGTCGCAAGTGTTGAAGCATTTTTTCTGTGAAGAAAATATAGCAAACGTAATCTCTCATTCCACGAAGGCAACGACCAAGCGAGGAGTAAGATAACCGATTACAAGTTCTCGTAGCACATTTCGCGCCTCGACCGGTTTGCCCAAAAATTGGATACTCTCGCCCGCGGAACCAAGTATCTTGCGAAATCTCTCTCTCTCTCTCTCCTAACCCTTCTGCAAACGTATCAAACGAAGAGAACGACGGTGTATGTTGCAATGCTGCGTAGGGTATCTACCGAAAAGCGAGAGAAGGGGTATGGAAACAAGTAGACTAGGTATAACGACGAGGGGAAGCGAAAAGTCGGTCCAACTCAGGAGTGACGAGGGCGCTTGAAAGCAGGATTGAACACAGTGTCGGAGGTAGGAGGGACTGGCGTGGGGTACGAAGTGTAGGGCAACGGAATCGATGATGGATGAAAGTGGTAAGGTCATCAGTAAACCTGCCATTCCTCATTTAAGGGCTTTAAGTGCTCTCAAGTGCCCTCAAGCGACGAAAAAGGACGCTCAAGGACGATAAGCGTCGTCAAGTGCTCCCAAGGTCAACTCCTTTAAAACTTGCTTGAGATTCGCTTGGGAATCGCTTCTCTAAGCACAGAAGCACTTGAGAAAGGGAGTTCAAGTCATCTCAAGTACAGTCTAAGGAACTGGAAAGGAGACTATCTGAGAGATAAGGCTTGAATAGGAACAATCATTGCATTTCACATCGTTTACATCCTACGAAAAAGTTCACTGCCTACGAAAAAGGGGGACCGCATCCTCCGACGTCCATCCACGGGACGAGCGAGACTCCATCGAGAGCATGGCCGTCTAGCAAAACCTATGAATATGCGAAGACCGTGACTGTGATGCGTCGGAGTAGTAGAGGTGACGAAGGAGTGGTCGAGATGGCGGCAGAGCAGCGGAAAGGCGAAACTCGACAAGGTCTGGCATCTGCGGGAAACGAATTCTCGTCAGCTCAGGTTCTATTAATGGCTTTCTCAAGTCGACAGCAGGGGTAATGGAAGAAGAGACGAAAAGGGAAGAAGGAGGAAGAGAAAGAGAACTCACGAGGCAAGCGCTGTGACGCGCACAACGCAAACGTGACAGAGGCGATATTCCTGCGTACAATAAAGTGGTCAGTTGAAGGCGAAGTCGCAGGCACCGAAGAAAGCCGAAGAGACAACACGTACCAATCATCAACTCCTTTTAATCCGTAGCCAACGTCTCGTAGAAGGTAGATAGATACTCTCCTACCCAGCTAATAACGTTGTATAGACGACTACTTGTTGAGGGTCGATGAAGCGAATTGATTGCTTGTTTGTTTTGTTGAACGATTCCGAGATCTCTCATTTGACCGGTAGAAGACCAGCAGAACCCTCCCTAGAGTGATCAGTATGCTAGAGAGAAGAGTGGACAGACCAGAAGAGCGATTGCGAGGAAGTTGTAAAAAAGAAGTGAGATGAAGGAAGACAAGAAGTTTTTCTGACACGCGCCGACTTTCTGGAGGGACGAAAAAAAAAATGCTAAGTCCCGCTCCTCCTGTTCGTTCGTATCGTTTCTTCACCAGTACTTATCTTTTCAACGCTCAATTGCTCATAGTATTGCTCACTCGTAATATTGAGCGTTACGGCTGGTCGAGTTCGCCTTACGATCTGTGACAGCTGTCATAGCGCAAATTGAATGCTCGTCGAAATTAAGAGCGTCGAATGCTGAGCTCCAGCTGCATCGCGAGGGCCTTGAACCTCTTTTATGTGACATGAATTGACGTTGGAAGTCAAGCTACAAAGTCCAGAGACCAAAATTTGCGAGTACAAGGAACAAGCGAGCCTCAACTCCACCGCAAGCATAACATTGTAATCTCTGCAACGACGGCGAGCTATAGCGTGACCGTAACAGAGAGATACGACGAATACCAGAATGTTAAGCGGTCCTAAGGAGTCCTAAAGCAGTCCCAAGGAGATTTAAGCGAAAGCACTCTTTCGCAAAAGATATAATCGTCGATGCTACGTCACATTCAAGCAATTGACTGCGTCGAATAATGAACGAGTGACACAGATATGTTTGGAGCTACTTTGAAAGTCACGGTCAGGAGCTTCAAGTAGTGTCAAGGACCACCCAAGGTCTCTCAAGCGCGAAAAGCGCCAAAGTGAATTGGCAGGTTTACTGATGGTGCGGGAGCGGTGTTGAAGAAATTGAAAGATGTTGACGAAGGGGCGATGTAGGGATCTCGTGTGGATTGAAAGTAGTAAGAGGGGTCATAGAAGGGAGGGGGATTCGCTGGACCGGTGTATCCTGTGGAAGCTGAGGACGCTCGATGAGATAGAGTCGGAATAGGCCGAGGTTTTTGAGCGACGAGATGAGGTGGGGTGGCTTTGACTGCTTCTGGACCTGAGGATATCGATGCAGAGCCCTCCCGTGGTGCTGCCATGCGCGCATCCCTCTCTTCGTGCACGATCGATGACTCCTTCGCTTTGGTTTGACCCTTGATGAAGTCTACTTCGGCTTGATACTCCTTCGACCATTGTTTCCCAGGTAGATTCTCCACTTGCTTCATCTCACTTACCACCGGCAATTCTCCCCGGATTAGCCAACTAGTCCTGACTTCGTCCGCTAATTGAGTATGATCGAAGAAGTAGCCGCGTGACGGAGTAAGCGCTGCACGGGTTTTTTGTCCAGGGCCAAAACCCTTCACAGCTGGTAATGTCTTGTCCTGTAGGAGGTTGACTGCTCTTTCTGCTTGATCGACACTTCGAAATGCGAGTAGAATTCGATTGTTGTCTTTGGCGAGTGCGAGAGGTCGTGG
>JGI24890J29729_1000411_pt1 | contig 27914 bp, 45 predicted proteins | sample FreactcultureFD7_FD_29729 | JGI IMG/M metagenome (IMG submission 29729)
GGAGCCGGAGCCGGAGCCGGAGCCGTAGCCGTCGCCGGAGCCGTCGCCGGAGCCGTAGCCGTAGCCGGAGCCGGAGCCGGAGCCGTAGCCGTCGCCGTAGCCGTCGCCGTAGCCGGAGCCGGAGCCGGAGCCGTCGCCGTCGCCGTCGCCGGAGCCGGAGCCGTAGCCGGAGGTATCCTTGGCGGGGTCGTAAGTGTCAGTCGGATCGAGGCGGGTTACGACCACTTTGCTGCCTCCAGCGTCTTGACCGCGTCGGGGGTGCAATCGATGATGGCGCACGCGCCGATGACGATCACCGATGAGGCCGTGGTCGAGAATTTGCCAACCGAAACGCCGTGCGTGGCGCAGTCGAGCAACGTGCCGCCCTTGAGCGCGGTCCACGACCACATCTGGCGGGCGTTCTTGAGATATACTGTGCTGCCCTCGAAATGGTCGAGGTAGCCGAACTGCACGCCCGCGTCGCGGCTGCGGACGATCACGGGGCGGTTAGCGCCGTCGGTGGTGCTGGGCGCGGGGGCCGCAATCGGCGTTCCGCAAAACTGCGCCGCCAGTTCGCGGGCCTGCTTGATGGTCAGATCGTCGGTGTTGATAATCATCAGTTGGTTTCCTTGGTTGATGTTGTCCCCGCCCCCGTAGGAGCGGGAGGGGTTAGGTCAGGGCTCGTAAGGGGCGCTGAAGTCGCGACCGTCATCGCGGCCCTCGCGTGCGCTTTGTTCGCGTTCCATCGCCTGCTCGAACAAGTAAGCGTTCATGCCTTCGTCAGAGTTGAGCAGGGGCACGAGCCACAAAGGGGCGAGGTAAGGGGCCGGACCGCCTTTTTGAATTAGGTCGTCGTTCCGATACATGAGCGCGTCCTCAATGTAGACCGTGCCGCCTTCCGCCGGATAACAGTCTTCGGGCGGACCAGACAATTTCGCTTCGACGTATGGCTCGACCGAGTATTTGATGACGACGATCATCGGGCGCTTTATCTCGACATCCCCGCTGTTCCCGATTGTCAGGAACATTTTGACTATTGCGGTGTGCATTTCAGTGTTCATCTATCCCTCCTAGGTGATCGCTATGGTTGAAAGGCCCCGCCCCCGTAGGAGCGGGAGGGGTTAGGCGGCGAGCAGGATGCGCACCAGCCGACAGGCCAGCGCGTAGTCGTCGGCGTTCCATGCCGAGCGCCCGGCCGCGCGCATCTGGCGGTTGGCGGCGTCCTGCGCGGCGGACATGGCGATGGCGTAGGTGAGGGACATTTGGTTGGTTCCTTTCAGTTGATGACGTACTTATAGCACCGCTATGACACCATGTCAATCCGCGAAAGGCTATTTCTTGCGCCCGCCGAGGATCAGGTCGTCGGCGTCGAGGAGCGCCTGGGCCATGACGCCGCTGCGCAGGGCTGAGCGCACTTCCATTTCGTGGCCGGCGGCCTCGCGGTCGAGGTCGTCGATGTGAGCGCGCCAGGCGGCGAGTTTGGCACGGCGGGCGGTGATGCTGTCGAGGAGCGCGAAGCGGTGGTCCTGCAGCGCTTCATGGTGCCCGCGCAATTTGGTCACCGCGCCGGAGATCTTGTGGCGCTCGGCGTCCTGATCGGCTTCAGCCGCCGCGATCGCCTCGGGCATATCGTCCTCGGCCGGCAGGTCGAGGGCGGTTTCGAGGGCGCCGGCGAGCTCGTCGTCCAGCTTGGTGGTGTTGGGGATTCCGGTGGGCATGAGGTTTTCCTTTGCGGTGATTTCAGATGGCAGCGAGGATGATGGCGAGGAGGACCAGAAAGGTCATTGCCAAGGCGATATCGTGCGTGCGGTCGATCATGCTTCAATGGCTTTCATCAGGTTGTCCTCGGCATCGGCCAGGCGCTGGAGGGCGGCCCGGGCGCCGGGGTGGTTGGGTGGCAGGGCGAGAAAAGCGCGGCGGGCCGCCGCCCATTCCTCGGCGGCGTAGGAAAGAGCGCTGTCCTGGTACGTGCGCCTCATGGCAGGACTCCCGTGCTGTAGGCGATGATGGCGACGAGCACGCCGAGGACGAACCCCAGGGCGATCGCGGCGAGGATGGTATCGCGCAGGGCGGGGCTCATCTGGCGATCCGATAGGCGATGATATCGCCGGGGTGGTCATTGTGCGTCCAGGTCCAGTCGCTAGCCTTGTAGCATTTACCGAGGTCGAGGGCCTTGGAAGACGCTATCTCGATGCCGGCGCGCAGGCGGATGTCGACCGGCGTATCGCCGGGCACCGGGCATTCGCCGCCGTGCCATTCGATCCAGCCGTCGGCGTCGGGCTCTGAGGCCGGCTCTGGCGGGACGGCTTGGGTGATCCGGAATGCGACAAGATCGCTGGCCCAGTTCAGGTGGTGCCAGCGAAAAGCCTTGGCCGGTCTGGTCACAATGACGTCACTGCGCAGACGGGCGGTTATCGTCCAGTCCGACGGAATTGGGCATACACCGCTGCCGCCGGGCCATTCGATCCAGCCGTCGGCGTCGGGTTCTGGGGCGGCGTCGGGCGTATTGGCGAGGCGCACCGGCGGATCGGGAAGGGGGTGGGCGCGCTCGAGGGCGCTGGCGATGCGCTCGAGCAGGGCGAGGAGGGCGGTTTGGGTGGCGAGGGTCATGCTTTGGTGCCTTTCAGGAACTCACGGGCTTTCTGGGTGAAGGCGACGACGCGCTTGGAAAATTCCGGTTTGTTGACGCCGGGGGCGTCGAGGATCTGGTCGAGCAGCTCGTTCACGACGCGCCGCTCATCGGGCTGGACGAGCACATAACCCGGATGGCCGTGGGACTTGCGCGACAAGACCTCGTAAGGCTCGGCAAGGGCGAGAATGTCGGGCTCCAGCGTGGCGAATCGGGCCAACCATCGGTTCTGTTGCAGCGCTTTGTCGACGTACCCTTTGCGAACGTAGCTGGCGTGGGATTCGATGATGAACTCGGCGTGCACCTGCAGCATGTCCTGCAGCAGCTTGCCGCCCTCGGCTACCAAGGCGGACATGATGTATTCGGGTTTGGCGGTCATGGTTTGGCCTCTGCGGCGGGTTTGCGGCGCCGGGTGCGGGCCGGGCGGAAGGCGGGGTCGATCTTGTTACGCGCAAAATCGTTGGCGAGATCGGTGCGGACGCGCTGCAGCAAGGTGGCGGAGCGCGGGTCGTCGGGGTCGTTGTAGACCTTGAGCAAGTCCGGATGGGCAGCGATGTGCTCGCGCGCTAGCCGGGTCAGGCGGTTATAGCGGCGCTGGTAGACGTTGGCCGGTTTGCGGCTCAAGTCGGGCAGCTCCTCGGCCAAGTTGGTCCATTTCAGGTTGGTCATGTCGCCGTCGTTGAAATGGATGCGGCCCTCTGGCCAAACGCCGGTCACGTAGAACCAGATCAGCTGGGCGGCGGTGTAGGATTTGCCTTGAATGCCGACAAGAACCATGCCAGTGTGCGACACAGCGCCGGCCTCATCGCCGGCCTTGGCCAGCCGCGATCGATTGACGCGCCAGGTCAGCAAGCCCGAGCGCTTGTCATAGTTGAGAAGCGTAACCAAGGCTTCATGGGTCACTGTCCCGGCCCCTTTTCTCATCAGTCAATCCTCTCGCTGCGTATAGGTGCGCCAACTACGTGTGGTTTAGGTCAGCCTCTTACGTAGCATCGCGTCACCTTGTCGTCAAGGTGACTTTTTTGCTTTTTCGAGGTCGAAAGTCAGCGGTCCGTCAAAGTGACTAGAGGTAGCGTCAGACGGTGCCTTGTATGGCACGTAGTCGGCGATACTAGTTGGTAGTGCGTCACCGCGCCCAAAAACCGCCGGTGCGCCGGGCATCGGCGGGAATCGGTTTTTGGCAAGGTAACTTATATTCATATAGTAGTGCTTTATCTCTAGAAAGTGTGTCTTACAGTAGGTCATACTATAAGTCTCTCCTATAGAGGACAAGAGCCTACTAGTTGAATAGCAGTCACTACAGGATTTTGGGTCGTCACCGCCGCGACGGCGTGGGCGCGGTGAAAAGGACCGCGCCGACGCCTTTTTTTGGTCTAGTCGTCGAAGGCTGGGCAGAGGCAATTGTCGTCGTCCAGCGGCTCGATGTCGTCGGTTGCGTCGAGCAGCTGGGCGAGGACTTCCGCGGCGGCCAGGGCGGTGGTGCGCGAGCGATCGGTTTGCAGGCGGTGCGCCAGGGCCCTGGCGCGGCGCGCCAGCGGCGAAGAGCGCGGCAAGGCATGCTGGAGCGACAAAAGCAGGCCGGCCGTGCCAGCGGTCAAATTTGGGGACTTCTCGGCATGGATGGACATTTGGTTTCGGTTCCTTTCGTTCGGGGTTCTCGGCATTGAGCGCCGATCAAAGGCGAAGCGCAGTTGAAGGCGCTTCGCCCGGTAGGGGATCAGGCGGTCGGTGCTGGCGTGGCCATCCAATCGGGCATGGCGGTTTGCCCCGCGTTGCCGACAACGCTCCAGCGCATTGGCATCAGGATGCCAAACACCGCGTCACTGGCGGCGAATTTGATTAGCGAAGGGCCCTCGGCGCTGTTTGTGGCGATCGATATGCACGTGCCGGCGCCCGTCCGGCTATCGGACAAAATGCGCGCGACGTTGTAAAAGTCGGAGAGCAGTGCGGAATCGAAAGCGGCGAAGGCCGGCGCGTCGATTTTGGGCAGCACACGGCGCCAATCGGGGAACGTGCCATCGACCAGCCAATCCTTTACCGGGTGGATCTGGTCGCCATCGGCGCGCGTTACCCATGCCGCCGATTTCGGATCGGTCGACGTGACGCGGCGCGGCAGAACTTCGCGGCGATCCGCCTTGCACGCGGCCAATGCCGCCTTGTCGAGCGAAACGATATAGCGGCCATCGCTCGAGCCGTCCGGGTCGTGCGCGACGAGGGCGCGGTGACCATCGGTCGCGACCATGATCGCGCCGCCCATTGGGCAGGGTTCGATATGGACGCCGGCCAGGTAATAGCGTGTCGCTTCGGTCGACTGGAACAAGGCCACGGCGCGAAACAGATCGGCATTGACGTTGAACATTTTTGGTTTCCTTTTAGGGTTTCAAGCGGAAAGCGCTTGCGCCTGGCCGCCGCAAGAGCGCGCGGCGGCCAATCGTAAGAGCTCTAGCGGGCGAGATTGGCGGCGAAGCGCGGGCTGAAGGCGCTTCGCCCGGTAGGGGATCAGGCGAGCAGTTCGGACGCGTAGCCGGAGAAATAGCGGCCGCGAACGCAACCCATCAGGTCGGCATAGTCGTGAAACTCAAATTGACCCCGGTTGTTGCGGATGTAGGCTAAGCGGCTCGCGTCGTCGTAGCACTGGGCCCAAGTCTCTTCGGCGTCGGCATGCTCGCGTTCGCTATAATCGATGTCGTCGACGACGGGGTAGTCGGAAAGCGCGGCGATGATTTCATCGGCCGTCTGCAGGGCTTTGGCGTCGTCCTGATGAATGGCAATCCATTCGATCCAACCGACGGCCCAGTGACCTTCACTGACGACGTGGATGGTATCAGACTCTCCGCCGAGCTCGCGCAGCATACAAGCGAAATTGGAGCGCTCGAGCGCGTCACTATCGCGCGACTGGCCGACGCCGGCGGAATAGTAGGCGGGCCAGGTTTCGCCGACATAGTATTCCGGCATGGTCCAGCGGTGAAGATTTTCGGGTTTGTAGGTTACAAGCTCGAGCATTTGGGGTTTGGTTTCCTTTTAGGGTTTCAAGCGGAAAGCGCTTGCGCATGGCCGCCGCCGCAAGTGCGCGCGGCGGCCAATCGTAAGAGCTCTAGCCGTCAATGCCGCGCATGGCGCCAAGAATGCTTGATATTGAATAAGGTGCGCCGTCAGGTGTCTTTGCCGGCAGGTGACGCAGCATTACCTTGGCCGCATGGCGTCGGGTGAAGTCGGCGCAGAAATTGCGCGCCATGTGATAAATCGTTTCGTCGTTGTTGATCCACAGTGACACGTTCCAGTGATTCCAGTTTTTGTGACCTTGATACTTAGGCATTTGGTTTCTCCATCCAGGTTGTTGAAGGCTTGAAGGCAGCTCTAGTGAAGCCGCGCCAATGCCGGCGCGGCTTGGCTCGAGGCGCTTACATGCCGATAAGGAACGGCGCGTGTTTGGCACAGTTTGGGCAATACTCGGGGTCTAGCGTCATTCCGATTTGGTAGAGCGCTTCGCGCGTAGCGGCACGCTTCCAGTCGAGTCCGTTGAAGGCCAGGCTATAGGCCAGGCGGTTAAGCGTGACGCGAGTAATACGGAAGCCCATTGCGCGATACTTGAACGCCGCGAAGCGAAGCTCTTTAGCGTGATCGCGGTAAATCGCGGTAACTTTGTCAGTCCAGTTCATTTGGTTTCTCCGGTTAGATTAGGGGCAGTTCAGTGAAAGCCGCGACAAGCGCGGCTTGGGCTAAATTGTCATAGGCTAGAGATGATTTGCGTAATATAAGCCTTGTCGCCGTCAATCTTGCGTGCCTTGGCAAGAGTATCAAGCGCGGCCTTTGCGTCGGCGCTGTTGTTGAAGGTGTCTGCGTAAGATTTGGCGTTGGTCCACCCGGCACCCGTGCCGGGATTGTGTGTTGACCAAAATTGATTCTCGAAGCGGCCGGGGCGGGCAGATATTGAGCGAGCGAGGTAGAACATTTGGTTTCCTTTTCGTTTGTCTATGTCTCACCATTTCATGGCGTCGAAACGGTGTCAACAGGGAAAAGGCACAGGCTAAAACTATTTTGCGTGCCGCTAGACGCAAGGCGAATGCCAGCGATTGCAATGCGTAGCGCTGGCGTGATAAGTCGAGGGAACGGCACGGTTTAGGCCATGTGTGAGGTAGCGGTTTGTTCGCTAACGTCGATCGACCGAATCAACGCTCTGTTCTGGATCCGAATGATCCCTATGACGGGCTGACTTCGAAGCAGCAAAAGTTCGTGGAGCTTAGCTTTTCCGGGCTTAGCGACCTGGATGCGTACCGGCAGGCGTATGACTGCAGCGCTATGACTGATGCGACGATCAAGCGCAAAGCCGTAGAGCTTGCGCATGCGCCTTTAGTCACGGCGAAGATTCGGCAACTACAGGACAAGCGCGACAGTCAATCAACGCTTGCGGCCAATCTCACCCGCGATTGGATTACTAGACGCATAATGAAAATCGCTGATAAAGGCGAGAAAGAAAGTAATCAACTTCGCGCTTTGGAACTTCTAGGCAAGCATGTTGGCATTGATCTATTCCGCGAGACGACGCGCGTTGAACGCGTCGAACGAACACCTGAAGATATTGACGCTGAACTAGAGACACAGCTGCGCTCTATTGCCACAACACTAGAAGGCAAGGCACGCGACGTGACTCCCAAACCGGCCGCGCCGGCGCCGCGCAAAGGCACCAGGTTGAAGCCGACACGTTAACCTAGCGCCGGTTAATCTGCGCCTGTTAACCGACAGCCGGTTAATTGCCGCCTATTAACCGACAGCCGGTTAAACGCCGAGCGCCTCGACGCCGAGCGCCTCGACGCCGAGCGCCTCGACGCCGAGCGCCTCGACGCCGAGCGCCTCGACGCCGAGCGCCTCGACGCCGAGCGCCTCGGCGCTGGATGGTCATGCCCGAGCAATCCATTGTGCGCAATGCAATGGCGCACGATGCAACGCATGCGCTGGCATGCTGGTACCTGGATGCTGGAGTTTAATGCTGGCATGCGTTCGCCCATAGCGTGGCGCATGCCGGTGCTATGATTCGGCTGGCGGCTGGCGGCTGGCGAGCTCGAGCGTTTAGCTGGACGGGTGGCAGGGCGGCGGAGCCCCTATAGGCAAACGGGACTCCTGGCCTGAACGGCTACAAGTCATGTTCGTCGCGCTCTGACCACCGCACAGCTTTTTTATGCAAAAATCAAAACCGACCGCCGAACAGCATCCCCGTTTTTATGCGCCAAAAATTTTTCGGGTTTCCACCCCACCGCCAGCCGGGCTAACCTCCCCCAGCCGACACACCAAGGACCCCAACCGATATGATCGCCAAGATCCTGCATCTGAACGAAGGCGTCCCGCTGCTCAACGACATCCCGGGCAATTTGCGCGCGCTCGCCGACCGAATCGAGAGCGGCGAACTCGGCACGCACGCCCTGATCGTCATCGCGCCTGGACCGGATAACGACTGGCCGAAGGTGATGAACTTCGGCGCCTACCTCGACAACCGGACGTTGATCGGGACGTTCGAGATCGCCAAGACCTATTGCATCGACTGCATGCGCACCCCGATCGACGATGAGGACGACCCGGCATGACCGAGCACAGCATCGCGCTCGACCGCAAGCACATTGCCCACCGGTCTGAAAACCGGTGGGCGGTTACCCGTCTGCAGGCCGACGGCAGCTATGATCTGGTCGAAGCCTGGGACGGCGGTCGCCGGACGCTGCTCAAGTGGTGCGAGAACCACGGCGTGTACCCGGACCGCCAGGCGCTCGCGGCGCTGGAGCTGCTTCCAGAGGCCAGTGGCTTCCGCGACCGCGGCTGACCAAAGCCTGCCCCAAGGCTAGCCAACCGCTGAAGTGTGTGCTATTGGACTTTCTCCAAGTTTATGGAGCCTAGCCACGCATGGACGCGCTAGCCGAAAAGGTTGCCAAGAACGCCCATCTCTGGATCCGGCACCCCGATGACTACTATATAGAAAATGAATGGTGCAGCGAACGCCTGTTCGCCACGGAAAATTTTGAAGGCACGGTGATTGATCCGGCGTGCGGCAGCGGGCGCATTGTCAGAGCCGGTCAAGCCCACCGCCAGAAGGCCGCGGCCATCGGCGACAACCGCATCGTCAAGGTGCTCGGCTACGATCTGGTTCGGCGGTGCAAGGAGTGCGCCGAGGAAGAAGATTTCCTGACCGCCGAGTACGAGACCGACAACATCGTCTCCAATCCGCCATTCCGGCTCTGCGGCAAGCCACCTGATTTCGTTTTCGTCCGCCGCGCCTTGGTGACCGCGACAAATAAGGTCGCCCTGCTCTTGCCCCTGCCGTGGATGACCGGCGCCGACAAGGCGCGGTACCTGCAAACGACGCCGCTTTCAAAAGTGCTCGTGCTCACGCCGAGACCGTCCATGCCGCCGGGACCGGTGATCGAGGCCGGATTGGCGCCGGGCGGCGGCACCGAAGATTTTGCCTGGTTCATCTGGAGCCACGGCCACAAAGGACCGCCGACGCTCGGCTGGCTGAACCGCGATGGCGCATGAAGTGCATCCTGACCTGAGCGAGTATTATGTGCGCGTGTACAACGCAATTCGCGAGTACGTCTTCTACGGCGGCGCCGGCGACGAAGCGCTCCAGCACCAGGGCACGCGCCGAAACCACAAGAACATGGTCGTCGGCCTCGGCCCCAGCCAGTACGAGCTCCAGGTCGCGACGAGGTGCTCTAGCACCACGGTGCGCAAGGCGATTCTCGAACTGCGCCGCCGCGGCCTCGTCGAGCAGAAGAAGTTCAGCGCCCGAAGCCTGCGACCGACCGACGTCAGCCGCACCATCAGCAAAGAGCCACTCGACCCCTGGGCTATCCTCGACGAGCACGACGGCCCGGTGTATTGGAGCACCGAATGAGCGGTGACTACCTCGGTGACAGCCTATCCGCACTCCTCGACCTCCTCAACAGACAATGGAGCTACCCTATGCTGGCCAATGAAGTTTTCCTCAACGAGTTCGTGACCGATCTCGGTCAGGACCACATCGCGGTGGACGGCCGCGGCGTGCCTTATGCCCGCGCGTCTTCGCTCGACGCCCTGATGCGCGCCGCCCCCGACGCCGCGGCCTATTTCAACGCCGAAACGCTCGCCGACGTCCTGCCCCAGCCGCCCAAAAACATGGAAAACCCCAGCCCGCCGGTCCCGTTTGCGCCGTTCGCTGCCCCGGTGGCTCCAACGCTCGAGCCGGTCAAGGTCATGCCGATCGCGGACTTGCCCGACACGCCCAAGCCCGACTGGGAAAGCGAAGTCGCTTCCAACGTCCAGCCCGCCGGCACGGTCGAAGAGCTGATCGCCAAGGCCCAGGCCCAGCGCGCGGCCGCCACCGGCGAGGTCGGGACGGTCACGGTGACCGGCGGCGATGACGCCGCCGCGGTTCCCGATGCCCCGGTCGATACGCCCTTCGCAGGGTCCGATACGCCGGACGCGGTCATCAACACGCCGTTGGCCGAGAAGCCGACCGATCCGCACGCCGTTTTCGACGATCCGGCGCCGGACCTCTCCAAGCTGAACTGACGCCCTGAGTGATCGACGAAAAGCTCCTCGACAGCGCGCTGCGTAATCTGGACCGCCTCGACGCGGCCCAGAAAGCGCGCGTGCTGCAATTGCTCGAGGAGCGCGACAAGCGCCAAAAGCTCGGCGAAGCCCGGCAGCATTTCCTGCCCTTCGTCAAACAGGTTTGGCCCGATTTTATTCCCGGCGCCCACCACGCCATCATGGCGGAATGGTTCGATAAGGTCGCCGAAGGCAAGTGCCAGCGGCTGATCATCAACATGCCGCCTCGCCATACGAAGTCCGAGTTCGCCAGCTGGCTCTTGCCGGCGTGGTTTCTTGGTCGGTTTCCACGCAAGAAGATCATCCAGGCGAGTAATAATGAGTCACTGGCCGCCGGTTTTGGTCGTCGCGTCAGAAATCTGATCGACGGCGAGGACCTCGGCGACAGCGACGTCGCCGATCGGTCTGGGCATAGCGCCTACCAGCAGATTTTCCCGAGCATTCGACTGGCCAAGGACTCGAAAGCCGCCGCCGGCTGGCACACGAATAAGGGCGGCGAATATTTCGCCATCGGTGTGAACGGCAAAGTGACCGGCAAGGGCGGCGATATCGTTATCATCGATGATCCCCACAGCGAGCAGGAAGCAAAACAGGCCGAGAGCAACCCCGCGATCTTCGATAGCGTCTACAGTTGGTATAACGGCGGTCCCCGACAGCGCTTGCAACCTAACGGGGCTATTATCCTAGTCCAGACACGGTGGGGAAAAAGAGACCTGACCGGTCAAGTCCTGCGCAAGATGGAGGCTGAAAAGGGTAACCCAGACACCGATGACTGGCAGGTGATCAGCTTTCCGGCCATTCTGGACGAAAATACCCCGACAGAGCGGTCGATGTGGCCCGGTTTCTGGCCTCTGAAGACCTTAAAAGCTACCAGAAGTGTTCTGCCAGTAAGCAATTGGAAGGGTCAGTACCAGCAAGAGCCGACTTCCGAGCAAGGCGCTATTCTTAAGCGCGATTACTGGCGTATTTGGGGTACAGACCTAGAAGTAGATATCAAAGAAGGCAAAACTTCATGCCCCGGGTCCCAACATTCGGTAGCGTGGCGCAACTTAGACCCCCCGGCGTGCGATTTCGTCTTGCAAAGTTGGGATTGCGCGGCCAGTAAGAATGACCGGAGCCATCCGAGCGCGTTTACCGAGTGGGGTGTGTTCCAGGCCGAGGATCCGAAGACTGGGAAGACCGTGCCGAACATCATTTTGCTCAGCGCCTTCAAGGCCCGCATGCTTTTCCCCGAGCTGAAAGCGAAAGCCAAGCAGTTCTACGAGGAGACGCAGCCCGACTCGCTTCTCATCGAAAACAAGAGCGCGGGCATGCAGCTGTTGCAGGAGTTCAGGGCCATGGGCATACCGGCGCAGGACTTCGCCGGGTCCAGCCGCGGTACCAAGGCCATGCCGAACGATAAGATCGCCCGCGCGAACTTGGTTGCCGACATCTTCGCTTCAGGGTATTGCTGGGCGCCAGATCGGCGGTTCGCCGAAGAGGTCATCATGCAATGCGCTGACTTCCCGAGCGGTGAAGAGGACGACTTGGTTGACTCGACCGTGCAGGCCCTGCTGCGCTTCCGCGCCGGCGGCCTGATCCGCACCGAGCACGACGAGGAAGAAGAGCGCGACCAGCCCCGCGCTCGTCGCCGGAGGTATTATTGATCCCGGCGCCCCGATCTTTTTTGACTGATACGCTACCAATTTCAACGGCTTACGTCAAGGGGGCTAAAGTATGGCTGACGCGCCCAGAACGCTAAACACCGCGCAAAAGGCCCTTGTACGGAAACTCGCCGACAGTCTGGTGAACATGCTCCTGGATGACCGGTCGGAAGAACTGCGCCGCGAATACCGCCCGGGCACGATAGCCTTGCTGGAAATGCTGGTATGCGATGCTAGAGAGGCGGAATCTTCCAATGGCTGACGTCTCGCGCATCGGCAGCGGCATCGCGCGCCCGGACACCGACGAGTTCGACCTGTCGGCGGCCACCGTCCAGACCAACCCGGACGGCAGCGCTACGGTGAACCTAGACGGCGATCCAAAGCCGGCCCAGCCCGACCTGCCCTTCGACGGCAATCTTTGCGACCTGCTCGATGAGCAGGATCTGGGGCGGCTCGGCGGCGAGATCGTCCGGCTGACCGATGAAGACGATCGCAGCCGCATGGAATGGCGGCAGACCTACGCCCGCGGCCTGACCCTGCTCGGCCTCAAATACGAGCAGCGCACCGAGCCGTGGGAGAACGCCTGCGGCGCCTTCCATCCGATGCTCCTCGAATCCGTCATCCGCTTCAATGCCCAGGAGATGATGGACATCTTTCCGGCGAGCGGCCCGGTCAAGACCGAGATCATCGGGCGCATCACCGACGAGAAAGAGGCCCAGGCGCGCCGCGTCGAGACCGACCTGAACTGGCTCGCCTGCGAGAAGATCAAGGGCTATCGGCAAGAGACCGATATGCTGCTGTTCAACCTGCCGCTGGCCGGCACGGCTTTCCGCAAGTTCCGTTTCGACACACGGCGCAAGCTGCCGGCCGCCGAATATGTGCTCCCCGAGCACGTCGTCATGCCCTACAGCGCCGCGAGCCTCGAAAGCACCGAGCGCTTCGCCATTGTCCTGTTGAAGACGAAAAACTGGATCGAAGCCAAGATCGCCGAGGGTTTTTATCGCGATGTCGGCGACATCAGCACCGGCATCGTCAAGACCGACGACATTTCCGAGGAAAAGGACCGGATCGAAGGCCGGTCGAACACCAACAGCGCCGAAGACTACCTGCACCGGCTGTACGAGTCGAATATCGACTACTATTTCGAGCAGGACCCGCTCAATACGACCAAATTGCCCCTGCCTTACGTCATCACCGTCGATACGGTGAGCCAGAAGGTACTGGCGATCCGGCGCAACTGGAAAGAAGGCGATCCGGCCTTCGAGCGCCAGGTCAACCTCGTCCAGCACAAATACATGCCGGGGTTTGGACCCTATGGCATCGGCCTCATCAACATCCTTGGCGGTTTGACCGAAAGCGCCACGGCGATCCTGCGCCAGCTGGTCGACGCCGGCACGCTCTCCAACCTGCCCGCCGGCTACAAGACCAAGGCGGCGCGGGTTAAGGACGATTCGACCCCGATCGGCCCCGGTGAATGGCGCGATGTCGATGTCGGCATGGACACGCTGCAGCAGAGCTTCTTCCCGCTTCCTTACAAGGAGCCGAGCACCGTGCTCGCCGCGCTCCTCGGGCAGATCGTCGACGAGGGTCGGCGCATCGGCTCGGTCGCCGACATGAAGATCACCGACATGACCGGCCAGAACATGCCGGTCGGCACGACGCTCGCCATCATCGAGCGCTCGATGAAGGTGATGAGCGCCGTGCAGCAGCGGCTCTACGAGAGCTTCAAGAACGAGTTCAAGGTGATCGCCGAGATCGTCAAGGACTTCATGGAGGACATACCCTACCCGTTCGAGCTCGAACCGCAGGAAGCCCAGTCCACCCGCAAGCTCGACTACGACTACCAGAAGGTCAGCGTCATTCCGGTCGCCGACCCGAACGCCACGACCATGGCGCAGCGCATCATGGTGCTGCAGGCGATCATCCAGTTGTCGCAGACCGCGCCGCAGATTTACGATCTGCCGGCGCTGCACACCGACATGATCGGCGTGCTCGGCAGCAACAAGGCGAGCCTCTACATTCCGCCCAAGGCCCAGGTGCTGCCCGCCGATCCCGTCACCGAGAACATGCGCCTGCTCAACAGCCAGCCGGTCAAGGCCGGCCCGATGCAGGACCACAAGGCGCACATCACCGTACACATGGCCGCGGCGCAGGACCCGCAGATCGTCAAGATGCTGACCAACAACCCGGCGGCGCCCGGCATCCAGGCGGCGCTCGAAGCGCACGTGCTCGAGCACATGGCCTTCGAATACCGCAACGAGATCGAGCAGCAGACCGGCGTGCCACTGCCGCCGCCCGACCAGCCGCTGCCCGACGACGTCGAGTACCATTTGTCGGGGGTGCTGGCGCAGGCCGCCAGCAAACTGTTCGCCAAGAACAGCGCCGAGGCTGAACAGCAGCAGATCCAGCAGAATTTGCAGGACCCGGTCATCCAGAACGAGACCCGGGCGCTCGATATCAAACAGAAGGCCGAAGAGCACAAGTTCATCCTCGGCATGGCCAATCTCGACGCCAAGGGCGAGGATCGCCTCGCCAACACCTTGCAGATGATCTTCCGCGAGATGTCGGAAACCGACCGCGCCGTGCTCGCCGCCGAATTGACCGCCAAGAGCGCCATCACCGACCAGGAGATCAAGGGCGCGCAGATTTCCTCCGATCTGACGCAGGGTGTCATGGGACATCTCGCCAAGTTGCTGGTCGCCAAAACCGCTGCTGAAGCCGCGGCCAACCAGCCCGGGCCCGCCGCATGAGCACGATCGACAAAGAAATCGCCATCAAGATCGCCGACGCCGCCGAACGCATGCTGCGCGGCGACGCCAAGGACTATCCGGCCTACGCTTCACTCGTGGCCCGCTATCGTGTACTTAAGGAACTAGCCGATTTCCTCGCCGAACAACGAGCCCGAGCCCAACACGGAGAAGATACCACCGATGCCGAAGCATGACGCTGCACTGCTGGGAGGCACGAGCCTCACCAGCTTCCCCAAGGCCGGTTCAGCCCCGGCAAACAAACTGAACCTCGCCAAGCGCGCCCCGCCGGTCCCCGAGCCGGTGCAGTCCGACCTCGATTCCGACACCTCGATGGTCATCCTGCCCGATCCGGTGGGCTACAACATGCTCGTGGCCCTGCCGACCATGGCCGAGCGCAGCGCCGGTGGCATCATCATCCCCAATGTCGTCAATGATCGTGAGCGCGCCGCCGCGGTGATCGGCAAGATACTGGCGCAGGGACCGCTCTGCTACAAGGACCCCAAGCGCTTCCCCGACGGCAAGCCGTGGTGCGAGGTCGGCGATATGGTGCTGTTCTCGCGCTACGCCGGCATGCGCTTCAAGTCCAAGGACCTCGATTCTGGCGACATGGTCGAATACCGCATGCTCAGCGACGACCAGATCGTCGGCACGGTGCCCGAAGGCGCCGAAGTGGGGGCGCTCTAATGGCCCGCGGTAAATTCTCGCCGAAGCTCAGCCCGGCGACGCGCCTGCACGACGTCCCCGGCGATGACGACTCCAAGGTGGTGATCGATCTCGACGCCGCCGATGACGATGTGCAGATCGTCGAAGTCAACGACACGCCCGAGGCCGATCGGGGCAAGGATACCGAATGGCACGGCGAGTCGCTCGCCGACCAGGAAGACGACCTGCGCAACTATTCGGCCAACGCCCAGAAGCGCATCAAGCGTCTCAGCGCCGAAACGCACACGCAGCGTCGCGCCCGGGAAGCCGCCGAGCGCGAGCGCGACGAGGCGATCCGCTACAGCCAGGCGCAGGAAGCCGAGTTGCAGCGCCTGCGGTTGACCACCGAGTCGGGTAACAATGCCCTGCTCGGCAGCATGCGTTCCGAGCGCGAAGGTCGCATTACCGACGCCACGCGCCGACTTGAGCAGGCGCACGCTGAAGGCAACAGCTCGGCGATCGCCAAGGCGACGGCCGATCTGAGCCAGGCGCAGTCGGAACTGATCGCCATCAATACCCAGGCGGCGCGGGCACCCGCAGCGCCCACGCCGCTGCGGGTCCAGCAACAGCCGGCGCCCCAACCGCGCCAGCAGGCGCCGAGTATCGCGCCGCGCGCCCTAGAATGGGTGCAGCGCAATAACTGGTTCCGCGCCGATGGCAGCGATGAGCGCAGCCGCGAGGCGCTGCACATCAACGAGGAATTGACGCGACGCGGCGTCGACCCCAATAGTGAAGCCTATACACGAGAATTGGACAGACGCTTGAAAGCGGTATATCCAGATCATCAAGCTTTCGACGAGGAACGCTCCACGCCCCGTCGATCGAACCCGGTCGCTGAAGGCGGCCGCCCCAATGGCGGCCCGGCCCCCAGCGAACGGCGCACCGTGGAGTTGTCTTCGACTGCAGTGGCGCTCGCCAAGCAACTGGGCGTACCGTTGAAACAGTATGCCTTGTCGGTACAACAGTATGAAGCCAAGAGAGGCGCAAAATGAGCAGCACGGCCAACGATCCCTGGGGTTTCGACGAAGAAGCTCCCGTGACCCGCTCGCCGCGGAAGCTCGAAACACGTACCGCTTCTGAACGCCCGCGTGTCTGGGCGCCAGCCGCTATCCTGCCCGACCCCGAGCCGCAAGACGGCTGGGTATTCCGTTGGTGTAGGACCGAAGTACGCAACAAGTCGGACCATCAGAACTACCAAAGCCGCCTGCGTGAGGGTTGGGAGCCGGTTCGCCCGGAAGACCACCCCGAATTGATGACGCAGGTCGGACCCCGGGACGCCAAGTACAACGGTATCGTCGAAATCGGCGGGCTGGTGCTGTGCAAGATGTCCCAGGAGATGGCCGATCAACGCCGCGCGTTCTATGCCCAGAAAACCTGGGATCAGACCGACGCGGCGGAAAATTCGTATCTTCGCGACAGCGACGAGCGCATGGCCAAGGTCCAGCAGAAGCGCCGTGAAACCATTTACGGCCAACGCGCGCGCTAATCCCGCGCCTCTCAGGAGACTACCATGTCCGCTTCCGCCTTCCCGTATGGGATGGTGCCGGTGTCGAACTACGGTTCTGGGTACAACACCCAGGGTTTCGACACCTGGACCATCTTCGATGGCTATGCCACCTCGATTTTCTATGGCGACGTCGTCAAGGTCGCCGCCGACGGCACGATCCAGAAAGACACCGGCACCACGTCGCTGACGCCCCTCGGCATCTTCCTCGGCTGCCGGTATGTCGAGGTAGCCACAGGCTACGTGCTCGACTCGCAGTGCTGGCCAGCGTCGCTTACCACGGGCTACACCGTTTACGCCAAGGTGCAGACCTTCTCGTGGAGCGTCTTCCAGATCCAGGGCGACGGCCCCGTCCCGATGACCGCGCTGATGGACAACGCGGCGATCGTGCAGACCGCCGGCAATACGACCTACCCGAAGAAGAGCCGTAACGCGCTCAATACGTCCTCGATCGCGACCACCTCGTCGCTGCCGCTGCGCATCGTCGGGCTGGTCGAGACGCCGAACAACGCCTGGGGCGACGCCTATACCGACGTGCTCGTGGTGTTCAACAACAACCAGCAGCTGCTCAACAGCACCGGCGTTTAAGAAAGGAGTCTGACAAATGGCTGCAATTTCCAGAGCTCAGCTCCTCCACGAGCTGCTTCCCGGCCTCAACGCCCTGTTCGGCATGGAATACGCGCGCTACGAGATGGAGTACGCGGACCTCTACACCGAGCACTCGTCCGAACGTTCGTTCGAAGAAGATCAGAAGGTCACCGGCTTTGCGACTGCTCCGCAGAAGCAGGAAGGTGCCGCGACCTACTTCGACACGGCGCAGGAAGGCTACACCACCCGGTACACGATGCTCACCTACTCGATGGGCTTCTCGCTGACCCAGGAAGCCTTCGAAGACAACCTCTACGACTCGCTGTCGGCCCGCTATGTTCGCGAAATGGCCCGCTCCATGGCCAACACCAAGAACATCAACGCCGCCAACGTCATCAACAACGGCTTCACGGCCCTGGCGTCCGGTGGTTACGGCGTCGGCGACGGCCAGCCGCTGTTCTCGGCCTCGCACCCGCAGGTTGCGGGCCCGGTGATCTCGAACATCTCTTCGACCGCCGTCGATCTGAACGAAACCTCCGTCAAGGCGGCGACCATCCAGATCGCCAAGTGGACGGACGACCGCGGTAAGCTGATCAACGCCCGCGTGCGCAAGATGCTCGTGCCGGTCGACAACCAGTATGTCGCGATGGAGACGCTCGAGACTCAGCTCGAAGTCGGCACCGCGAACAACACGATCAACTCGGTTCGCACCTCGGCGGCAGTACCGGAAGGGTATGTGGTGAACCACTTCCTCACCGACCCGACCTTCTGGGGCCTGACGACAGACGTCCCCGAAGGTTTCAAGTATTTCAACCGTATCCCCATCAGTGACGATTCTGACGGGGATTTTGACACCGGTAACCTGAGATGGAAGACGCGCGAGCGTTATGCCTTCGGCGTGTCGGACTATTTGGCGATGTGGGCGTCGCAAGGTACCTGAAGTCTTTGAAATACCTACGCTTTTTGAGAGGCCGCCCGCAAGGCGGCCTTTCTGTTTTCACCGGCGCCGCCGCGTAGCACCCGTGTCAACAAACCCCTTGTGTGAAGGAAACAAAAGGTGTATAAGGTTCCGGTATACGTAAAACCAAGGAGCCGACTATGCCTATCTGCCCAGGATGCCAGAAAGAGAAGCCGATCAAAGCCAAAGGGCTTTGCAACGCCTGCTACGTCCAACTTAACCGACGTGGCACGTTAGAACGCGAGCGCCAGCCGCGCGGCATGTGTACTGTGCCCGGCTGCGACAAGAAGGCCCACGGTCGTGGCCTTTGCGACATGCACCTTCGCCGGATGCGCGTGTCCGGCTCCTTTGACGATCCTCGCGCCGACAACATCAATTTGATGACCAACCAGAAGCTCTACGCCCAGTGGTCCGAGTACCGGCGCAAAGATGGCTATCCGATCGTGCCGGAATGGAAAGATGATTTTCCAACCTTCATGGCTGCCGTCGGTGAGCGCCCCTCGTTCAAGCACCGGCTGTACCGGATCGACAAAAGCCTACCGATGGGGCCGGGCAACTTCGAGTGGCGTGAGCGTTTCGTGAGCCGCCGTTCTGACGAGACCGACGGGGAGTATAACAAGCGACATCGGCAGGCACGACGGGTCGCCACCGGTATTGGGCTATGGAATAGCGATCTGAAACGGGCCCACGGCATCACGCTTGTGCAGTTAAAAGCGATGGCAGAGGCACAAGATCATAAATGTGCAATCTGCGGCAAACCTGAAACTGACATGCGAAACGGCATCGTGCAGCATCTAGCAGTGGATCACAGCCATAAGACTGGAAAGAACCGCGAGTTGTGTTGTGCCTCACATAACAAGGGGATCGGATTCTTTCAGGAAGACATGGTTACCATGGTAAAAGCGATCCTCTACCTGCACAAGCACGCTGAGGACAAAACCGAGCTGGGGCGTGCCATAGCGTACCTTGATGCACACAAGAACGACTACCCGGCTTGACGCCAGTCACCCACCAGCCGTAACCTCTCACCACCTGAGCCAAGCAGTTTCCTCCTCCCTCTGCCGCGCATCAGGCAAACTTCAAGGCCCTCGCAAGGGGGCCTTTCTTTTTGTCCACGACCAGCGTACTCATAGCTGTCTGCACGATCCTGCGGGCCGCTCCTGGCTCGTGGCTACTCCGGCTGGGATGTGCGCAAAGGAGACGATGGCGATGGCCACGACCAATTTTTCTAACGGGCTGTCGAGCTACGGCATCCCTGTATACGGCACTCAGGCGCCTTTCACCGGCGGGCCCCCCACCGGCAACGTCTGGTTCGTCAACACCTCGACCGGCATCGACAGCCTTAGCGCTGGCGGCGGCAACTCCCCCAGCGCCCCGCTGAAGTCGCTGTCCTACGCGATCACCGTCGCGACGGCGAACAACGGCGACATCATCTACATCATGCCTGGTTCGACGGTCACCATCTCGGACGCGACCAGCACCGCTTTCAGCAAGGCCGGCCTCACCATCGTCGGTCTCGGCACCGGCTCGAGCCGCCCGCTGTTCAACTACACCACGGCCAATACGGCGACGATCCCGGTCAGCGCCAACAACGTCGTCGTGCAGAACATCCGGCACGCCGGAAATTTCCTGTCGATCGCGGCGGCCTACACCGTCGCCAGCGCGCTGCACTTCACCTGCGACAACTGCCTGTTCACCGACGCCTCGAGCGTGCTCAACTTCCTGAACATCATCAAATCGACCGGCGCGGCGAACACCGCCGACGGCCTGACCATGACCAACAACACCTGGCGCGGTTTCGGCACCACCTCGGTCAACTCGTTCATCCTCAGCGCCAACGACATCGATCGCCCGATCTGGTTCAACAACACTGTCATCCTCGCCCGTACGGCGACGGCGCCGGCGCTGGCGACCATCACGGCGGGCGTGCTGACCAATCTGCAGTGCATGGGCAACAACACCAGTACCCAGCAGACCGCCACCACCACGGGCGCGCTGATCGGCGTCACCGGCACTACCGGCACGGGCCTCATCGGCTACAATTTCTGCGCCACCCTGCAGTCGACCGCGGCGAGCGACCTGCTCGTCACCGCTGGCCACAAGTTCGGTTTCGTGCAGAACTTCACGGCGGGCGCGGCCGACAAGTCCGGTATCCTCGTGCCGGCGGCCTTCAGCTAAGGGTAGCGCCAAATGGCCAAGCTCACTACGGGGCAGCGCAAGGGCATGGCGAAGTCCGAGTTCGGGCTTCCCGGCTCCAAGTCCTACCCGATGCCGGATCGCAGCCACGCTGCGAATGCCAAGGCCCGGGCCAGCCAGATGGAGAAGGCCGGGAAGCTCTCGCCTTCTTCCAAGGCCAAAATCGACGCCAAGGCCAACAGGATCTTGGGGAAAGGCAAAGGAAAGTAGCATGGCCAAGGGCAAGAAAATGTCGATGAAGGACTACGAGAAGTCCGGCGTGGACAACGACAAGGGCATGAAGGAAGGTTCGGCCAAGGACATGAAGGCCGACAAAAAGGGTATGGCCGCCATGGCCAAGCGAAAGGGTAAGAAATGACCATCAACTTCTCGTCTGCAAAGTATTACCCCGACGTCGCTGCCGGCGCGGTGTTCATCGGGTCGACCGCCGCCGCGGGCACCGCGCTTCCCGCCGCCGGCGGTACCGCCATGACCTTCGGGTTGTGGAACACCGCGCCCGGCAAGAACGCCGTGCTGCTCGGTTTTTCGGCTTCCTACGTCTCGGGCACCATCACCGTCGCAGGTTTCGGCCTGACCGTCATCCCGAACGCGGGTTTGGCTATCGGTACCGGTGCGCCGATCTCGGCGTTCACCACCGGCACGGCGAACAACGCCCTGACCGGCTCGGGCAACGCTTCGTCCATGCGGTTCACGCCCTCGGCGGCGACCATCGTGGCGGGCTCGAACTTCGTTTTCACCGGCATCGGGCATGAAATCGCGACCGCCGGCCCCGGCATGAACACCGGCTTCATCGATCTCAACGGCCTCACCATTCTGACTCCCGGTACGGCAGCGTTCGTGACCACCACGATCGCCCAGACAGGTCTGTTCGCCATGTCGCTCTTCTGGTCCGAAATCGCGGCGCAGTAGCCGACTTGGAGGAGTAGCCTGAATGGCTATCACCACGACTTCGCAGCTGATCTATGACGGGCCTTACGAGGCCAAGATCCTGTTCACCGGGACCAGCGATGGTTCCGGTGAAGTGACCAACGCGCCGCTGGTCGTCGCCGAGGCGCTCAGTCCGCTTGGGCCAGGGCAGAATTGCGGCCGTGTGCGCGTCCAGCGTGTCACCGGCAATACCAGCCGCGGCAACGTCCAGCTGCTATGGGACGCCGAGACGCCGCTGAAGTTCGCCGATCTTGCCGGCCCCGGCATCGACATGGATTTTCGCAGCATTACTGCACTTCGGCCGCCCGCGACGCTGCTTTCGGCGACGGGTAGTATCCTCTACTCGACTTCCGGGTTCACAGCGGGCTCGAGCTTCACGATCGAACTCGACGTCCGCAAGACGGTATAGCCCCCGGCCTAGCCGATACCGGCCGTTCGTGCGATAACGGGCGCCTGAGAGCTCGTAGGAGGCTGCCATCACTCTGTCCGGTACCGCGGTCTTCAACCTCGATCTCACTGAAATCATCGAAGAGGCGTTTGAGCGCTGCGGCATCGAGGTCCGTACCGGCTACGAAATGCGGTCGGCGCGGCGCAGCCTGTCGATCATGATGGCCGAATGGGCGAACCGCGGCGTGAATTTGTGGACGGTGGAGGAGCGCACCCAGCTGCTCACCTATGGCGTGGGCCAGTACACGCTTGGCACCGACGTGGTCGACACGATCGAGCAGATGGTGCAGATCCCGCCTGGCACGGCGGGTAGCTCGGGCCCGACCCGCTACGACCTGAAGCGCGTCAGCGTCTCGACGCACGCCACGCGCACCAATCCTAGCATCACCGGCCGGCCGGTAGAAGTCTGGTTTGACCGCCAGCAAGCGGCACCGGTGGCCAATATCTGGCCGCTGCCCGGTGACGGCGGGCCGTACACGATGGTCTACTGGGTTTTGCGCCGGATCGACGACCCGGGGGCCTTCACGAACAACATGGACGTGCCGTTCCGCTTCCTGCCGGCGTTAATCGCCGGGCTCGCCTACTACCTCGCCGTCAAGGTGCTGACAGCCGATCGCGCCGACACCCGGTGGGCCGTGATGTTTCAGGAACAACGCATTATCCGGCTGCACGACGACTATGAAGCAACGTTCCTCGCCGCTGCCCAGGAGGACAGGGAAAAGGCCACACTTAGCCTCGTTCCCCGCGGCAGCGCGTATCGTATCGGCCGTGGCGGCTAAGTAAATGGCGTTCTCTGGTGGCACAAGTAGTTCTGTTACGCGCCCATCTTGGGCGCTCGGTCTTTGTGATCGTTGCGGCTTTAGCTTCCGGCTGAACGAACTTCACGAAGAATTTTACGACATGCGGCCGAACGGCCTACTCGTGTGCAGGACTTGCTTGGATCGGGATCAGGAGCAACTTCAGCTGGGCCGTGTTGATCTGAACGACCCCCAAAGCCTCCTCGACCCCCGTCCCGACGTCGGCCGCCAGCCTTCCACCACGTACTTCGGCTGGATGCCCGTCGGAAACAGTGATACCTTCTATATCCAGTGCAGCGTTGGCACGGTTACCGTGGCCTAACCAGGAGACAGACGAATGGCGAAGAACATGGTGACGGTCAAAACCGCCAAGATGACCGGCGGCGCCGGTGGCGGCACGGGCCGCCTCGAGAAGGCCGCGGCTGTCGGCGGCAAGACGCCCGGCAAGATGGGCAACATGAAAGGGGCCAAGTAGCCATGGAGATCCAGAATAAGCGCGGCTGGGGCGCCGCCGCTCCCCGCCTCAAGGACCGCCGTGCGCCGATCCCGCGCTATGGCATCTCGCCGCAGCTGGCGCCGGCCTATCCGACCGAGCGCGATCGGGCTTGCCTCAACTCGACGCTCGTCGCTGCCCCGCAGGCCGACTTCGTCAAGGGCGACGACCCCTTCATGCCGAAGAAGTAGTACGTCGTGGCTGCGAAAACTCTGGCCAACATTACCGCCGACATCGAAAGTTATACGACTTACACGTCGGCGGATTTTATTGCCCAGATCCCAACTTTCATTCAGGAGTCGGAAGAACGTATCTGGTACGTTATTCAACTTCCGAATTTCAAACGCGGGCAGACGGGCACGCTGACTATCGGCAATCCATACTTGGCACTCCCCGGTGACTTCTTGGCCCCAGCTAGTCTGGCCGTCATCGATCCGATCACCGGCGACTATACCTACCTGCTCAACAAGGATGTCAGCTACATCCGGCAGGTCTGGCCGAACCCCGCAACCACCGCCACGCCGTCTGCCTACTCGCTGTTCGACGCGGACGTGAACAACACCGCGATCCTGATGGGCCCGTCGCCCGACAAGACCTACAGCGTCGAGCTCAACTATTTCTACCGCCCCGGTTCGCTGGTCGACAACCCGAGCGGCACCTGGCTCAGCGAGTTCGCCTATGACGCGCTTCTCTATGGGGCTCTCTCGGAGTCCGCGAATTGGATGAAGAAAACCGCGGGCATCGACAGCATGGGCGACACCTACGAAGCGCGCTTCGTCAGCGCCTGCGCCGCGCTCAAGAACCTCGGCGAGGGCCGGGATCGTAAAGACACTTACCGCGGCGGCGAGCTGCGTCATGCAGAGGGACCGTAAATGGCAATTTCGCAGGCCATGGCAACATCGTTCAAGCAGCAGCTGCTTGTGGCCGGGCACGACTTCACCAACTCCACCGGCGACACGTTCAAGCTGGCGCTATTCCGCGCTCAGGCGTCGATCGTCGGGACGTTCGGTGCCGGCACGACCAACTATTCCGACATGGGCGCCGACGAAGCGAGTGGCACCAACTACACGGCGGGCGGCGCGGCGCTGACCAACGTCACCCCGACGTCCTCCGGCACGACGGCGCTCACCGACTTCGCCGATCTGGCCTTCGCCAATGTCACCATCACCGCCTCGGGCGCGCTGATCTACAATTCGTCGAAGTCCAACAAGGCCGTGTGCGTGCTGAACTTCGGCGGCGACAAAACCTATACGGCGCAGACCATGACCATCGTATTTCCGACCGCTGACGCCAATAACGCGATCATCCGGTTGGTCTAGCACAAGGAGATTACCGTGGGTAAGAGCACGACTACTTCAAACAACCTCTTAAAGCTAATTTTTAACGCCACCAACTGGTCGCTGATCGCCGACAATACGGCCACTACGCCGCTGACCAACTTGTTCGTGGCGCTGCACACGGCGGACCCCGGCGTCGGCGGCACGCAGTCGACCAACGAGGTGACCTACACCTCCTACGCGCGGGTATCGGTGGCGCGCACCACCGGCGGCTGGACCGCGTCTTCGGCCGCGTCTACCTCGCCGGTGGCAGCAATCACCTTCCCGGCAGGTACCGGCGGATCGGGCACCGCGACGTATTTCTCGATCGGTACGCTGACCTCGGGCGCGGGTGTGATCCTCTACAGCGGAACTGTGACACCTAACATCGTCACCGGCAACGGCATCACGCCCCAGCTGACGACCGCTAGTACGATCACGGAGTCCTGACCATGCCGATCGTGTCTGCAGTTGGAACCGCCGTGGCCCACGGCGGCACGGGTGAAGAAGGCGACCGCCTGAAGCGCATCGAGGCCGCAATGGCTGCCGCCGTTGCCAAGGCGCAGGCCGAGGGTGTCACCGACCAGGATGTCATTCGCGAGCGGATTCTCGCGGCGCGCGGCGCCGCGAGATAAAGGGGGCTGACGCATGGCTGGGCCGCTCTACTACGATCGAGTGCAGGAGACGAGCACCACTACCGGCACGGGCACTTACACCCTTGCCGGCGCCGTCGTTGGTTTCCAGGCGTTCTCGGTCATCGGCAACTCTAACACCTGCTACTACACGGCGACCGACGGCACAAATTGGGAAGTAGGGCTGGGCACCTACACCCTCGCGGGTACCCTCCTGGCCCGTACTGTGGTCCTAGCGTCGTCCAACGCTGGTTCTGCTGTCAGCTGGGCGGCTGGCACTAAGTCAGTGTGGCTGGACAACCCCGCAGCGGCCCTCGGGAGTGGCTTCGCATCGACGGCGACTGCTGGCGGCACCACCGTCCTGACCGTCTCAAGCCCCCACATCCAGGAGTTTACGGGCACCCTGGCGCAGACTATCACCCTACCGGTGGTGTCGACGCTGGCCCCGGGCCAGCGCATCTACTTCATCAACCGAAGCACACTCCCACTGACGATCAACTCGTCGGGTGGTAACCTGGTAGCGACGATCCCACCCCTGTCGTCGGGCAACGTTACCTGCGTGTTGATCACTGGTACCACGGCTGCATCTTGGGACGCCACGGGCGTCATGGGTACAGTTCGTGAGCTTCTGACGGCTACCCGTAACTACTACGTCCTGACCACTGGCAGCGATAGTAACAACGGGCTAAGCAATACAGCGGGCGGCGCATTCCTTACCATCCAGAAGGCCGTGAACGTCGTTTATGGCACGCTCGATTTTGGTGGACAGACCGTAAATATTAACGTCGGCGCAGGCAGCTACGCCGCTGGGGCTATCATAATCGGCCCGCAGCCCGGACCCGGTGTGCTCGTTTTCATCGGCGACACGACGACGCCAAGTAACGTTGTTATTACCGCGACCAGCGCCTACTGTTTCAATGTTAAAGGCGCGGCAATAAACGTCTCCGGGTTTAAGCTATCTACTGTCACTGCTGGGGACTGTATACTCGTATCGCAGGGCGGTGTAGTTAACATCATGGGTAAGATGGATTTTGCTGCTTGCGCATGGAACCATATGAATGCTAACACTGACTCGCAGATATTGGCAAACAACGGTATACTTACCGCATACAACATCACCGGCTCCGCTGGCTTTTGTCACCAAACTGCGGTTGGTGCCGGGGCAAAATGCTCTGTCCAGTTGGTGACTGTTACAATAACTGGAACCCCCTCATTCGGAACCGCCTACGCCCAAGCATCCTACAACGGGGTGACGGAAGCTAACGCAAATACCTTCTCGGGCTCGGCTACGGGCAAGAGGTTTGATGCTAGTAACAACGGTATCGTGTTGACGGGTGGCGCGACGCTTCCAGGCAGCATTGCCGGGACGGGCACCAACTCTGGCGTCACTCCGTGGGGGTTGCAAGTATGACAACAAAATACTGGATTGTCGGAGAGGATCGCTCACGCTGGTACTCGGTCGACGCGCAGGCGTATATTCAACCGGAACCCACGTGGATTGAGCTGGGTCTTCGGCCGAGTACGGCTCTCGACGAGAGTACGCTCTGGAGTATCCTCGCTGCCAGCGAACCTACTGGCATCGCCCCCGATAACGTCGCCGGCCAGGCCGCGGTAACGGCACTTCTGCGGGAAGCGATCGACGTTGAGCGGGAGGTGCGTATCGCCCTACCCCTCACCGTAACTCTTACCGCTGGTACCTTCCAGATCAACATGGATGCCGAGAGCATTCGCAACCTGGGGGGCCTCTCTACGGTCGGTATCCTGGGAAAACTAGCTGGGTCGGTGACGACCGTGCGCTTCCGCGACTTTGCGAACGTTCCGCACGATCTAGGGCCTGATGACCTGACCTCGATGGGGCTTCAGGCGCAGGCTCGGGTCAGCGCCGTCTATGTAAAAAGCTGGGCGATCAAGGCAATGGTGCCGATCCCGACCAACTACGCCGACGACAGTTTCTGGTCGTAGCCTAGGAGCCTGCAATGCTTGGCTTCAGCGCGGTATCGGAAGTGTCACCAACTTGGCGCAGGCGCGCGCCGTGCTCGGGCAACTGATACTTCTCGTCGGCGGCAACCCGCTGAGTTAAAATCGGGCGCAGGCCGCTCCCGGCCCAGGAGGCGCAGGGTCTAAATGCTCGCATTCGGGCCTATCTCCAGTCAGCCGATCAGCGCCGATCCGATCGGCTCGTTGGCAAGCGCGGCGGGCGTCGGCACGGCCACCGGCGTCGGAGTAGCCACCACCACGGCGGTGGGCGCGAGCGCTGGTGCGGCAACGGTTACCGGTGTAGGCCGGTCGACGGCGGCTTCCGTAGGCGCGAGCGCTGGGGCGGCAACGGTTACCGGCGTAGGCCGGTCGACGGCGGCTTCCGTAGGTGCCGTTGCGGGCGTTGGCACGGCTACCAGCATCGGCGCGTCGTCCGCGGTCGCTGTCGCGGCTTCTTCTGGCGCCGGGACAGCCACCGGCGTCGGCAAAGCGCTCAAGCTAGCGGTAGGGTCCTCGGCCGGAGCCGGAGCAGCAACCGGGGTAGGCGCGTCAGTAGCGTCAGCCGTTGCTACCTCAGCGGGGGCGGGAACAGCAACCGGGGTAGGCGCGTCAGTAGCGTCAGCCGTTGCTACCTCAGCGGGGGCGGGAACAGCAACCGGGGTAGGCGCGTCAGTAGCGTCAGCCATTGCTACCTCAGCGGGGGCGGGAACTGCCACCGGCGTCGGAGTAGCCGCCACCACGGCGGTGGGCGCGAGCGCTGGTGCGGCAACGGTTACCGGCGTAGGCCGGTCGACGGCGGCT